>JAABUT010000224.1_pt1 | contig 106144 bp, 95 predicted proteins | sample 5559281 | NCBI WGS metagenome assembly JAABUT01 (sample SAMN10711880, study PRJNA513359) | rock metagenome | isolation source: Antarctica rocks | place: Antarctica: Victoria Land, Ricker Hills nord | collected 2016-01-04 | reverse complement strand
GGAGGATCGTCATGGACTTCAAGTACCCACAACGATCCCGGCACCAGCCGTGCCCGCCCCGCTTGTACACCCACCCGGCGTGTCAGCCCGGCGCCACGCCGTCACATCGACTTTGAACAAGCCCTGCTAGGCCAGGCGTGCATAGGCCGCGTTTATGGCAGCGGGAAGAAGCGCATCTACACGCTGCCCGACGACTCTGAAGCCTTCCTCGAACTGGGCGACGGAAGCGCGCGTGGCTCGGATTTGCCGTCCGAGCGCCGCTTGCTCATCGAGCGCGGGCATCGACAATACGATTCGCAGGAATCGATCAACCGCCAGTGTTCGGTTGCGGTCTGCCGACCCCGGCGACGCCTGCCCCAATGCAGCGATTCCGGCAGAACCCAAGAGAAGTGCCCAGAAGTAATCGGACGCGTCAATTCCTGCCCTCGGTCTGAACAAGAGGAACCGATTGGAGGCAACCGTTTCCCTGTCGACCTCCGTAGTTGTGGCTACGGCGCCCTCCCAAGCCTTGATGTTGCTCACAGCAAGCAGATTGGGAGTAACGGACTGGAAGCGCAGCTTCCCAATTTGGTCACCAGGTCGGCGGGGGTAATGAAACAGCCCTTTCCCGAAGGACCGGATCCCGATCGACACATACTCCTCATGCGGGTCGACGCTGACGGGACTCCGAACAAGTTCGAGAGCGTCACCGAGGCGGGTCGGTGCCCGCCTCGTTGCTTCCTCAAGGTGAGCGCGCACGGAAAGCGGCAACACAGCCGTCACCTGTCTCGACCGGTTGCGCCGTCGGCTAATGTCCAAACTCGCCAGGGCAACGCGATCAAGTTCCGCTGCGACGCGGCGCTGCTCGTCGATGGGCGGGAGGGGGATTTCCAGGCCTTCGAAGCGCTCTATCGCGAGCGTGCGGTTTCTGTCGGCTGAGCCTGGCGACGCTCGCCGTATTTTCTCAATGCCGCGCTCGCTGAGGAAGTACCACCGCGCCCACCGAACATCGATCTGGTCATCGATCGGAACATAGGTGAGAAATCGGTTGGACGCGATGCACCCGCGGTCCGCCTCTGACGAAACCGCAATCGCGCCCTCCCAGCCCTTGATGTTGCTGAGTACGAGCGTGTCAGGGCGAAGTTCGAAGAAGCGAAGACTTCCTAGTTGGTCGCCCGGCTTCGGCTCGTAATGAAAGATCCCCTTGCCGAATCCGCGAACACCGATCGACGTGTATTCGATGCTGGACACCGGATCGACTGAAATCCGCTCAAGGCGGAGTATCTCGCCGACACGTCGGCCAACGGTTGTCACGGCGCATCCGCGATAGCCGCTTGAAGTTCTTCGAGGAGCGCGAGGATCGACCGCTCCGTCTCGACCAGTTCGGCGAGTAGCTCGGCCGGGGGCCGGTGTGCGAGATCGTCAGCGCGGTTCGGATTGCGGAGGTCGAGGTTGTAGTCATCGTTCGACTCAATGTCGGCAATCGATACTCGCCAAGCTCGTTCGTTCTCGACACGGTCCGTCCACCAGGCCTGGCATTCAGCGAACTCCTCGAAGCGCATCGGCTTTGTCTTCGAATACTTCTTGCGTCCATCCGGAGCGGCAATCTCGTAGTACCAAACCTCCTTGGTACGTCCCGTCTTGTCAAAGAACAGCAGGTTCGACGGGATGTCGGTGTAGGGGGCGAAAGCACCGTCCGGCAATCTGACAATCGTGTGCAGGTTGCACTCGATCATCAGCTGTTTCTTGATCCGAGCACCTACTCCGCCACCAAACAGAAGCCCGTTTGGCACGACGATCCCGCAACGACCACCGTCCTTGAGCTGACGAATCACGAGCTGGAGAAACAGCCAAGCCGTCTCGGCCGTTTGCTTATCCGCCGGGAAGTTGGCCTGGATGCTCTTCTCCTCCTCGCCTCCGAAGGGTGGATTGATGAGGATGACTTCTACTCGCCGCGCTTTGCCGATCTGGGTGATCGACTCGGCGAGGGAGTTGCCGCGGACGAGGTTCGGCTGGCCGACGCCATGCAGGACGAGGTTCATCATGCCTAGCAGGAACGGCAGCGGTTTCTTCTCGATGCCGCGTAGGTTCGTGTGCAGTTTGCGGAGCTGGGCAGTTGTCTTCACCTTCGGCGCGAGGTGCTCGAGCACCTCGACAAGGAAGCCGCCAGTCCCACAGGCAGGGTCGAGGACGATCTCGCCGAGCTTCGGATCAACCTGCTGCACCAGAAAACGAATGATCGGCCGGGGGGTGTAGAACTCTCCCGAGTCCCCCGCCGCGTCCCGCATCTCCCGCAGCATCGATTCATAGAGATGCGCCATCGTGTGGATGTCGTCGGACGATGCGAAGTTGATCTCGTTGATCTTGGTGACAACGTCGCGCAGCAGGTAGCCAGACAGCATGCGGTTGTTCGTCTCTCGGAACACTGCGGCGAGCACGTCGCGAGGGTCGTGCGCGCCGGTGCCTGACAGGCCGCGCAGGTAGGGAAGCAGATTCGCGCTGACGAAGGTGAGCAGGGCATCGCCGGTGCGGCCGTTGGGGTCAGCGGCCCAGTCGCGCCACCTGTAGGGCGAGTCGATCGCCGGGCGGAAGTTCTCATCCGTGACCTCGCGGCTTTCTTCGAGGCCATCGAACGCCTTGAGGAACAGCAACCACGCGAGCTGCGGGATGCGGTCAAGGTCGCCGTTGAGGCCGGCGTCCTTTCGCATGTAGTCGCGCGCGGACTTGATCACGGCGGCGAGCTTTGCCTGCGGTGACGTCGCCGCCAGGACCCGCTTCTGTGCAGCCACTGATTACTCCTCCTGATTCGGGAACATCTCGGTCCATAGGCCGCGCACCAGGGCGACCGCCTTGGAGAAGCTCTGAGCATCAACGTCGTACTCGTCGGCAAGTCGCTCGTAGCGCTCCGGCCAGGACGACGGAAACGGCGGCATTTCGCGGGGTGGCTCGGCCGCGTCGCGCTCGATCCACACTGCGCGCGCCGCGATCGCGACGGCACCCGGCGTGAGCATCCCATGCTCGATCAAGATCACCAGGTCGAGCAGGTCGCGAACACGCGAGTTCTCGCGGTCGCCGTAGTCCCGGGTCATCGCGTGGAACTTCTCCGCGGCATGGCGATGAACGTCGACGATCTCGATCTGTGTAGTTGGGATCCCCGCGAAGTGGAGCGAGTTAGGCATCGGCAGGCGCTCGGTTTGATGCAGCTCGTGCGCTCTCGGCGACACATCGAGCTTGATCGCTCCAAAGGGCTTGTCTGCGAGCGTGGCGGCTACCGCTGCGCGCCACGTGACGTGCCCGCCGCCGTCCCCGCGAAGCTGATCGGGCTCACCGACCTCGAACACGAATCGATCGCCGACGGGGTCGACTGACAGGCAAGCGATCAAGCGGTCGTGCAGATCTGCGGCATCAGCAACGGTCTCGCGTAGTCCGACGTCGATGTCCTTCGTGGAGCGCGCCGCATCGCTGAGCCGGACCTCAAGCGCCATGCCGCCCTTGAGCACCCACAGCCCGGGCTCGGCTGTATGAAGCCGAGCGACGATGCGCTCGAAGAGCACCCGACGTCGAAGCCGGTCGAGCGCAACGCCGGTATCCCGGGACGTGATGAGCAGACGGTGCTCCAGGGCTGTGCGCAGGGCGCGCGGGGATTCGTACGTCATGAAACCTCAGTCCGGCGCAGCGCGCGCTCAAGGTAAAGGGCGGCGCGCGGATCGACCGCTTCCGCGCGCGATCGCAGCAGCCGCACGACAAAGAGACCACGCTTGCGCGCATCATCGACGGCTCGTGCCAGCTGATCCTCGTCGGGCGCGGCGGCGGCGACGTCGATCAGCGAGCGGGCGGGAGTCGTGACACGGAAGCCTGTGCGCTCTTGGATGTCGTCGGCAGCGAGCTCGCCATGATGCAGTGCAACTGCATCGTCGCGCATCGTGAATTCCGGTGGAACGGTCAGATGAACGCGGGCTGACTCGAACTCGCCGATGCCATGCATGGCTAGCGCTGTCTCGTGTGACACGACACCCCGACCACGCGACCACAGCGACCACCTCACGAGGTCGTCGTGGACGTCGGGTAGCCACTCAGCAAGCCGGAACAGACCGCGCTCAATTCGCATCCAGTTTCCGGCGGCGACGTGGTGTGCTTGTGCCTGGTAGGAGTACCCGACGTCCTTTGCCTGAGCTGCGGTGAAGTAGCCGGCCTGCTCTGAAGCTAGGTTGAAAAGCCGCCGTCTAAGGTCTCGACGGTCGATAGACATGGCTCGATACTACATCGAAACTTTAGTTTCATCCTGTCTGGGACGGTAGAACTCAAGCTCTGATTGAGTATCACGCTACGTAGACAAGCTCCCCCAGCTTAACTTGGGCGGCTCGGAGCGCCTCAGCGGAGCCGAACCGGCGGGCGATCTCCACCGGCGTGCCGAGCGACGACAACGGAGGCACCTGCACAACGCCAGGGTCTTCCAGCTCAGAGATCCCGTACTCGGCGTATTTGTCGAGCAGGAACTCGAGTACTTCACGCGCAGCCGGCTGAAACGCCTCAAAGAAGTCCCCGTGCTCCTTACGGACTCGTCGCACCCGGTCAGTCCGAGTCGCGAGCGGTTGGTTCCACGCGAGGTGCACAAGCACGTCGATCGGATCCGCCTCGGTCAGACCAGTCCGTTCGACAAGGCCGGCGAGGTCGATCCCGTGGTCGGCCAAGGCATCGAGCACATCGCGCCGACTGACCCGACTCGCCCACTTTGTCCGTAGATCGTTCGCACTCGGGAACAACGATCGGACGGTATGGGTCACAAGATCGCGGTATTCGACGAGCCGCAGACGGTTGGTCTGTGCGTCAAGCTCGTACACAGCCTCTGCCGTAACAAATACTTCAACGTCGTCCACGTAGAACTTCGCGCGCGGCTCCGGCAGGTCATTGGGATCGATGGTCCCATCATCGCCGTCCGGCGACGCAGGCTCGAAGACCGGCTCGGGCTCCTCGACGACGACGTCCTCGACAACCGTGCCTTCGTCGTCGATCTCCTCCCGAATGACAAGTTCTGGCGGCCCGTCGAACTCGAGATCGCTGAAGAGCGCGCTGGCCCCTGAGTAGTCGATGATATCGAAGGACAGCTTGTCCTCGTCGGGGAACAGGCGCGTTCCGCGCCCGATCATCTGCTTGAACAGAGCCATCGACCCGACCGGCCGGAACAGGACCACGTTGCGCACCGTCGGGGCATCTACCCCGGTCGACAGCATCTCCGACGTCGTGGCAATCACGGGGTACTGGGCTTCGGTGTCACAGAAGCGACTCAGGTGGCCCTTCCCGATCTCGTGTTCGTCGCTGACGATTCGCACGACATAGTCCGGATGCTGTGGCGTCAGCTCGGCGTTGGCATTGTGCAGCGCTCGACGCATCTGGTCGGCGTGCTCCTGATTCGCGCAGAACACGATCGTCTTGGCCAACCGGTCCGTCTCGCGTAGGTAGTTAGTCAGGTGCTTGGCTGCGGCCTCAGTTCGGCTTAGCAGCGAGACCACCCGCTCGAAGTCGGGCGTCGTGTACAGACCGGACGGAATCTCCTTGCCGAATAGGTCGAGCTGGCCCTCATCAGGTGCCCAGCCGTGCGCATCCGGGCTAAGCACGACGCGGCGAACTCGGTATGGGGCAAGGAAGCCATCGTCGATGCCTTGCGCAAGCGAGTACTCAAAGAGTGGGCCGCCGCCGAAGTAGTCGTACGTGTCGGTGGTCTCATCCCGCTTAGGAGTCGCCGTCATACCGAGCTGGGCCGCGGCGCTGAAGTAGTTAAGGATCGCGCGCCAGGAGGACTCGGCGCGGGCGCTTCCACGGTGGCACTCGTCGACGATGATCAGGTCGAAGAAGTCCGGCGCGAACTGGCGGAACATCCCGTTCTGCTCGGCACCGCCATCAGCGAGTTGCTGGTACAGGCCGAAGTAGATCTCGCGGCCGGCCTTCGCCGCACCCTGCAATTTCCAGATCGGTGAGCCTTCCCCCGCTCCAAACGCAGGCTTGAACTCGCGCTCAATCGGCTGGTCGACGAGGACGTTGCGATCAGCGAGATAGAGGACCCGTGGATTCCGGTCGTTGACCCATTTGCTGTTCCAAAGCTTCCAGACGATCTGCATCGACACAAATGTCTTTCCGGTGCCGGTGGCCATCGTGAGCAGCAGCCGCTTGTCTCCGCTGAGGATTGCCTCGACGGCGCGGTTGATCGCGGTGCGCTGGTAGTAGCGCGGCTCCTTGACCGTGCCGTCCGCGTTGCGAAGCGACCGATTGAACGGCAGCAGCAGCCCGTCTGCGGTGGTGTCCTCGCGAATACCCTTCCACTCGCGGTAGCGCGCCCACAGCGTCTCGGGCGACGGGAAGCCGGGCAGGTCGGCGCGTTCGATGCCGGTGTTTCGGTCATCCTCAACGATGCTCACGCCATTCGTCGAGTACGCGAAGGGCACGTCCAGCAGTTGCGCGTAATTCTTCGCCTGCTGCATGCCTTGGCCTGGAGTCGAGTACTGGCGCTTTGCCTCCACAACTCCAACCGGTACGCCGGGCTCGAACTCCAGCACGTAGTCGGCCCGCAGCTCAGCGCCACGGCGATGCTTGGAGCCGACCTTGATGATCCGGCCGTCGGTGATGCGGTACTGCTCAACGATCTGGTCGTCGGTCCATCCACCTTCCTTCAGCCGTGGGACGACGTAGTCGCGACAGGTGTCGGCCTCGGTCGGCCGCTTGCGCCGCGACCGTCCGGGGGCGGCGGTCGCAGGCGGGTCCGGGTCCGGCTCGCCCAGCAGCGCACGCAGCGCCACACGAAGGATCTCGCTGACCGACGTCCGCTCGGCTTCTGCGCGCGCTTCGAGCGCACCCTTGAATTCGGGCGGAACACGAACCGGAACGACCTGGGCGCGGCCCGGAGCCCGAGTCTTCGGGCGAATCGTGCCGACGTCATAGCCGGCGTCGGCCTCGGCGGCTAGCGACTCAGTCTGAGCCGTTGTCACGTCGTCTGGCGGTAGGGCCACTTCGGTCTCGAGGTATCGGACCGCCGCGTGCCGGACCAGCTCGCTCACCGACGTGCGCTCGACAGCCGCCTGCCGCTTGACCGCTGTGTGCAGGTCGGAGTGCAGCCGGACCGGCATCACGACAGCGGGAGCCGACCCCATGCGGGGGCGCCCGGGGGTGCGGACGACCTGCACGGGGTCGTAACCGCGCTCGGCCTCGTCCGCGAGCGCGATGAGATCTGCCTCGGTCGGCACGCGGCCGGCCTTCATCCGGTCGGATTCGCCATCAGTCATTACTCACCTCCCGTCCCGGGAGAAGGGCTAGATATTGCGGTCGGCAACGCATCGCGTGCCAGATCAGGTAGTCGCCGTTCGGCCGTTGACCACCGATGAGTTCGAGCAGATTGCCTGCGCCGTCGGAGCCGATTGTCAGAACCTTCGGCGGCTCGGCGTCGGCATCCGCGAGCCCTTCGAAGATCGCCATGTCGTATGCGTGGGAGATGTCCTCCATCGAATAGCCGTGCTTCAGCGCTGAGTCAGCTACCCGTAGCACCCCCTGAGTGTAATACGAAATTGGCGGACGTCGAGTTGGGCACGGATCCGCGAGAAATTCGGAGAGCGAAGGCGCAGTCCGCAAGAACACCAACGTAGGCTGGCAGGAGCTGGACGTCGCCCGGTTGAGCGTTGGCGCTGCACACGTCCCGCAAGCGCATCGCGATCAGATGCGAGTCGTGCGGCGTCGCCGATGGACACCTGACGATCTCGGAGTGCCGTCCGCCATGGCGTGCCGACATCGATCTTGACTGGGCCCCAGGGCGAGCCCGGCTACCACCCACCACACCACACCGTCGGCTACTGGTGGCGTCTCACCCGGAGGAACGCAGACGTGATCGGAATCCGCTTGCAGGACCTACGCCACTTCTACGCCTCCGGACTCGTCACGTCCGGGTGTGACGTCGTCACCGTGCAGCGCGCGCCGGGTCACGCGGCCGCCACAACCACGCTGCGCACGTACGCCCACCTGTGGCCCACGGCCGAGGATTGCACCCAAATGCGGCCTCAGAACTGATGCGTTCCGCGACGTCGGCTAAATATTTTGCGGAATTTGCGAACTAACGAGGATCAATAGGGCCTAAGGGCATTTACTGATTTGAGCTACTCACACGTTGAAGCGGAACTCCACGACGTCGCCGTCGGCCATGACGTAGTCCTTGCCCTCGATGCGAACCTTGCCGCGCGCCTTGGTCTCGGACATCGAACCGGCGTCGACCAGGTCGGAGAACGAGACCACCTCGGCCTTGATGAAGCCCCGCTCGAAGTCGGTGTGAATCACTCCGGCAGCTTGCGGCGCGGTCGCCCCCTTGGGAATGGTCCACGCGCGAGCCTCCTTGGGCCCCGCCGTCAGGTAGGTCTGCAGCCCCAGCGTGCCGAATCCCACGTGGGCGAGCTTGTCCAGCCCGGATTCCTCGACACCCATGGACTGGAGCAGCTCCAGGACCTCGTCCGGCTCGAGTTCGACCAGCTCGGCCTCGGTCTTGGCGTCGAGGAAAATCGCCTCGGCGGGTGCCACCATGGCGCGCAGCGAGCCGATGAACTCCTCGTTTTCGAGCTCGTCCGGATCGACGTTGAAGACGTACAGGAACGGCTTGGCTGTCATCAGGTGCAGCTCGCGCAGCGGCTCGAGGTCCAAGCCGGCACCGAAGATGGTCCGGCCCTCTTCGAGTACCTTGAGCGCCTCTTTGACGGCGGCGACGGCGGGCAGCCGGTCCTTGGCCGTACGCGCCTCTTTTTCCAGTCGCGGCAGCGCCTTCTCGACGGTCTGCATGTCGGCCAGGATCAGCTCGGTGTTGATGGTCTCGATGTCGTCGGCCGGGGACACCTTTCCATCGACGTGCACGACGTCGGGATCGGTGAACGCGCGGATCACCTGGCAAATCGCGTCGGCCTCGCGGATGTTGGCCAGAAACTTGTTGCCCAGACCGGCGCCCTCGGACGCGCCCCGGACGATGCCGGCGATGTCGACGAAGCTCACGGTCGCGGGCAAGATCCGAGCGGAGGAGAAGATCTTGGCGAGCACGTCCAGCCGCTCGTCCGGCACACCCACCACGCCGACGTTGGGCTCGATCGTCGCGAACGGGTAGTTCGCTGCGAGCACGTTGTTGCGCGTCAGCGCGTTGAACAGCGTCGACTTGCCGACGTTGGGAAGACCGACGATGCCGATAGTGAGAGCCACGGACGTGCAGTCTACGGCGTTCGAGTGCCACCGATTTTGGCCCATCGGCTGCGCGCGAATTCGATGTGCGCTTCAATGACCGCATGCGCGAGGTTAAGTTGACATTAAGTTCCATGCAGGCGACGCCTGACCAGCCGGATGGCTCATCGAGACCCAACCGCAGTCGCGGACGGGGCCGTCCCCGCGCCGACAGCAACGCCGACACGCGCGGCCAGATCATCGCCGCGGCGCGGCAGCGCTTCGCCGACGACGGTTTCGACGGCACCTCGCTACGGGCGGTGGCCAGCGACGCGGGCGTCGACGCCAGCCTCATCCGGCACTACTTCGGCGACAAGTCGGGGCTGTTGGTGGCCACCATGCAACTCCCTGTCGACCTGGTCCACCTGCTGAGCAGCCTGCTGGAGCGCGGCACCGACAGGCTCGGCGAGCGCCTGGTGACCGCCTTCCTCAACGCCTGGGACGCGCACCGAGACGTCTTCACCGGCCTCATCCGCACCACGGTCGCCTCCGCGGACCGCAGCGCCCCGATGCTGAAGGTGCTGCGGGGCGTGGTGCTGGTGACGCTCGCCAATGCCATCGACGGCGACCAGGAGCGGGAGCTCCGCGCGAGCCTGCTGATCTCACAGCTGATCGGGATGGCGAGTCTGCGGTACGTGTTGCAGATCGAGCCGTTAGCCCAGGCCTCCGCAGCCGAGGTCGCCACCTGGTACGGACCGGTTCTGCAGGCCCTCATCACGCCCGGCGAGTCAGAATTGTCGGAGGCATCCCGCACCATGGCGCCATGACCGCCACTTCGTTCTTGCTGCTCCTGATCGGGCTCGTTCTGGGCGCCGCCGTAGGCTTTCTCTTCGGACGCACCAGGGCCGCGCTGTCCGCGCTCGGACAAGCACAGGTCGATGCCGCTCGCGGCTCGGCCGCCGCCGATCTCAACGAACGCCAGCACTCCATCGAGTCCCTGGTCTCACCTATCCGCGACACCCTCGATCGGGTCCAGACCCAGTTGCACGCCTCCGAGCGGGACCGGCTCGCCGCCTCTGCCGCACTGGACGAGCACCTTTCTGCCATGCGCGAGTCCGCTGCCGGCCTGCGCACCGAGACCGCGCAGCTGGTGACCGCCCTGCGTTCTCCGCAGATCCGCGGCCGCTGGGGCGAGCTGCAGCTCGAACGGGCCGTCGAGGCCGCCGGGATGGTGGAGCACATCGACTATGTGACGCAGGCCAGTTCCACCGGCGAGGACGGCACCCTGCGCCCGGATCTGGTCGTGAAGCTCGTCGGCGACAAGAACATCGTGGTGGACTCGAAGGTGGCGTTCGTGGCCTACCTGGAAGCGATGGAGGCACCGGATGCAACCATCCGGTCCAACCGCCTGAAGGCACATGCCCGCCACCTGCGTCGCCATGTGGACGATCTCGGTTCCAAGGACTACTGGAGTCGGTTCACGCCCTCACCCGAGTTCGTCGTCTGCTTCATTCCGGCCGACACCTTTCTCGACGCCGCTCTGCGAGAGGACCCGGCCCTCTTCGAGCACGCTTTCGCCCGCAACGTCGTGCTCGCCACGCCCAGCACCCTGGTCGCCATGCTGCGAACCATCGGTTATACCTGGCGCCAGCAAGCCCTGGCCCGCAACACCGCCGAGGTGAGCAAGCTCGGCCGGGAGCTGTACCAACGCCTGGCCACCATGGGCAGCCACCTCGACAAGCTGGGTCGGTCCCTCAACGCGTCGGTGGAAAGTTTCAACAGCACGGTGGGGACCCTGGAGCGGCGAGTCATGGTCAGCGCGCGACGGCTGTCCGATCTTGCCGTCGCCGATCCCAAAACCGACGGCGAGCTGGCCGAAGCGGATCAGATCCTGGCAGTTACCCGTGCTCTTACCTCGGAGGAGTTCGCCAGCCAGGTACCGTAAGCCTCCGTGCAACCTGCGAACGGAGCCACTTTCGTGCCGGATCAACCAGAGACGTCGTATTCCCGCGTCGCTGGTCAGCCGCCGTCGTCGGAGCCGTCCCGCGGCACCCGCCGCGGAAGTGAGCCGCTGCCCTACGACTCCGGCGACGCCCGGGACCAGCGGTCGAGCAGGGAGCGGGGACTGCCCGGCTGGGCGGCAGTCCTGTTGCTCATCGCGATCGCCGGAGTCGGCGGCCTGATCGACTCCATCAGCGGGACCGTCATCAAGGGCGCCTTCAACTACGGCCTGGTCTTCGCCTCGCTGGTGGCGATCCTCGCCGTCAAACGGTCCAAGATGTTCGGCGTCATCGTGGCGCCGCCGCTGGTGTACTTCGTTGCCTCAGCCGGCCTGCTCTACGTGCGGACCGGCGGCCTACACAACCGAGGCAAGCTGTACGACGCCGCGACGAACTGGGTGGTCTACGGGTTCCCGGCGATCGCCGGTGCCACAGCGGTGGTGCTCGTCATCGCCGGAATCCGGCTGGCCGTCCGGCGGTAGGGCGCGTCGACCAGCCAGCCGGACCGCTCAGCAGGACGGATCGCTGCGCAGCAGGTAACGGCTCAGGAGGACTTGGCGGACAGCTTCAGGTCCCGGCGCAGTTCCTGCGGCAGTGCGAACGTCAGGCGCTCCTCGGTGTGCGCCACCTCTTCCGGCTCGCCGTAGCCGCGCTCGGCCAGCCAGCCCGCGACCTCTCGCACCAGGATCTCGGGTACCGACGCTCCCGAAGACAGTCCGACCGTGGTGACACCGCTCAACCACTCCGGCGAGACGGCGTGGACGTCATCGACCAGGTACGCCGCCCGCGCCCCCGCAGCCTTGGCCACCTCGACCATCCGCACCGAGTTGGACGAGTTCTGCGAGCCCACCACCAGGAACAGATCCGTCTGCGGCGCGATCGCCTTCACCGCGGCCTGCCGGTTCTGCGTCGCGTAACAGATGTCGTCACTCGGTGGCGACTGCAGCGACGGGAACTTCTCTCGCAGCGCGTCCACCGTCTGCATCGTCTCGTCCACCGACAAGGTCGTCTGCGAGAGCCAGACCACCCGCTCCGGATCGCGGACGCTCACAGCAGCCACATCGGCCGGTCCGTCAACCAGGCGGACGTGGTCCGGAGCCTCGCCGGTCGTGCCGACGACCTCTTCATGCCCGTCGTGGCCGATGAGCACGATGTCGTAGTCCTCAGCAGCGAAACGGCGCGCCTCGTGATGCACCTTCGTCACCAGAGGGCACGTCGCGTCGATCGTCTTGAGGTTGCGGGTCGCCGCCTCCGCGTGGACCTCCGGCGCAACGCCATGTGCCGAGAACACGACCACGGCGCCCTCGGGCACCTCGTCGGTCTCTTCGACGAAGACGGCACCCGCCGCTTCGAGCGTGCGCACCACGTAGGCGTTGTGCACGATCTGCTTGCGCACGTAGACGGGCGCCCCGTAGTGCGCCAGCGCCAACTCGACGGCCTGCACCGCACGATCGACGCCCGCGCAATAGCCGCGGGGCTTGGCGAGCAGCACCCGCTTCGCGGGCTCGGAGGCGTGCGCGGCTTGAGGCATACCCCAATCCTACGGACTCCCGACCATGCCAGCCGCGCCCGTGGCCGCCTTTGTCCCATCCCACATCAGCGCACCTATCTGACGCTGTCACTCGCATCCGCCTAGGTGTTCGGGCAGGCTGAGGAGATGCCGAACATTCCGATCCCCATCAGAGCAGCCCTCGGACTCGCCGCCACAGCTGTGGAAGAGGCCCGGAAACTCCCTGAGACGCTGCCGCAGGCAGTGACCACGGTGCCTGTGGTCGCGGTGTCTTTAGCTATGCGGGCCTCCATGCGGATGCAACAGCGCATCGCCACGCTGACAGCCAAGGGCGATCAGGTTCTCAGCGAGTTCCGCGGCACGCCGTCCGAACCGCCCGCGTGGGCGACGTTCGATGACGAGGCAGACGACGAGGCAGACGGCGAAGCGGACAGTGGCGGCTCGGAGCAGCCGCTGGCCGCGTTCGATCGCATCGACTACGACGCCACCGGGTTCGTGGAGAGCGACGACGACGAGGATGGCCGCTGGGACGCCGTCGGCGCGGGGTCAGGCGTTACCGGGGTAGCCCTCGGGATCGCCGAAGTGCTCGTACAGGAGGAGGTCACCGGTGCGCTGGCGGAGAACGCGAGCCTCACCGACCTTCCGGACGACCTCAGCTCCGTCACCGAGGATGGGGCGCCGGGCGAGTCGGAGTCGACCGATCTGCTTCCCGCGCCCGCTACGGCGGTTGTCGCGGCAGAGCCGGCTCCGACCAAGAAGGCAACACCAGCCGAGAAGACAGCCCCGGCCAAGAAGACAGCCCCGGCGAAAAAGACCGCCCCGGCCCAGGTCGGCCCGGCCGAGCAGGAGTTTCCCACGGCCGCACCCGCCAAGAAGGCGCCGGCCAAGAAGCGGGCCGGCCGCACCAGCGAGCCACTCGAGGTCGCCGCGAAGAAGGCTCGGCGCGCGACCCGGCCCACCCCGTCCACGATGGCCGCCGAGATCGTGCAGGCCCACGAGGCCGACTCCACCGACGAGTGAGCAGGCTCGACTCCAGCCCGGAGAACCCGCTTCCACTCCGCCGGATCAGCCAGGCGCTGGCCGAGTGGATCGGCCGTCTCGGCGAGGTGTGGGTAGAGGGCCAGGTGGCGCAGTTCGTCCAGCGCCCAGGCGTCCCCACCTGCTTTCTCACGCTGCGCGACACCGACGCCAACCTCTCCATCCAGGTCACCTGCCACCGGTCGGTGCTGCAGGAGCCGCTCGCTGAGGGGGCCCGGGTCGTGCTCCGGGCGCGGCCGGACTTCTACGCCGAGCGCGGCACGCTGAGCCTCCGGGCGACCGAGATCCGGCAGGTCGGCCTCGGCGAGATGCTGGCTCGGATCGAGCGGCTGAAGAAGGTGCTCACTGCTGAGGGACTCTTCGCCGCGCACCGCAAGCTGCGGTTGCCTTTCCTCCCGCACACGATCGGCCTGATCACCGGACGCGCCAGCGCGGCTGAGCGCGATGTCGTGGAGAACACCCGGCGCCGACTGCCGGGGGCGATCTTCGCCATCGAGAACACCGCCACCCAGGGCAACGCCGCGGTGAGTGAAATGGTGGCGGCGTTGCACCGGCTGGACGCGCATCCCGACGTCGACCTGATCGTGATCGCCCGCGGTGGCGGCAGCGTCGAGGACCTGCTGCCGTTCAGCAACGAAGCACTGTTACGGGCCGTTTCCTCGCTCCGGACGCCGGTGGTCAGTGCCATCGGGCACGAAACCGACCAGCCGCTGCTCGACCTGGTCGCGGACCTCGCGGTGTCCACTCCCACCGACGCGGCCAAGCGGATCGTGCCGGACCTGCAAGCCGAACTGGCGCACGTCGCGGAGTTCCGCACCCGGCTCCGAGCCAGCGTGCACCGCCGCCTCGACACCGAGGCGCAGCTGATCGCGGGCCTGCCGGAGCGGTTGCGCCAGGGCGTCAGCCGGCTGATCTCCGCCGGCGAGGACGAGTGCGAGCGTTCGGTGACCCGGATGCGCAGCCGCCTCGCGAACATGCTGCAGCTGGCTGAGGCCGACAATGCCCAACTGCTGGCGCGGGTCGTCAGCCTGTCACCGCAGGCCGTGCTCAACCGGGGTTATGCGGTGCTGTGGAACACCGACGGCGCGCTCGTCCGGGCAGCGTCCGACGTCTCGGCCGATGAGTTGCTGCAGGTCCGGGTCGCTCAGGGCGAGTTCGGCGTGACCGTCGCCGCTTATCCGGTACCAACGGATAGTCGACTGTAACGACGACGAGAGAGCGTTTGAGCGTCGCGGGCCTCTGTTTGTGGATGGTCTTATCTGCCGTCTTCGTCAACGACTTGAAAGACGCTCTGTCAGAGAACCCAAGGATCGTCTGCCGGGACGATCCTTACCGGAATGCACGGCCCGCGCCGCCGCGAAACGCGTCGCGGTCTACGAACGTGCTGACGGCGGGATACGCGAGTCGATCAGGAATCGAGAAGCGCCGGTCACCGAGCCGCAACTAGCCTGACCGCCATGGACATCATCATTTCTGCGAGCTTCCTCCCGCACGACGACCCGGACGCATCCCGGGCCTTCTATCGCGACCGCCCGGAGGTGGTCCCGGCGGTCCTCCTGCTCTTGCGGGCTGCGCCCGGTTAAGACGAACGGCCAACGAAGGCGCCCCGCCTAACAGATGGAGACACGATGAGCATGGCCACCAGGACGGACCCGCAGTCGCCTGCGCTACACGTTGCCGACAGCCACGATTGGATCCGCGTGCACGGCGCGCGCGTGAACAACCTCCGCGACGTCAGCGTCGAGATCCCGAAGCGCCGGCTGACGGTGTTCACCGGCGTCTCCGGCTCGGGCAAGAGCTCGCTGGTGTTCGGCACGATCGCCGCGGAGTCGCAGCGGATGATCAACGAGACCTACAGCGCCTTCGTGCAGGGCTTTCTGCCGACGCTGGCGCGGCCGGACGTCGACGTCCTCGAGGGGCTGACGACCGCGATCATCATCGACCAGGAGCGGATGGGGGCCAACGCCCGTTCCACGGTCGGCACCGCCACCGACGCCAACGCGATGCTGCGCATCCTCTTCAGCCGACTCGGGCAGCCGTACATCGGCTCCCCGCAGGCGTTCTCGTTCAACGTCGCCTCGATGAGCGGGGCGGGTGCGGTCTCCATCGAGCGCGGCGGACAGACCGTCAAGGAGCGTCGTAGCTTCAGCATCACCGGCGGAATGTGTCCACGCTGCGAGGGCCGGGGCTCGGTCACCGACATCGACCTGTCTGCGTTGTATGACGATAGCTTGTCCCTCAACGACGGTGCGCTCACCATCCCCGGTTACAGCATGGACGGCTGGTTCGGCCGCATCTTCAGCGGCTGCGGCTTCTTCGACCCGGACAAGCCGATCCACAGGTTCACCAAGCGGGAGCTCCACGACCTGCTGCACAAGGAGCCGACGAAGATCAAGGTCGACGGCATCAACCTGACCTACGAGGGGCTGATCCCGAAGATTCAGAAGTCCATGCTCTCCAAGGACGTCGACTCGCTGCAGCCGCACATCCGCGCCTTCGTGGAGCGGGCGGTGACCTTCACCGTTTGCCCCGAGTGCGGCGGCACTCGGCTGTCCGAGGCGGCCCGGTCCTCGAAAATCGAGGGGATCAGCATCGCTGACGCCTGTGCGATGCAGATCAGCGACCTCGCCGGGTGGTTGCGTGCTCTGCACGAACCATCCGTTGCGCCGCTGCTCGCGTCGCTGCGGCACACCCTTGACTCGTTCGTGCAGATCGGGCTCGGCTACCTCTCGCTCGACCGGCCGTCGGGCACGCTGTCGGGCGGCGAGGCACAGCGCACCAAGATGATCCGGCACCTCGGCTCGTCGCTCACCGACGTCACCTACGTCTTCGACGAGCCGACGATCGGCCTGCATCCCCACGATATCCAGCGGATGAACAACCTGCTGCTGCAGCTACGCGACAAGGGCAACACGGTGTTGGTCGTGGAGCACAAGCCGGAGGCGATCGCGATCGCCGATCACGTCGTCGACCTCGGCCCCGGCGCCGGCACCGAGGGCGGTGAGGTGGTCTTCGAAGGCACCGTCGACCGGCTGCGATCCAGCGGCACGCTCACCGGTCGGCATCTGGACGACCGGGCCTCGTTGAAGCCGTCCGTGCGGACACCGTCGGGAGTGCTGAAGGTGCGGGGGGCCAGCACCCACAACCTGCGGGACGTCGACGTCGACATACCGCTCGGCGTGCTGGTGGTGCTGACCGGCGTGGCCGGGTCGGGAAAGAGCTCGCTGATTCGCGAAGCTTGCGGAGCGAACGGCAGGTTCAGCCAGGGCTCGGTGTCCGGCCGGGACGGTGTGGTGTCGGTCGACCAGGGCGCGATCAAGGGCTCGCGGCGCAGCAACCCGGCAACGTACACCGGACTGCTCGATCCGATCCGCAAGGCCTTCGCGAAGGTCAACGGTGTGAAGCCGGCGCTGTTCAGCGCCAACTCCGAGGGCGCCTGCCCGAACTGCAACGGCGCCGGCGTCAGCTACACCGACCTGGCGATGATGGCCGGGGTGGCAGAGGTCTGCGAGGTGTGCGACGGAAAGCGATTTCAGGCCGACGTGCTCGAGTACACCTTCGGCGGTAAGGACATCAGCCAGGTGCTCGCGATGTCGGTGTCCGAGGCCGAGAAGTTCTTCGGCGCCGGTGCGGCCAAGACGCCGGCCGCGCACAGGATCCTCACCCAACTGGCCGACGTCGGGCTCGGCTACCTCAGCCTGGGCCAGCCGCTCACCACGCTGTCCGGCGGCGAGCGGCAGCGGCTGAAGCTGGCCACCCGGATGGTCGACAAGGGCAGTGCCCCTAGCGTGTACGTCCTGGACGAGCCGACCACCGGGCTGCACCTCGCCGACGTGAAGAACCTGCTCGGACTGCTCGACCGGCTCGTCGACTCCGGCAAGTCGGTTCTGGTCATCGAGCACCACCAGGCGGTCATGGCGCACGCCGACTGGATCATCGACCTCGGCCCCGGGGCCGGCCACGACGGCGGCCGGATCGTCTTCGAGGGCACACCCGCCGACCTCGTCGCCGCCCGCTCCACCCTCACCGGCGAGCACCTCGCGGCCTATGTCAGCGCAGTCGGCACTTGAGCCGAGACCGCTGGGTGACACCGCGGACACCGCGGGACGAATTCTCTCACCTGTTTCGACTCGTCCCACTTGCATGCCGAGAACAGAGCCTATGGAAGGGCCTGTTCACTTTCCGACCGATACCGCGTCGCTCGATCAGAGATGATCCAATCGAAGCTGGGAGACGGTCTTCGCGTGAGCTTCACCGTTTGGCAGGGCCCCGTGTCGTTGGCATGACATCGGATGCGCGGACGCCTGGAACTGCAGATAACCCGGCAGAAGGCTAATCTGAGCGACGATGACCGAGAATCCCGAGCCAGAACTCAGCTACGAGGAGGCCCGCGCCGAGCTGCGCGAGATCGTCCAGGCGCTGGAAAGCGGCGGCCAGCCGCTGGAAGAGTCCCTGGCGCTGTGGCAGCGCGGCGAAGAACTGGCGGGATTGTGCCAGCGGTGGCTGGATGGCGCGAGGGTACGGCTGGACGCCGCCATCGCCGCCACGGACGCGGCCGACGAAGCACCGGCCGCGGCCAACCGGGGCAAGCGCTGAGGCCAGCCGCGTGGCGGGAGCAGCAGCGGGTCAGCGATCCCCCGCTCAGCGCAGCGAGGCCGCCAGCTGCTCCAGCTCGGCCTGCGGCGCGCTGCCGGTCACGACGACGGTGACCTTGCCGACCGTACGCCGCAACAGCCGCCGCGAATTCGCCGTCTGGTACCGCTGCCAGACCGCACCGGCGATGGTGGCCGTGCCGTCCACCGACAACGGGCCGTACTGCGCCGCGACGGCGTCCGGGGCGTCACCGCCCTCGAGGAATTCGGCGTACTGCCCGTTCGGGCTGACGTAGCCGATCCGGAAGGTCGCCGCGCTGTCCGGGCCGGCCGGGACGAGCTCGGTGGACGTGGCACGCCAGTCGCTGGACAGCCCCGTCGGTGCCAGCAGCGGAAAGCCGGCCTGCTGTCGCGCGGTCGCGATCGGCCCCTTGGTGTCGACCACGTGGACCCCGTCGGACACCTGGCCTCGGGGCCACGTGAACAGCACCAGCAGACCGACGACCACCAGCAACGGAACGAGTGCCCGCCACAGGTAGGCCGGTGTGCGCAGGCGTTGGCGATCGGAGGCGGTCAGCGGACGGGTCACCCCACCATGGTGATCGGTGCCGGCCGCCGGCCACCAGCCGCCCCCGGCCGAGCGGCTAGGGTTCGACACGTCGCCGCACCCGTGCCGCGGCCTCGCGGACCTCGAGAAAGGCCCGGCCAGATGAGCCGCAGCATCGAACCGTCCCAGCCCGCCGAGCCAGTTGGCGGCAGCGTGCCACCCGAACTGGCCGTCAGTCGGCAGGCCCCCGACCGCAACCTCGCCCTTGAGCTGGTGCGGGTCACCGAGGCCGCCGCGATGGCCGCGGCCCGCTGGGTGGGCCGCGGCGACAAGAACGGTGGCGACGGCGCGGCAGTCGACGCCATGCGCACGCTGATCGGCACCGTCTCGATGGACGGCGTGGTGGTCATCGGCGAGGGCGAGAAGGACCACGCCCCGATGCTCTACAACGGCGAGCGGGTCGGTGACGGCACCGGTCCGGAGTGTGACGTGGCGGTCGACCCTATCGACGGGACGACCCTGATGGCCAAGGGCATGTCGAACGCGATCGCGGTCATCGCCGTGGCGGAGCGCGGGTCGATGTTCGACCCGTCCGCCGTCTTCTACATGGAGAAGATCGCCACCGGTCCGGAGGCGGCCGACGTCATCGACATCACCGCGCCGGTGAAGGTCAACATCGCCAGGGTGGCCAAGGCCAAGGGCGGTAAACCCGAGGACGTCACGGTCGTCGTTCTGGACCGGCCCCGGCACGCCGAGCTGGTGGCCGCGGTGCGAGAGGCCGGCGCCCGGATCAAGTTCATCTCCGACGGCGATGTCGCCGGGGCGATCATGGCCGCTCGCGCCGGAACGGGTGTCGACCTGCTCCTCGGCATCGGCGGCACCCCCGAGGGCATCATCGCGGCGGCCGCCATCAGCTGCATGGGCGGCGCGATCCAGGGCCGGTTGTGGCCGCAGGGCCCGGAGGAGAAGGAGCGTGCCCAGGCTGCCGGGCACGACCTGTCACGGGTGCTGACGACTCGGGACCTGGTGGCGGGTGAGGATGTCTTCTTCTGCGCGACCGGCATCACCGACGGCGAGCTGGTGTCAGGGGTTCGCTACGACCGCGGCGCCGTCGCCACGTCATCGATGGTCATGCGGTCCAAATCGGGGACGATCCGCGTGGTCGAATCGTTGCACCAGTTGTCGAAGCTGCGCGCCTACGCCGCCGTCGACTTCGACCGCCACTAGCCAGCAGCCCTTTCCGGCGGACCTCGGGAGACAGCCACCTGCTCTGCGTCACGATGAACGACATCCCCGGCTGGGAAATCCAGCGAGTCTGCGGCGAGGTGTTCGGGGTGACCGTCCGGTCCCGCAACGCCTTCTCCCAGATCGGCGCCAACTTCAAGTCGCTGGTCGGCGGCGAGCTCCAGGGCATGACCCGCAACGTGCTCGAGAGCCGCAACGAGGCGATGACCCGGCTGTTCGCCGAGGCGCAGGCTCGTGGCGGCAACGCCCTGATCGCGATGCGCTTCGACACCACCGAGCTCGGGCCCAACTGGACCGAGATCTGCGCCTACGCCACGGCTGTCGTCGCGGTGCCGGTGACGGAGGGAGCCAAGCAGACGGCGATGCAGTTGGGATACGGGCAGCCGCCGGTTGCCCAGCCGCCGGAGCAGAGTTACCAGCAGCCGTCCTGAGCGGGTCGTGAGGTTACTCCCGCCACACGGCCGGACGAATTGTCGGCGCCCGTGGATAGGCTGGCGAGGCTGTAACAGCCCAGTCCGAGCAAGCGTGTCCGAGAACAGTCGTCACGGCAGAGTTGCCGACGCCGCAGGGAGCGATCCGCAGATGTACGAGCAGTCCAACGTTGAGTCCCGCAACTTCGATGCCGACTCGTCCGCGAAGTTTCGGGTCGAGAAAGACTCGATGGGCGAGGTCCGGGTGCCGCTGAACGCCAAGTGGCGCGCGCAGACCCAGCGGGCGGTGCAGAACTTCCCGATCTCGGGCCAGCCGATCGAGCGCGAGCTGATAGCCGGACTCGCGCTGATCAAGGGCGCCGGTGCGAGGGTGCGTGCCAAGCGCGGGCTGTTGGATGCCACCAAGGCCGAGGCCATCGCGGCGGTCGCCGGCGAAGTCGCGCGCGGCGACTGGGACGCCGAGTTCCCGATCGACGTCTTCCAGACCGGGTCCGGCACGTCGTCGAACATGAACGCCAACGAGGTCCTCGCCTCTCTCGCCGCGGAGCGGCTCAACAATGCTGCCGCGGAGCGGCTCAATGATGCGCCAGCGGAGCCGGCTGGTGAACGCGTCAACGTGCACCCGAACGACGACGTCAACGACCCGCTGTCGTCCAACGACCAGTTTCCCTCGGCCATTCACGTCGCGGCGACCAAGGCGGTTGTGGTCGACCTGATCCCGTCCCTGCAGTACCTGGCGGCCGCGTTCGAGGCCAAGGCCGGCGAGTTCGCCACCGTTGTGAAGTCCGGCCGCACCCACCTCATGGACGCCACCCCGGTGACCCTCGGCCAGGAGTTCGCAGGCTATGCCGCACAACTGCGCTACGGCGTCGAGCGCCTGCAGGCTGCCGTTCCGCGAGTGGCCGAACTGCCTCTGGGCGGCACTGCGGTGGGCACCGGCATCAACGCCCCCGCCGGGTTCGCCGCCGAGGTCATCGCCCTGCTCGCCGCCGAAACGGGCCTGCCGCTGACCGAGGCCCGCAACCACTTCGAGGCTCAAGGCGCGCGGGACGCACTGGTCGAGCTGTCCGGAGCGCTGCGGACGATCGCCGTCAGCATGAACAAGATCAGCAACGACATCCGGTGGATGGGCTCCGGTCCGCGGACCGGCCTGACCGAGCTGTTCCTGCCGGACCTGCAGCCGGGCTCCTCCATCATGCCGGGCAAGGTCAACCCGGTCCTGTGCGAGGCGGTATGCCAGGTCGTGGCCCAGGTCATCGGCAATGACGCGGCCGTGGCCTTCGCCGGCGCGTCCGGCAACTTCGAGCTCAACGTCATGCTGCCGGTGCTGGCACGCAACGTCCTCGAGTCGGTCCGGCTCATCGCCAACGTCAGCAGGGTGTTCGCCGACAAGTGCGTCTCGGGCATCGAGGCCAACGCCGAGCGCTGCCGGGAGTACGCCGAGTCCTCGCCCTCCATCGTCACGCCGCTCAACCACTACGTCGGCTACGACGAGGCGGCCAAGATCGCGAAGCAGTCCCTGGCCGAGCGCAAGACGATCCGCGAGGTGGTGCTGGAGCGGGGCCACGTGCGGTCCGGCGCGATCACCGAAGAGAAGCTGGACGAGGTGCTCGACGTGCTCTCGATGACGCGTCCGGCAGAGTAGCCGTGCGGGTCCTCGACGGCATCGACGCCAAGCTGGCCCGGTGGATCGCGAAGCAGCCGGTGTTCTTCGTGGCTACCGCGCCGCTGGCTGGCGACGGGCACGTCAACGTCTCGCCGAAGGGCATGGCGGGCACCTTCGCCGTACTGGACCAGTACCGGATCGGCTACCTGGACTACTTCGGCTCGGGTGCTGAAACCATCGCCCATCTGCGCGAGAACGCCCGCATCACGCTCATGTTCGCCGCGTTTCAGGGCCGTCCGAACATCGTCCGGCTGTACGGCCGGGGCCGAGTCGTATTACCCGAGGACGCCGAGTTCGACGAGCTCCGGACGCCCTTCGGCAAGGAGCAGTCGATCGGGCAGCGCGCCATTGTCGTCGTGGACCTCGACCGGGTGCAGGACTCGTGCGGGTACGCGGTTCCGCTGATGGACTTCGTCGCGGACCGGACGGTGCTGGACCTGTACATGGAGAAGAAGGGCCCCGAGCCGTTCGAGAACAACGGTAACGGCCGCAACGCCAAGTCCATCGACGGGCTGCCAGCACTGCCCAAGACGTGACGGGCAGCCCCCGGTCTGAATCGTCAGCGGGCTAGATCACGACGTCCTCGAGCAGCTCCGTGACCAGCGCCGCGATGGGTGAGCGCTCGGACCTGGTCAAGGTGACGTGAGCGAACAGCGGGTGCCCGCGCAGCGCCTCGATGACGGCCGCCACCCCGTCATGCCGGCCGACTCGCAGGTTGTCGCGCTGCGCGACGTCGTGGGTGAGCACCACCCGCGAACCCTGGCCGATCCGGGACAGCACCGTCAGCAGCACATTGCGTTCCAGGGACTGGGCCTCGTCCACGATCACGAACGCGTCGTGCAGCGACCGGCCGCGGATGTGGGTCAGCGGCAGCACCTCGACCATGCCGCGGTCCATCACCTCGTCCATCACGTCCTTGCTGACGAGCGCGCCGAGGGTGTCGAACACCGCCTGTGCCCACGGCGCCATCTTCTCGTTCTCGCTGCCAGGCAGGTAACCCAGGTCCTGGCCGCCGACGGCATACAACGGCCGGAAGACCACGACCTTCTTGTGCGCGCGTCGCTCCATCACGGCGTCGAGCCCGGCGCACAGCGCCAGCGCCGACTTTCCGGTGCCCGCGCGGCCGCCGAGCGAGACGATGCCGACGTCGGGGTCCAGCAGCAGGTCCAGCGCGATCCGCTGCTCCGCTGAGCGCCCGTGCAGCCCGAAGGCTTCGCGGTCACCGCGCACCAGCCGCAGCTCCTTGTCCGGCGTGACCCTGGCCAGTGCCGATCCGCGGCTGGAGTGCAGCACGATGCCGGTGTGGCACGGCATCCCTGCCACCGCGAGCAGCTCGTCCGACTCGGCCAGCTCAACCCGGTCGCTGGAGTAGAGCGCGTCGATCACGTCGCTGGAAACGTCCAGCTCGGTCATCCCCGTCCAGCCGGAGTCGATCGCCGGGTGCACCCGGTACTCGTCGGCGGCCAGCCCAACCGCCGCCGCCTTCACCCGCAGCGGCATGTCCTTGGACACCAGCGTGACGTCGCGGCCCTCGTTCGCCAGGTTCAGCGCGACGGCGAGGATCCGGGAGTCGTTGCTCTCGACCCGAAAGCCGGCGGGCAGTGACGACAGATCGCAATGATTGAGCTCGACGTGCAGGCTGCCGCCGTCTTCCCCGACGGGCACCGCTGAGTCGAGCCGTCCGTGCTTGATCCGAAGCTCGTCCAGGTTGCGCAGGGTCTGCCGAGCGAACCAGCCCAACTCCGGGTGGTGGCGCTTACCTTCCAGTTCGGTGATGACGACCAGCGGAAGCACCACCTCGTGCTCACCGAATCGCGCCAGCGCCCCGGGGTCCGACAGCAGGACCGAGGTGTCCAGGACGAACGTCTTCACCGGGGCTTTAGCCCGGACCGGCACGGGCCCTTCGCCCGCATCGGCGAGGTTGCTCTTGGCTGACGTGGCGCGAGCTGGGGTCATCTGACACTCCTGAGCGCTGGCACAACGGCTCGGATGCGGTACCGACACCGTTGGGTAGACGTGGCACCGACGCCTACCGCTGTTGAGGGTTCCGGTCGTCCCCATCGTACGGGGGCGATGCCGGCCCCCTCGCTGGTTGTCACCACCGTCAAGGGACCTCCTGAATGGGCCGATCGGGCCGGTCCACCTGGCCACAAGGTACGGCCGGCGCGATAGCCGAAACCACCGCCACGCCGCATCTGTTAGGCAACCATTAGGTTAACTTCGGCCGTACACCGGCTCAGTTGCCGAAGCGGCGATGGCGCTCGGAGAAGTCACGCAGCGCACGCAGGAAGTCCACCCGGCGAAAGTCCGGCCACAGCGCGTCGCAGAAGTAGAACTCCGAATGTGCCGACTGCCACAGCAGGAACCCGGACAGTCGCTGCTCCCCCGACGTCCGGATCACCAGGTCGGGATCGGGCTGACCCTTGGTGTAGAGGTGGTCGGCGATGTGCTCGACATCGATCAGTTCGGCGAGCTCCTCGATCGAGGTTCCGGCTTGGGCGTGCTCCTGCAGCAGCGACCGGACGGCGTCGGCGATCTCGCGCCGGCCGCCGTAGCCGACCGCGAGGTTCACCGTCATCCCGGTCTTGCCCGCGGAGCGCTCGGCGGCCGTCTTGAGCGCCTCGGCGGTGTCGGATGGCAGCGTGTCGAGGGCGCCCATGACGTTGAGCTGCCACGGCTGGTCGGCGGCGGACAGCTCGTCGGCGACATTGGCGATGATCCGCAGCAGCGGGCCCACCTCGGTCGGGTCGCGGTGCAGGTTGTCGGTGGACAGCAGCCAGAGGGTGACGTGCTCGACGCCCGCCTCGGCGCACCAGCCCAGCAGGCTGTCGATGTGGTTCGCGCCCACCACGTGGCCGTGGTTGACGTCTTCCAGGCCGGCCGCCCGGGCCCATCGCCGGTTGCCGTCCAGCATCACCGCGACGTGCCGCGGAACCGGCCGGCCGGCGAGCTGACGCAGCAGTCGACGCTCGTACAGGGAGTAAACGCCGGCTCGCAGATCCACGACGGGCAAGCATAGACCCGAAAGCGGTGCTCGGCTCAGCCAACGGCCGTGCGGGTGGCCGTGCAGGTGGCCGTGCGGGTGGCGAGGACAGCTGGCGGTGCAACCTACGGTGGCGTAACTTCGACCGCATGACGAGCCTCAGCCCGGCATCGCAGGAGTCCCCGCTGGCGGTGCTGGCGTCCGAACTCAAGCCCCGGGCACGCGGTTGGCTGCATACCTATGCGGCGCTGATCTCGGTGGTCACCGGCATCACCCTGGTGGCGGTCGCCGCTGCCAGCCGCGGCGAGCGGGCGGCCTTGCCCACCACCATCTACGCCGTGACGGTCACCCTGCTGTTCGGAACCTCGGCGATGTACCACCGCCGCGCGTGGGGACCTCGCGGTCGCGCCCTGATGAAGCGGCTCGATCACTCGATGATCTTCGTGTTCATCGCCGGCAGCTACACCCCGTTCGCGGCGCTGACGCTGCCGCGGGCCTCGTCCGAGGCCGTACTGGTGGTGGTCTGGACGGGCGCGGTCTTCGGCGTCCTCCTCAAGACGGCGTGGCCGGACGCGCCGCGACTGCTGTCGGTACCGCTCTACATAGCGCTCGGCTGGGTTGCCGTCTTCGTGCTGCCTGAACTGCTGCACAACTACGGGGTCGCCACCCTGGTGCTGATCGCTGCCGGCGGCCTGATCTATACCCTCGGCGCCCTGGCGTACGGCTTCAAGAAACCCAACCCCTATCCGGGGACCTTCGGATTCCACGAGGTGTTCCACCTGTGCACGCTGGTCGCTGCCAGCTGCCACTACGTCGCGGTGTGGCTGGCCGTCTTCGCCTGAGCCGCGCCCCCAGCTCGGATTTAGCTACCGCCGGGGCTTGCCGCGCTCGTACTGGGGCGCCCAATACACCGGGTCGCCGAGAGCGTGCGCCGCGTGCTGCGGCCAGGACGGGTTGCGCAGCACGGCACGCGCCAGCAGCACGGCGTCGGCGGAACCCTCCAGCAGGATCTGTTCCGCCTGCTGCGGCTCCGTGATCAGCCCGACCGCGGCCACCGGCAGACCGCTCACCGTACGGATCTCGCGCGCGAACGGCACCTGATACCCCGGGCCGGCCACGATCTGCTGGTCGGGGCTGTTGCCACCGCTGGACACATCGATCAGGTCGACACCGCGCTCGGCCAGCTGCCGTGACACCTCGGCCACCTCGTCCACCCGCAGGCCGCCGTCGACCCAGTCGGTCGCGCTGACCCGGACGAACAACGGGCGGTTCTCCGGCCACACTGCTCGCACCGCGTCGACGACCCCGAAGAGCAATCGGCTGCGGCCGGCCAGGTCACCGCCGTAGCCGTCCTCGCGCACATTCGACAGCGGCGACAGGAACTGGTGCAGCAGGTAGCCATGCGCGGCATGCAATTCGAGAACCTCGAAACCGGCCGCGTCCGCCCGCACCGCCGCCCGCGCCCAGGCCTGGGTCAGTTGCGCCAGCTCGGCCTCGCTCAGCTCGCGGGGAGCCGGCCAGTCGGCGTACCCGACCGGCGACGCGCCAACGGTCGGCCAGCCTCCGTCGGCGACCGCGAGCAGGCCACCACCCTTCCAGGGCTGAGCCGTGGAGGCTCTTGCGGCCGGCATGGGCCAGCTGGATTCCGGGCAACGCGCCCTGGGACCGGATGAAATCGGTGATCCGCCGGTAGTCCTTGGCCTGCTCGTCGGACCAGATGCCGGCGTCATAGGGCGAGATCCGGCCCTCCGGCGTCACCGCCGTCGCCTCGGTCAGGACCAGGCCGGCGCCGCCGCGCGCCAGGCTGCCGAGATGGACCAGGTGCCAGTCGGTCGGGTGCCCACCCTCGGAGGAGTACTGGCACATCGGCGCCACCCAGGCGCGGTTCCGGAACGTCGTGCCGCGCAGAGTCAGCGGCGAGAAGAGTGTGCTCACGTACCGCTGCAACGCCACGCCGTCCGAGCGTCTTCCAGGGCCGAGCACCGGCTTCGATCTCACTCGGGTACGAGCAGGGGCTTCCCTCCCGGTCCGACAATGGTTATATTCCGCCATGTGAGAGCGCTCTCACATGCTTCTCCCGGAAGCGTTGTCCTCCTCCGCTGGACCGAACCCGAAAGGCATTCCCACCATGACCCGAACCCCCGGCACCCCACCCGCTGGCCGCCGCCCGAGATGGCGCGCACTGCTCGTCGGCACAGCCGCCGTCCTGCTGCCGCTGTCGGCGACGACCGCGCTGGCACACTCCGCAACGGCCGCCGTCCCGGCACCACCCACCGGCTGGACGTCGGTCTTCAGCGATGACTTCGCCGGAGCATCCGGCACCGGCCTGAACACCTCGAACTGGCTCTACGACCTCGGCACCAGCTACCCCGGCGGCGCCGGCAACTGGGGCACCGGTGAGGTGGAGTCGAACACGAACAGCACCGCCAACGTCTACCAGGACGGCGCCGGACACCTGGCCATCAAGCCGATCCGGGACGCCAGCGGGCACTGGACCTCAGGCCGCGTCGAGACGCAGCGGACGGACTTCGCCGCCCCGACCGGCGGGGTTCTCCGGGTGCAGGCCTCGATCCAGCAGCCCGACGTCTCCACCGCGAACGGCGCCGGCTACTGGCCCGCGTTCTGGATGCTCGGCGATGCTGCCCGGGCCGCCTCGGCGACGAACTGGCCGAGCATCGGTGAGATCGACATCATGGAGGACATCAACGGCCGCAGCTCCGAATTCGCGACGCTGCACTGCGGAACCGGTTCGGGCGGCCCCTGCAACGAGACGACCGGCATCGGCAGCGGCGAGCGCGCGTGCTCCGGTTGCCAGACGGCGTTCCACCAGTACGCGATGGAGTACGACCGGTCGGTCAGCCCGGAGCAGATCCGCTACTACCTCGACGGCACCAACTTCTTCACCATCAACTCCAACCAGGTCGACGCCACGACCTGGAACAACGCCACCCATCACGGCTTCTTCCTGATTCTGAACGTCGCCATGGGCGGCGGGTTCCCGAACGCCTTCGGCGGAGGCCCGACCGCGGCGACCGTCTCCGGCCAGCCGATGCTGGTCGACTACGTGTCGGTGATGACCAAGGGCGGCACCAGCACCGGCGGCGGAACAGGAACCGGTGGCGGTAGCGCCACCGCGACGACCCAGGCCGAGGCCTACAACGCGCAGTCCGGAACCGCCACGGAGGCGTGCAGCGACACCGGCGGTGGCCAGGACGTGGGCAACATCGGCAACGGTGACTGGTTGCAGTACAACAACATCGACTTCGGCACCACCGCCCTGCACACCATCAACGCCCGGGTCGCCAGCGGTGCGGCGAGCGGCGTGAGCGGCATCGTCGAGGTTCATCTGGACAGCCTGAGCAATGCCGCGGTCGGCAGTTTCTCGGTCGGCAACACCGGTGGCTGGCAGAGCTGGAAGACCATTCCGGGGTCCATCGGCTCGGTCACCGGAACGCACACGGTGTACTTGAAGTTCGTCACCGGCTCCGGCCAGGACTTCGTGAACGTGAACAGCTTCTCGTTCAGCTAGACCTTTCGGCACGCGCGGGCGCGGACGCCACCACGGCGTCCGCGCCCGTTTGTTCTTCAGGATCGTGGACAGCGCCAGCGTTGTCCTTGGAGGGAGCCTTCGCCTGAACCGGTGCCCCGTTCGGAACCGGTGCCCCGTTGGGCGGCGAGCCGGCTCAGGGGTCGAGGTTGTCGTCCGGACCGGGCTCGCGGTCGAAGATCAGCCAGTAACCGGCCAGCGCCAGGCACACCACGCCGAAGATCAGCTTGCCCTTGTCGTGGCCTGACCAGTAACTGGCGAAGAACACGCACGCCCCGACCAGCGCCGCGCCCCCGACCATCCAGCGGAAGCCGGGTGGGCTGGGTGCGCATCATGGGCGTTCCAGGGCAGCTACCAGGTCACCCACCGAGGTGACCGGCCGGTCGCAGACGAAGCCTCGGCACACGTAGGCGGCGGCCTCGTCTGCCACCAGCGGACGGTCGGCCAGCAACGGGACGCCAGGTGCGTCCGGGGCGCCATGCGCCAGCACGAGGCCCGGCGAGGTGCTGTTGCGGGCCACTGCGAGCAAGCCGTCGGCAACGGGGCCCTCGCCGACCACGGCAACCTGAACCGGACCCGCCATCGCCGCCTCGGCAACCGCCAATGTCCAGCCCGCAAAACGCGGTTCGCGACTGGCGAGCTCGCCCGCGGAGGCCAGCGCCGCGTCCGCCGCGGCCCGGTGCCGGGTCGAGCCGGTCAGCGCGGCGTAGCTCAGCAGGGCGCCCGCGAGAGCGGACTGCCCGGACGGGGCGGCGTTGTCGGAGGGGTCGCGCGGCCTTGTGAACAGCTGCTCGGCATCGTCGGCGGTGTCGAAGAATCCCCCGCTGCTGTCGGCAAAGTGGCGCAGGGCCACCTCGAGCAGCCGCTCGACGGCACGCAGCCAGCCCGGGTCGCCGGTAGCCTGCTGCAGCGCGAGCAGCCCCTCAGCCAGGTCGCCGTAGTCCTCGGCCACACCCATGGCCGCGCTCGCGGCACCGTTGCGGGAGGACCGGTGCACCCGATCGCCGTCGGAGTGGGTGTCCAGCAGGAACCGAGCGCACCGCTCCGCGGCGAGGACGTAGCGCGACTCCTCGAACAGGACGCCGGCGTCGGCGAGCCCGGCGATGGCCAGGCCGTTCCACGCGGTGATCACCTTGTCGTCCCGGGCCGGCTGTGGCCGCTCGTCACGTGCCGCCAGCAGCCGCTGCCGGGCGGTTGCCCACCACGTGGCGTCGTCAGGGTCCTGACGCAGCTGCAGCGTGGACGACCCGAGTTCGAAGGTGCCCTGGCCGGTCACCGTGAGCAGCGCCGCGGCCCGCGCGCCGTCCTCGTTCCCGAGCACGTCGGCGAGCTGGGCGGGCGTCCACGAATAGGTCAGGCCCTCGACCCCGTCGGTGTCAGCGTCCAGCGCGGACGCGAACGCGCCCTGCGCGGTGCCGAGGTCGCGGAGCAGGAAATCTGCTGTTTCGCGGGCGACCCGCTCGGCCAGCGGGGACCGGGTGGCCCGCCACAGGTGCGTGTAGACGCGCAGCAGCTGGGCGTTGTCGTACAGCATCTTCTCGAAGTGCGGCACCACCCACTGGGCGTCCACGGAGTACCTGGCGAACCCGCCCGCGAGCTGGTCATACATCCCGCCGCGTGCCATCGCCTCGCAGGTGCCGGCGACCATCTGCATCGCCGGCTGCGATCCGGTTCTTCCATAATGGCGCAGCAGGAACTCCAACACCATGGACGGTGGGAACTTCGGTGCCGACCCGAACCCGCCGTTGCGGCCGTCGTACTGGCTCGCCAGCCGGTCGGCCGCCTGCTGCAGCTCGTCGGGGCCGATGGGCAGCGGGGTGGCGGCCACGATCACCGACTGCAGGGCATCCACCACGTGAGCGCTCGAGGCCAGTACCTCGTCGCGCCGCTGCGTCCAGGCGTCGATGACCGCATCGAGCAGCCGCAGGAAGCCCTCTTGCGGAAAGTACGTGCCACAGAAGAACGGGGCACCGTCCGGGGTCAGCAGGCAGGTCATCGGCCAGCCGCCCTGGCCCGTCATCGCGGTGGTGGCCGACATGTAGATCGCGTCGATGTCGGGACGCTCCTCGCGGTCGACCTTGATCGAGACGAACCGGTCGTTGAGGACCGCCGCGACTCCGTCGTCGGCGAACGACTCGTGGGCCATCACGTGACACCAGTGGCAGGCCGCGTAGCCGATCGAGAGCAGCACCGGCACGTCCCGGCGCTTGGCCTCTGCGAAGGCCTCCTCGGACCACTCCCACCAGTCGACGGGATTGTCGGCATGCTGTAGCAGGTACGGGCTCGTCGCTTGGGCCAGTCGGTTAGGCATTCCTGCCACTCCTTGGGTGCGCTGATCGGTCATGAGCGGGTCTCTGACGAATGACACTGTCAGACGCTGACCCATGGTGCCAATCATGCCGCCCCGGTCGATTGTCCTCCACTCATCTCGGCACGGCTGGTCAGCCTTCATCATGGTCTCCAGTCAGCGGTCAGGGGTCGACGGTCCGCGCGGTGACGAGTCGGCTGGGACCGTGGACGGCTCAGACCTCGGCGATGCACTTCCTGACGTAGGAGTCGGCCTTCCCGAGTTCGGCCGTCACCTTGTCCAGCGGCCAACCGTGCGTCCCGTGGCACTTGAGGCTCGCCGGTCCCGAATAGCCCACCCGAGCCAGGGTGCTCAGCGGCACGCGGTGGTCGAGGGTCCCGTCGGGCCGAGGCAGCTGCAGTTCACCCGGTCCGAAGTTCAGACCGTCGACGCCATGTTGGTAGTTACGGTCAATATCCCAGATGTAGTAATAGAAAAGTCGCTTGCGCTCGGCGAGGAAAGTTATCGCGTCGCTGATCGTCTCCCCCATAACCCACAGGTGTGGTGGAGCCAGGCAGACTCCGAGGTTCGGATGGTCGATGTCGGTGACCAGCCTCCGGATTTGGGCGAACGTGTCGACGCCCTCGTCCCAACGACGATCCTCATTGCCGCCGGATTCGAAGTCCGCGCTGAACGGAACGGTGAGGTGGTTCTCAACCGCGATCCGTACGCCGCGCCGCGCGGCGTGCTCGACCAGCGGAGGTAGGAAGGAGGCCACGAAGTCGGCATAATTGGCCTCGCAGTCGAAGACCGCCGTATCGACACCCAACTCGGCGGCGAAGTCTATTCGCTCGAGCATCTCGGCTTGCGTCTTGCCGTACATCGTCAAGCCGCAGGGGCGAATGCCGTAGCGGTCCAGCGTGGCTTTGATCTTGCCGATGTCGTCGCCGGGATTGACGTGTCCGGCCAGCGGACTGGCCGAGGACCACAGGTTCACCTCGGTGAACCCGAGACCGGCCAGTTCGCGGAGCGCGTCATCTAGCGAGTAGTCGTGGTAGGGCAATATTTCAGCCGTATAGCGAAACATGATTCTCCTCAAGCTTGGCGGAACTCGGACGGCACCGATACCTGGCCCTGCGTCGGCGGACGCGAGAGCGCAGCGCGACACATCGGGTGGCTCAGTCCCATACGAACACCGCCTTCTCGGTCTCCCGGCGGTCAAAGGCAGCGAATGCGTCAGAAGCCTGTTCCAACGCGAAGGTGTGGGTAACCAGCTTTTCTATGGGCAGCTGCTGGCCGACCACCAGCCGGACGATGTCATGCCAGTCACCGAGTGGGAAGTACCAACCACCGACGACCGTCAGCAGCTTGCGGATTATCTGATCGCTCGGGTTGATCTCCGTCGAGCGCGACTCACCGACGAAGGCCACCGCACCCCGCTTGGCAGCGACGTCAAGGCACAGGTTCTGCCCGGCGGGGACGCCCGAGCAGTCGATGGCGGCCTCGGTACCGACGCCCCGGGTGTAGTCGAGGATTGCCTTCGCAGCATCCTCACGGCTGCTGTCCACTACCTGCGCGGCACCCAGTTCGGCGGCCAGCTCGAGCCGCGCGGGCAACAGGTCCACGGCGATCACCCGAGCACCAAGCGCTGTGGCGACCAGCACGGCAGCCGCACCCATCGGTCCCAGACCGACGACGGTGACGGTCTGGCCGCCGCGCACACCGAGTTCGCGCTGCACGTGATATTGGCTGCCGATCATGTCAGTCATCAGTGCACCCGCGACGAAGGAGCACGAGTCGGGCAGTGGCAGGCAGTTTCGCTCCGGCAGCACGAAGTATTCGGCATCCCCACCGTCGATGTCGAAGCCCAGGCACTTCCACTGCGGGCAAAGCATCAGGTAGCCCGAGGCGCAGTACTGGCAATGCCCGCAACCGACCGGCAGGTAACCGGACACTCGATCCCCAGGCTGTAACGACGTGACGCCGGCGCCGACCGCCGCCACGACTCCGGCGGGTTCATGCCCAGGCACTACCAAGCCGCTTCCCGCGGCGACCGATCCTACGATGGCCGAAGTGCCGCTGTACAGCCCCATATCGCTGCGGCAGATGGCAGATGCCTTGGTCTGCACCAGTACCTCGCCGAGGTGTGGCTCGGGAATCGGTCGATCCTCGACCACTACCTTCCGGTCACCCGGAAAGAGAACCGCTTTCATCATCGAGGTCACTGACAACTCATCTCCTGTGTTGTTCGGTTGTTACTTCACGGCGCCGAGGGTCAGGCCCGACACAATGCGTCGTCGCAATACCAACGTCATGATCAGAATCGGGGCGATGATGACCGCCGCTCCCGCGGTGAGGGAGCCCCACTGGGTTCCGAACATTCCGGTGAACTCCTGCTCCCCGACCGGGGCCGTCTTCGCCGCTGTGCGGGTCAACGAGAGCGCGAATAGATACTCGTTCCACGAGAGGATGGCAGACAGGATCGCGGCGGTGGCGATCGTGGGGCCGAGCAGTGGGCCGACGATGCGGCGAAGTATGACCCAGCGATTGGCACCGTCGACCATCGCGGATTCCTGCACCTCATAGGGGATCTGCAAGATGGCCGCACGCAGGATCCATACCGAGATCGGCAGATTGAACGCGGCATACGGCACGATCAGCACCCAGTAGGTGTCTATCAGGTTGAGGTTTCCGGCGAAGATGAAGACGGGGATCACCGCGACAATGGGGGGAAACATGTAGGTCGACAACACCCATGACGAAAGTGCCTTCCGCGGTCGGAAACCCTTGAGCGACATCGCGTAGGCGGCTGGAACGGATACCGCGACCGAAAGGATGGTCGAGGCTGCCGTGACGATCAAGCTGTGTGTGAGCAGCTCGTCGAAACCTTGACTGAGCCCGTCGCCGCCGACCAGCACATGCTTGAAATTGCCCAGGGTCGGATGGAAGAGCCATCGGGGCGGGATACTTTTGGCAATGTTCTCAGGCTTGAACGCGGTGACAACGATGAAGAGCAAGGGCACGAGTGAGGCCACGATCCACACCCACAGCACGGCCCTGCCTGCCCTGCCGACGAGCGAAGTGTGCGGCCGCGGCTTAGTAGTGGCAGCGGAGCGCTTTCCGCTCAGGCGCATGGTCATAGTCATTAGGCAGCACCCTCCTCGGGATCACGGCCGGCGACCCTGAGTAGCAGCGGAACCAGCAGCGACAGGAAGATCAGAAAGACCATCGCCAATGCCGATGCGGCACCGATCCGGAAACTCTGCAGAGCCACACGATAGATGTTGAGGTTGATTATTTCGGTGCTGGTTCCCGGGCCACCGTTGGTCAACACCGCGAACGAGTCGAACGTCTTGAAGGCTTGGATGGTGCGCAGAGTGAGGGCGATCGCTACAAACGGCATCAGCATCGGGAGCGTGATGAACCGGAAGGTTTGCCAGTTGGAGGCGCCATCGATCGCAGCGGCTTCGCTCGGTTCGGGTGGCAGTGATTGCAGTCCGGCCATCAGGATGAGCGCGACGAACGGCGTCCACTGCCATACGTCCAGTCCGATGATCGCGAGCCAGGCGGTGTTGGAGCCACCAAGCCAGTCGAAGTGTGCTCCGAGGCCCACCCTGCCCATGTAGTAGTCGACCCAGCCGGTGGTCGGGCTCAGCAACTCCCGGAAGATCATGGCCGATACCACCGGTGTCACCGCGAACGGCAGCAGCATGAGCGTTGCGGCGAGGTTGTTGCTGCGACTTTGGGCAGCCAGTGGAACGGCGAGCAGCATGCCGAGAAGGAGCTCGAGCGCGACGGCGACGACCACGAAAAATGCCGTACGCAGCAAGGCATGCAGTTCGTTAGGATCGGTCAAGACATCGCGGTAGTTCTGCAAGCCGACGAAGCCGCCCCCGATGCCGAGCAACGTGTCGTTGCGCAGACTGGCACGTACGAGATAGATCGTCGGCACGACCGTCATGATCAGCAGAAGCGCGAGCGCGGGGCTCATGAGCGTCCAGCCAGCCAGGTTGGCGCCGGAGCGAGGGGTCCGCCTGCCCCGCCGCCGGGCAGGAGTGTCGAACTCTTGCCCGACGGGGGCTGCTGTCGGTCGCGCGGCGGCCACCACTGAACGATCAGGCGCGGTGGTCCGGTTCATGGTCGGGCTCCGTTCTAGATCCGGTGAAGCTGAGGGGGCCGGCGCGCTACTGGCCGGGCTTGATTCCTGCCTGCTCGACCAGGCGCTTGACCTGGCTCGCGGCGCTGGACAGGGCGCTGGCTGGATCGCTCTTGCCGGTCGCCGCCTGGTTGACAGCTACTGCGATCGCCTGCGCAACCTCGGTGTAGTTGCTCAACCGAGGTCGGCCGACACCGACTGCGAGGGCCTGCCCCATCACCTTGTAGAACTCGACCAGGCTCGGGTCCTTGGCCTGTGACTCCACCTCCTTGTACACCGAAGTCCGCGTGGGGTGCAGCATGTCCTTGGTCATCGACAGTTGCTGTGTCGCTGCGGTCAGCCACGTCATCGCCCGGTAGGCCCAGGCCTTGTTCTTGCCGTACGGGTTGACCGCCAGGCCCCAGGTGCCAAAGTGCGGACCGCTGGCCGTTCCCGACGGAGCCAGCGAGTATCCGATCGTTCCCTGCACACCCTTGTTCAGCGCGACCGTGTGGTAGTTTTGGGTCATCGCAGTCGTACCGCTGTCGAAAGCCTCGGCCGTCGTATTCCAGTCGGCAGACGTACTTCCCGGCGGTACCGACCCATCTGTGATGAGCGAGCGGTAGTAGGTCAGAGCCTTGACGCCGGCCGCGCTGTTGAAGTCCATGCTGAGGTTGTCCCCGACCAGCTCTCCGTTGCCTCCGTAGTCCGCGAGCAACGACTTGAAGTCGTCGGTCGCCCAGTCACCGACGCCCGCCATCACCGTGGTGCCATAGAGCTTCTTGTCCGGCTGGGTGAAGAATTTCGCGACCTGGCGGTACTCGTCCAGAGTCTTCGGCACCTGTAACGGCTTGCCGAACTTGGCCTGGTAGGCCGCCTTCTGAGCCGGATCGTTGAACAGGTCCATCCGGTTGGCCTGAACCAGCACATTGGCCTGAATGGGCAGGTTGTAGATGTCGAAGCCCTTGGCCTTGATCGCGGCCGGGTCCACCTTCGCCGCCGGATCGGGGTAGTGGGCCAGGATGTTCTTGGGGTTGTACACCGAGGTGTCGTAAAAAACTTTGGGGATGAAGTCGCCGACATCGGTGTTCGCCATGTCATTTAGCGATGAATTGGTCAGATACGAGTTCAGTGGCTCCAGCTTGCCGACCAGTGAAGGCATCCAGGACGAGTCCACGATCATGATGTCGTACGCGGAACTTCTGGATGCGAGCTCGGCGAATGCCTTGGTCTGCAAGCCTGGTTGCGCCTGCGAGTCGATCTGCAGATCGATTCCGAACTTCTGCTTGAAAGCCGGTACGAGCGCCATGACAGCAGCCGAGTCCGCCTCGGTCGATGCGTACAGCATTCGCAGGCTCTTCGGCTTCGCCTGGTTGAGGTCAACCTTTGCCGCATTGCTCTTCGAACACCCCGAGAGCGTCAACGTCGCCAGCGCGATCACCCCGACTGCGGCCAATCCTCGCCGACGCCGTGCCGAACGTAGTTTGCCAAGCATGCTGATGCTTCCTTCCAAGAACCGAGATGGGTGGGTGGTGAGTCAGGCGACGATGTGGCGTGCCAAGGTCCGACGGGCGATGTCGAGACCGTCCCGCACCTTGTCGGGCGTACCGGACCAGACCGGGTCTTCGTGCTCCACGGAGAGCACTCCGTCGAAGCCGCCTTCGTACAAAACGTCGATCAGCCTTCGCCAATCGACCTGACCGAGGCCGGGGACTCGGTAGCGCCACCAGCCGACGTCCCACGGGTCCGACCGGTTCACGGCCCTGCCGGGATAACCGAATCGGTTGCGTAGCGCAGGGAAAATCTCGATGTCCTTGGCCTGCGCATGTGGGATCCAATCGACGTATGGGCGCACCGCCTCGATCGGGTCGATGCCCATCCAGATCAGATGCGACGGGTCATAATTGAGGTAGAGGCCCAGGGAGAACATCCACTCCCACAGCTCGGGCGAGTACGCCAGATTGCCGGGGTAACCGTCCGGGTGCCAGCCTTCCATGACACAGTTCTCGATGATCACCTTCACTCCCCGCTCGCCGGCGTAGTCCACGATGCGGGGAAACATCTTCTCGGCCTGCCGCAGGTTGTCGGCCACCGTCGCGCCCGGATCGCGGCCGATGAAAGTACCTACCGTCGGGCATCCCACCATCGCTGCCGCGTCGATGCATGACAGCAGGTGGGTGTTGATGGAGCGGCGCTCCTGGTCGTCGGGATGCAGGTTGTTGTCGTAGAAGGCGATGGAGGACAGGGTGAGACCAGTTCGCGCGAAGAGTTCCCGGGTCTGGTCGGCGTCGCATTCGGAGAAGTCCTCGGCGCGGATATGGGTTGCCGTGAAAGGCCGATCTCCGAGCGCGGGCCAAGCGGCAACTTCCAGCGCCGAGTATCCGTTCTCGGCTGCCCACTGTGCGATCTCAGGCAGCGTGGCCTGCGGCAGGCAAGCGGTGAGCATCCCGAGTTTCACTACGCAACCTCCACCCATGATTGATCAGCTGATGAAGCGAGGACGCTCGAGGTCAAGCGGGCGGCTCGTAAACCGTCGGCAAAGGTCGGTAAGCCCTCCGGGGTGTCGCCCTTGATCGCGGCATGCACGTCGCTGATGAAGGCGTTGAAGCAGTCCTGGTAACCCTGCGGATGTCCGGCCGGAAGGACGGCATATCGGTTGGCCGGGGGTCCGAGGGTGTCCGGTCCACGGAGCACGATGACGTTGCTCGCGCGGCCGCCGATCCACAGCTGCTCAGGCATTTCCTGGTCGAAGGCCAACGAAGCCCCCTCTCCCTCGATGGAGAAGGCCAACCGATTCTTGCGTCCCAGAGAAAGCTGGCTGATCACGACCGAGCCGGCCGCCCCCTGATCGGTCCTGAACATCACTGTTGCCAGATCTTCGGTACGTACCTGGGCTCTGCCGCTCGGCGTGTCTCGCACCGGGTGCGCCGTGTGCAGCTGCGCAGTCAACCGGGTGATCCGGTGCCCGGTGGTGAACTCGACGAGATCGCACCAGTGCACGCCGATGTCGGCGAACGCGCGGGACGCACCACCGGAGATCGTGTCCACCCGCCAATTCATGTCCGTGCTGCTGGACAACCAGTCCTGCAAGTAGGAGCCGTGCACCAGATGCACCTTGCCGGCAAGGCCCGCCGAGACCCGGCGCCGAGCCTCGCGCACTGTCGGGTAGTACCGGTACGCGAACGGAACGGCAGCCACGACGCCGGCTTCGGCGGCCGCGGTAGCCAGAGTCCTGGCATCAGCCAGCGTGGTCGCCAGCGGCTTCTCGCAGATCACGTGCTTGCCCGAGCGCAGTGCCCGCAGCGCCAGCGGGAAGTGCGAGACGTTCGGCGTACAGATATGGACGAGATCGACGTCGTCCGCGTCGATCAGTTCTTCTGCCGACGCGGTCGCTGCTTCGGCAAACAGATCGGCCGCTGCTCGTTCGGCGCCTTCCGGAGTCGAGCCCGCTACCCGGCTGATGACGCCGCCACCGGCACGCACCGCATGCGCATGGACGCGACCCATGAATCCGGCGCCGATGATGCCCGATTGAATGCGGTCTGCCACGGTTCCTCGCTTCCTGCGTGTCATTGACGATTCGGCGGCGGTATTCTGCACGTGCCGGTTGAACTTATGTTGGTCGAATGCGGAAGTCAACAGGTTCAAACCAAAAGAATGGAGCCCAGGGTGTCCCCTGTAGTTGTCGACGTCGCGGACGTGCCCTCCGCCGACAGCCTCGACGCCCTCGCTCGGGTGCTGGAGATGATCCGTCGCGGAGAGGCCCGTACCCGTCCGGAGTTGATCCAGGCCACCGGCCTGGGGCGGGCGGTCGTCTCGCAGCGAGTCGACCAGCTGACAGCGCTGGGGCTCATCGGCGAAGGGTCTCTCGGACGATCAACAGGCGGCCGCGCACCCAGAACGTTGGACTTCCGCGCCGACGCCGGGCTTCTGCTGGTCGCCGAACTCGGTGCGACAGGGCTCTCCGCCGGCCTGGCTGATCTCTCCGGCGAACTGCTGCGGTGCCAGGAGCAATCATTGGACATTGCGGACGGACCGGAAGAATGTCTGGCGCTGGTCGAATTGCTGTTCGACGAACTGCTGCGCACCGCACCACCGAACGTGCCGGTCTGGGGTATCGGGATCGGAATCCCTGGGCCGGTCGAGTTCGCAACCGGTCACCCCATTGCGCCGCCGATCATGCCGGGCTGGGACAGCTATCCCGTTCGCGAACGGTTGTCAGCACGATTCCAGGTGCCGACCTGGGTAGACAACGAGGTGAACCTGATGGCGCTCGGAGAGCTGCGAGCTGGTTTGGCGCGTGGGGTGGCCAACGTCATCTACGTCAAGATCGGAACCGGCATCGGGGCCGGCATCGTGTCCGGCGGCAAGCTGCATCGAGGTGCGCAGGGATGCGCCGGGGATATCGGCCATGTCGAGATCACCGAAGGAGAATCCATCGTGTGCCGTTGCGGCAACACGGGATGCCTCGAGGCGTTGGCCGGCGGCGGCGCGATCAGCCGTGACGGCGAGGCCGCAGCACGCGACGGCAGAAGCTCGCAGCTCGCCGAGATCCTGCAGCGTAACGGCAAGATAGTTTCCGCTGACGTCTCCGACGCTGCCCGTCGAGGTGATCCGGTCAGCTTCGAGCTCTTGGCGCGAGCGGGCCGCCTGGTGGGTGAGGTCCTGGCCACCCTGGTGAACTTCTTCAATCCCTCACTGGTGCTTCTGGGGGGTGGGGTTACCGCATCCGGCGATCTGCTGCTTGCCTCAGTGCGGGAGCACGTCTACCGGCGCTCCCTTCCGCTGGCTACCCGGGAACTACGACTGACGAGGTCACCCTTGGATCGCCGGGCCGGCATGACCGGCGCCGCGCACATGGTCACAGACGAGCTGTTCGGACTGTCGACCTTGCCGCTCTGGATCAAGCGGGGAACGCCCTCAGGCATGCCCGAATTGGCCGATGCCAGTTCTGACTACGGAGTCGCGTCTTAGGACGGGTCTATGAGCGAAGGGGTTCGCCGGCTGTCGCTGCCCCGTGACATCCGTCGGAGCCGGCCGACGCGACCCTCACGGTCGGCCCCAGCGTGGCCGGGCGCTACCGTCTGGTAGCTGCCGACAGGCAGCCAGCGACCGAAGAGGAACTCCACGATGGCCGAGAACCACCCCCCGGGACGAATCGCGAAGCGGATCGGCGCGGCACTCATGATCGTCGCGGCGCTGATGGGCGTCGTGGCCACCATCGGGATCATCGCCGGAGCCGGATCGTCGCTGCTGCAGACCCTCGACGGCCCGGTCTACACCGCGCCGGCGAGCGCCACCATGACCCTCAAGCCGCACACCTACGTCATCCTCGAAGAGACCGGCAGCCGGAGCGGTGGCGGCGGCTTCACCGTCACGCACACCGGCTCGGTGACCATCAAGCCGGACGAGGTCAACGTCGCGGGTCCGACCGGCGCTCCGGTGCTCACCGGCTATCCGAACACCCACCAGACCGTGGCCCGAGGCAATGCCGTCTTCACCGGCGCCGTCTCGTTCGACGCCAAGGACGCCGGGCAGTACCGCATCACCATTCCGCGGGCGGCCGGAACCCGGTTCATCGTTGCCGAGGACATCGGCTCGTCGTTGCAATCGGTGGGTGGCTGGGCCGCGTTGGGTTTCGGCGCGCTCGCGCTGCTGGTGCTGGGCGTGATCCTGATGATCGTCGGCGCCGCTCGCCAGCGCGCCCGCGTTCCCGGCGTGCCGATGCTGGCCGGCGGCGCGAACCAGCACGGCGCGAATCCGTACGGGAACCAGCAGTACGGCCAGCAGCCTTACGGTGCGCAGCAGCCTTACCAGTACGGGGGTGGCCACAGCGCCGCCCAGTACGGCGGGGGCCAGTACGGCGCACCGCAGCAGGATCTGCCGCCGGCCGGTTGGTATGCCGATCCGCAGGTCCCAGGCCAGTCCCGGTACTGGGACGGCAACCGCTGGGTGTGATGACGAGCCACGGGCTGCTGGACGAGCTGCGCGCCGCCGGGATGACCCGCGGTGGCTACCTGGCGATCAGCATCGCGCCCGGGCGGGGCCTGGGACTCGCCCTCGAACCGGCACTCTCACCGCAGACGCAGACCCAGACCCAGACCCAGGCCCAGGCCCAGGCGCTGCGGTGGGCACTGGACTCACCCGAGCCCGAAGAGCTGGTTCGAGCCATCGAGGCAGAGCTCCGGCCGCGCTGGGTGTGGTGGTCCAACGACACCGCTGCCGCGCTGGCCCGGGCCGGGGTCCGGGTCGCGACCTGCTGGGATCTGGTCGCGGTGCACCGGCTGCTGTACGGCGGCTGGCAGGTGGACCCCGCCATGATCTGGGCGCGGCTGCACGGCCTGGACGAGCGGTCGCTCCCGGGCACCGGGCAGTTGGACCTGCTCGGCAACCACGGCGACGAGGGCTCGAATCCCGAGAGCGCGGTCCGTCCTGATGGGCACCTGCGCCCGGAATGGGTCAGCGGTGGCTGGCATCGCGGCACCGTGCGGTTGGCGGAGTGGGCGGCCACCGCCGCGAGCGCGGCCGTGCTGCAGCGCTGGCAGCTGTCCGAGCAGCCGGCCGCCGGTGACGCGGAGGCGACCGCCCGGTCGGAGTCCGCCGCGGAGTTGCTGTGCGCGGAGCTGTCAGCCGACGGGTTGCCGATCGACGTCCCGCGGGCGGAGCAGCTCATCGCCTCGTTCATCGGACCGGCGCCCGGCAACGCGACCGAAGCGGCGCGCCAGCGGGAGCGACGGGATGCCGAGGTGCTCGAGTTGGTGCCGCAAGCTGACGGGATCGACCTGCGCAATCCCGCTCAGGTCAAGGTGATGCTCGCCAAGGTCGGAATCGACGTGGCCGACACCCGGTCGTGGCGGCTGAAGCACTTCCGTGGCGCGCACCCGGTCGTCGAGGCACTGCTCACCTGGCGCAAGGCCGAGCGGATCGCCACGACGTACGGCTACGACTGGCTGGCGCGCAACGTCGGAGCGGACGGGCGGTTGCGCGGCGCCTGGAGTGGCTCTGATGGTGCAGCGGGGCGGATGACCGCCCAGGCCGGACTGCACAACCTGCCCGCCGAGCTGCGTCCGGCCGTGGCGGCGGACTCCGGGTACGTGCTCGTCCGGGCCGACCTCGGCCAGATCGAGCCGCGGGTGCTGGCCGCGGTGTCCGGTGACCCGGCGCTGGCTCGTGCCACCCAGGACGACGACCTCTACGCCCCCGTCGCCAGCAGGCTGGGAGTGGACCGGCCGATCGCCAAGGTCGCCGTGCTCGCGGCCATGTACGGCCAGACCTCGGGTGCGGCGGGGCAGGCCTTGAAGGGCATGGAGAGTGCCTACCCGGTGGCGATGCGCTATCTGCGCGACGCGAACGACGCCGGACGGGTCGGCCGGGACGTCCGGACCTACGGCGGCCGGCTGGTGCGGATGTGGCCGACGCCCGTGGGGCTGGATGTAGAGGCCGAGCGGTCACACATCGCGGCCCGTGGCCGGTACGCCCGGAACGCGGTGGTGCAGGGCGCCGCGGCGGAGCTGTTCAAGGCGTGGGCCGTGACGGTGCGCGGGCGCGGCGGCCCGCTCGCCGCACAGGTCGTGCTGTGCCTGCATGACGAACTGCTGGTGCACGTGCCCGTCGAGAAGAGCGACGCGGTGCGGCAGCTGCTGGAGGACTGCCTGCAGGAGGCGGCTCGGGCCTGGGCACCTGATCGCACCGTCAGGTTCGTCGCCGATGTCAGTGTGATTCAGCGTTGGTCCGAGGCGAAGGCCTGACGCTGCCGGCCTGCCCTAGCCTGTGGTCATGTCAAGCAGAAGCGCGTTCCGCCGGGTGGCGATGGCTGAGGCCACGTCCTGGCTGGTGCTGATCGTCGCGACGATCGTCAAGTACACGACGAAATCCCAGCTCGCGGTGCATGTGATGGGACCGATCCATGGCGCGCTGTTCATCGGCTACGTGCTGATGGCGCTGGCTCTGCGGAACCGCTTCGGGTGGAACGTCCGGGCACTGCTGATCGTCCTGGTCGACTCCGTCCTGCCGGGCGGCGGCTTCTTCGTCGCCCGGCGTCGCGAGCTGCAGGACCGCCAGCTCGCCGGCTGATCACGCTTGCCAGCTGACTGACGATGCCTGACTGGGGATGCGCTACTGACTGGCCAGCGCCAGGACGGCCGCCCCGTGCAGCTGCGCGGTCTCGGCAAGCTCGCTGACCCGCAGCCGCAGATCCCGGACGATGCCCGGCTGGGCGAACCGGTCCAGCGACTCCCGCACTCCGGCGAGCAACGGCTCCCCCGCCAGTGAGAGCTCACCGCCGAGCACCAGCACCTCCGGGTTCAGATTGTTGACCAGGTCGGCCAGCACCCGGCCGAGGATCCGGCCGGTGTCCGCGAGCACCCGGCTGGCCCCGGCGTCACCGGCTCGGACCAGCTCGACGACCCCGGCCATGCTGAGGACCCGGTCGTGCGCCGGCTGCATCAGGGCCAGCACCTGACTGACCGATACCACCGTCTCGAGGCAGCCGCGATTGCCACACCGGCACAACGCTCCCGCGGCGTCCACCGGCACGTGCCCGATCTCGCCCGCACGCCCGGTCGAACCCCGGTACAGCCGGCCGCCGAGCACCATCCCGGCGCCGATCCCGGTGGATACCTTGACGTAGATGACATCGGCGAAGCCCCGGGCCGAGCCACACGCGATCTCACCGAGGGCGCCCAGGTTGGCGTCGTTGTCGATGACGACCGGAAAGCCGAGAGCCGACCGCAGCTCCTCGGCCGGGTGGCGGTCCACCCAACCCGGCAGGATGTTGCCGGGCCCGACCATGCCGGTGATGCCGTTCACGGGCGCGGGCAGCCCGATGCCGGCGGCCACCACCCGGCTCCGGTCCGCGCCCAGCTGGTCGAGCAGTGCGCCGATCCGCCTGCGGGCGTGTTCGAGGGCGAGGTCGGCGGAGGAGTCGACATCCAGCGACTCCCACTCGGCGACGAGCACCCGGGACTGCGCGTCCACGATTCCGATCTGGCAGTGGCTGTGGCCGAAGTCGATCGCCACCACGAGGTCCGAACGAGGCACCGGCATGAGGCGGCGGGCTGGACGGCCGGCCCGCCGGGACAGGTTGCCGGCTGGAGTCCCCGAGCCCGGGTCCTCGCCTTCCATCACCACGCCGTCGGCCAGCAGCTCGGCCACCAGGCCGGTGACGGTGCTGCGGGCAAGACCGGTCACCGCACACAACTCGGCCCGGTTGCCGGCCAGCTCGGAGCGCAACGCCGTCAGCACGCGAGCGCGGTTGTAGTCGCGGAGCGCGTCCGGAGTGCGTGGCGTGCCGTCGAGCATCGGCCCACCATAAACGTGGACTTCCGGCCGCGGCGCCGAATCGCCCATCGAATTAAGACTGATCTCAAGCCGAACATCGGTGTCAATACCGCGTAAGGCAGAGACTTCGGACTATTGACGGTCAAAATAACGCGTCGATACGCTGCCCCTGTCCAGCTCCCCACCCGTCCGGCAGCAGCCGGAACGGCCCGATGCCGTCCTCTGGCAAGGCAAATCGCCACCGCTGGCTTCTCGCTGAGCCGTGCCCGCTGCCTCTGATCCCCAACCTGCTCCATCCACCTCCGAAAGGTGCATCCCCGATGCGCAGACCCACCCGAAGGCGGCGCACAGTCGCCGCCGCCGTCACCACCACGGCACTCACCGCGTCGCTGGTGGCCGTGCTCGGTGCCGGCAACGCCGCCGCCGCGGCCGGTCCGCTCCCCCTGATCGACGACTTCGAGGGCAGCGTCCCGATCAGCACCACCAGCCCCGGCATCTTCCCGTTCGGCAACGACGCGGCCAGCACACCCACGCTGAGCGTCACCGGCGCGCCCGACCGGCCCGGCGCGGCAGCCGGCAACCATGCCCTCGACGTCCCGTACGCCGTGACCGGCTACGGCGGCTTCAGCGACAACCATCCGACCGCTGCCGACTGGAGTGCATACGCCGGTTTCAGCTTCTGGGTGAAGGGCACCGGTAGCGGCCAGAAGGTCGAGTACGAGATCAAGGACGGTGGCTCGGACGGTGAGCACGCCGAGCTGTGGCAGGGATTCTTCAACGACACCACCGCCGGCTGGCAGCATGTCCAGGAACCGTTCTCCAGCTTCGTCAAGCGCGGTGACTACCAGCCGTCCGGCGCCCCGTCCGACGGCGTTCTCAACCTGACCTCGATGTGGGGCTTCGCGATCAACCTGCCCGGCGCTTCGAGCGGGCACCTGGTGCTCGACGACGTCGCCCTGTACGGCAAGGCGACACCGAAGGTGAGCGTCGCGACCGGCACGTACCTGGTCGACGCGGGAAAGACGGCGGCCGTCGGAGTCGCGGTCAGCACGCCGGACGGCTCACCGCTGGCCTCCGACGTCACCGTGCATTACACGCTCGGGGGCGGGACCGCGGTCCCCGGCACTGACTACCGGGCCGGTGCTGGCACCGTCACCTTCGCCGCCGGCACCGCCTCCGGCACGGTCAAGACCATCCGGGTCGCGACCCTCGGCGGTACCCCGGCTTCGACCGCGAAGACGATTCCGGTGACCCTGACGGCGGTCGGGGCGACCCTCAGCGGCGCGTCTCCGGTCGTGGTCATCAACGCCCACGGCCTGCCGTACCTCGACAAGTCACTGCCTGCCGCTCAGCGGGTCGCCGACCTGATGTCGCGGATGACCCTGGCCGACAAGGTCGGCCAGATGACGCAGGCCGAGCGAGGCGCCGTGGGGAACGGCACCGACATCGCGAAGTACCGGCTCGGCTCGCTGCTCTCCGGCGGCGGCTCGGTGCCGACACCGAACACGCCGCAGGCCTGGGCCGACATGATCGACGCCTTCCAGACGCAGGCGCTCGCCACGCCGTTGCAGATTCCGCTGATCTACGGCATCGATTCGGTACACGGTGACAACAACCTGGCCGGCGCCACGGTGTTTCCGCAGAACATCGGCATGGGTGCCGCCCGCGACCCGGCGCTGACCGAGAAGGACGGCGCGATCACCGCGACCGAGACCCGGGCGACCGGCGTGCCGTGGGCGTTCTCGCCGTGCGTGTGCGTGAGCCGCGACGAGCGCTGGGGCCGGTCCTACGAATCCTTCGGTGAGGACCCGGCGCTGGTGCAGCGGATGGAAACGATCATCGACGGCCTGCAGGGACACGGAAAGCTCGCCAAGAACACCAGCGTGCTGGCCACCGCCAAGCACTTCCTCGGCGATGGCGGCACCAAGTTCGGCTCGTCCACCAGCGGGACGTACACGATCGACCAGGGCGTCACCTACGCGACCCAGCAACAGGTCGACGCGCTGTTCCTGGCGCCGTTCAAGACAGCGGTCCACAAGGGTGTCGGCACGGTGATGCCGTCCTACTCCAGCCTGCAGATCCTCGGCAAGGACGCAGCGCCGATCAAGATGCACGCCCGCGGTGACCAGATCACCGGGGTCCTGAAGAACCAGTTGGGCTTCAAGGGCTTCGTGATCAGCGACTGGCAGGGCATCGACCAGATCGGCCCGGACTACCGCAACGACGTCAAGGTCGGCGTCAACGCCGGCATCGACATGGTGATGGTTCCCTACAACTACCAGGGATTCACCGCCGACCTGACCGCCCTGAACGCCAGTGGCGACGTGACGACGGCCCGGATCAACGACGCCGTCAGCCGCATCCTGAAGCAGAAGTTCGCGCTCGGGCTGTTCGACCACCCGTTCGCCGACCGCACCAACATCGGCACCATCGGCGACGCCGCACACCGGGCCGTGGCCCGCAAGGCGGCTGCCGAGTCGCAGGTGCTGCTGAAGAACTCCGGCAGCGTGCTGCCGCTGAAGAAGAACGCCAAGGTCTACGTCGCCGGCTCCAACGCCGACAACGTGGGCAACCAGACCGGTGGCTGGACGCTGACCTGGCAGGGCCAGTCCGGACCCATCCCCGGTGGCACCTCGATCCTGGCGGGCATGAAGCAGGACGCCCCGCGGGCCAGCATCACCTACTCCGCGACCGCCTCGGCACCGACCGCCGGTTACGACGTCGGCGTGGTCGTCGTGGGTGAGACCCCGTACGCCGAGGGCATGGGCGACGTCGGCAACAACGGCCACACGATGCAGCTGTCGGTGGCCGACCGCGACACCGTGGACAACGTCTGCGCGGCGATGAAGTGTGTGGTCCTCGACGTGTCCGGCCGCCCGCTGGACATCACCGGCATCGTGCCGGAGGCCAAGGGCGTCGTCGCGTCCTTCCTGCCGGGCTCGGAGGGTGAGGGTGTCGCTGACGTGCTGTTCGGCCTCAAGCCGTTCACCGGCCGGTTGCCGCTGACCTGGGCCAAGGCCGAGAGCCAGCTGCCGATCAACGTCGGCGACAAGAACTATGACCCGCTGTACCCGTACGGCTGGGGCCTGCGCACGGACAGCGCCCGGACCCGGTTGCAGACCGTCCGCGACCAGCTCGAGACCAGCAAGGGCACCTCGGCAGCGGTCAAGGCACTGAACTCGGTGCTCTCGGCGAAGAACTGGAAGACCAACGGCTCGCCGCGCAACACCACGGCGATGCTTGCCTCGCTCAAGAGGGTCGGCACCGCGATGACCGGTTCCAAGTACACCTTCGCGCAGCAGAACCTGCTGGTGTCGGTGGCTCGCGACCTGGCCCAGGTCGAGATCGTCAAGCACGGCTCGGCGGCGATGACGGCGACCGCGGCACTCACCGCGGGCGCCGAGCACAGCCTGCTGATCGGTCAGCCGGCGCGGGCGATCGCGGCACTGGCGAAGGCCTACACCGTGGCCCACTCCGTCAAGGCACCGAAGACGGCGAGGGCGACCGCGCACCCGGCGGTCTGATCGTCGTCACGCGCCCCAACGGCACTCGGGCGGTCCGCATCCAGCGGGCCGCCCGAGTGCCGTTTCAGTCAGCCGGGCCCGACCCGACCGCACGCTTGTCATGTCGCATGGCTGTGTCGGCTACGGCCGATCGCACGCTGCTACGGCTGCTCGACTCGCTCCTGAGGTGATGGGAGAAGGCCGGGGGTGGTGCATTACCGATTGCGCCATGTCGGCATCGTTGGTCCGCCAGGTGTGCTTGCCGGTCGCGGCCTCGTAGGCGGCTAGGACGAACCAACTCCGCCAGCAGGTCGCCCCTTCCGTGCTCCATCGCCCGGCGAAGCTCGTGCGCGCCACCTGCCAGTTCGGCCACCACGAACCCGGCCGCACCCTTCGGCGGGGGTCTGGCGAGCCAGGAACGACCTCAGCCAGGACCGGCGCACCGCTTCCGCGCTCACCCATGCCTTGTTGTTGGCGATCACCTGCCCCAGCGCCTGCCGCTCGGCGGTCTCCTGTTCACCTCCCCGGACGGATCTCGTCGGATCAACGTGCTGCTGGCGTGGCGCGCGGTCAGTGGACGCGGTCCTGTCGGGTGAAGGCGACTGAGTCGTAGCTGCCGATGGTGATGGTGGCGACGCCGTGCTGGTGGACGGTGACCGTCGGGCCGGAGCATGACCGGTTCACTTTGGCGCCGTGGATGATGTCGCAGTAGCTGCCAGGCTGAAGACCGGTCCGCACGGTGACTGTCTTGGCTGCGGTTTCGTTGTTGGTGCTGAAGAAGCCGCGGTCGCCGCGGCTGAACGCGACCAGGTTGGCACCGTCGTCGTACCAGTTCGCGACTTGGGCCTTGGCGACGTAGTTGTGCCATCGGACCATGTGAGCCACGCCGGTGTAGCGGTCCACGCATACCCACGTGGTGTTGTCGCAGACGGTGTTGGTGACGAGTCCGTCAGCGTTCGCCGGTGGGGAGTCGTCCGGGGTGGCCCAGGCGAAGCTGGCATACACCTGCGGGGTGCCGTGTGGCCAGGCGAGCATGAATTCGGTGGCGATGGTGTTGTTCGGGTCCTTGTAGTTCAGCGTGGAGCCGTTGCGTTCGCTGTCGTGGTTTTCGACGAACACAAGCTCTTTGTTGCTGGGCAGCAGACCGGACCGCGCGCCGAAGATTTTCAGGTCGCCGATGTTACCGTCATTCGGCGGGCTGTTGTAGCTCTTGAACGCGTCGTGGATCTGCGAGGCGTAGTCGAAGCCGAGCAGGTCGCCGACGCCCTGGAACGCCCACGGCGAGATCCGACCCGGGCTTCCGGTGCCGACCTCCAGCGCCAGATAGGGGCGGGCGCCGTCGACGGTGTTGTGCAGCCGGGCCTCGATGGCGGCCAGGTCGGTCTGTCCGATGTGCTTGGCGGCGTCGACCCGGAACCCGGACACCCCGTAGCTGAGCAGCTTATTCAGGTAGGCCGCCAGGGTGTTGCGTACGTAGTTGGACTGGGTGCGCAGGTCGGACAGGCCCACCAGTTCACAGTTGAACACCTGGGTGTAGTCGTTGAAGTCCTGGATACTGCCTTCCCGGTCCGCGCTGCCCGTCGTCGGTGGGACCGGGCAGTCGGCAGCGTAACTGTGGAAGTCGGCCGGGGTGTATAGCCCGGTGTAGTTGTACTTGGTGTAGCGGGTGCCGCCGTAGGAGAGGTTGCCTTGGCCGGTCATATGGTTGATCACGGCGTCGGCGTAGACCTTCACCCCCGCCCGCCGGCAGGTGGCGACCATCGACTTGAACTGGGCCTCTGTGCCCATCCGGCTGGTCAGGTGGTAGGCGACGGGCTGATACACCTCCCACCACGGGTGCAAGACAGTGCTGCCATTGCCGGTCGCTGTCCGTTTGAGGGAATCCTGCGGTGGCGCCACCTGCACACCGCCGTAGCCAGCCGGACCAAGAACGGTCCTACATTCGTTCGCTATGGACGGCCAGTTCCACTCGAACAGGTTCGCTATCACGTCGCGAGTTTGGCCACGGAAGTCAGCGGCGGCTGCCGGGGTCGAAGGCGACGCTTCGGCTGACCCGAGCACTGATCCCGTCACACCAGCGGTAACCAGCGCAGCGGCTGCCGCGACGGCACGCCACCCCGCCCGGCGCCGCCCGGGCTGCGAACTCGGGGTTGGACTAGCTCCGGTCATGACGGCCTCCGTCAGGCTGAAGGGACCCACCGCGCGCCAGCTCCGACGCGCAATGGAAAGATGCCCGACACACGTTAGCCTCAGCGCGCCTCCACGCATAGCCCTGCCGCAGCCCGGCAATCAGAACGATGACGAGTTCAGTTCTCCCTTCTTCGACTGATTTTGTACCCGGTTTTGTACCGGGGTCGACGCTGGTGATCGGAAGGGGCGGGTCAGTTGCCCGCCTGTGGTCGTCCGTTGACCAGGACGGCGAGCAGGGTGAGGGCGGCGAGCCCCGCGACGACGAGCAGGGCGTGGGGGTAGCCGATGTGGGGGGCGGCCAGTGCCAGTGAGTAGGGGATCACCAGGCCGAGATAGGTGAGGCTGTAGTAGACGGCGACCAGGCCGCCGAGCTGGTCGGAGGCGGCCAGGTGTTCGACCTCGCGCAGTCCGACGACCAGGCAGATGCCGTATCCGCAGCCCAGCAGCAACCCGGCGAGGGTTCCCGTGGCCAGGCCTGGCCGGGCGGTGGCCAGCGCGGTGGCCAGGTAGCCGCCGGTCACGACGGCCAGCCCGACCACGGCCGGCCGGATGTCCTGGGGGTCGGCAACCGATGCCTGGAGTCGCCGTCCCCACCGTTGGCCGGCGAGTCCGGCGGCCAGGGCGATGGCGGCGAGGACGCCGGTGACCACGATGGCGAGCGTGGCCGGGGGTCGGGTGCCATGGGCCGGGATCGTGGTGAAGGCCAGGCTGACGCTGCCGAAGACGAACGGGGCCATCGGCGCGACGACCCCGCGGAAGCGAACCGTCCGGGCTGCGGTCGGCAGAAGCCGGAAGCGACCGCCGGGTGAGGATGGGCGCGTCTCGGGGGCACGGGGCAGCAGCGCGAGGGCGGTGCCGCCGAGGGCGAGGTGCACCAGGTAGGGCACGACCGTGGGCAGCGGCGCCCACTGTGCGATGACGCCGGCCATCAGCGGACCGACTCCGAACCCGGCGGTGAGGGCCACCGCGGCCCGGCGGGCGGCGAGCCCGGGCGTACCGCCGGAGAGTTCTTTGACCCAGGCGGTGCCGACGGTGAAGACGGTGCCGGAGACGACTCCGGTGAGCAGCCGCCCGGCGTAGAGCCCGGCCGTGCCGGTGCGCCCGGTGATGAGGACGGCGGTGGCCAGCAGCGACAGGGCGGTGAAGGCGATCATGATGCGGCGGCGTCCGTAGCGGTCACTGGCCGGACCGCCGATGAGGAAGCCGGGGATCAGCCCGAAGGCGTACACCCCGAAGATCGCCGTAGCCTGGGCATCGGACAGGGCCAGCGTGCGGCGGTAGACGGCGAGCAGCGGAACGAAGTGGTTGGCCCCGTAACCCACGGCGAACATGGCCAGCGCCGGCCACCGCCACGGGGCGCTCCTGGGCGCCGGCGTCCGGCCGGCCCATCGGATCACGGTCGGATCCGCCAGGCCGGCCAGAGTCGCATCAGGCGGCCTGGTCCAGCGTCCGGTAGTCGATGTACCCGGCGTCGGTGCCGCCGTAGAGGCTGGACTCATCGGCCCGGTTCAGCGCCGCGTCCTGCTGCAACCGCCGGACCAGGTCGGGGTTGGCGAGAAACGCCCGACCGACCGCGACCAGGTCGGCGCGGCCATCGGCGAGCAGCGCCTCCAGGTTGCCTGTCGTCGTTGGCAGGGTGAAGGCCGGGTTGACGATTATGGTGCCCGACCAGTTGCTGCGGATGTTCGCCGTGATCGCCGGCGGCCCCTCGACCACGTGCAGATAGGCCAGGCCCAGCGGTTCCAGGCCGGCGACGACGGCGGCATAGGCGTCCTCGGTGTCGTGCTCGACGATGTCGTTGAAGCTGTTGGCCGGCGACAGTCGCACCCCGACCCGGTCCGCGCCGATGACCTCAGCGACCACCGTGGTGGCTTCGATGAGGAAACGGGCGCGGTTCTCCGCCGAGCCGCCGTAGCGGTCGGTGCGCTTATTGCTGCCCTCGGCGAGGAACTGGTGGGGCAGGTAACCGTTGGCGCCGTGCACCTCCACCCCGTCGAAACCCCCCTGCTCGACCGCGAGCCGGGCGGCCTCGGCGAACTCGGCCACGACCTGCTCGACCTCCTCGGCGGACAGCGCGCGGGGCTCGACGAAGTCCTGCAGCCCGTCGGTGGTGAAGACCTGGCCGGCGTGCATCAGCTGCAGGAATATCCGCCCGCCGGCGGCGTGCACCGCATCGGTCACCCGCCGCCACCCGGCCGCCTGCTCGGCGGTGTGGATGCCCGGGGTGTTCGGGTAGCCCTGCCCGACCGCGCTGGGCTGGGTGCCCTCGGTGACGATCAGCCCGGCGCCGGCGCGCTGCGCGTAGTAGGTGACCATCGACTCGGTGGGCACGCCGTCGGCGCGCGCCCGGTTGCGGGTCATCGGCGCCATCACCAGGCGGTTGGGGAGGTCGCCGCCGCCGACGGTCGCGGGGGAGAACAAAGACGAGGTCATGAGGTGGAACTCCTGAGGATCGGGCAGAAAGGGGTTCAGAGGCTGGAGTGGCCCGCGACGGCCTTCTCGAGCTCGGCCTTGCGTTCGGCGAGCTGCCGGTCCACCGATGCCGGATCCGTGCGGCTGGCGTCGATCATCTGGCGGCGGCGTTCGCCGCCGCGGACCACGGTGAGGCTGCCGTCGACCATGCCGGCGACCGTCGCCGTAGCGACCTCATCGGGGCCCTCGTAGGAGAATCCGTGCTCCGGGCCGGCCTGGGAGCTGTCCATCATCGGGGTGCTGGTGGCCCCGGGGAACACGTTGAGCACGTGCACGCCCTCTCCGTAGAGCTCGCGTCGCAGGGCGTCCCCGAAGTGCGCTATGCCGGCCTTGGTCGCCGCGTAGGTCGTGTAGAAGGGTAGCGCCACCAGGCCGATGCCGGAAGAGATGTTCACGACCAGGCCGTCGCCGCTGGCGCGCAGCGCCGGAAGAGCGGCGCGGGTGAGCAGGATCGGTGCAGTGAGGTTCAGCGCGATCTGCGCGGTCACCTCGGCCTCGTCGATCACCTCGAGCCGGCCGGCACGGACGTTGCCGGCGTTGTTGACCAGGACGTCGATGCCACCGAACTGTTCCTGCGCCGCACCTATCACGGCGGCCGGGACGCCGGGCTCGGTCAGATCGGCGGCGACGACGTGCGCCTGGCCGCCCCGCTCGCGAACCAGCGCGGCGATCTCCTCCAGCGCCTCGGCGCGGCGGCCGACCAGAGTCAGGCGTGCGGCCTGCCCAGCCAGTTGCAGCGCGAGACTGCGGCCGATGCCCCCGGCCGCGCCGGTGAGCACTATGGAACGGTTGTGCAGGTCCATAAATTTCTCCCAAATGAGATGTGGTGCCGAGGGAAACAGCTGCCCGTCAGCTGTGTTCCTTGACGTAGCGGACCAAGCCCACGACATCATCGGGAACCAGCCGACCGATCGCCCCGGAGGAGTAGACGGCCGTGACGATGGTGCCGTCGGGGGCCAGGACGAAACCGGTCGACTGCAGGTAGCGGGGCTCGTCGTTGGCGTAGGCGCCGAGAGTGGCGGCCACCTCGTCGGGATCTGCGCTGTGCGCGACGGGGAAGTTCAGCCGCCGCTTGGCCACCAGCTCGGTCGAGGTCTGCTCGTCGTCGACGGACAGCGCGACGACCTTGATGCCGGCGGATTCCAGATCGGCCTGCGCTCGGGAGAACGCGGCCAGCTGCGCGTTGCAGTACGGGCACCAGGACCCCCGGTAGACCAGCACCACTCCGAAGTCACCGGTCAGGTCCTCGGGCAGGGACAGCGTGCCGCCACCAACCAGCGGCAACTGCAGCGACGGGAAAGTCTGACCGTTCTCGAGCTTGGGCACAGCGGCACTCCTTCGACGACAAGGTTGGACTGGACAGTCCAACCTGGCCAACGGTGGACCAGGAGGTCCAATTCCCGGTAAAGTCATCGTCATGCCCGCTGCCGGCACACCGGCCGCCGTGGCCGGACTGACCCCGCGGGGACAGGCCACCCGCGAGCGGATCGTCACCGCTGCCGCCGCGTTGATGTACCGGCGCGGCGTCGCTGGTACCAGCCTGGACGACGTCCGCGCCGCCACCGACACCAGCAAGTCCCAGCTGTACCACTACTTCACCGACAAGTCTGCGCTGGTCGGAGCCGTCATCGGCCGGCAGGTTCAGCAGGTCCTCCAGGCGCAACAGCCCGAACTCGACAGCATCGACTCCATGGCCGCGCTGCGGCGGTGGCGGGACCGGATCATCGCGCTCAACGAACAGACCGGTGCCGCAGGGTGCCCGCTGGGGCGGCTGGCCAGCGAGCTGTCCAACAGCGATCCCTCAGCCCGCGCAGACCTCGTCACAGGTTTCACCGCCTGGCAGGAACGGCTGGCCGCCGGACTGCGCACCATGCACCGGCAGGGCCACCTCGACACCGGACCCGACCCCCTGGCCGCAGGGCTGCTCGCCGCACTGCAAGGCGGCCTTCTCCTGACTCAAGCCACCCACTCGGTGGCGCCCCTGCAAGCGGCTCTCGATCTGGCCCTCGACGGCATCAGCGCACACGTGGTCGAAGCCGCCGACATCAACAGGGGTTAGCAGCCGCCCGATGGTGAACGTGCCGCGGGGCAGCAGCCGCGCGATCACTTCGGCCAAGCCTGCAAGCACTTCTTCCCGCACGTGGGCGGGTAGGCCGCCCCGCCGATCGGGCCGGCGCACTCCCCTCCGGTCGGCCTGCCCAACCGCCGGGTCCTGGCCCTCCGGCGCGGGCCCGCCGTAACCCGGACCTGGCGAGGACGGTGTGCCACGGCGGTGTCGTATCGAAAAGGGCCGCCGCGGGGCTGCGGCAAGACGCCGGTTCCTCCACCGGAGTGACGGACAGCCCTCCGTCGATGTGAACTTCAGCGAGAAGCGGCACGGCCCTTCAGCGCTATCCGGCCGGCCTCTGCTGGACGACCATGATCACCGGGTGTAGGCGGGAAAGTTCTACCGAGCCTGCTTCCACGACGGCGCGTAGGACCTGAGCCGGTCCAGGGCGATGGCGAGCGCATTCTGCATAGGGCCGCACTTTGTGGAGGAGAGCAGATACCCGCCCTGCATCACGGCGATCGTCGAGTCTGCGAGGGCAGCGGGATCGGCGTCCTCGCGCAGCAGCCCGTGGTCTGCATGGCCCGTAGTCCGTCGCTCAGGACGGTCTCCCAGCGCGTGAAGGCGTCCGCGGCCCGACTGCGGAGCAGATCACCTTGGTCGAGCAGTTCGCTGGTGATCGGCCCGAGGGGGCAGCCGCGGTAGCCCCGCTGGTTCTGCTGCATGTCGACCATGGCCTCGAACCAGGCGGAGATGCCCTCCCAGGTGTCGGGTCGGAACCGGCTCTGCTCCTTCAGGATCTGGTCGAGTTGGTGGCGGAGCACCTCGACGACGAGCTCCTCCTTGCTGGAGAAGTAGTGATAGAACTGGCTTTTGCCCGCCCCCGAGGCGGCCAGGATGTCCTCAGTCCGGCGGCGTAGCCGTCCAGCGACCAGACAAAGCCGTGCGAGAAACAATGATTGGTAGTTCGCGCCCGGTCGGTCGCGGGCGACCATTGGGCCACTACGAGGGGTCACCGCAGTTGGGGCGTTGTCTGATGGGACGCGAAACCATGTTGTGGGTGAGGTGCGGCGGGGTGGGTGACGCGCCCGGGCCCGCCAGCATCGACCCAGCTAATGAGAGCCGTGATTTGCTCGTCGGTCACTACGTGTCCGAGCCACACGGGTCGAGCGCCGTGTCGTCGGCCGAGGGCTGTTGGCCGCACGACGACGACGTTCGAGGTCGCGCATGACAACAGGCAGTCCGTGACCTGGACCGCGTGTGTCGGTGCGAGGGCGTCGTGGAGCATCGCTAGGTGCCGGACGTGATCGACGTCGGGATGCTTGTCGGTACCGCAACAGCATCCGCGGCAGACGAAGACTCCGACCGTGTCGGCGGTGCTCACGCGTTCGGTGCTGGCGCCAACGCACCCGAGGGGGTCATTGCTCGGAAGCTGCGGTCGGTGAGGGCGCCGAACGCCAAGCCGACGGTCGCCCACAAGGTTGCTTGGATCGCTACTGAGGCGAGGCGGAAACGCCACAGCACGTCGGCTGGAAACCCGGCCGGTGTCTCGTGCACGCCGGGCAGGAACGACAAGGCGGCGGTCGCGACGACGAGTGCGCCGGCGACGACGAGGGTGACGGCGTTCCACGCCCCCAGCTTCGGCGCAAGGTGCTTGCCGATCAGCCCGGCCGCGATCGCCGTGAGCAGGCAAATCGCGATCGCCGTGAAGTACAGCGCTGTGCGTCGGCCGATCGTCTCCGAGCTACCGATGGACGGCGGGTTCGCCGGGTATTTGAGCGTCGGGATCAGGTAGACGACGACGAAGCCTGTCAGCGCGATGGAGCCAGCGGTGCCGCGCGCACCGAGCCGGCCGAGTCGTCCCTGCAGGACGGTGTAGACGAGCGCGAACAAACCACCGACCGCCGCTCCGATAACGGTGATCCCGGTCGCCAATCCGATCGTGGATTGGACCGTGCGCGAGACGATCTCCGGCATGCCAGCGCCGGGCGCTTCATGCGTGGCTTCGAACGCAATGGCGCTGTTTATCGGTGACTCGCCAAGGAACCGTGCGACGACGAACGCGACGATCCCGCCGAGGACGCCGACGAGCATGCCGCGGACAAGCAAAGTGCGTGCAGTCATGGTCAGTCCCGCCGGCTCAGTGGCAGGGGAAGCCGAGGAGGTGCCGGCCGTCGTGCACGAATTCGTGCAGGTACGTGCCGCCGACGAGCGAGAACGCGCCCTGCTCGACACCGATGAAGTAGAACGCGATCACGATCAGCAGCCCGCCGAACATCAGGAACGGGGCAATCTCTTTCACCGGAATGGTGGGCAGCGCGGGCGCGGACGGCGCGGCGACGGCCGGATGTGCATAGGTCATGGAAGTACCTCCTGGGAGTACGCGTCCCATCGAACGGTCAGGTGCGCGAGGCCAGGTCTGGCTTCCCGACCCCTGGTTGGGGACGGAGTCACAGTGGCGCGACCGCGTCGGGTTCTCACCGACTTCCAGCACTCGCAAACGGCAGTCAACTGCAGCACCCGGCGATTGTCAACCACCGCGCCGCAAGCGAGGGCGCCGGGTGCGCCTTCCCACCGCGTTGAGCGCGAAGACCTGCTCGCGCAATGCGGGGAGGCCGGCGATGCGACGGTCGAGCTCGGCGGCGTGTGCATCGAGCAGTGCCACCGCGCGGCCGCACGGCGCGCCGTCCTGCTCGCGGGCGGCGATGATCTGTCGGATCTCGGTCAGGGTCAACCCAGCGGCTTGAGCGGCTTTGACGAACGCGAGCCGCGCGAGGGCGGCTATCATCGTTGAATGACGATGACAGCAGAACATGGCGATGGCTGTGAGGTGGATCTGTCCGCGGCGGTGGCTCTGTTTCGGAGCTTGGGTGATTCCACTCGGCTGGCGATCGTGCACGAGCTGGCGGCAGGTGAACGCAGGGTGGTGGACCTGACCCAGGCACTGGGACTGGCGCAGTCGACGGTGTCGGCACATCTGGCGTGCCTGCGCGATTGCCGGCTGGTCGAGTCTCGCCCGGTCGGGCGCCAGTCGCTCTACCGGTTGACCCAGCCGGCCCTGCTGGGCTTGTTGACCGCGGCTGAGCAGCTGCTGGCTGACACCGGCAACGCGGTGGACCTGTGTCCGGCCTACGGCAGCGCCGACACCGCGAACCCGGCCGTCTCGGCGTGACCAGCATCGAGCACGACGACGAGTCCGCCGCCGCCCACGGCAACGGCCACGGGCGCGGTCGTGAGGATGGCCATCAGCATGGGATCGGCCCGGACGCGGACCGCCGGTATCTGATCACCGCCTTGGCGCCGCTGATCGCGTTCATGATCACCGAGGTGGTCGTCGCGTTCGCGTCCGGCTCGCTGGCGCTGCTGTCCGACGCGGGGCACATGCTGTCTGACGTGGGCGCCATCGGTGCCTCCCTGTGGGCGATGCGCCTGGCCGCCCGTCCTGCGGCCGGTGCGTGGACGTTCGGCTGGAAGAGGGCGGAGATTCTGTCCGCCGCCGGCAACGGCATCACCCTGCTTGTGGTGTCGGGCATCGTCACGTTCGAAGCGATCCGTCGGCTGGTCCATCCGCCGACCGTTGAGGGCGCCCCGGTGCTGGTCGTCGCCCTGATCGGGGTCGTGGTCAACATTGCCGCTGCGTGGGTGCTGGCGAAGGCCGACCGGTCCTCGCTGAACGTCGAAGGCGCGTACCAGCACATCCTCACCGATTTATACGGGTTCATCGGCACCGTCGTCGCGGCGGTCGTCATCCTGACGACCGGCTTCACCCGGGCCGATGCGATTGCGTCGTTGATCGTGGTCGCGTTGATGCTCAAGGCCGCGTGGGGTCTGTTGCGCGACTCCGGGCGTGTGCTGCTGGAAGCGGCACCGGAAGGTGTCGACCTCGACGAGGTGCGCGCCCACCTGCTGGAGAACGGTCACGTGCGTGACGTGCACGATCTGCACGTCTGGACCGTCACCTCGAACCTGCCCACCCTGTCCGCGCACGTGGTGCTCGACGATTCCTGCTTCGGCGACGGGCACGCCCCCCGACTGCTGGACGAGCTGCAGGGCTGCCTGGTCGGGCACTTCGACGTCGAACACTCCACCTTCCAACTCGAGCGCATCACTCACGCCAATCACGAACCCGGCACCCACTGATGACCGGCCACCCGGACGATCGACGCCACCTCAACCTCATACCGGCGCCGCCTGCGGGCACCGGCCACTCCGCCGACCCGACTTGTTGCCAAGCCTGCGCGGTAACACCCGAAGACCCCGGCTGGGTAAGGGCAGCTCGCCAGGCGCGGCTGCTGTCCTGGGCCTCGTTGATCTGGATGACCGGCGAGGGCGTACTCGGTTTGATCGCGGGACTGCAGGCCGCGTCGATCTCGTTGCTGGGCTGGGCGCTGGGCTCGGTCATCGAAGGACTTGCCTCGGTGATTGTGATCTGGCGGTTCACCGGCACCAGAACGCTGTCCGAGACCGCCGAAGGCCGAGCACAGAAGGCTGTCGCGGTGTCATTCTTCCTGCTCGCCCCCTACATGGCGATCGAAGCGGTCAGGGACCTGGCCGCCGCTCACTTGGCAGCGGCGACCGGGTTGGGCATCGGGGTCACCGCGGCCAGCCTGCTGGTTATGCCCGGGCTTGGAATCGCCAAGAAGCGACTCGGCGTCCGCCTCGGCTCCGGCGCCACCGCCGGTGAAGGCGCGCAGAACCTGCTCTGCGCAGCCCAAGCAGCGGCAGTCCTGATCGGTCTTGCCGCCACCGCGGCATACGGCTGGAGCTGGGCCGACCCCGCCATCGCCTTGCTCCTCGCCGCCTGGGCCATCCGCGAAGGCATCGAAGCCTGGCGCGGCCAAGACTGCTGCTGAATGCGTGCAGGGCTCGCGCGCCGCGCCATAGCGCTGCGACGGGTGCCATCTAGCGCCGTCAGTCGCACGCGCGTACTTGTAGCTATGGCCGTAGCGTGGAGGTGTTAGAACTGGGGAGGCAACCAGCTGCAGCGCGACGGACCAGTCCATGTCGTGGCTCCCCAAGCCGCCGATGAGCGGCCACAGATCCCAACTGGCAGTGACCGCCGCCTGGTCCAACGACTGCGAATCAGCCGCGTACGGCGGGCCGCCCGAGTGCCGTTTCAGTCAGCCGGGCCCATGGTGGCCAGTAGCCGCTCCAGCCGCACAAGCGGATCGTCGCTGGGCACGCTGCTCCACACGAGAAGCAGCAGCGGCGTGGCAAGCACCTCGAGTAACCACCAGGGCGAGCGCAGGACGGCCGCCACCAGCGCTGCAACCACGGGCACCGTTGCAATAACCGCAAGGACGATGTGATTCGCGCGTTGACTCGAGCCTCGCCCTGATCGCAGGGTCACGGCTTCGGCGAGTTGTTCGTGGACCGCTTCATTGACCCGGGGTTCGGCACAGGCCAGTCCGGAGCGCAGTACGTCGTAATAAAGAACACGCTCCCTTTTTCGGAGTCGCAGCACCCGTCGAAATCGATATAAATATGGCCCCAGGCCGCCCATGAGGCCACCGACCGCGCCGGATCCACTGCCGGGGAAGATCGCGGACACGGTGATGGCGAGCGAAATGATGACCCCGATCGGAATCAGCAGAGCGAGCCAGAAGGACCGTCGCGCCGCTGACTTCACCCGGTCAAGATTCCACATGTCCGCTAGTCCCATCGTCGGTGCGCCGTCACGGATGAATGGCCAGGTCAACCACCAGGAACTGCTCGGGCGTGGCCTTGAGCACCCGCAACCGGGGATCGGGCACCGGCAGGAATGGCGGCGTCCGCAGCGGCAGCAGCACGGCAAGCCGCGGATCGGACAGCGCCGCCTCAACCGCCGCCTTGTCACCGCCACAGATCAGGGCGTCCAGGTTCGCCGCTTCCGGCAGCAAGATGCGCACGGCGACGTCCGCGGCCTCGTCGAACGCCGCCCGCGCCTGGTTCGATCGCCGCCGGGCATACCGCTGCTGCGACCAGCCACCGGCCTTGGTGGTGCCCTGCACGTAGGCCGACCCGACCTTGGACGACACCAGCTCCGTCCCGTCGAACACCCCGGCCGCGTAACCGCCGCGGCGCACCAGCAGCACGCCGACGCGCCGGGGCCGGTTGAGGTGCAGCTGTAACGAGGTCAGCGGGCGGGGTGAGTCGGACTCCCAGGGAAGGAAGGGCACCTTGATCCAGGCCATCGAGCCGTCAGCGGCGGTCACGACGACCTGGTCGGCGAAGGCGGCGGTGCTCAGTCCCCCGTGCCGGTCGGCAAAACCGTCCAGCCACTTCGACACCCGGCGGGACGCGACACTCACCCGGCGGGCGTCCTCCGGAACCGGCGGCGGCTGCATCTCAGCCCGTGATTCGCTCGAGTATGAGCGGGCTCCGCTGGACACCGGCTGCCGCCTCGGAAGTGATGTCGAAGCCACAGTCCAATGCCTGCAAGGCACGTTCGAAGCGGGCCGGCTCGTCGGTGCGCAGTTCGAGCAGCGGCTGACCGGCGATGACCCGGTCCCCCGGCTTGGCCAGCATGACCACTCCGGCCCCGGCCGAGACCGGGTCCTCTTTGCGAGCGCGTCCGGCCCCCAGCCGCCAGGCCGCCACTCCGACCGCGTACGCGTCCAGCCGGCTGAGCACGCCCGAGGCCGGGGCGTTCACGACATGGATCTCGGCGGCGACCGGCAGGGCTGCGTCGGGGTCGCCGCCCTGGGCGGTGATCATCCGTCGCCAGACGTCCATCGCGCGGCCGTCCGCGAGGGCCACGGCCGGGTCGACGCCGGTGATGCCGACTCCGGCGAGCATCTCGACCGCCAACGCCACCGTCAGCTCGATGATGTCCACTGGGCCACCGCCGGCCAGCACCTCGACCGACTCGGCCACCTCGAGGGCGTTGCCGGCGGTGCGTCCGAGGGGGGTGTCCATGTCGGTGAGCAGCGCGACGGTATGCGTGCCGGCCGCGTTGCCGAGCGCAACCATGGTCTGCGCGAGCAGCCGGGCGTCCACGACGTTCTTCATGAAGGCGCCGGTGCCAACCTTGACGTCCAGCACCAGGGCGGACGCCCCCTCGGCGATCTTCTTGCTCATGATCGAACTGGCGATCAGCGGGATCGCCTCGACGGTGCCGGTGACGTCGCGCAGCGCGTACAGCTTCTTGTCCGCGGGCGCCAGGCCGTCGCCGGCCGCGCACACCACCGCTCCGACGTCGTTGAGCTGGCTGACGAAGTCGGCGTTGGACACCGACGCCCGCCAGCCGGGGATGGACTCCAGCTTGTCCAGGGTGCCGCCGGTGTGGCCGAGCCCGCGGCCCGACAACTGCGGGACGGCGGCGCCCAGCGCGGCGACCAGCGGAGCCAGCGGCAAGGTGATCTTGTCGCCCACGCCGCCCGTCGAGTGCTTGTCGGTGGTCGGCCTGCGCACCGCCGAGAGGTCGAGTCGCTCACCGGAGGCGATCATTGCGTTCGTCCAGCGCGCCAACTCGTCCGGTTCCATGCCGTTGAGCAGGATCGCCATCGCCAGCGCCGCCATCTGCTCGTCGGCCACCACGCCCCTGGTGTAGGCGTCGATCACCCAGTCGATCTCGGCGTCCGGAATCCGGCCCCGATCCCGCTTGGCGCGGATGACCCCGACAGCATCGAACGGCTCGGCGATGCGTGAAGACTCGGCGGCGCTAGCAGGCATTGCGACAGCCTCTCATGCAAGCAGGCTGCGAGTCGGCAGCCCCGGAAAGCGGCTGAAGTCCCGATCCATCGTGAGCAGTGTGCGTACTCCGTGGTCGAGGCAGATCGCGGCGATCCTCGCGTCGTGCACCGCCGCGCCGACCAGTCCGGCAGCCGCGACCAGCCGGGTCAGGGTGGCCAGATGGGCGGCCGACTCGGTCAGCAGTCGCAGCGACGGGGACTCCGTCCAGGCAAGCACCTGATCGAGAGCGGTCGCTGCGGGCGTGGGGACGGTGAATACCCGCGGATTGCTGACCACGGCGTAGAACTCGTGAATACACGGCCAGGCCAACGCCCAGGTGGCACCACCCTCGGCAAGCTCCGTGAGAGCGAGCTTCGCGCGCTGGTGAAAGGGGCTGTCCGGGCGGTGGGCATACACCAGCACGTTCGTGTCAACCGCGATCATCGGGGCTGCAGCTCAACCGGCGAAGGGTAGATCGCGTCGCGGAGCTGCTCCCAGCCGGCGCCGGCGAATTCCGCCGTCACGCCGCCCGTCCCGAAACTCACGTCTCGTAGGCGGAAGGTGGTCGACCCTTCGCCGGCCGCCTCTGCGAGCAGTCGGGAAAGCGCCTGCTCAACCAGGCTCTTGGTCGTCGTACCGCGTTGCCTCGCAAGCTGCTTGACCTCGCTCCAGAGCGGCTCGGCTATGTCCATGCTGGTTTTCATACCGCCTACGGTATCACTGACTACCGGTAGCGGTACAGCCGTCCCGATCAGCGCCGAGCGGTCTTCTGCGCCATCTCGTCCAGATCGTGCGGTCCGAATGCCCGGGGTAGCAGCTCGGCCACGGTCACCGAGGAATCGTCGGCGGTGGCGACCCGCATCGACGGGCCACCGTGCTCGAACAGCAGCTGGCGGCAGCGCCCGCAGGGCATCAGATACGCGCCCTCGCCATCGACGCACACCATGGCGACCAACCGCCCGCCACCGCCGGCGGTCAGGGCCGAGACGAGCCCGCACTCGGCACACAGGCCCAGCCCGTACGAGGCGTTCTCGACGTTGCAGGCCGTGATCAGCCGGCCGTCGTCCACGACGGCCGCCACGCCGACCGGATAGTTCGAGTAGGGCGCGTAGGCCTTGCCCATCGCGGTGACCGCCTCGCGACGCAGCACATCCCACTCGATGTCCATGAACCCACTCCTCAACCGACTGAATATGGCTGGCCGTCAGCCGCCGGCGGCTGTACCCGGCCGATGAATCCGGCCACCGCCAGCAGCGTGACCACGTACGGCAGGGTCAGCAACAGGTTGGAATCCACCGGCGCGCCCGCCTGCGACAGCAGCGACTGCAACTGGTCGGCGAAACCGAACAGCAGCGCAGCCAGCACCGCGCCGACCGGGCGCCAGCGGCCGAAGATGACCGCTGCCAGGGCGATGAAGCCGCGACCGGCCGACATGTTGAGCCCGAACGTTCCCGCCGAGCCGGCCCCGATCACCAGGAAAGCGCCGCCGAGCCCGGCGATCAGGCCGGCCAGCAGCACGGCTCGCATCCGCGTCCGGTTGACGTTGATGCCCACCGTGTCGGCGGCCTTGGGGTGCTCGCCGACCGAGCGGAGCCGCAGCCCCCACCGGGTGTGGAAGAGGCCGAAGTGCACCGCCGCGACCAAAACGTAGGTCAGGTACAGAAAGATCGTGCCGTCGAAGAACACCGGGCCGAGAATCGGAATGTCACCCAGCACCGGGATCTTCAGGGTGCTGAAATACCCCGGCTCGTTGAACTCGGTGGCGTGCGGCGAGAGCAGCTTGTTGAACAGAAAGCTCGTCAGGCCGAGTGCGAACACGTTGAGCACGACGCCGATGATCACCTGATCCACGAGGTACCGGATCGCGAGCGCGGCCAGCACCGCGGCGACCAGCAGGCCGGCGAGCATGCCGCCGAGCGCGCCTGCCCAGATGCTGCCGGTGACCGTGCCGATGACGGCGGTAGCGAACGCGCCGAGCAGCAACTGACCCTCGATCGCCACGTTCACGACGCCGGAGCGCTCGCCGATGACGCCCGCCAGGGACCCGAGGATCAGCGGGATGGCGGCGGGGAACAGCGCGCCCTGCAGCAGCGACACGACGTTGAGTCCGGAGAAGGTGCCCGCAACGGACCAGATCATGAACGCCACCAGCAGCGCCAGGATGGCCACCGCCGAGCACCACCGCGCGGGAACCCGCCGCGTCAGCCGTGCCACGCCCGCCAGCAGGATCAGCAGGCACATCAGCAGGATCAGCGGCCGGGCCGCGAACGTCGCCGAGCCCAGGTGCACCTTGGCGCCCGGCAGCGCGAACTGGAAAACCGCCTTCTGCCCCGCCCGCGAACCCAGTCCGAACCCCCACGTCGCCAGCAGCCCCAGCAGGATGGTGACCGAACCGGCCATGATGTGGCGCGGCACCCGGGGCGCCCGCACGCTGGTGATGCTCACCACGAGGTTGGTGGTCGCGGTCGCCACCGGCGCGAGGCCGAGGCGCTTGAGCCGGAAGAAGCCCTCGATCAGCTTCGGCGCGGCGATGAAGATGACGATCAGTGCCTGGATGACGGTGATGATGTCGACCGGTGCCTGGACGCTCTGCGCGGCCTGCATCTGCGTGCCACCGGTGCGCAGGGCGCCGAACAGCAAACCGGCACCGACGACGCCCCAGGGCCGGCTGCGCCCGAGCAGCGCCACCGTGATGGCGTCGAAGCCGACGTTGGAGGCGATGTTCGGCGTCACCACGTACGACGTTCCGCCACCCAGGGCCAGCGTCGCGCCCCCCAGCCCGGCCAGGCCACCGGACAGCGACATCGCCAGCATCGTCACCGAGCCCACGCTCATGCCGGCCGTGCGCGCGGCGGCCGGGTTGGCGCCGACAGCCCGCAGCCGGAACCCGACGGTGCTCTTGGTCAGCAGCCAGGCCACACCGGCGGCGGCGACCAGCGCGAGGATGATGCCGAGGTCGATGCGCTCGCCATTGCCGAACAGGTGTGGCAGCCGCGCGGTGCCGTGAATGGGCTTGCTGGCCTGCGGGTTGTTCGGCGCGACGATCGACTTCTTGGCGAGCAGGTAGAGCAGTCCGAACGTGGCGACGTAGTTCAGCATGATGGTCGTGATGACCTCATGGGCCCCGGTACGAGCCTTCAGGAAGCCCGCGATGAAGCCCCAGAATGCGCCGGCGGCGATGCCCCCGGCCACTGCCAGGACGAGGTGGATCACCGGCGGCAACTCCACGATCAGGCCGAGGTAACCCGAGGCGAACGCACCGGCGATGACCTGGCCGTTGCCACCGATGTTGAACAGACCGGCCCGGAACGCCAGCGCCACCGCGAGGCCGGCGCAGATCAGGGGCGTTGCGGTGTATATGGACGTCGTGATCGGCCCGAACGCCTGGCTGAGCGTGCTGGCGTGCTGCGGGTCGAAGATCGCGCCCTCGAACAGCGCGATGTAGGTGTCGCGCAGGGTGTACCAGGCGTCGTTGAAGAAGTCCGTCGGTGAGCTGAAGAGGTACCCGAGGTCAGTACGCACCCGCTCGTCGGAGAAGACGACCATCAGGCCGCCGATCAGCAGCGCCAGCAGCACGGCGAGCACGGTGACCACCCACGACCGGTTGCGCCGACGCGCCGGCTGCGCCTCGAGCATCCCCGCGGGACCGGTTCCGCCCGAGGCAGCCTGCGCGGTGGCCAGCTCGGTGCTCATGCGGACCCTGCTTCTGTGCCACGCGGGTTGCCAGCGCTGACTGAGCTAGTTGAGCTGTCCGAGTTATCAGCGGCCGCCAGCACGCTGTGGTGCTCGGCCGCTTCGGCGACAGCCTGGTCGGCCGGCACGCCGGCCATCATCAGGCCCACCTCGTCCCTGGACGCGCCGCCGGGCAGCTCGCCGATGATGGCGCCCCGGTACATCACCAGGATTCGATCGGCCAGGCCCAGCACCTCGTCCAGTTCGGTGGAGACGATGACGACGGCGGTGCCCCGGTCACGCTCGTCCACGATGCGTCTGTGAATGAACTCCTGGGCGCCGACGTCCACGCCGCGGGTGGGTTGCGAGGCGACGAGCAGGGTCAGCGGCCGCGACATCTCACGGGCAACCACGACCTTCTGCTGGTTGCCGCCGGACAGCGTGGACGCCATCGCGCCCGGCGAGGACGTCCGGATGTCGAACTCCTCGACCCGGCTGGTGGCATTGGCCGCGATCCGGTCGAGCCGAAGCGACAGGCCGCGGGAGAACTCGTCGCGGTGGTACAGGTCCAGCACCAGGTTCTCGGCGACCGAGAAGCCACTGACGATGCCGTCGTGCTGGCGGTCCTCGGGAATGAAACCGACCCCGCGGCCGAGGATGTCGTCCACCGACTCGCCGGCCGTGTCGGTGCCCTTCATCCACACCGATCCGGAGACGGGGTGGCGCAGGCCGAGCAGGGACTCCACGAGCTCTTCCTGACCGTTGCCCTGCACCCCGGCGAGCGCCACGATCTCGCCGGCGGCCACGTCGAAGCTGACGCCGTCGACAGTCGTCTGGCCGCGGTCATCGGCCACCGTGAGGTCGCGGACGCTCAGCACCGTCTCGGCGACCTTGGCCTCGGGCTTGTCCACGACCAGGTTGACGCTGCGGCCGACCATCATGGTGGCGAGCTCGGCCTCGGAGGCACTGGGCAGCGCGCTGCCCACCACCTTGCCGCGGCGGATGACCGTGATGCGGTCCGCGATAGCCCTGACCTCGCGAAGCTTGTGGGTGATGAAGACGATGGACGTCCCGGCGTCGCGCAGCTCGGTCATCACCCGGATGAGGTCGTCGATCTCCTGGGGGGTGAGCACCGCCGTCGGCTCGTCCAGGATCAGCACCTTGGCATTGCCGAGCAGCGCCTTCAGGATCTCGACCCGCTGCTGCACACCGACCGGCAGATCCGCGACGACCGCCTCCGGATCGACCGCCAGGCCGTAGCGCTCGCTCAGCTCGGTGACCTTGCGGCGAGCCGTCCTGCGATCCAGGCTGCCCAGCGGGCCGGACGTCCACTCGTGCCCGAGCATGACGTTCTCGGCGACCGTGAACACCGGGACGAGCATGAAGTGCTGATGCACCATGCCGATTCCGGCGGCGAGCGCCTCACCCGGACCGGAGAAGGATCGGGGTCGGCCGTCGAGCAGGATCTCGCCGCCGTCGGGCTGGTACAGCCCGTACAGCACGTTCATCAGCGTCGACTTGCCGGCGCCGTTCTCGCCGAGCAGGGCGTGGATCTCACCCGACTCGACGACGAGGTCGATCGAGTCGTTGGCGACCAGGGATCCGAACCGCTTGGTGATCCCGTTCAGTTCGAGCCGCACTCCGGCTCCCCCTTCTCAACGCCGCACTGTCAAAGCTCCGGACAGCACGCTCCGGACGCCGCACCGACGCTGCGCTGGTCATCCAACCAGCGCAGCGTCGGCAGTCGTACGTGGGTCGCCCCCTACTTGGGCTGGGACGGCGAGGTGATCGTGATCTTGCCCGAGGTGATGTCCGACTTGACCTGGTCAAGCTCAGACTTAAGCCCCGGATCGACCTTCGAGTCCAGGTCGTGGAAGGGGGCCAGGGCGACACCGTTGTTGGCCAGCGTGCCGATGTAGTCCTTGGTCACGAACGTTCCGGTCGAGGCGTCCTCGACGGACTTGGTGACCGCATCGGCGATGTTCTTCTCGGCGGTGGAGAGGAATGCCGGACCGTACTGCGGGGCGGCGACGAAGCCGTCGGTGTCGACCCAGACGACCGTCGCCTTGCCGGAGGACTTGGCGTACGCCGCGCTCCCCAGACCGGTGCCACCGGCCACCGGGAAGATCACGTCCGCGCCCTGGGCGATGAAGTTGGTGGTCAACTGCTGACCCTTGTTCTGGTCGGTGAAGGACGCCGCGAAGCTGCCGTTCTGCTTCTTCTCGTCCCAGCCGAGCACCTGCACGCTCTTGCTCTTCTGCTTGTTGTAGTACTCCACGCCCTCCTGGAAGCCGTCCATGTAGACGGTCACCGGAGCGATCTTCAGACCGCCGTAGGTGGCAACCTTGCCGGTCTTGGAGTAGCCGGCGGCCAGGTACCCGGCGAGGAAGCCGGCCTGGGCGGTGTTGAACTGCAGGCCCTGCAGGTTGCTGCCGTTACCCGCGGAGTCGACCTCGACGAAGTGCTGGCTCGGGTTCTTCTTGGCCGCCGCGTTGGTGGCGTCGCCCATCAGGCCACCGACGGTGACGATCAGCTTGCAGTTCTGCGACACCAGCGAGGCGATGTTGGTGGCGTAGTCCGTCTCCTGCTTGGACTGAACGTAGGAGACGGTCGCCTTGCCGTCCGACTGGGCCTTCTGCATGCCCTGCCACGCCGCGGCGTTGAACGACTTGTCATCGATACCGCCGGTGTCGGTCACCATGCACGCCTTGAAGCTGGACGCGGCCGCCCCGCTGCCCGAGGCGGAGCCGGAGGCCCCGGAGCCGGTGTTCGTGTCGCTCTTCTTCGAGCCGCAGCCGGCGAGAAGCATGGCCGCGGCCGCCGCCGTGGCGATAGCGGCCGTCCCGTTCAGGTGACGCAAGACTGTCTCCTCAAGTGTGGAAGTAGGCGGGGATGACTCACCCCTGATCGCCGGTCACCGTAGTCCGAGCGGATGACGAAAAGAAACTCGCTTGCCGTTCGTCACCACATCGTTGTCAGGTCGAGTCGTGCACCCGAGTTGTACGCGTGTCGCATACCTCTCATCGAGTCGAAGCTCCGCTGCCGCGCGACTAAGCTCGACGTGTTTCAACCGTGTCATCGGCCTTTCATCGCTGCGGCGAACTGCGCCGCGGGTTGCTCAGGTGCACGACTCAGGTGTACGACAAAGCGAGATGAGGAGTTCGGGTGTCGACTGGCACAGCAGCGTCGCGCGCCACCACCAAGACCCGGTTGGCCGGAACGCTCTACCGCGGCCGCGAGGGAATGTGGTCATGGGTCGCCCACCGGATCACCGGCGTCCTCACGTTCTTCTTCCTCTTCGCGCACGTGCTGGACACGGCGCTGGTGCGGGTTTCCCCCGAGTCCTACGACACGGTCATCGACACGTACAAGAATCCCTTCGTCAACCTGATGGAGATCGGCCTCGTCGGAGCGGTGCTGTTCCACGCGCTGAACGGGCTGCGGATCATCGCGGTGGACTTCTGGAGCCGCGGCCCGCGCCTGCAGCGCCAGATGCTGTGGATCATCGTCGCGGTCTGGGTCGTGGTGATGATTCCCGGGGCGTTCTTCATGTTCAAGCACTCGTTCGAGGCGATGTTCGGAGGCAACTCGTGACCACCGCCCAGCCGCTGCACATCGATTCCCCGCGCTCGGCGCCCCCGCGGCGCAACCGGGCGCACACCAATACCGAGCTGTACGCGTGGCTGTTCATGCGGGTGTCCGGCGTCCTGCTGGTCATTCTGGTACTCGGGCACCTGTTCATCATGAACATCCTCGACGGCGGCGTTCAGCGCATCAACTTCGGTTTCGTTGCCGGGCGCTACGCCTCACCGTTCTGGCAGGTCTGGGACCTGCTGATGCTGTGGCTGGCGATGCTGCACGGCACCAACGGCCTGCGCACCGTGATCAACGACTACACCCGCCGCGACGCAACCCGCTTCACGCTGAAGATGGTCCTGTACACCGCCACCACGCTGGTGATCGCCCTCGGCACGCTGGTCATCTTCACCTTCGACCCGAACATCAAGTAGGCCCCGCCGCCGGGTCCTCCCCGGCGGCTGGGCATTCCGGGTAGCGGGCAGCTGCCCACCGCAGTTGGCGAACAGAGAGCTGAGTCAGTAGAGACATGCAGACGCACAAGTACGACGTGATCATCGTGGGCGCTGGTGGCGCCGGTATGCGGGCGGCGCTGGAGTCCTCGGGCCGGGCTCGCACCGCGGTGCTGACCAAGCTCTACCCGACGCGTTCGCACACCGGTGCCGCACAGGGCGGAATGTGCGCCGCGCTGGCCAACGTCGAGGACGACAACTGGGAGTGGCACACCTTCGACACCGTCAAGGGCGGTGACTACCTCGTCGACCAGGACGCCGCCGAGGTGATGTGCAAAGAGGCCATCGACGCGGTGCTGGACCTCGAGAAGATGGGCCTGCCGTTCAACCGGACGCCGGCCGGCCGGATCGACCAGCGCCGGTTCGGCGGGCACACCCGCAACCACGGCGAGGCGCCGGTCCGCCGCTCCTGCTACGCCGCCGACCGTACCGGGCACATGATCCTGCAGACGCTCTACCAGAACTGTGTGAAGCAGGGCGTCGAGTTCTTCAACGAGTTCTACGTCCTGGACCTGCTCATGACGCCCCGCGCCGACGGCGTCGAGGTGGCGTCCGGCGTGGTGGCCTACGAGCTGGCGACCGGCGAGATCCACGTGTTCAACGCCAAGGCCGTCGTACTGGCCACCGGCGGTTTCGGCAAGGTCTTCAAGACCACATCCAATGCCCACACCCTCACCGGCGACGGCATGGGCGTGGTGTGGCGCAAGGGCCTGCCGCTGGAGGACATGGAGTTCTTCCAGTTCCACCCGACCGGCCTGGCCGGGCTGGGCATCCTGCTCTCCGAGGCGGCCCGCGGCGAGGGCGCGATCCTGCGTAACTCCGAGGGCGAGCGGTTCATGGAGCGCTATGCCCCGACCATCAAGGACCTCGCCCCGCGCGACATCGTGGCCCGCTCGATGGCCAACGAGGTACGCGAGGGACGCGGCGCCGGCCCGCACAAGGACTACGTGCTGCTCGACCTGACCCACCTGCCGCGGGAGCAGATCGACGCCAAGCTGCCCGACATCACCGAGTTCGCCCGCACCTACCTCGGTGTCGAGCCCTACACCGAGCCGGTGCCGGTCTATCCGACGGCGCACTACGCGATGGGCGGCGTTCCCACGAACGTCGAGGCCGAGGTGCTGCGCAACAACACCGACGTCGTCCCGGGCCTGTACGCGGCCGGTGAGGTCGCCTGCGTCTCGGTGCACGGCTCGAACCGGCTGGGCACCAACTCGCTGCTGGACATCAACGTGTTCGGCCGCCGCGCCGGGATCGCCGCCGCCGAGTACGCCCATTCCGCCGAGCTGGCGGACCTGCCGGTCAACGCCGAGGCGCAGGTGATCGCTCTTGTCGAGCAGCTGCTGACCTCGACCGGCACCGAGAAGGTCAGCACCATCCGGACCGAGCTGCAGAACACCATGGACCGCAACGCCCAGGTTTTCCGCACCGAGGAGTCACTGTCCGAGGTCGAGGCCGACATCGTCAAGCTCAAGGACCGCTACGACAACATCGCCATCTCTGACAAGGGAAAGCGCTACAACTCCGACCTGCTCGAAGCGGTGGAGCTCGGGTTTCTGCTGGACCTGGCCCAGGTGCTGGTCGTGAGCGCGCGTAACCGCAAGGAGTCCCGCGGCGGCCACGCGCGCGAGGATTACCTCGAACGGGACGACAAGAACTACATGAAGCACACCATGGCGTACCGGCAGGCCGACGGCTCGATCGCACTCGACTGGAAGCCTGTTGTCGTCACCCGCTACCAGCCGATGGCCCGCAAGTACTGATCCTGCTTTTCCTGCTTTTCCTGCTTTTCGTCTCGCGCTGTACAGAGAGTTGGCTTTGATATGACCGCAGTCGCCGAACGTCCCGCCCCCGTTATCGAGGCGCCCAAGTCGCGTCCCGTCGAGGTCAAGATCCGCCGGTACAACCCCGAGGTGTCCGAAGAGGTCACCTGGGTGACGTACACGGTGGACGCGTTCCCCACCGACCGGGTGCTGAACCTGCTGATGAAGATCAAGGGCGAGCAGGACGGCACGCTCACCTTCCGGCGCTCGTGCGCGCACGGGGTGTGCGGCTCGGATGCCATGCGCATCAACGGCGTGAACCGGCTCGCCTGCAAGGTGCTGATGAAGGACATGCCCGACAAGCTCACCATCGAGCCCATCAAGGGGCTGCCGGTGGAGAAGGATCTCGTCGTCGACATGGAGCCGTTCTTCGAGGCCTACCGCGCGGTGAAGCCGTTCCTGATCACCGGGGGAAACGAGCCGACCAAGGAATGGCTGCAGTCCCAGGCCGATCGCGATCGCTACGACGACACCACCAAGTGCATCCTGTGCGCGGCGTGCACCACGTCCTGCCCGGTGTTCTGGACGGACGGCTCGTACTTCGGGCCGGCCGCGATCGTCAACGCGCACCGGTTCATCTTCGACTCCCGCGACCAGGGCTCGGAGGAGCGGCTCGAGATCCTCAACGACCGCGAGGGTGTGTGGCGCTGCCGTACCACCTTCAACTGCACCGAGGCCTGCCCCCGTGGCATCGAGATCACCAAGGCGATCAAAGAGGTCAAGCAGGCGCTGCTGTTCCGCCGGGTCTGAGCTGCTGCTGTTCCGTCCTGCTGCTGTTTCGTCCTGCTGCTGTTCCGATTGACCTGCTGACGGCGCGCCCGGGCGCTCGGTGAGCAGGTCAATCGCTACGGACGAGGAGCGCACGCCGGAGTTGCGCGATGACGGTCGCCTCGTCGTGCCGCACGACGACGCTGGGAAACCGCAGCACGAGCGCGTCGGCGATGGTCAGCTCGTTCTGCCGGCTCTGGTCCTCCCACCAGCGGCGCGGGTTCAGGTGCACCGCACCGTCGACCTCCGCGATTACCAGTCGGCCGTCAGAGCGTCGCCAGCTTGCGTCGAGGTAGCGCCGACGGCCTGAGGGCTCATGCCTGACGCGCTGCTGAACGGGCGCGGGTAGGCCGGCGCGGCGGCAGAGGCGGGTGAAGTCGATTTCGCTCAGCGCCTGCGAACCACCGGAAATGTCCTGTACGGCGGCCAGCAGTGCGGCCCGGTGACGAGTCCGGGTCGCTCGCTGCAGAGCGTGTTCGAGGCTGCTGACATCGAGAAGCCGTTGCTGTACCGCCGCCGCGAGCAGGCCACAACCCGGGCGCGGGGACGTGAAGGTGCTCGCGGCGATCACCACTGCCGGCGCGAGCCCCTGGCACCGGAAGACCAACGGGTCGCTGGGCCACTGCCACCGCCGCGTCCGGTGCAGCCGCACAGTGAATTCAGCGACCTCGCGGCCGGACACCGACAGCGGGGCCAACACGTGGATGGTGTCGCGTTCCCAGCCACGCATCCCGTGATATTCCGCTGCGGTGAAGGCGGTGAGCATGGACCTCGGGCCGGCATTGACCAGCGCTGCGCGCCACGACTGCCGCCGGGTGAGCGCCCCGTTGTGCAGCACGATCGCGCCGCCGCACTCCCGCCAGCGTCGCGCGTCCAACTGCGCGCGAAGCTGGCTCCGGGTCAGTCCGCGAGCGGCCAGTGCCGCGCGCGACAGCACCATCCCCGGCTCGATTACCGTCATCGACCGCGCCGCTGAACCAGTAAGCATGTCCGCGATCCTCGGTGCCGGGTGGTGTTCGGGGCAGCGGCACGATGAAGTTGTGGACAGCGGCGGCCTTGCCCACACCCCTTCGACCTGCCGACAGCACGCCCGGGCGCCCGCTCAGCAGGTCAGTCAGGTGGAACGGGGGCGGGGCGGAACGGGGGCGGGGCGGAACGGGGGCGGGGCGGAACGGGGGCGGTTACCGGGCCGGTAGCGGGGCGATGGGGACGATATCGGCCGCGCCGAGCCGGGCCGCGTCCGCGGTGGCGTCGTCGGGCTGCTCCTGGGACTCGCGCTCGGCGGCGACCCGGGCGAGGTAGTGCTCCACCTCGGTCGCGGTGTGCGCCTCGTCCCAGCCCAACTCGGCGGCCATCAGCTCGGCCACCACCGGAGCCGCCGACACACCGCGGTCCCAGGCCTCGATGGAGGCGCGGGTCCGCCGGGCCAGCACGTCGTCGAGGTGCCGGGCACCCTCGTGGGTCACCGCGTACACCGCCTCTACGCGCAGGTAGTCGTCCACCCCGGGCAGCGGCTCGGCCAGCGACGGGTCTTTCGCGATGAGCTCCAGCACCTCATGGATCAGGCTGCCGTACCGGCCCAGCAGGTGGTCGATGCGGGCGACGTGCAGCCCGGACCGGGCGACGAGCTGGTGGCGCTGGTTGCGGGTGCCGTCCCAGCCCTCCGCGCCGACCAGCGGGATCTTCTCCGTGACCGACTCCGGAACCCGCTCGTCCATCCCGCGCACCGCCTCGTCCACGGCGTCCTTGCCCATCACCCGGTACGTCGTGTACTTGCCGCCGGCCACCACGACCAGCCCCGGCACCGGGTGCCCGACGATGTGCTCGCGGGACAGCTTGGACGTGACCTCGGACTCGCCGGAGAGCAGTGGCCGCAGGCCTGCGTACACGCCCTCGACATCGGCACGGGACAGCGGCGACGAGAGCACCGAGTTCACCTGATCGAGCAGGTAGTCGATGTCGCGCGCGCTGGCCGCCGGGTGTGCCAGGTCGAGGTTCCAGTCGGTATCGGTGGTGCCGATGATCCAGTGCCGGCCCCAGGGAATGACGAACAGCACGCTGGTGGCGGTGCGCAGGATCAGCCCGGTGTTGGACTGCAGCCGGTCCCGCGGCACGACCAGGTGCACGCCCTTGGACGCCCGCACGTGGAACTGCCCACGGGTGTCAGCGAGCTGCTGGGTCTCATCCGTCCACACCCCGGTGGCGTTGATGACCTGCTTGGCCCGCACGTCGAACTCCGTCCCGGTCTCCAGATCCACCACCCGTGCGCCGGTGACCCGCTCCCCCTCGCGCAGGAAGGCCTGTACCCGGGTGCGGTTGGCCGCCAGCGCACCGAAGGCCACCGCCGTGCGGACGACCATCATGGTGTGCCGCGCGTCGTCGACCTGGGCGTCCCAGTACTGGACCGCCCCGGTCAGCGAGTCGGGCCGCATGCACGGCGCCTCGCGCAGCGCCCGCCGCTTGGACAGGTGCCGGTGGTGCGGCAGCCCGCGCGAGCTGCCGCCGGCCGTGCCCATGGTGTCGTACAGCAGCACGCCGGCACCGACATAGGGACGTTCCCAGCCCCGGTGCGTCAGCGGGTACAGGAACTGCACCGGACGGATCAGGTGCGGGGCGATGTGCTGGGTGAGCAGGCCCCGCTCGTGCAGCGCCTCGCGCACCAGGCCGAAGTCCAGCATCTCCAGGTAGCGCAGGCCGCCGTGGATCAGCTTGCTGGAACGGCTGGACGTGCCGCTGGCCCAGTCCCGCGCCTCGATGATGGCCGTGGACATGCCGCGGGTGACGGCGTCCAGCGCGGCCCCGGCGCCCACCACGCCGCCGCCGACGATCAGCACGTCCAGTTCCGGCGCGGCGCCCATCGCGGCGAGCGCCTCGCTGCGGGACTGCGGCGACATCGCGGTGTTGTTCATCTGCTGCCTTTCACGTTGTACGTGCGGGTGTTCAGCTCAGTACCTGCGGCAAACGGGCGAGCCTGCTCAGTCGACGTCCACCCAGTCCAGGGTGCGGGTGACCGCCTTCTTCCAGTCGGCGTAGCCCTCCGACCGCTGCTGCTCGTCCCACTCCGGCGACCAGCGGATGTCCTCGTTCCAGTTCGCCCGCAGCTCGTCGGTGTCCTTCCAGAAGCCCACCGCCAGGCCGGCCGCGTACGCCGCTCCCAGCGCCGTGGTCTCGGCCACCACCGGACGGCTGACCGGCACGCCGAGAATGTCGGCCTGCAGCTGCATGCAGAGGTTGTTCGCCGTGACCCCACCGTCCACCTTGAGGACCTCCAGGGTGACGCCGGAGTCTTGCGCCATGGCTTCGGTCACGTCCCGGCTCTGGTAGCAGATCGATTCCAGGGTAGCTCTGGCCAGGTGGGCATTGGTGTTGTAACGCGACAGCCCGACGATCGCCCCGCGCGCGTCGGAGCGCCAGTACGGCGCGAACAGGCCGGAGAACGCGGGGACGAAGTACACGCCGCCGTTGTCGGAAACCTGCCGGGCCAGCGTCTCGACCTCCGAGGCACCGGAGATGATGCCGAGCTGGTCGCGCAGCCACTGCACGGCCGAGCCGGTGACGGCGATGGAGCCTTCCAGGGCGTAGATCGGCTTGTCGTTGCCGAACTGGTAGCACACCGTGGACAGCAGGCCGTGCTCGCTGCGGACGAGTTCCTCACCGGTGTTGAGCAGCATGAAGTTGCCGGTGCCGTAGGTGTTCTTGGCCTCACCGGGCGCGAAGCACACCTGGCCCACGGTGGCGGCCTGCTGGTCGCCGAGGTCACCGGTCAGCGGGATGCCGGCGGCCGCGCCGGGCAGCGTCACCTCGCCGTAGCCGGCCGGGTCAGAGGACGGCCTGATCTCGGGCAGCATCGAGCGGGGGATGTCGAAGAACGAGATCAGCTCGTCGTCCCAGTCCAGCGTCTCGAGGTTCATCAGCATGGTCCGGCTGGCGTTGGTCACGTCGGTGACGTGGACGCCGCCACGGGTCCCGCCGGTCAGGTTCCAGAGCAGCCAGCTGTCGGTGTTGCCGAACACCGCGTCGCCCGCCTCGGCCGCGGCGCGGACGCCGTCGACGTTCTCGAGGATCCACTGCACCTTGCCGGCGGAGAAGTAGGTAGCCGGCGGCAGACCGGCCTTGGCGCGGATGACATCGCCTCGGCCGTCACGCTCCAGCGCCGAGGCGATCCGGTCGGTGCGGGTGTCCTGCCAGACGATGGCGTTGTAGTACGGCCGCCCGGTCTTGCGGTTCCACACCACCGCCGTCTCGCGCTGGTTGGTGATGCCGAGGGCGGCGAAGTCGGACGTGGCCAGGCCCGCGCTGTTCACGGCGGTCTGCAGGACGGCGCTGCTCCGCTCCCAGATCTCCACCGGGTTGTGCTCGACCCAGCCGGCGCGGGGCAGGATCTGCTCGTGTTCGAGCTGGTGCTTACCGCGCTCGTTGCCGTCGTGATCGAAGATCATGAAACGGCTGCTGGTGGTGCCCTGATCGATTGCTCCGACGAAATCGGCCATCTGACTTCTCCTCTGCTGGGCGCGTGCGGCTGGCTGGGCGTGCGGCTGGCTGGGCGTGCGGCTGGCTGGGCGTGCGGCTGGCTTGCTGGCTGGGTACGAGATGAGCGCGCGGCTCAGGTCTCGGTGGCGGCGACCTGCTCGGCGGTGGGCAGGTACCTGGTGACCAGGGCCTGGTACAGCCCGCCGCCGACCACCGCGCCGATCAGCGGGCCGAGGATGGGCACCCAGAAGAAGAGGTTGCCGTACTGGTCGCGCCAGGCGCTGTGGTAGCCGGTGACGAACGAGGCCAGCCGCGGGCCGAAGTCACGGGCCGGGTTGATGGCGTAACCGGCGTCGGTGCCCCAGGCCATGCCCAGGCCGACGACCAGCAGACCGATCACGAACGGCGCGAGGTTGGCCAGCGGCGACTGGTTGCGGGCGTCGGTGAGCGCGAAGATCACGAACACCAGGATGGCGGTGCCGATGATCTGGTCCCGCAGCGCACCGAGTTCGCTGACCGGCAGCGTTCCGTTGCCCGGCAGGGTCGAGAAGACGCCCTGAGTCTTGACGGTGTGCATCGGGTCGACCTTGGCCAGCACCTCGGTGTAGTTCCAGCGCACGAGCAGCGCGGCGACGAACGCACCGGCCGTCTGGGCCAGCGAGTACGGCAGCACCTTGCGCCAGGAGAAGCCCTGGAACACCGCCAGCGCGACCGACACCGCCGGATTGAGGTGCGCGCCGCTGATCTTGCCCGCGACATAGATCCCGAGGGTCACGCCCAGTCCCCAGGCCCACGCGATGCTGTCGTGGTCACCGATACCGCCGCCGACCACCTGGGCCACCACGCCGGTGCCGAACAGGATGAGCACGAAGGTGCCGAAGAATTCGGCGAGCAGCTCTCCCGGCAAGCCCGGGACATGGGGCTTGATGGCGCCGCGGGCGTCATCCGTCCGGATGGCGCCTGGTGGGTCCGCGGTGTCCTTGGCTCTGACCATCTGACGACGTCCATTCCGATGTGGGGAGCTGCCGGGGCTGGGCAGCGTTACACGTGCGAAATCTAGGAGCGCACGGAGCGACGCGATAGACCCTCGGGACGACAATGTCGACCGCTGCGGCGAAGTGGGTTAGCGTCTGACAATGCCTGGTTCCATCCAGTCCGTGGAGCGGGCCGCCGCGATCCTGCAGCTCGTCGCCGACAGCCCCGCCAACCTGGGACTGAGCGATATCGCCGAGGCCCTGGATCTCGCGAAGGCCACGGCACACGGCCTGCTGCGGACGCTGAACTCCGTCGGCTTTCTGGAACAGGTCGACGGAACCGGCAAATACCAGCTCGGCACGGGGCTGACCGAGCTCGGGCACATCGGGCTGGACCCGAACGAGCTGCGCTCACACGCGGTGAACTGGGCCGACTCGCTGGCCAGCCGCAGCGGCGAGTCGGTACGGGTCGCGGCGGTGCGGCAGGGCTCGGACGGCTCGGCGTTCATAATTCACCACGTCTTCCGGCCGGACGACTCGGCGCAGGAGCTCGAGGTGGGCGCGCAGGTACCGCCGCATGCCACCGCGCTCGGCAAGGTGCTGACAGCCTGGACGCCGACCCTGCGACTGCGGGCCGACCCGGCGCTGGAGTCCTACACGGCCCGGACGATCACCTCGTCGAAGGCGCTGGCCCGTGCCCTGGTCGCCGTCCGCACTCAGGGCTGGGCAGCCGAGGTCGAGGAGTTCTCGGTCGGTGAGGCCTCGATCGCCGCGCCGATCCGCGGCCTGGGCGGCCGGGTGGTGGGCGCGATTGGCATCTCCGGCCCGTTGGAGCGGGTGTGTGACTCCCGGGACCGGCCGCGCGAGCAGCTCGTCGCCCTGGTGGTCGAGGCGGCCCGGTCGGTGTGGCGCGACCTGCTGACGGCACGCCGATGACCACTTCCGCTACGACGCGCCCCACCGGCGGCGGCCCGAGCGCGCGCTACGTGCTGGCGATCGACCAGGGCACCACCTCCACCCGGTCCATCGTGTTCGACCAGGCCGGCCGGCTCGTCGCCGTCCGGCAGCACGAGCACCACCAGTTCTTCCCCCAACCGGGCTGGGTCGAGCACGACGCGGCAGAGATCTGGCGCAACCTGCGGCGGCTGGTGCCCGCCACGCTGGCCGATGCCGGCATCGTCGCCGAGCAGGTCGCCGCCGTCGGCATCGCCAACCAGCGCGAGACCACGGTGGTGTGGAACCGGCGCACCGGCGAGCCGATCCACCGCGCCATCGTCTGGCAGGACACCCGGACGGCCGCGCTGATGGACTCCCTGGCCGCCGACCCCCGGGCGGTGGAGGTGGTTCGCCGCTGCGGGCTGCCGATGGCCGCGTACTTCAGCGCCTCCCGGCTGCGCTGGCTGCTGGAGAACGTCCCCGGCGCCCGCCGCCGCGCCCAGGACGGGGAGCTGCTGTTCGGAACGATGGAGACCTGGCTGATCTGGAACCTCACCGGTGGCCCGGACGGCGGCGTCCACGTCACGGATGTCACCAATGCCAGCCGCGACATGCTGATGAACATCCGCACGCTGCAGTGGGATCCGCAGCTGCTGGACTTCTTCGACATCCCGGCGGCGGTACTGCCCGAGATCCGGCCGTCCCTGGAGGTATATGGACTCTGCCGGGAACTGGTGCCCGGCGCCCCGATCGCCGCCGCCCTCGGCGACCAGCAGGCAGCGCTGTTCGGGCAGACCTGCTTCGACGCCGGGGACGCCAAGTGCACGTACGGCACCGGCAGCTTCCTGCTGCTCAACACCGGAAGCGAACTGGTCAACTCCAGCCACGGCCTGATCCCGACGGTGGCCTACCAGCTGGCCGGCGAGCCGCCGACGTACGCGCTGGAGGGCTCGATCGCGGTGACCGGGTCGCTGGTGCAGTGGCTCCGCGACGGCCTGGGCCTGATCTCCAGCGCCCCGGAGATCGAGACGCTGGCGCGGACGGTGACCGACAACGGCGGCTGTTACGTGGTTCCCGCGTTCGCGGGACTGTTCGCGCCGCACTGGCGCGGCGAGGCGCGCGGGGTCATCGCGGGGCTGACCTCGTATGTGAACAAGGGGCATCTGGCCCGGGCGGTGCTGGAGGCCACCGGCTGGCAGACCCGCGAGGTGATCGACGCGATGAACGCCGACTCCGGCCTGCCCATCCGCGCGCTCCGGGTCGACGGTGGCATGACCGCGAACAACCTGCTGATGCAGTTCGTGGCCGACATCCTCGACACCCCGGTGGTGCGGCCGATGATGGCCGAGACCGTCTCGCTGGGAGCGGCGTACGCGGCGGGGCTGTCGGTCGGGTTTTGGCCGGACCTGGCGTCACTGCGGCGCAACTGGCACCGCGCCGCGCAGTGGACGCCGAGCATGGACGCCGCGCTGCGCGACCGCGAGTACGAGAACTGGAAGTTCGCCGTGACCCGCACGTTCGGCTGGGTTCGCGACGATTCCGGCACCCGGCCGGGCTGAGGCTGCCGGCCGGGCTGAGGCTGCCGGGCGGCAGACCGCTATGCCAGCAGGAGGGCTATGCCAGCAGGAGGATGGAGAAGACCACCGCGAGGGCGGCCACCACGGCCGCGACCGGGGCCAGCGGTTCCTTGCCGCGGAAGGCCCGGACGGTGAAGAGGATCGGCAGCACGCCGATGAGTACGAAGTGGGCCACCGAGGCGAGCAGCACGTACGCCACGCCGACCAGGACGGTGTAGGCGGTGTAGCGATTGCGCCGGAACAGCGTGGCGTTCGGCTGCTGCCCCGCGCCGCCCGCCTGCGGATAGAACGGCTGGCCGTATGGCTGTTGCGCGCCGTTCGGCTGTTGCTGGGCATACGGTTGGCCGTACGGCTGAGGCGCGGAGTACGCGGGCTCGGCCGGATAGGCTGCCGCACCGCCTGCCACCGGTGGCAGCGGCCGGGTGGACTCCGACCACCGCGCGCCGTCCCACCACCGCTCACTCTGCCCCCCGGCGGGGTCGGCATACCAGCCGGCTGCGGGTTGCGTCACGAAGAACCTCCTGATGGGGACGAGCGAACCGGGCGATCCTCACAGCTGACGGCCGCACCGTCAATCCGATCGGCAGGTACCACCGATACCTGTGCCGGACGGCCGGACCCGGCACGCAGCCAGCCGAGCACGCCCAGCACCCCGATCGCCGTGCCTAGGGCCAACGACGCCGCGGTCAACGCCAGATGCACCAGGAAGAACGCGGTCGCGCCGTTGTCCCAGGACCGCGGGTCCTTCCAGATGTTCTTCAGAAAGGTGGGCCAGATGATCCAGGACCATCCACCGAACGCGATCAGGAACCCGGACACCCGCTTCGACAGTCGCACGCCCTCAGTATCCGCCTGCCGCGGTGAACTCCTGCCGCCGTCCAGGACACCCTGCGCCGGCTCGGCCGGGCAGGTCCACGGCGCAGCAGCGCAGCGCCCATCATCGCGAGCCCGACCGCGTCGATCAGGGCGCACCACGGCTGGCGCGAGGACGCGTCCGCCCGCAGCCGACGCAGCATCCGCCGGATGCCGGCCAACTGGATCCGGCGCGCACCCCGTGCGACCACCCTACGTTGGGTGGGGCTGTTGCTGGCCGACAGCCAGGCCTTGTACCGGACACGCTCCTGCTGGTAGCAGCTCTCGAGGACGTCTCCGGTCAGGTTGGAACCGTGCCGGCGATACCACACGATCTGCCTGTCCAGTACCGCGAACGGGCCCAGGCGAGCCATCCGAACGTAGAGCTCCCAATCGCCCTGCCTGGTAAAGCTCTCGTCCAGGCCCCCGGCCGCCGTGATCGCACTCCGCCGATGCAACGCCACCGCGGACGGCCAGATGGCCCCGGCCACGGCCACGTCATCAAAAGTGCTGTCCTCACCGGGATCGACGTCACCGAGTCGCCAGCCGCGCGTCACCCGCCGCGCCCGCTGCAGCGCGGGGTGCGCCCCGAGCTGCAGGGGCTCGCCGTGCTCGTCCATGTACTCGGCCCAGCCGAAGGCTCCTACGGCGTCCGGGCGCCGGTCGAGCATTGCGACGAGCGACTCGAGAGCATCACCCAGGTACCGATCGTCACTGTCGAAGAACGCCACGTAGCACGCCTTCGGCGACAGCGTCGCCAGCCCGGCATTGCGAGCGCGCGAGACGCCACCATGGTCCTGCCGCACCAGGGTGATGCGGTCGTCCTGGGCGGCTATGCCCCGCACGATGTCCACCGTGGAGTCGGTCGAACCGTCGTCCACCACCACGCACTGCCACTCGGTGTTCGATTGGGACACCAGGGAAGCGAGCGCCTCGGCGATGAAGGACCCACTGTCGTAAGCCGTCATCACCACTCCGACGAGCGAGGTATTCGTCATCTCAGCCTTCACCTGCAGGTTCCGGGCTGGGGCTTCAGCCGATGCACTGGCGCTGACTCACACCGCGCCCTTGCGTGCCGTGACCGACACCAGGGTTCTCGCCAGAATCGAAAGGTCCATGCCAAGACTCCAGTGCTCGACATAGAAGATATCCAACTTCACCCTCTCCTCATACGTCGTGGAGCTTCGACCGTTGACCTGCCACAGTCCGGTTATGCCCGGCTTCAGGGCCAGAAAGCTCGTGGCCTGATCGCCGTAGCGGTCGAGCTCGGCCTGGGTGATCGGCCTCGGTCCCACCAGACTCAACTCGCCCCGCAACGCGTCATAGAGCTGGGGCAGCTCGTCCAGACTCGTCTTGCGCATGAACTTGCCGAGTCGCGACACGCGAGGATCGTCGGCAACCTTGTGCGTGAGCCGGAACTCCGGGATGAGGTCTGAGCGTCCCATCGCGTGGAACGCGGCCTCCGCGGTCTTGAACTCCCGGTCAGGTCCCGTGGAGTATCGCCAGCTCATGCTGCGGAACTTCTTCACGGCGATCGTCTTGCCGCGCAGACCCAACCGCTGCTGGGTGTAGAGGATCGGCCCGGCCGGCTCGCTCAACTTCACCGCGACAGCGAGGACCGCCATGACCGGCCCCAAGGCGATCAGTAGCAGGAATGCGCCGACGGCGTCGAAGATCCGCTTGCCGACCGCGCCCCAGCCCCCCAGCGAGGTGAGCCGCACCTCCATCACCGGCACGCCGTCGATGGTGGCCATGGTCGAGGCCGCCGCGTACACGCCGTACATGTCCGGAACGAAGCGGTAGCTCATCCCGCGGGAGTTGGCATAGCTCATCTGGCGCACCGCTTCCTCGCGCGGGATGTCCAGATCGGCTTGCACCACCTCGGCGATCGGATGCTCGGGATATGCCTCGATCGCCTCTTGCACGCTCCTGTAGACGGGAATGCGACCGAGCAACTGCTCACCCGCGCGCTTCGCGTCGACCGCAGCGACCAGCCGGTAACCATGAGCCGGATCGGTCAGCCGGTTCGCGATGCGCCCGGCGACCTCGCCGGTGCCGATGAGTATCACGTTGTGCAGACCGCGTCCTCGGACGTACAGGTTGCGCATCGCCCGGCGCACGCACTGTCGCCCCGCCACCACCAGCGGAACCCCCACCAGCAGTGCGATCAGCGGCACGGAACGGCTGGGGAAGATGCGTACATCGAGGCTGAGGTAGTCCAAAGACATCAGGACCATCACGCCACCGAAAACGGCCGCCGTCACGCGGCCCGCTTCGTTGGCCTGCCCGGTGTCAGCTCTGGTGGAGTACAAACCGCATACACCGAATACCAGTATCCACAGGGGAATCGTACCGAACATCAGGGCAGTGAAGCGTACGAAATCGACGCTGTGGGCGAATGAGCGGCCCGACTGACCGCGAAGCCACCTCGCCACCTCGAACGAGAGCACCATGGCGACGGAGTCGAAGGCCACGAGCATGGCGGTGTGCACCATCTTTCGACGGTCCGTCGCCACGCCCTGCGAGAGCAGATACATCAATCCCCCGAGCAAGCACTGATTCACCTGACGGGCACCTGGTCAGGCCCACCAAATATCGTTCGTCGTCGTGTCGAGATCAAATCGAACGAGACCGCATCCGGTAACGAACACATAATGTGACGTCCAGCCGATTGCTACCGACCCCCCCAGCGAGGTGCGCGCTCGATACGGGAAAGCAACCTTATGTAATTGAACGAATACGCTGTGTGATAATCAGTCCATGATTGTCCCGATCAGAGCGTTCATGCTGGAACGGAATCGCTGAGAGGAGAATCCCTCGGCGTGCTCGCGAACCGCCCCGACGCGGTAATGACCGGGGTCCAACTCCCGCAACGCCAGTGCCCAGCGCTGGGTCAGGCCCGCGCCGTCACCGCTGCCGAAATGGACCAGTTCACCCGTGCGCCCAGGAACCACCGTGTCCAGCGCACCACCCGCACCGGTCGCGATCACCGGAGCCCCACATGCCTGCGCCTCGACGGGAACGATGCCGAAATCCTCGACCCCGGGCATCAACAGCGCGGCACAGCGCCGGAACAACGATCGCAACTGGTCATCGGGCACCCGCCCCACGAACTCGGTGTGCGGTCCGGCAACCCGCTCGCACTCGGCACGCATCCGACCGTCCCCGGCGACCACCAGCCGCATTCCCGCACGTCGTGCAGCCTCGATGGCCAGAGCGGGACGCTTGTACGGAACCAGACGGCCTGCCAGCAACAGGAATTCCTCGCGCGGAACATCTTCATCAGGCGTGTAGTACTCGGTGTCCACCGGTGGGTGTACCACCGTCGAGGGCTGATCCCACCACTGCGCGATTCGCTCGGCGACCGCCCGCGAGTTGGCGACGATACCCGCCAGCCGCACGGCCGCCTTTCGGTCCGCGGGCCGGTAGGCGGCGGCGAACGCCCCGAGCATCGCCGCTCCCGCGGCACCCCCGGCCTCGCCCGCCCGCATGGCGGGATCCCACACCCATCGCGCCGGGCTGTGCACATATGAGATCACCGGAGCGGTGGTGGCGTGAACCACCTGGTTGGCAAAGGCGTGATGACTTGCGACCACCACGTCCGGATCGCCCAGTGACAGCCGGCGCATGGCAAGCGGCAGTGCCGGTAGCAAGTGTGCGTAACCACCGCCGCGGCGGACCAACCGGCTGAGGCCGGTGCCACGGACGCGCTCGCGCAGGACGGGCGGCAGGCCATCGGGCAGCGCGATCGGCGCGCGTACCGGCGCGTCCGGCCAGAGCTGAGCCAGCTGTGCCACCACCTGTTCCGAACCGGCGAACTCGGTGAAGCGCTCGTGCACGATCGTCACCCGCGGCGTCACCGGGGCGCCTGCACCGGATCGCCGCCTGCGACCACGCCGACGACCGACAACGCCGACAGCGGGGCATTTCCTTGGTATGCCTGAGGATGACGATCCAGCCGCAACTGCTCGAAGGTGATCTCCGACAGCGCGTCGTGATTGTCGGCCACGGCGCCGACCTGCCGGCTCGCGGTGGCACGGGTGCCGCTGATGGTGAGTCCGGACACGATCACATCGCGTACGGCACCACCCGAGCGACCCGAGTACACCAGCACGGCGCCGTGATCGATTGCGGAGTCGGTGTTCGCGCCGGTGATCGTTCCTCCGATCACTCGAACGCCCTCCGACGGGTAGGTGACCGACGGACCACCCTCACACGCGACGTAGACCGCGGCGGCGAAGCTGTCCGCCACGTCGATGTCGCGATAGATGACGTTGTGCCCGCCCACCACGCTCAGCCCCCGGCCGCCCGTGGTGGTGCGAACCCGAGGGCTGAGGATGGTGATCTTTTCGCAGCGCTTCGCGTCGTCCAGGTAGGACACCACCGCCACCGCGTCATCACCGCTGCGGGTGACCATCGGGGCCTCGACCAAGCCGTCGTGGCACCCGTCGGTCATGTGGATGCCGTCAGCTCGGGTGTCGCTGACCTGTAGTCCCTGCAGGACGAAGTTGGACGTGCCGAGGCAGAACACCCCGGCGGCGGCGGAGCCCTCGACCCGAACATTTTTGACGACGATGCCGTCGTAGGCGGCCAGCATCAGCTTGTGCTGGGCGGGCGTGGACCATCGCTGGGAGGTCTTCTCGATCGACAGCACCAACCCGTCGACCGTGACGTCGGCCGCCCGGATCTGCAGCGCCGAACGATGTTCCCTGGTGGCTCGAAGGGTGCCGGGGCCCAGCAGTTGCGTGCCGGCGGTGCGAACCACCAGCACATCGTCGTGGCAGAACGTCATCCCGGCCGGAAAGCGCACCGCCGAGCCGGCGTCCATGGAGTCGATGGCTCGCTGGATCGCGGCGGTGTCATCGGTGCTGCCGTCACCGACAGCACCGAAGGAGGTGACGTCCCGCACCGATGTCGGCGGTCGCATCGACACCTGCGGCCGGGCGGTGGGAATCACCTCGTCGGACGCCGACGACCGGGCGCGCGAGCGGTCGGCGGAACCGGATTTCGAACAGGCCGCGAGCCCACCGAGGGCGACTGCGCCGAGCGCGCCGAGGAATTGCCGACGCGAACGAGGCTGGAGCGTCGGATTGGCAACCATGGATCGAAGGTACGGCACCGAACCGAGTCGGGACGGAGCGTCCGGATGAATTTACTGGGTCCGCCAGGTTTCGTCCCGGTCCGGTGATGGACAGCCAGTATTGACTGGTACGGAGAGGCTTGCTTTGTTTGCGTTAAGAAGTCGCGGCTCCCGCTGGTAAAGTCGCAGCTGGCCGGTGCTGAGAACTACCGTCGTCCCGCCGGAAGAAGTTCGGTTGCGAGCCAAGTTCAGATTTGCGTGACCCTACATTCGACCTGAGAGTGGACGTTCAGCTGCGGCGCCTGCCCCGTGGAATTCAGGAGGTACTTCTTCGTATGGACGAGGCACGCATCAATCACACATACGAGAACCACACATATGAGCCGTTGCAGCTCGACAGCGACCGCATCGACGGCGGCCGGCGGCGCTGGCGCCCGTTGGCCGCCGGCCTCGTCCTGGGGCTGGTGCTCGGTGCGCTGGTCGGCGGTCTCTACGGAGCCCACAGGCCCGCGTCCTACCGGGCGACGACGGCGCTCTCGGTGCTGCCCGACACCATCGTGAACTCCGCTCAGGGCCAGAACTCCCCCACGTTGGACGCGACCTCCTACATCCAGAGCCAGTTGGTGGTCCTCAACGGAAGCAGGCTGGCGGCCCAGGTCCAGCGGCAACTGAAGCTGTCCTCGAGCCCCGACGTGTCCTCGGTCCAGATCGGCCAGAGCTATGTCGTGCAGGTGACGGCAACGGCGGGCAGTGCACAGCAGGCCCTGTCCGTGGCTTCCGCAACGGCCTCCGCGTATGCCAAGCTGCGCAGCCAGCAGCTCACCGCGGAGCTCAACAGCTCGGTGAAGTCACTGGAGACCCAGATCTCGGACGTTCGTTCCAGCCTCGCGGCCGCGCAGCTGGCGCCCGGGCTGACCCCCTCCGAGACCGCGCAGGAAACCGAGTACGAACGACTCCTCGGGGTGGACAGCTCGTTGAAGCTGGCGCTGCCGCAGGTGAACCGGCTGGTGACGGTACTGTCCCCGGCGTCCCTCTCGCGCAGTTCGCTGTCACCGACGGTCAAGGACCTCGTCGGCGGCGCCATCCTCGGGGCGCTGCTCGGCCTTGCGCTGATGATCGGGCTGCGGCGCGCGACGTCGCGGATCCGGACGGTAGGCGATCTCGCGAGCCTCGGCGTGCCGGTCCTACTGCCGGTGGTGGAGCGCCGGTCTGCGCGTGGCCGGCGGAACCCCGCAGCCTGGCGAGGCGGCCCGGGCAGGTTGCTCGCCGCCCGGCTCAGCGGCAATTCCACCGAAGGTGCCGAGCCGATCATCGTGGTCGCGGCGACCCCGGGCGTCGGAGCGAGTTTTGTCGCGGCAACGATCGCCGGCGGGCTGACCGAACGCGGTCCGGTGTTGCTGGTACTCGCCGCCGAGATCGCCAACGGCTCGCGGCGGCGCCGACTCGATGCGGCAACCGGCACGGCCGCGGGTACCGTCCGGCCCCCGGAGCTGCTGGGTGAGACGGTGCGACTGCTCGGCGAGCCGATGCCGAGCACCGTCCCCGGTGTGTGGTTGCTGCCCGGCCGTCAGGAATCCGAGGGACTGCGGGGGGTGCTGCCATCGACGCGGTCGGGCCTGCTCTCCGACGTCTCGCGCCGGGCGACCGCGGCCGGTTGGCAGGTGGTCATCGACGCTCCGGCGCTGAGCGACTCCGACCTTGCCCTCGACTGCGCGGCCGGCGGCGCGGTCACCGCGCTGGTGGTGGGCAGAGGCAGTTCGCGACCGGCCGAGGTGCTCAGCGCCGCCGAGTTGTTCCGGGCACGGGGCACCCGGTTCGCTGGTGCGGTCCTCAACGACGCCCCGCGCGGGATGGCCCTGTGGCGCCGCCACCGGGACGCACCGGAGAGCTCCATCGCACAGCTTCTGTCGGACTCGGACGAGCCTCGCGTGCATGCATCGGCCTCGACCAGATCGCACGCGATTCGAGCCGGCGAGTCCAGTTCGATCGGTGGCGTTCGACCTGAGGACGGCGGGGTATGACGGTGGCTCCGGAACTGGCGGTAGTCGTCAGCACGATCGGCCGCCGTGACCCCTTTCGCCGGCTGATGGAGTCCGTCGAGAAAAGCACAGTCGCCCGGTCGGTCGAGCTCGTCGTGGTCGACCAGAGCGATGACGGCCGCTGCGCCGCCGTACTGGACGAGCGGAACTGGTCGATGACCGTCCGGTCCGCCACCTCGGCACCCGGTGCCTCGCTCGGGCGCAACACCGGCCTTGCCCTGACCACGGCCCCACTGGTGGCCTTTCCCGACGACGACGCCTGGTATCCCGAGGACACCCTGGGCCGGGTGATCAAGGCATTTCGCACCGGCGACGCATTCGCCGGCCTCTGTGGCAGGCAGGTCACGGCCGACGGCCGGCCGTCGATGCTGCGCTGGCAGCATCGGCCCGGTCTGGTGACCGCCCGGAACTTCCTGCGGACGAGCATCATGAGCACGATGTTCTTCGACCGGTCCTGGCTCGACAAGGTCGGTCCGTTCGACGAGGACATGGGCGTCGGGTCGCCGTCCTGGTACGGCGCGTGCGAGGAGTCGGACCTGCTGCTACGGGTCATCGAAGCCGGCGGTTCGGTTCCCTACGACCCCGCCCTGCTCGTCCGACAGGACGAGCCACGCGACCAGCCGGACCAGGCGTTCGTCACGAAGATGCTCAAATACGGGTGCGGCCAGGGCCACCTGTGGCGCAAGCGCCGGCTGTCTCGCCCGCAGCTGGCCTACTACTGCGCCCGCAAGCTGGCCGCCGCTTCGGTACGCGCGGCACGTGGCGACCGGACCTTGGCGGCAGCCGACCTCGCCTGGCTGCGCGGCAACATCGCCGGTTTCCGCGACGTGGAACCGAAGTCGCTGCACCGAGCTGCCGACTCCGCATGGCCGCCCTCCTGACGCGCAGTGCCGAGCCGTCACGAGAAGCCTCGGCACAGCCGGTTCGCGTGGTGCCGCGTCCTAGCGCGCTGTGGTGGCTCTCGCCGGCCGGCAGCCTGCTGCTGGTCGTCCCGCTGTCACTGCTGACCGCCGTGCAGATACCCGACAGCGACTACCGGCTCTTCTACAAGGTCCCCAGGGTGATCGGGGTGGGCCAGGCCGAGCTGTTCCTGGTCTCTGCCGCGGCGCTGGTGATCGGAACGCTTGTGGTGTCGGCCCTGGATGCGCGGCGTGGCTGGCGCGATTGGCCCACGCTGCCATCCCCCCAGCTGCGGGTGCTGCGGGGCGCCGAGATCATCGCCTACCGGCTCACCGTGCTGGGTTACCTGCTGCTGGGAGCTCTCGGGGTCGCTCGCGGCGCCCGGCCGGCATTGCTGCTGCACGCGATCACCTCCCAGAACAACTACACCGGCACGCTCAAGTCGGTCTTCGCACCGGTGGCCGGGGTCACCAGCTTGACCCAGATCGGCATCGCCTACGTCGTGGTGGCCGGATTGCTGCTGTGTCACGGCAGGTCTTCCCACCTCGTCCGGCGGCTCACCATCGTGCTCGTGCTGGGGCTGCTGCGGGCGTACCTGCTCACCGAGCGGCTGGCATTGCTCGAACTCGTGGTGCCGTTGATCGCGATCGGCGCGGCCCGGCTACGCCAGCGCCCGCGCCGTGGCGGCTGGCTGCCACTGCTGCCGGTCTTCGCGCTGCCCGTGCTGCTGGTCGTGTTCGGAGCGTTCGAGTACTCGCGAAGCTGGGTGTTCTACCGTTCACGCACGACGCTGTCCTTTCCGCAGTTCGTGGTGAACCGGCTGGCCGGCTACTACGCGACGTCCTACAACAACGGCGCCCTGCAGCTCGCCGAGCCCAGAGATCCCAACCGGCTGCCCTACAACACCTTCGAGGCTGTCTGGACCGCTCCCGGGGTGGCCCAACTCAAGCTCTATTTCCGGCTCAGTGGCCAGAACGGAACGGCGCTGTTGAACAGGGTGCTGGCTCAGCGCGGCAATCCGGAGTTCAACAATCCCGGTGGCCTGGCCGTGCCGACCGTGGACCTCGGCACGATCGGCGGCATCGTGTTCTTCCTTGTCGCGGGCGTGCTCATCGGGCTGGCCTACCGCAGCTGGCAGGCGGCCGGCCCGGTCGGCCTGCTGGTCTATCCAGTACTGTTCACCGGCCTGCTGGAGCTGCCCCGCTACCTGTACTGGACGCAGGGCCGGGTGTTTCCGGCTTACGTCTTCCTGCTGGTCACCGCGGCGGCGATGCTGCGGGCCGGAAAAGCCGGCGCGCGGTCCCTGCCGGCTCGGACGGCCGGCTCATGACCCCACTCAGATGGACGGTCATCGCCACCCAGGTACCACCCGGAGGCAGTCTGGGCGGCGTTGTCCGGTACACGACGGAGCTCATCCGGGCGCTGGCCCAACGCGAGGACGTGATCGTGTCCGCGCTGACCACGCGCGCCGCTGCCGATACCGTCGCCGACCTGGTCGGTAGCTCGGCCCGGGTCAGCACGGTGCCGAACGCTCCGGTGCCACTGCTGTCCGTCGTCGAACGCCATGCGCCGCTGACCGGCCTGCGCCGCGACCCCGACGTGGTGCACGGAATCAAGCATCTGGTGCCCGCTCGCTCCACGGCGTTGCGGGTGCTGACCGTCCACGACATGCTGCTGTTAGACCGCGGCGCTGACTTCGGACGTGCCAAGCGGCTGCTGCTGCCCCCGTCATACCGAGCCTCCATTCGTGACGCCGACCTGTTGCTCTGCGTCAGCGAGGCCACCCGGCAGCGGTTGAAGGCACAGGTCCCCGGGGCGGAGCAGCGGGCGGCCGTCGTGCACCTGGCGACGTCGGAGTCGCTGCGGGCGGCGACCGCCCGGCCGATAGCGGCCCTGGCCGGCCGGCGGTTCGCCCTCGTGGTCGGAGACTCCTCTTCACGCAAGAACCTGCGCACCGTCATCGCGGCGTGGTGCAAGATCCACGAGCAGTTGCCCGAGGTGGCCCTGGCGATCGCCGGCCCGCCGAACTGGGGCGCCACCGACGTCGGCGAGGCCTACGAGCAGCTGGTCACGGCCGGCGCTGTGGTGCCGTTGGGCCACGTCGCGGATGCCGAGCTGCGGTGGGCCTACGAGTACGCCGACGTGGTGCTGTGCCCGAGCCTGGCCGAGGGCTTCGGTCTACCGGCGGCCGAGGCGCTGGACTTCGGCGCACCGGTGATCGTCTCCGACGACGCCGCGCTGCAGGAGGTGGCCGCGGGCCGCGCGCTGGCAGTGCTGCCTCCCCTGGCGGTGGATCGATGGGTGGCGTCAACGGTGGCCGCCTTCGGCGCCGTCCGACGCGTTCAGCGCCCGCATACCAGCTGGACTTGGAACGCCCGCACTTGGAACGACGTCGCCGAGGACAGCGTCAGCGCGGTGAACCAGGCCGTTCAGAGCAGGCGGATGTCGGCGAGCGGCTCGTGACCGGCGCGCGGCGCCCCGGCACAGCCGGATCGATCGGCGATCCGACCGAATCGAGCGAGAGCACCAGCGAACCGACCACGGAGGATGGCTCGGGCGACGCTCAGCCGGTGGCCGACCCGCTCGCCTCAGCCACTCCGGAGGCGCCGCGCAGATCGGCGGCCGCCTTGCTCAGAGGCGGTGGCTGGAATACTGGGGCGCAGCTGGCGCCGCTGGCGGTCAACCTCGTCCTGACGCCGTTCGTGATCCACGGGCTCGGCATCGGCAGGTTCGGGCTGTACATCCTGGCCACCAGCATCGCCGACTTCCTGGGTACGTTCGACGGCGGCCTGTACTCCTCCTCGCAGCGTTACTTCGCCGTATATGCCGGCGCCGAGGACCGCCGTTCGACGAGCCGGCTGTGTCTGAGCCTCACCGCAGCGGTGCTGGTGCTCGGCACGGTGATGGCCGGCGTGCTGGCGGTGCTGGCTCCGGTGCTGCTGTCGCTGTTCCGGATCTCGGACCCGCTGCGCTCCGAGGGCCAGTTCCTGCTGCGGGCGCTGGGCATCGTCATCGCCCTGGAGCTGCTGCGCGGTGTGTTCGCCGCGATCCTCAACGCCCGACAGCGCTTCGCCGTGTCCAGCCTGACCACCGTCGGGCAGTACGGCGTATACGCCGTCGGGGTGATCCTCGCCGTGCACAACGGATGGGGATTGCGCGGCATCGCGACGACCCTGCTGGTGCAGACCGGCCTGTCCACCCTGGTACTGGCGGTGGCCGCCCGCCGCTACCTCTCGCTCTCGCTCATGCGATTCCTGCCACGGCGCGAGCTGGCGGACTTTCTGCGGTATGCCAGCCGAGCCCAGGTGGCGGGCCTCAGCGATCTGATCAATCTCCAGTCGGACTCCATGATCATCGGCGGCTTCCTCAACGTCCAGAGCGTCACGTTCTACAGTTCCGGGCGCAATTTCGCCTCGCAGCTGCGGTCCCTGCCGTGGAATGCGATCTCGCCCGCGGCGTCCATGCTCGGCCGCACCTACGGCGAGCGCGGCTCCGAGGCCGTACTGGAGCAGTTCCGGCAGCTGCAGCGCTGGTGGGTGCAGGCCTGCTCCGGCTGGATCGCCGTGGCCGCCGGCGCGGCCTACTTCGGGGTGACCCAGTGGCTCGGGCCGGGCTTCCGGCTCGCCGGGGTGGTCGCCGTCGTCCTGCTGGTGGGGTACCTCTTCCGCCTGTGGGCGGGCATGATGACCGTGTACTGCCAAACCGTCGGACATCCCGAACTCGAGGCTCACTACGGACTGGTGTCCGTGCTGGTGAACCTGGTGCTGACGCTGGCACTGGTGGTTCCCTTCGGAGTGCTCGGCGTCGTGGGCGCCACGGCCGCCGGCCAGCTGGTCGGCAGCCTGTACCTGTTGCACATCGTCCGGTCCCGCCTGTCCGCAACCGTGCCGAGCTTCCTGGCCGACGTGCCATGGCCGGCCTCGGTACTCGCCGCGGCCGTCACCGTACTGCTGGAGCTGGCGGCGTGGCCGCTGTTCGCGCAGGGGCCGCTCGGCCTGCTAGAAGCCGGCGTGGTGGCAGTACCCGGGCTGGCCGTGTTCGCCGTCGTACTGCTCGGCCCCGCCATGGCGTGGGGCGCCGCCGCGGCCCGACTCGCAACTCTGACGAAACGAGGGCCCACCTGTCGACGAGACGAGCGAGAGCATGCCTGAACACCGCGCACGCATGCTGATGACCCTGGCCGACGTGGCCTGGCCGGTGGACGCCGGCAAGCGACTGCGCGCCGCGTCCATGGTGCGGGCGGTCGCCGAACACTGTGACGTCGATGTCGTAGTGCTCTTCGCAGACGCCGATCCGGCGGCCCGGCCCATCCCGCCCGATGTCGATGGCCGATGGCAGTTGATCGACGCCTCGCCGCGCCCTGCGGCTCGAGCGGGGCTGGATCTGATCCGCCACCTGGCGCCGTGGCAGATCGCCGTTCACGACTGGCCCGGGGTGCAACGCCGGCTGGCCGCACGCGACGGTGGGTACGACCTGATCTGGTTCGGGGCCCTGGATCACTTCGCGCGGCTGCGCTCGACGCTGCGGGCGCCGCGCGTGGTGGTGGACTGCGACGATGTAGAAACCGAGAAGCTGAGCCGGTTCCTGGCGTTGCCGCGGAGCGCGGCGCTGCCGTGGGCCGACCGGGTACAGCGCCGGATCGAGCGCCCGATGTGGGGCCACATCCAGCGCCAGGCAGTGCGCGCCGCGGATGCCGTGCTGGTGTGCAGCGAGTTGGACCGCAGCCGACTGATCGCTCAGGCAGCACCGAAGGACGCGGCCGCCGCCGCGCGGGTGCACAGCATTGCCAACACCTATCCGGAACCGGCCGACGTGCGCGTGCACGAGCCGCAGGGTCCGTGCACCCTGGCCGTCATCGCCAACTACGGAACGGATCAGAACCTCGACGCCGTGCACTTCGTCGCCAATCAGCTGCTCGGTCCGCTGCGACAGGCTGTTCCGGGCGCCCGCATCCGGCTCGTCGGCCGCCGGGCCGACCGGCTGGCGGAGTTCCGCAACATCGAGGGGCTCGACCTGGTGGGCCCCGTCGACTCGGTCGCCGAGGAGCTGTCCCGCGCCCACGCGGTGCTGGTGCCGATCCGCTTCGGCGGTGGCACCCGGCTCAAGATCGTCGAGGCCTTCGCCTACGGGGTGCCGGTGGTGTCCACGGTGGCCGGCGCCGAGGGAATCGATGCCACCGACGGCGAGCAGCTACTGATCGGCGACACCCCGCAGCAGATCGTCGCCTCGGTGTGCCGGTTGCTGGACGAGCCGGGGCTTGCACAGCGGTTGTCCGGAGCCGGGCGCGCTGTCTACGAGCGCAGCTACCGGCCGCAGGCGACGATGGACGCGGTCGGGGCGTTGCTCGGACAAGTCCTGCGGCCCGCGGCCGGCCGCTGAGCCGCAACCGGCGGTGCTCGGCCCCGGCTCAGTGCGGGATCAGCACCGCGCCCGGCAGTTCGGCCGGACGGGTGTAGCGCACCCGCCAGGTGCTGGCCGGCGGTGGCCCCGGGCGTAGCTGCTGAGCCAGGCAGATGAGCACGCCGAACGCCGCCTCGGCCGCCCGGTGCCATTTCCGCTGCGCCAGGCAGCGCACGGCGTGCCGTAGCAGCACCGCGACCTGCCTTGCTTCGAGCAGTCGCCAGGCGCGGCGGACGAGCTGGATCTCGGCCGCGGTGTTGTCCGGATAGACGTAGGCGTTGCGTCGAACCCGCTCCTGATGGAACACGCTCGTGGCGTGGTCGGAGGTGAGGTTGGTGCCGTGCCGGCGATACCAGGCCAGCCGCCGGTCCAGCGCGACATACGGGCCGCGCCGGGTGAGCCGGAGGTAGAAGTCCCAATCTTCCTGACTGGGAAAGGACTCGTCGAAGCCTCCGACCGCTATCACGTCGCCGAGCCGCTGCAGGGCGACCGCCGGCGGCCAGATCGGGCCATAGACCACCACAAGGCCGAACGTCGCGTCCTCCTCGGCAGGCACCGCGACCAGCCGCCAGCCGCGGATGATGTGTCGCCGCCGCTGCCGGCTAGGGTGCAGACCTGGCAGCAGCGGTACGCCGTGCTCGTCGACGTAGTCTGCGAGGCCGTACGCTCCCACCGCGTCGGGGCGCCGCTCCAGCGCCGTGACCAGGGCCTCCAGGGTCTCCGGCTCGTACAGGTCGTCACTGTCGAGAAAGCCGACGTAGTTGCACTCGGCGTTGAGCGCGCCAATGCCGGCATTGCGGGCCGCGCAAAGGCCGCTGTTCGGTTGGCTCAGTAGTCGGACCCGGTCATCGCACACCATCACCTGCCGGACTCCCGCCGGCGTGCCGTCGGTAGAGCCGTCGTCGACGACGACGCACTGCCAGCGGTCCCAGGTCTGCGCTCGCAGACTGGCCAGCGTGGCGGGCAACCACCGCTCAGCGTTGTACGCGGCGATCACCACGCCCACCGTGGGCCGAGTCAGGTCAGGCACACCGCGCACCGTATCGAATCTAACCTGGATTTTATTCGGATTCGCTATGTATTCGAGCTGAATCAGCCCCGGTCGGCGAGCCGGACGCCGTTCTGTGACAGGTTGCGCACCTGATAGCTGGTCTGCGGCGTGTTGCCCTCGTACGCCGACTTCGGGCCTCCCGTGATCGCGAGGTCGGCGAACAGAATGGACTTCGGCGCGGTTCCATAGGTGATGACACCGATGTCCCGGCTGGCAGAGGCCCGCGTCGACGAGATCGCCAGATCCCGGATCGTGACGGCGTCGGGGGCGTACCCGACTGCGCCACTCATGACCAGGACAGCGCCGTGATCGACGCCGGCATCGGTGTTGGCGCCACTGATCGAACCTCCGGTGATGCTGACGCTCTGCGGTGCGGCGGTGTACCAGGGACTGCCCTCCGAAGCTACGTACACGCCGGCGGCCGACGTCCGCTGGACGTCGATGTCTGTCTCGGTGATCCGCGTGCCGCCGACAACAGACAGTCCACGTCCCCACGTCGTCCCCAGCACTCGGGGTGCCTTGACGGTGATGTCGTGACAGGCCGCGCCGTCTGAGGAGTACGACACGACGGCAACGCCGTCGTCACCGGTGTTGGCCACCGTCGGCGAGATCACCTGGCCGTCATGGGCACCCATCGTCATGTGGATGCCGTCGGCGCGGGTGTTCCGCACGGTTACCTGATCGAGCACGAACTGGCTGGCCTGGTTGCCGATGTAGATACCGGCCGCGGCCGAGCCATCGACGACGATGCCACGCAGAACCACTCCTTGGTGACCGACCACGCGCACACCCATCTGTTCCCACGCCGACCAGCGCTGCGTCGTCCTGGCGGTCCGGATCACCACCCCACCGTCGACCAGCACGTTGTCGGACTCGATCCACACCGAGGACCGCGACTCAGAGGTGGCCAGCAGCACCCCGGCGCCGGTGACGTGCAAGCCCGGGACCCGCAGGTGCAGCACATTGGCATGGGGGTAGATCCGACCCGGCGTAAGATAGACCGGCGTTCCCGCGGGCGCACTGTCGAAGGCCTTCTGCAGCGCGGCGCTGTCGTCGGTGGAGCCGTCGCCGCGAGCGCCGAAGCTCTCCGGCCGCATTGCGTTGGCGGGCAGCGACACCGGGGCGGCACTGGTCACCGGGGCGGGCAGCGATACCGGGGCGGCACTGGTCACCGGAGCCGAGCTCGACGGCACCGCACTGACGCTGGACAGCATCGAGTGATCGATTTGGGCGGTGAAGCGCAGGTCGAGAGTGCCGTCGCTGACCGGAACGGAGAAGCGCAGCTGGTAGGCGTGAAACTCTCCCACTTTGGCCACCGCGTCAATGCCGCTCGCGACGGCGTGGCCCTCGGCGCTGATGCTGAAGATGCGCTGCCGAGCCTTGGGCCAGTAGTGCTCAGCGAGGTTCACGGTGACCAGGTACGTGCCTGACGCTAGCGGGATCTTGAAGCCGCTCATGCCGTAACGTTGAGTCTGGAACAGCTTCGGCTCCGTCGTGCCCAGGATCGACTGTGACGTGGTGCTCAACGTGCCACCGACGGCGAACCCGGAGTCGGTCGACCACACTTGGCCGGAGCGGTCGGTGACAGCGCGACTGGCGGCTACCAGATGGGCCGAGGTCGGCCGCACGGCGGTGACAGCGGCAACGGACGTGCCGGCGTGAGTGAGTATTGCGGTCGCGGCCAGCAAGCATCCGGTGACGGCGGTGGAGGTCGAACGGCGGGTGAGGCGAAAAACGTACACGGGCAGGTCCCTGGGGCTAAGAGAGCAGCTTGAACACTCTGGGTGATGGCCTTGTGACACAAGGTTACATCAAATCCGCGTTAAGTAACTCAGATTTGGCGGGTCTCATGGACGCGAGTCCGGTATTCGGAACGGCTCATCTCTTCGGGGTGGTGACCCCTGCCCAGTCGAGGTCCGTGCTGGGACGAGCGCACCAGGAAGGCTTCCGGCATTTCGACACGGCGCCGTCCTACGGATATGGACGCAGCGAGGCAGAGCTGAGCCTGTACGCCGCCCACCTCGATCCCCCACCGACGATCACCACCAAGGTGGGCATCAAGCCCGCCTCGCCGCCAGCCCGCTCGGTACGCCTTGCCAAAGCAGTCGCCCGGCGGCTACCGGCAACGCTCCAACAGAGGTTGCGCGGCGATGCTCGCCCAGCGGGGCACGGTCAGTTCGGGACCGCGGATGTGCTGGCCTCGATCGAGACCTCCCTGTCCAGGCTGGGCAGACTCGATCGCCTCGTGCTGCACGAGGTCAGGCCGGACGACATCACCGAGGAGTTGCTGTCCTGCCTGCGTGGGTTCCTCGCCCGCGGCGACGTCGGCCAGCTGGGCGTGGCCACCGCGAACGACCTGACCGGGGACTGCCTGGACCGAGCACCCGAGATGTTCCAGGTCGCGCACTTCTCGGCCGGCCCGCTGTCGCCGCCGATGCTCCTGCCCGACACCGTGACCGTCAGGGTGGGGCACGGTGTGCTGGGGCCGTCGGCCTCGCACCTGACACAGCTCCAGGCACGGCTGAACTCCGGTTCCGAACTGGGCGCCGAGTGGCGGGAGGTCACCGCCGGCACCGCCTGGGCAGGATCCTCCGGTCTTGCCGACGCCGTGATTGCCCGATCGGCGACGCTGGGCCTGACTGACGTCATCGTGGCTACCAGCCGACCCGAACGGCTCGCCCCGCTCCGGCGGCTCGTGCTAGGTCATGAACCGCTGCCCGAACCCGTCCACGCTGTCCTGAACCGCCTGATCAGCGGCTGAAACCATCGCCACCGGGTTGCACCGTCCCCCCCGGGTCGCGCCCAGGCGGTGCCGTGACGGCGAGCCGGTCGGCCAGCCGCAGTGCCAACGCCACGATCGTGAGCGTCGGATTGGCGTAGCCGCCGGTCGGAAACACGCTGCCACCGACGACGTGCAAGCCGTGCACCCCGTGGATTTGCAGGGCAGGGTCGACGACCCCCGTGTCCGGGGAGTGCGACATCCGGGTGGTGCCGGAGGGGTGAAAGGCATCGGTGACCCCGGCACGCCAGGCATCGTCGTCGTGCATGGCCGGTAGTTCTCGCACCCGCGCCAGGCCGAGCCGCTGCAGGTCCGCGGCGATCCAGCGGGTCATCTCGCGGCTGGTCTCGATCTCGCGGTCCCCGACGCGCCAGTCGACCTGGGCACGCGCCATGCCGAGCCTGTCCGTCTGTGCGCTCAGCGAGATTCGGCTGTCCGGATCCGGCGTCTGCTCCAGCCAGACCTGAAGCCAGACCGCCGACGGGCGTGCTGCGGTGGAGCGCCCGAACACGAAGCGCCGGTAGCCGTCACGAAGTACCGGAACCGGCGCGCGCAGCGCCGTCAGCACGTCCGCGACCGGCCGCTCGGTCATCCGCCGTGCTCGCGCCGCGGTGAGTACCCGCCTGGCTGCGGCCAGTCCCGGCTCACTGTGGTCGTGGACGAAGACGGCGGTGGCATCCAGCAGCCCCCGCTCCTGCTGGACCTCTGGAGCCAGCCGCACCTTCGGAAAGAGCCGCCGCTTACCCCGGTGCAGGGCGACGTAGCGATCCTGCAGCAGGCGGAAATCGTCCGCGATGACCTCGGCGGTCCGGATTATCGGGTGGTCCTGGAGGAATCGGCCGGTGTGCTGGCGACCGTCCCCCAGGCCGATGGCCGCTGGGTCGCTCAGCTGCAGCAGCCTGGCATTCTCGATGGCCCCGGCGGCGAGCACCACGTTCCCAGCGCGGATCTCGACCCGCCGCCGGTCCGGGCCGTACACCACCACACCGGTCGTGCGGCCGTCCTCGGTCAGCACCGCACCGACCGTCGCGTTGAGAATCACCTGGACCAGCGGGTTGTGGACGAGGGCCGGCCGGTGCACGCGTCCGAGCATGGGTTTCGGGACGTACTCGGTGAAGTCGTGCAGCAGCCGGGTGGAATCCCAGGCAATGGGGGCCAGATCGGGATGCTCTTGCCACCGCTCGGCGCCATAGCCACGTCCGGTCACCCCGAGCCACCGCTCAGCCGCGGCGTAGTGCTCATCGAGGTCTGTCAGCGCTATCGGCCAGCCGCTGTGCGGCACCCACGGCCGGGGTCGCACGTCGATGGGATGCAACCGCATGCACTGGCCGTGCAAAGCTGGGTCGTGCCACCGAGATTGCGCGAGCGGCCATCCCGCAGGCCGGTATAAGCAAGGCCCAGATTCTGACCCTCGTTCAGATCTGCGGTGTCCGTCCCCGGGTCTGACCTCGCCGTGAGGTCACCGCCGGATTCCAGCACGACCACCGACCGGCCAGATTCGGAGACCCGCTGCGCCAGGGCCAGACCGGCGGCACCGGAACCCACCACCAGCACCGCATCAGCGGCCGTCCGGAGATCCCGGGTCGTGCGCAAATCCTGGATCACAGAACCAGAGCCCATCTGTTGACAGCGTCGGATCGGCCATCGAACCCACATCAAAAAGACTGTATCGAGTTGACGGCCGCTGCCTGTACAACCGCACGCAGGGCGGCACCCGCCCAGCAGCCGCGTCCCCGAGCGGCCCCTCCGTACCGGCTAGCCTTACCCGGTGACGGCCACGCAGCATCCGACCAGCCGGCCGGTGCGGTGCGTGCGCTCGGTGCTCGGGCCGGCCGTGGCCGCGCTGATCGTGGGCACGAGCCTCGGACCGATAGCGACCGCGGCGCAACCACTGAGTTTCCAGGCGGCGGCCGCAACCGGCCCGCGGCCCGCGACGACCCTGACTGCTCCCGAGCCGACGTCCACCGCGGCGTCCCCGCAAGCTCCCAGCCCGCATCCGCCGGCGGGCGCCAAGGCACCCAACGGCGCGGTCCCCGGCGGCCCGCAGCTCGCGAGCCGCGGGCTGGTGCTGCCCACGGGCGCACCGCCGCTGCCCCGGGGCCTCACCGCGCGCAGTTGGGTACTGGCCGACCTGGGCACCGGCGAGATCCTGGCGGCGCGTGACCCGCACGGCCGCTATCAGCCCGCCAGCATCCTCAAGACCCTGACCGCCGTGACGGTGGCGCCGAACCTGCCGTCGAAGCGGGTGGTCGTGGTGTCACCGGGCGCCGCGCATGCCGAGGGCTCGGCGGTGGGTCTGCTGGCCGGCGGCTGCTACAGCGTCGACCAGCTGTTCCAGGCCCTGCTGCTGGTGTCGGCCAACGACGCGGCGGCCGCACTGGCACAGGCGAACGGGGGCGTCGCCAAGACGGTCGGGCAGCTGAACGCCAAGGTCCGGCAACTCGGCGCCTACGACACGGTGGTCCAGACCCCGTCCGGCCTCGACGGCTGGACCCAGCTCACCTCCGCCTACGACATGTCACTGGTCCTGCGGGCGTTCGTCGGGCAACCCCGGCTGGTGACCTATGACAAGCTGCCCAGTGCCAGCTACCCGGCCAGGTCGAGCAGGTACGGCAAGGTCGGGCCGTACGAGTTCGACAACCAGAGCCTGAACTTCTTCCGGGCGGTGCCGGGCGCGCTGGTCGCCAAGACCGGTTACACCGACGCCGCGCGACACACCTACCTGTCCGCCGTCCGGCGCAAGGGCCGCACGCTGGGGCTGATCATGCTGCGCGGCGAGCGGGTGCCGCTGGACCAGTTCCAGCAGGCGGCGGAGCTGTTCGACTGGGGCTTCTCGCTGAACCGCTTCGTCGGCCCGGTGGGAAAGCTGGCCGGACCGATCGCTGCCGACACCCCGGTCGAGACGGCTTCCGCGACCAGCAAACCGGCCACCCGCGCTCAGCCCGCATCCATCGCCGACGGAAATCCCGCCGCCGGGCCGGCCCTGGGAGCGGCAGCCAGCAGCAACGCGTCGGCGATGCCCGCGCCAGGGCAACTCATTCCGGCGTTGTTCGCCCTCGTTGCCGCCGCAGGATGGCTAGCGAACCGGCGCCGACCGCGGCACCGGCGCTGAAGATGCCGGCGGCGATCCCAACCGGTGACACCGGAGCGGGAGCACCCGTCGTGGACGGCACCGGGGGACCGGCCACCGGCGCGTCGACCGGCGCCAGCCGCGAGCGCTCGGGTTCGGACGTTGCCGCCCACGCCACGCAGAAGAGCTGGTAGCGCGACACCAGATCGATCCACACCAGCACGCCGACCACCGGACCGATCACGGCTCCGGTCGAGGAGTGGGTGACCCGGGCGATGTAATACGTGCCGACGATCTTGAGCACCTCGAACCCCACCGCGGCAAGCAGGGTGGCCCGCACCGCCGTGCGCCGGGTGACCCGGAGGTCGGGCAGCCTGATCATCAACCAGCCGAAGATGATCATGTTGCCGAGGATGCCGAGGGCGATGCCCACGATCCGGGTGACCGTGCCGGCGCCGGTCACGTCGTCCAGCCCCAACGCGCGCAGCAACAGCCCGCTGGCGGCCGTCCCGCCGACCGTCACGGCGAGCGAGAGCACCACTCCGGCACCCAGGCCGAGCAGCACAAGCGCGTCCGAGAGCTTCTTGGCGAGGAAGGAACGCTTCGACTCGGCCAGGCCCCAGACGGTGTCGATGGCGGTGCGCAGGTTGTCGATCCAGCCGAGACCGGTCAGCGCGACACCGGCCAGTCCGATCACTCCCACACCGGCTCGCTGGTTGATGGCGGTCTCGATCGCCTTCTGCACCGTGTCGCCGAAACCGCCGGACATGCTGGAGCCGACCTTCGTCAGCAGCTCGTTCTGCAGGTGCCGGTCCGAGGCGAGCACGAACGCGGTGATCGAGACGCCCAGCAGCACCAGCGGGAAGAGCGCCAGAAAGCTGAAGTAGGTGATCGCCGCGGCCAGGTGGTCGCCGTGGTGGTCCTTGTAGTGCTGGTACGCCGCCACCACGTGCTCGACGCCCGGACGATCCCTCTTCAGAGCCTGCCACCGCCGGCTGAGGCTGGCGCGAACGGCCTTGACCGGCCCCAGCGGATTCGCCGGCACCGCTACGGCCCCGTCAACAGGAACTCGCGGTGGGTATGCCAGGCGCCGTTCTCGTCCTGGGAGTACAGAGTGAAGCGGTCGATGCCGAACTGGGCGACGAAGTCGCGCAGTTCGGCGAAGGCCTCGTCCAGCCTGTCGTCGTCGATGTCATGGCCCACCGTGACGTGCGGGTGGTACGGGTAGGCCACGTCGCGATCGATCGGATGCCGCCGGACGGCCCGCTCGAGCAGCTCGCACTCGGCGATGCCGGCCGACACCTGGACGAACACCACCTGCGACACCGGCCGGAACGTGCCGGTTCCGGACAGCCGCATGGTGAACGGCAGGACAGCGGTAGCGGCGTCCGCGAGGTGTTTCTCGACCAGCTGCAGCTCGCCGGCGTCGAACTCGGTCGGTGGCAGCAGGGTGACGTGCACCGGGATCTTGTCGGCCTCGGGGTCACCGATCCGGCGACGCCAGCCGGACAGCACCGAGGCGTGCGGCTCGGGGATCGCCAGCGCGACCCCGACCGTCATCTTGCCGCAGCCGTTTGCGGCCTGGGTCGCCTGAGCCGAGGACCCGCCGAGGTCCGCTGCGCCGTCACCCACCGGGATCAGCCTTGCACCGGCGGCAGGAACCCGACCTTGGCGTAGGCGTCGGCCACCGTGCGCCCGGCAACCGCCCGGGCTCGCTCCGCACCCCTGGCCAGGATCCGGTCCAGCTCGGCCGGATCGTCGAGCAGCTCACGGGTGCGGGCGGCGAACGGCTGCGCGAAGGCCACCACGGCCTCGGCGACGGCGTTCTTCAGCGCGCCGTACCCCTGCCCGGCGAACTCCTTCTCGACCGCCTCGACGCTGGTGTCGGTGAACGCGGCGTGGATGGCGAGCAGGTTGGACAGCCCCGGCTTGGCCTCGGGGTCGAACCGGATCTCGGACTCGGTGTCGGTCACGGCGCGCTTGACCTTCTTGGTGATCACGCCCGGATCGTCGGAGAGGAAGATGGTGCCGTTCTCGGCCCGGGACTTCGACATCTTCGCGGACGGGTCCTGCAGGTCGAGGACCTTGGCCGCGGCCTTGCCGATGAAGGCCTCGGGCACCACGAACGTGTCGCCGTACTTGGCGTTGAACCGCTGCGCGAGGTTGCGGGTGAGCTCCAGGTGCTGGCGCTGGTCCTCGCCGATCGGCACCTGGTCCGCCTGGTACAGCAGGATGTCGGCCGCCTGCAGGATCGGGTACGTGAACAGCCCGACGCCCTGACGGTCGGCCCCGGACTTGGCGGACTTGTCCTTGAACTGCGTCATCCGGCTGGCCTCGCCGAAGCCGGTGAGGCATTCGAGCACCCAGGAGAGCTGCGGATGCTCGGGCAGGTGCGACTGGACGAACAGCGCGCACCGGTCCGGGTCCAGGCCGGCGGCGAGCAGCTGGGCGGTGACGATCCGGGTGCGCTGGCGCAGCGCTTCGGGCTCCGGCGGCTCCAGGGTGATGGCATGCAGGTCGACCACGCAGTAATAGGCGTCGTAGCCGTCCTGCATCGCGACCCAGTTGCGCACCGCGCCGAGGTAGTTGCCCAGCTGCATGGACTCGCCTGTCGGCTGGATGCCGGACAGAACCCGCGGTTGATTGGTCACGGAGGAATATCCTTCCATCCCGCCAGGCCGGCCGCTCCCCCGGCTGCGGTCAGCGGGGTTCGCTCACCGAGCGGGATGATTCAGGGCGCGCAGGCCGTCGGCGTTGCTGTCGGGCTCGCCCCCGAACTCTTCGCCACGGAACTCTTCACCGCCACGGAAGTCTTCGCCGCGGAATTGGTCGGAGCAGCCGAAGCCTTCACCGCCGAAGTAGAAGCAGCCGAAGCCGAGACAGTCGCCGAACTCGCCAAGCGGGGGCTCGGCGCTGCCGATGAGGTGGCATGGGTCGCGCGAGCCGACGTGGTGCTGGTGGGCGATCCGCACGGCTTTGCCGTCGGTGAGCCGGTGAGTGAGCCGCTGGTCGAGCCGGTCGGCGTGGGCTGGGCCGAACTAGAACCCGGTCCCGAACCCGAACCCGTCGGTGTGGGGCTGGCACTCGGCGAACCAGAGCTGGAACCGGAGCGGGTACCGCCCCTGCCGCCGGCCGTCGAACCACCTGAGCCGGACCCGGCTGAAGCTCCACTCGGCGAAGGACGGCCGTGTGAGCCGCTCGGAGTTTTGCTGGATCGGGTCACGGCCGGCTTCCGCTTCGGCGGCCGGCTCGACACCGGCGGGCGGACCTTGGTCACGTCAGCGACCACCGGCAGCAGGCTGTCGTCCACCGAGGAGGCGCCGCTGCGGTACGCGGTTCCCCACGCGAGCACGGTCTTCAGGTACGGCGCCGAGTGGTTGTAGCTGAGGACGGCCGCCTGCAGACCGGCGGTGGTGGACAGGTCACGGCCGTCCGCGCACAGGTAGTGCCCGGCGGCCAGCGTGGCGTCGAAGATGTTGCTCGGGTCGCGCTTGCCGTCGGCGTTGCCGTCCGCGCCCCAGCGGAGCCAGGTCGAGGGGATGAACTGCATCGGCCCGACGGCGCGGTCATAGCCGGTGTCGCCGTCGTACGCGCCGTGGTCGGTGTCGCTGATGATCGCGTCACCGGCGATGCCGCCGTTGAGCCGCGGCCCCAGGATCTTGCCGCGGGTAGTGCCGTCGGCAGAGAGGCGGCCGTCCTCGGCGTGGCCCGACTCGGTGTGCCCGATACCGGCCAGCAACCACCACGGCAGCTTGCAGGACGGTTCCTCGACAGCCAGCTTGGCCGCGGCCTGGTGATAGGCCCGCAGCACCATTGCCGGAATGCCCAGCGCGCCGACCTTACCGGCCGGGCCGAACACCACCGGTACGACCGACACGCCGGTTCCGCTCGGGCCCGGTGACACGCCGGTTCCGCTCGGGGCAGGCGGCACGGTCGCGAACGTCGACGGCCGGATCGGAATGGCACCGGGCCAACTCGAGGACGACGGAGCCGGCTGCCCAGAACCAGGCTGTCCAGAACCAGGCGGCCCAGAACCAAGCCCAGCTCCGGCCGTCCCAGCACTTGGTTCGGCACCGGCCGCTCCCGCCTCGACGCCTGACAGCCCCGATTCGGACACACTCGCGGCGGCGGTGGTGCGCCCGGCGCTCTCCAGAGCCGGCCCGCACACCAGCGCCGCGGCCGCCAGGACGGCCGCGCTGGTAATGATCCGGGTGAGCGAGAAGTTCACAGCGCCTGATGGCGCGTAACGCGGGTGTGCCACAACTAGTGTTGCGTGAATGAAGTAGCTGTACCTCGCGGTAGCATGGTGTATGTCGTTGACTGTTGCCGTGCAGATGCCCGCTGAGGACCGCGCCGAGTTGACCCGTTGGACGCGGACGCCGTCGCTGCC
>JAABUT010000223.1_pt1 | contig 106253 bp, 105 predicted proteins | sample 5559281 | NCBI WGS metagenome assembly JAABUT01 (sample SAMN10711880, study PRJNA513359) | rock metagenome | isolation source: Antarctica rocks | place: Antarctica: Victoria Land, Ricker Hills nord | collected 2016-01-04 | reverse complement strand
CAAATCCCAATCCCAACCCCCCAAAAACCCTCCGAAAACCCCTCCAATCGACCCCTCACGCTCAAACACCGTCTCTTTAAAAATTACCCATGCTTATTTTCCCGCAATCACACCCCCCCCCCCCCCTGATATCGATGGATCAATGTCACGACGAAAAACTAAAAAAACCCGGCTAGGAGTTACGTTCGTATACTGCACGGGATGTAGGAGGCAGGATCACGGATGCGGACAGCGGGGGTGGGGAAGGGGCGGGTGGGGTGCGGGTGGGGTAACGGAGTTTGATGTTTGGGGTCGCGGTTTTGCGGAAGGGGTGGTGGTTTGGTTTGGGGGTTTTTAGAATTGTGGGAGGGGTTTAAGTTTTTTTTTAAAGCCTGTTTGTGAGGTGGTTAGGGGTGATGGTTGCGGGCTTGGTTTTTTGCGACGAGAAGGGGGGGGGGGGGGGGTTTCACTTTTTTCTTTCTTTCTTTTTATGGAGAGATTTGAGGTGTAAAGACTTTGTAAGCGTTTATTATTTATTTTGATTTTAAATTTTAGTTTTATGATGAGTATTTTCTTTGCGATTAGTCTATCAATGACCATTCAGCGAAAGAATGACAAGTATTTCCATCGTACCACCCGCAATATTCTCAAGTAATAGGATTTCTTTCTACTCAGCAGCTTCCTACACTAAAGACGCATAAAGTCCATGATACGACAAAGGAATCTTCGTCGAGACATCCCAATCGACTAGTAGACTGCTTGCTTTTCTCCGAAGAGCATAACCGTCAACTCGGGTTCAAGTATGCGATAAGAAGAACCGGGCATCGGGATACATGAGACTGATCCATCGCGGTTTTTACATTACCGAAAGTCTGATGTAGACTGTCAGTCAACCCGGCTGTCGAACATTGATTACCGACTCGCTGCACCCCCCCCAACTGGTGCTCTTGATAAAGAAATTCATCCCAGAAGTCCAGCAAACCAAATCCGATTTCCCAACTCCTGGATATCTATAACCCGCATTAGGCCGAACCGTGGCCGTAAAACCCGCTACCACCGAAAATGTCACCCGCAATGCAAAACGCCCTTTCTCGTCTCCAAAGACCCTCCATCAATCACCCTTACAACCGCCCGCCTCCCTAATAACATGCCAAAACCTCCCCGATTCCCACAAACTCCCCTCCCCTCGGTCTTGGTTCTAGTACGCTCGTCATCGTTACTCCCCTTTCCCGGTCCTCGCTGTCCCCCGCATCGACTCTCCGGTTATTCTGGTGTCTGAAGTTGAAAGGTGCGGATATCGACATTGGAGGAGGAGGAGGAGGAGGAGGAGGGAAGGCGATGCGGCGGCGGAGGGAGAGGAGGCTGCTGCGGATGGAGGCGGGGGAGTAGGAGCCGGGTGAGGTGGGAGGGGGGCGCATGGTTTGTGTAGTAGTGCGGTTTCGGAAAGTCCAAGTGGTTGAAACGTCGCGGAGAACACCGGAGGAAGCAATTGCAAAGAATTCGTAGAGGTCAATAGATAAAGATCGTCGTTATCAGAAAATAACTATCAAGGCGCAAGTATGGTCCGGTGGGAGCATAAACAAAAAAGCGTAGCTAAACGACCGAAAAACCGACTCGGTACGTCAAGAGAAGAAGAAACCGTCTCGCTGTAATTATTCCCTGTCCAACGTTCGCAAAGAGGTTCAACAAGCCGAGAAAGAGAAAGCCGGCAAACCTATATACCCTCCCCTCCCTTACCATATTAATCCCCATCCCCAATCCGTCAAGCAATGATCATGCGCCCCACCACGCCCCTTCCCACCCCCCAACGCACACAGTCTTAAGTAAATGAAAGGCCCCCCCCTCCCTTTCCATCACTGGATCCAGATTACAGTAGATCGATCCTCCTTTCCATAATCCACCTCATTGCCAATACTTCCTTGCTTCATACCCAAACCTTCGCCACCTCCCTCTCTCTCTCTCAGCAAGGCAGATCTCCGCTCCTGTTGGCCCCAGGTAGAGTCGGTCATGTGCTGCTGGCTGTCCTTGTGTGGATGGGGGGTTGTGAGTGAGTGAGTGTGAGCGGGGCTGAGACGTTGGTGAGTGGAGGGTTTGCGACATGGCGTGTTTCAGGAATGTTTGCGTGCAGAGAGAGGTTAGGTAAGCCGGTTGTTACATATTCCACTTGGAAGAGGTCAAAGGGGCGGAATACCCTAAGGTCTCTATTGCGAATCATGCGTGTGCTACGGGAATGCATTGTTCGTGATTGTCTAATCAATGATAGAAAAAGATATCATCTCCTGACCTCGGCATGAACAACACCAACATCTTACTCTCCCGCACCCTTTCCTCCGATGCGCCTTGCACTACTGTGGAGATTAGCCATTTGGCTCGTGTAATCTACCAACAACGGATAATCCCCCCGGCTGCCCCCAAGAAAGCATTAATATAAGATAGGATTCCAACCGACGGGAAACAAAAAGGCTCCGTGCAATGCTGGTGCCATGTCCCATGCCTCCCCAGACGGTCCCTCACCAACGCCCCAAGCCCCAAACCCACGATGCAACAGCAGAATGATAACTCCAAACTGATGCTGTGCCCTCCCTCTAGCCACGGCCTGTGACAGATCCTTCCCCCAAAACCAACAATGCAATGACAACCATACTCATACAGAACAGCCCCCTTCTCCGCCTCTATGCCCAAATTTACCCTCGTAGTCGTAACCATCTTTCATTCAATCCCTCATGACCTCGAACCCCTCCTCCTGGTCCCATTTCTCCTCAACGTGAAACTCCTCCTGATACTCTCCCCCCAGGCGCTGTTGTCAAACACCTCGAGCACGTTCTGCCTATCGACAAAACTGCCCGCTCTGCTTCTGCCCCCCTCAAGTCTCTCCTCAGGAGTCGTCGTCCCATCATAGGCCCACGAAAAGGCGCCAGTGCCGCCGCTAGCGACAGAGGGCGACGGCCTGTGCGGCGAGAGTTGCGGGGTTACTCCGGTTCTGGGGGACAATTGTGGGCTGGCTTGGATGCTAGTATCTGACGGCGACGGCGAGCCTCCTCTTGAATCGGTGCGTCGTCGTATGCCTCCGGTATCAATGTGCGGCCGGCCTCTTGGGCTGCCTTTGGGCGAAATGTTCGAAGGGGAGGCAGGAGAGGTGCCGTCGTCTTGTGGCGATAAAGCATCTTGATCGTCGATGAAAATCTCGGGGACTGCGAACTGTGGGACCGTCATCATGCGCGCAGAATGACGGAGGTCGAGCCGAGATCGAAAGTAGCGGGACCAGTACATTGTATCAAAGAAGCCTCGGACTACCCTTCGGCGGGTTTCTTCTTCGACGAGCTGAAGCCTCGCCCGACGTCGCAGGAACTCCTCGAGTCGTAAGCTTTTGCTGTCCGAGATGACGTTGTAGTGGGTAAGAATCATAAGACAGGATGTAAAGTTGATGCCTCGGTCGACGTTTGCCGAGATGAAGATCTCGGTGCAAAAGGTTTCGAGTTGCTTCCTCCTCCTCCGAATTTCCGGTACGTTGATAGTGCGTAGTCGTTCGTTCAACCTTGCTAGATCAACGCCATGAACGACTCCGGCTGGCGAATCGGTGCCTCTGGTATTATCGCGGCAGTCTTCAAGTATCCTGTTTACCGAGTGCTCACCATCATAGATGTGCATTTCGAACACGCCCGAGAGTTCCTGCGTAAGCTCAGTACGTGGTGGAATGGAAGGTATGGATTGTTCGACTTACCCCAAGTAACCTCGGAAATGCTTCCTTCGAGATGTATCCTGTGCCTTCAGGATCGTAGGTCGCCCATGCCTGCTTGAACCTCCGTATCTCTTCTCTACTTACCACAGAAAGCCCGCTACTCCTCTGATAGACGTACGAAAAGCTCTCATAGATCAACGAGACAAACAAGCTGACGAATATGTACATGCTGATGATATTCCATGATATAAACAAAGCTCGCGCCCAATTAGGGCTCCCACAGTCACTGTCAAAAAATTTGGGGCTCTCGACGCATTTCGGGTACGTCATGCCCGCAAAGTCCTCCATGATTTGGTTCCAGCCCTCACCACAACTGGTGCGGAAAAGCAATATGAGGGCTTTCGGTACGTTTCGAAAATTGAGATTACCGTTCTCCATGGAACCGAATCTTGTCAGGCTGAATGTCTGCGTCAATGCAATGGCATAGACCAGGAATAGCACGAACCACGTTGCCAGTACGTTCCCGATAGAGGGCAGACTAGCCGCGGCAGTCTTGAACAGCTGGTCCAGCTGGTTGTTGCGCGGGATGAGCAGAAGAGCGATGGAAACTAAGAAGAACTTATGCAGTTGGCCATAAAGTTCGTTTTTATAGTTTGAGAGAGCGAGGAATGTAGTAACGACAGTGCCGGTAACAGAAACGACCGAGTAAACATCCCAAGAGCTTTTTCTGAACCTCTGCCATGAAAGACCCACCACACGGATTACGATGTTGCATATGTAGAACACTGTGAAGGCGAGGAACAGATAGTCTGCAAGAGTCAGATGCTTCCAATCAGCCATGCTTACAACGCCTATGACTTACCCCTAATTTGATCCCATGTTTGGCTCTCGGGATAGGTTTCCAGGCAAAGTATGACCAAGTGGAGAAACAAAATTATAGTGAGGAATCTCTGCCATTTCCCATGTTTTTTTATCGCGATCTTGTAGCACCACGATCGCCATCCAGACTCCGACTTGTTAGAAGGGCGTTTAGACGGTGATATTTGTCGCAGTAACTTCCGCAACTCGAGCCAGGAACGCTGGTCGGCTGTTAGGAACGCAACGCCCGTTTGCTCTGTGTAATTTCGCATAAAGACCGAAACGAAAAGAGTCAACACGAAGACGGACGCGAGGAGGTTAAATATGACGAAGAATATTGCGTTTCCTTGAGAGGCGAAGGGTTGAAACTGTTTCCCGACACCGCCTATGCCCATTGCACTCCACATCACGTCTATCCAGCCTTCTTGGGACACAATCTGAAACAGTATGAAGAGCGAGCTTGCGAAGTCGTCGAATTTATAATACGGATTAGCGACCTGCCTCGGAGCAAGAACCTGCCATCCAGATGGCGTGGAATTCCATTCGCCAACACAGTCAGATAATTCAGTAATTCCCGAAAATAGGTCGTTGCAAACGAACATCTGGCCGTTGAAGAGGTTCACTCCATAAATAGCAAAGGGGACCAAAAGACTGAGAGAGACAAAAGCCGCCTGATTGACGATCAGCACACCGTTATAGCCACGCCGAGGGCGTAGACTTACCGATAGAATCTTCCACCCCCCAACAACGACCACTGAATGGAATGTATCTCTTGCGCTGTCGCTAATATTGAGAAGCCTCAATGCTCTGAGAGCCTTGAAAGCCCCCACAGCTCTTGACACAGCACCATCGTTATAAAGAGATGTCACGACGTTAATCCAAAGTGTTATCAAGACAAGGCCGTCGATGAAGCCCCATGACCCTCGAAAGTAGGCATTAGGGGTCCAGAAGAAACCATCAGCGGTGACTTTAATAATGGCTTCGAGGGTAAAAATAGCGGCGAAAGCCATGTCGGACCAGACAAACCAGTTCTTGACACTAAAGCCGCCATGTTCGTTGAAGTACTGACGTTGATACAGTGGAGTTGAAAGGCAAGCAAGCACAACCATGGCCACGATGGATGCGTAAATGAAGAACGAGAAGCTGTACCATAGTGGTCTAAGGGGATCAACGCCTTGGATTCGTTGACTGCCCCGACCAGGGCCCACGATGCGCTGGCACGCCCTGCGAATGACATTGTCTGGCTTGAAAATGAACAGGGATACATTGTATGTTCGATGTTTTTGCAAATACTGGCGTTGTGCTCGTTTTCTTTGCTCGGTGGCTGAGACCACCTCTTGGGCCATCGTCCGTGGATCTAACTCCTCTTGCGCTCTGGAAAATTGCAACCGGGAGTAGAAGGGGTTCGGCTCTCTGTTCTTTACAAGATCTAGGACTTTTGCCCATAGAGACCGGATTAGGCCTGACTGACCTTGATTTTTCTTTCCACCATTTATTGTAGTACCGTCCGCTGGTAAGTCTTCGATAGGATCCAGCTGTTCATTAAGGAAGTCCCTCACTACGGCATCCTTGAGTAGCATTTCCAAAGACGCAGGACCATAATCAAGCGGGTCTTTGTGGCGCCTGGAATCCCGACCTAGCCTGAACATTGCTGACAATGACAGGTTGCCATGTGATGAGCCACCAAGCTCTTTCTGCTGAAGAAACGCCCTAACCTGTTGCAAGCGCTTCTCGTCTTCCGTGACATCAAAATTCTCTTGGATAACCGCAATAAACATGTTAAGAACGATGAAGTTGGCTAGAATGAACCAGAGCATGAAAAACGCCGCTCCAATCCACGCAGTATTGACTCCAGTGGTGAATTGAGTTGCATTGTACATCAAAACGGTCCAGTTCTCGCTTGACAGAACCTGATACATCCCAACAAACGAGTTGTAGATGTCTGTAAATGGTATGTGGGTGACCGTCTGGCCAGTATCCGCGTAAGGAAATTGACCCCGAAATATCTGGACTGCGAATATTGCTACGAGGAATGTGATCATACCCACGAATAGTATAAGGTTTAAAAGACCAGTAACATTGCCCAAGACGACCATCTAGAGCTGTCGTCAGCAGACATTTCTTGCTAGGTAGAAAGAAGCATGGATCTTACAATCAGATCACGAGTGAGGGGGACCGCTAGTACAACCCGATAGATTCGGACGATTTGAAAGAAAGTCAGCCACATATAGGCCCGCTTAGATTGGTGGATTAAGGGAAGCTGTATGATGGCCGTGATTATGGCAATGCCGAGGTCGACCCAGTTGCGCTGGCTCTTGTGGAAGTTCCGCCAGTCAGTGATGAATCTCAGGGAAATCTCGACCACTAGCAACAGTGTCACCACGGTCTCAGTATCATCTGTCATATGTTTGTTAGCTTAGTGAAGATGCTGACCAGACACAGCGCATACCAATGAAATGTTCTCTTCTCGCAGACATAGTAGCGCTTCGAAGGCACTGGACAATCAAGCCAAAGACAATGATTATAATCCATGGCCAGTACGTCTTGTGGAATGCTCGTTTTAAACTGCCAGTCTTTTCGATTTTGTCCTCTTCTTCGTCAAGGGGATTCCTAGCCACAGCTAGTAACTTTAGATAGACAACAAAGTTTAAGCGTTACTTACTGCTCATCAGCGGTGAAAGCGCTTGCTTTACTTTCCTCACGAATGACTTGAAACGAAGACGTGATAACAGCAACAAGCTTCTATAATCAGCATCGAACTACTTAATTGAATTCTTAAGCTCACCAAATTCATCAGCCAGAGACTTAACACGACTATCCCCACTGCGAAAACTATGAAAGGTTAGGGGGGATTTGTGCAACAAGCTGAGAGTCGACTTACATAGTGCAGCAGCAAGATAGTCGCTGGCGGTCATCATATAGAGCAGGTCAGAGAACGTATTAGAACTCATTATCACAAAAACCAGCTGGAGAGACTGGAATATATTATCAAAGCTGACAGTCCCATTATAAGGATTTCCTCCCTCTAAGCAAATCGAGTTTACCGGACAAATGTAGCCTTTTGCGTGGTCTGTACCATTTTCGAGATTGGCGTTCAGCCACGGCCATGGCTGTCCTGTCGAAGCATTGATATAGCCGCCGCAAAGCTGAATGTTTTCAGGCGCAATATTCCAGGTGTAGTTCTGGCCAACGGGCGGAACACTATCACGTATGGCCCCTATTTTTTCATACCAGACACACGTACGTTTGAAGGAGGATTTGAAGATCTGGACCCCAACGATCGCAAACAGGAGCCAGAAGAAGCCGATGAGAAACGCCACGTTGGCCAGTAATGGCGCCGCCTTCTTCAAGCTTCGTAAGATGACCTGAATTCGTGTTAGAAAATAGAACCTCTGTGGGAGTCAATAGTGAATACATACTGTTGTACCACTTGTGAGACTAAGAAGCCTCAATAGTCGAAGACAACTTAGCATCTGGAATACATAGATGTGGCTCTGGGACGCAATCTGTAGCCTCGACAGCAGGAACGAAATCCAGAATGACACAACGGCGAGAAAGTCAAGACGATTGAACGAGTGGCGCAGGAAAGCTCGGCGTGCCAGGCGATCTCGCTGCTGCTGACGGCTGTGGCCAGGCTGGTCAGCCTGTGCTTGAATGCTTGTGAAAGATCGCACAATTGATTGCTGGTGATCGGCACGGTGTGTAGCTGGGCCGGTCAATACTTGTTTGTCAGGAGCCAATATGTTACGGATTCTCATGGTAAGAACGCGTTTAAAGCCAAGATCCCAGTCCACCGTAGCATATTCACTTGCATTCTTGATAAATCCGGACACCATTATGCGAGCTCCAATCTCCAAGGTGTATATTGCAAACAAAACCAGCAGCGCATAGTCAATCCAAGAAGAATTCCACGATTGCGGCCTTCCCATGTATGGAAGTTTAGGGACTGATTGAACAGCTAGCAAAACCGTTTGAAAAAGAATGAGTACCAGAATCACAGGTTCTGTAGTTGGGTGCACAAGCATTTCACATAATTGTAGCCGGAGCCAGCTGTCAGGCTTGAATATTCCGAGACTTTTACCTTTTAATGGATTTGACTGCGGCTTCCATGGGACCCCTACCTTATTAGCACGTACCGAGGGTGGAGCTTTTTCTATCGGTGAAGCCTGGTTGTTGGAATCATCCTGCATGTATTCGCCCATCGCCGGAAAGGATGGCGGCCCTTCCAATCTGGCTTCCTTACTAGAAGGCGTAGTGGAAGGTTGTCGCCGGATACTCTGCTCTACAATTTCAGGCTCGTTGCTGAGATTGACTACACGTTGAGACATCTTCCTCATCATAGAACCGGCTCTCGATAGGGGTGATCCAGCTGTCGATATAGAAAGGGACCTCGAAAGCGATCTCGCACTATGTGTTGAGAGAGGTCTTCGTAATCCAGCCTCCATATTCGGTAGATCATCGCCTAACATTGATCCTTGTCTTTCATGCCTTTGGCCTGACGGCGAAGGCAATTGTGAGCCACTAATTGGTTGTAGGTATCGTTGATCGGTTAATGGCGTTCTGTCATTCCCCGTTGGCGAAGAATAGTTTTCGTCATCATCGGACGTAAAGCGCATCGTAGGTTTCGTAAGAGGTGACACACCCTCCGTTTCTGCATCAATATCTAAGCTGCTGCCTCGTCCCCCAGCTAAAGGATTCACTGTTAAGGACACCTGGGAAGGTCCAGCCGACCCAAAGCTCAAGCCTACAGAACCCATCGCTGCTTGGAAATCCCCCATATTAACAGGTGAAAGTTCTCCGTCGTCGTAGGCGTAGGGCTGATGAGCATTTCTGGGAGTTGTGACGTGCGGTAGGCTCGAACCATTCCTATTCGACCCGGGCGGGGATTCCTCTGCCACACGCTCGTACCTTCCAGCAGTATTAACCCTTCCACTGAATGACTGCCTATGACCCACAAATGCTCTTGTCCTCTCACTAAAACTCCTCCGTCCCGTCCTCCCATCTGGATCTTCATGTGCCGAATCAGGAGGGCGGGTCAGGTCTTGCAGCGGTATTGATTGTGGTGTCAAGTGGTTTTGGGGGGTTAAGCGATCGGATGCCATTTTTTGGCGTAGTCTTAAAAAGCGTTGTCCATCAAGTATCCTTCCATGCCCATTCAGTCATGTATCAGCGGCATTTGCTGTTGCTCCTCCCAGTCTGGCTCTGAGACAGCCAGCAAAGTCGAGGACAGCGGATGTGCAACAGATCCGCAGTTGGCGAGGTTGCTTTCGGAATTTTGGTTAAGACGGAACATCCGATGCCTTTAGAGTGAAAATTGGTGGCAAGTGCAAGTCTGATATGGTCTCGATAATTGTGGTAAGTCGTCAGCTTCGTTATTGATTTACTAGTTGCGGCGGCGAGACCCCTGTTTCAATACCTCGAAACTTTCACATGCTTTACAAGTCATGTGACGAACCCACCAAAAGCCTTGTTGATTGCAAGAATTACAACGTACCCACAGGAATAGGGTAATGATAGAAGGTAGCTACTGGTGCCTGACTTATCATGCAGCATTTGGACTGTAGATCACGGAAGCACTAGCCCGTCGCGTTCGAAGCAGGGCGGTCAAAAACGAGGTTTCTCCCATTTCACGCATCATATTGGCATTATTATTAGCTTACTCTATACAGAGACTGAACAATGGAAGATATCTCAACATAAGGCCTCCTGTAGCCAACACAGGTCACGCTCAGATGCTCCCCATCGAAGTAATCCCGATTGAAGTCCATTGCCAACCCCAAATCCTTGATCTTACCGTGCTGGCCATAACTCCAACCATATGAATATGAGTCCTTCCAATATATACACCAATGCTTGGCGCATTATTGGAACACCAGTGCATTGACCACATGTCCCTCACGCCAGCCTTGCGACTGGAGTGTTTCTCCTTCTTTAAGGATTTTGCCCAAGTAGGCTATTTTGATTTTTCCATTGCCAGGTACCTGAGTTGTATATTCAGTAGAATTCTTCCATTAATCGAGAATACTCACATTAGCTTCTTCCTGGATCCTGCGGATGAGTACCCTTGTACTCTGCTCTTTACCAAGTGGCACCACAATATCAGGGCCACCTCTATCGCTCAGCCTAGCCTTTACTTTCATTATATCTTCACTCTTTAGTACCGTTTTACCCTTTTCCTCTCTTCTTATCTCCGCCTCTTCATCCTCAGTTTCTTCGCCGGTATTCCCACCATTTGGGACATCATCCTGAGATGGTAACATGACATTGGTCGGATCATTTATGATATGCTCCGGCATCTGATAGAAGTTCCCGACCTCATCGTATGCACCGTTCATCAGATCCCCTGTTGGCAATGTAATCGCCGAAGCGTCAAGTATTCCCTGTGCGGTCTGAGATTCCCCCTCAGCTACAAGCCCAACAACTACCCGTAGAGTACCCCATATTTCCGATCGCCCTGTGACTCTAGTATCGAAAAACTCTTGTCTTTCTCTTCCTAGCTCCGGACGAGTCCACTGCTTTTTGGAGGTCCAGATATGGGGACGGAGGGGTGAGTTAAATTGTTCACCTAATCCGAGATGCCTCCGTAATCGAGGCTGTTGTGATGTTGTGGGTGCATTTGATGAGGTACGAGGACTAGATAGGTCTGGTGGGTGTGTGGGCGCTGAGGTTATTGCCCGGGAAGAGGAGTCGCCATGGGCGTTCGAAGGGGAATATGGTGATGATTGCTCCTCATCTCTTGCCGTGGAGTGACAACAACCCTAATAAGGAACATTAGATTTGTACATAATAGGAGCAGGTTTACACAAGTTGTGGCTCATAGAAGGATCGGAAAGGAAGGGTAGCTAGCTTGCCATTGGTACGGAGTAGATTAGCAAGTGACATGTAGTCCATTGGCCGAGGCAGTTCGATGCTCTGCTGCAGATGATGATAAGGGCAACTAAATATCAACGAGTGTGTTGGAACAGTCCATTACTCCATTACTCCATTCTCAGACTGTCGAGTGAATCGGAGATGGTGCTCGAAAACGGTCTAAGCTTCCCCTCGTCTTTCATTCTGCTAGCCTTATCGGGCGCCGATGATCTGGGCCTAGAGGAAAAATGCCAAAAGGCTGATACATACGCGTTTGAACTGCGTGTACCGTAGGTACGCAGTACCTTACCTATTATTTAAATACATTCTACAGAACCATGCTTTGCAGCTCTGACCAGCACATATCGAGCTCCCAACACGTGTTCAAGGGTACTCGATATATACGGTAGTTTATACAACCTCCAGACTCTTCCCTTCGGTTCACCAACTGGACTGCGCTTGATGACCGCCGAAACAAATACAGCTATAGTCAGAAGGGCCACTTGAAGTAGCATCAGATACAAGGTAAATACTTAGCCTTCAGCATCAACCCAGATCAAGACGCCTTTTTTATCCGTCCTCATGCCTTCTGTGCCATTAATTTTTAATATCTTCCGAAAATGTACATCCATCACTTTGAAATGTGGGTTGATCCATGTCCCTCTCACCAATGGCAGGAGTTCATATCGTATACTATGTCGACTGAGGGGGATGAGCTGCAACGAACTGTCCTTGGGCCCACTGAATGCAAAGTTGTCGCTTGGTTCCATGTTCAGTCTGAACGTCAGAACGTGCATTGAAGGGTTCTCTATCATGTATTCAAGATGGATCAGTCCATGGTCGTCTTGTCCCTTCTGGGCAGAAGCTACGACTCGAGGTTCACCAAAAGGTATGACCAAGTCTGGCACAGCAATAATGGTGGTCGTGACAGCGTTGTCGGAACTTTCTCGTCTCCATTTCACCTCCAATTGTAATCTCAGAACGGTAGACCGACGGTCTTCGAGGTCAATCTTCTGTACCTCCAACTCAAATTGGCGCTCCTGGAGCTCATCTGGAGGAATCAAAGCTGGGATGCTGTCAGCACCTACAGTCGCCTCTATCCTGCATGCGGCCCGATCTTGAACATCGAGCACAAGCAGTTCAGCACCTTCCACAACCATAGGTTCGGCTGCAAATGAAGTTATCCTAGCCGCCAGAAGCCATTTCTGGCTAAGCCCGGCAGCTTTTAGATCTTCGTTCACATTGTTGTCAGTAGTACTGTTATTGTCATCGACGTGGAAGTAATTTGGGCATGACCCTGGCAACACCCTAGGAAAGAAATCGTAATTTGCTTCGAAAGGTCGTACGAAGACCAGGTTTGTGGAGAGGGTCTTTGACATGGGTGTTTCTGAATCTGACCATAAATGATAGCAGGCTTTTACCTCCAAGCCGTATTGAGCCGCATTTAGATGTGCTTGGAGGGATATCTTGCGTGTCCGCGTATCAAATGAGGACATTTTCCCCAGAGACGTAGCTAGTAGACCACCATCCTCAGTGTGACCGACTCCGTCCTGAGCAAACACTTTTGGCCTCTCGAACTTTTCTCCATCAAAAGCCCAACTCAGGGATGACGCCATTTCAGACTGATCATAAAGTCGAACCTCTAGGCTGACATCAGCATCCTCTCCTTCTTCATTGATAAACTGAATATTTAGAGAAACGATCTCATCAGTTAGATATGTTTTCACTAGATCGGGTATCTCAATTCGCATCTTCGGCGGCTTAGGTAGTATCTTAACCATGTTGCTTCGCTCCTTCCCAAGTGGTTTCTTTAGAAGACCTGCTGCACTTCTAACCCACAAGCTTTCCTGGCACAACTGCTGTTCATCGGACACCACAACTTCTAATTTGAATAATTTCTCGCTTACACATAAGGTGATACTAACAGCCTCTGCGGTGCCTGCATCGCGGGGCAAATTAGAAAAAGACAAGGCCTTGGTGACACCATGTGAGAAGCTGAGATTACTTGATCCAAGCAGAGACTGAGAGTCATGCAAGGGGACTGGGCTCGAAGGAGCAGATTCATTGCTGTGTATAGACGCCTTTGGTATGGAAATGTTGTGGAGATGGATCATTCCGTCCGACGAGATGAATTCAGGCGCTTCTTCCCACTCATGCTCAATAGTGATATCTTTAAGGCCACCTTCAAATGCTAGTTTGATGTGTGAGAGAACGATTGGAGCCGAATCCGGGTGCGCTCGAGATGAGATGACCAGCTGTGCCGGCAGAGCTTCACCAACGTAGCCCTCTTTTGAACAAAAAGCAAATGTCGCCGATATGCAAGAAAGGACGTTTTCTGCCTGTATGATTGCCTTGGGACTGGGATGAGAAAGTTCTAGTCCTTCCAGACAGTTTGAGAATTCATAGCACCTTTCAGGTCTGGCTCCAAGACAACTGCATAAAAGCTCCCATTCGACGGCGATCAGCGTTTCGCCATCCAACATGAATCGTGCACATTCCCTCAAAGCCCAATCTGCCTTTTCTAACAAATTCCACCAGCCTTCCCGGCGCCAGCTGAGGGTTTGCCAGAGCGGAATCAAAGTTTGGATCGCTTTGCCCCAATTTTTGTTTTCTATGTGCACTTGCGCAATCTCGTACTGCAGTCTTTCAACAGCGCGGAACTGCTCTCGCTTTGAAAAATACTCCACTGATCTATGAAGAATTTCCAAGCGGTCTTTTGCCAGGGAGAGGAATTGATTCGGAGGCTCTTCGCAGAGATAGCTACCATAAAGCGAAGGCATGCTCACGCAACAGATGTTGACGGCCACTAGATTTCTAATTATGCATTCGTAAAGTTTATTCAGCCTGCAGCGTTGTGATGGGAGTATTCGGGGAGCAAGACGGCCTTTCTTTGACTTGTAGCTCTCTCCATATTCAGGAACCCATATGCCTAGCCCTTGTAGGAGCTAAGAGCTGAATGTGGGAGCATGTTTCCATACATTCGGTAAAGGGTGTCCCTACTTTGCGTCGCAAACATCAACAAGTGGAACATTCCCTCCATGCATGCGGCAACTGCCGCTACCAGAACTCTTGTTGACCAATGACCTCATTCGGCAGGAATTGAACTCTACCTTAGCTTATAGAAGCTCCCGGCTCACTCATTCTGCTGCACCAGGTGCTTGATTTGTTCCAAGTTAAACATTCAACTATGGATAAAGACCAGCAAATCAAGTTTGCAATCCATGAAGCAGCTAGAGAAGGTCGAAGTACGCTAAGTTCGTTGACCGTCGTAAACAATCTTAGAACTGACAGCTATCCCCCCAGCTGCCGCCGTTGAATCTCTAATAACCGTGAGAGCTCCTTGCTAAAGCATGTCCGTTGCGTTCAAAATACATTAATCAAGTCAGGCCAACCCGCACCTGGCTACCAAACGCGACGACGATGAACGTCTCCCCATCCACTGGGCCGTCTCCTATAATCATCTTCCCATAGCCGAGCTACTAGTCTCCCGGTCAGACTTTGACCCAGATGTCCAAGACGGTTCAGGATGGACACCGTTAATGATTGCTTCGAGCCTGATAGAAGGGGATGACCTGGTTGATATGTTGCTTGGCAAGGAAGCGGACGTCAACGTTAAGAGTGAGCTTCCCAAGGGATACTCCGCGCTCTTCTTCTTACCACTCTCCTCCGTTTCTGAAAAGGTAGAATGAAAGCAATTGAGTCTTCCCATCACTGACAAGTCAAAACGAAGACTACGCAGGCCAAACAGCTCTCCACTTCACCGCATCCAAAAACAACCTCGAAACCGCCCGCAAACTCATCTCCCACAAAGCATCCGCCCGTGTCAAAGACAGGCGCGGTCAACTTCCAATCCACCGTGCCGCGGCCGTTGGTTCCGTCCCCATGGTCAAGCTACTGCTCGACAACAAAAGCCCATTGAACGCAACGGATATATCAGGGTACACTGCGCTACACCATGCTGTTTCTGAAGGCCATGGCGATACGGCGCTTACATTGCTGAAAGCGGGGGCAGAGACGGACAAGAAGGATGTGGATGGGTTTTTGGCTATTGAGTTGGCGCCGGACACGAAGGTAGATAATATGGATCTCCGTTCGCAAAGGTTAAACGTTTCTAATTGTGTACCACAGATACGAAAGTTCATCACACAAAGCGCTGAGCGCGAAGGCATAGATCTTCTATGAGCTATCTCGCACATCTACTCCCCGTACGACCTCCAGACCGAAAGCCACATGAATCGCTAAATCGCAAGCACACTATAACCCCCAATGATGCGGCTCCCCGGAACACGCTGCCCCTCATTTCATCGTTTTCTCGACCAAATCCCTATACATGGCCTTCAAATCCCCCACATCCTGCGTTAATTCCTCTACCCGCTCACTCCTCTCCCCCAACATTTCCAAGGTAGTGTCATACCGCTCCCCCACACTCTTTACCTCCTTCTCCAGTTCCTTCACCCTTCCTTCCATCCCTCTCTTCTGTTCTACCTCTTTCATTAGATCCACTACCTGCTCCCTCGACTCATCCCTTTGCGTCGCTAAGCGCGCAACCTCGTCTCTGAGATCAGCTTTTTCAGATTCGAGGCGCCGGACGGCGGCAGACATGGAGGAGACAAGCTGGACGGAGGGCCCGGCGCCAACAGTGGAGACGGAGATGAGGTCGTTGAGGGTTCGGTCCGGGGTGGTGGAGGTTCGGGTGCCTGGGTCGTCGAAGAAGTCGTCTTGACTTTCTGTTCGATGAGGCGAGGGACGTTCGCCGTGACCGCCATTGATGGAGAGTTGAGGAATGGAGGAGAAGGACTCTTGGCGGGAAGGAGAGCGGAAGTCTGTGGAGTGTAGGGGCTGTGAGGACGAATGGCGACTTAGCGTGCGGTCTAGAGATGATGGGCCTGTGATTGCGAGACCCTGGAGGCGGCGCGTATGCGTGTTGCTTTTGTCTGCGACCGAGCTTTTGCGGTTATGGGGGGGGGAATCGGTGCGGAAGTGTTGATACAATGCGTCTGGGGTCCTGCTGGCAGGTTCTTCTCTTTGCAGACGAGATCTCTCTTCTTCGAGTCGCTGGGAAAGGCGGACTTCGAAGGCTTCTTTCTGAGATTGGAGGTCTTTTTCGGCTTGTGTAAGCGAAGCTTCAGATTTGAGGAGCTTGTGGTGGAAATTCTTGAGTTCGGAGGAGCGCGAGGAGAGCTCGTAGTCTAGGTCTTCGATTTTGGCGGTGGCGCGTTCGAGGTCTTCTTCGAGTCGGCGGGTTTTGATGTTCTGCAGCATTTTAGTACCCACTTGAGCGATCTACTTTGGCACTATCGAAAGACAGAGTTGTCATACCGTTTCCCGCGCTTTCCGCCTTACATCAGCTTCCCTCTTCACAACACCATCCCTCTCCTTTTCCAAAGCGGTAATCCTAGAAAGCAATGATCCCTCAATCCCCTGCCAGTTCTCACTGGCAACTGCATATTGGTTCTGCAAAGTCTCGATCTGCCGCAGAAGCTTGGCTTGCGTATCGCCACTGCTTCCTGTGGATGCCTCCTCGGCTCGAGCGCGGAAGGTTTCTAATCTACTTTCTAGCATCTTTGCAAGGCATTAGAGCTGTTTTTTGAACGGGTTCCAAGGGTTCAGTTACATGTTGCTCACCTTGCCGCTCAATCTCAGCGACTTTGGCACGCTCTCTTTCTCGCTCGATCTTTTCTTTGGCCTCACGAAGTTCGTTTTGGTGTCGCTTCTCGCTGAGCTCCTTCTCCGTTTTCAAGCTAGATAGATCGTCCAACAGTTGCGCAGTACGTCGTTGCTCTTCCTCTAAAGCTTCAACTTGGACTTTTCCGTGGGCTTCATTTGCCATAGACTGGGCACTAGCAAGCTGGCGTTGAAGGTCTTGGATGACCGATGTCTTGGCGTCTCGATCTATCCTGAGAGTTTCCAACTCTCTCTCCAATTTCGGCAACGACTTCGTCCTCTCAGAAGCTCGTTTCTCGGCAAGTTCTGCCCGTTTTGCTCTTTCATGCGCTTCTCGTGCTGATCTCTCATCTTTTGCCGCTATCCTCTTTGCATCTGCTAAATGCTTGGCATCTTCTATGGATTTATTACGCATATTCTTTATGACGCTCATATGTTTCAGTTCGGTCTGCGAAAGCTTATGACCCTCCTCCATAAGCAAAGCAATTTTCTCATCTTTTATCGCAAGCTTGTGGTCCGTACTACCCGGCTGCGCCTTCGACAAATTTGTTTTGGCGATTTCTGCAGCCTCTTTAGTTAGGTACTGAAGTTTGGATTGCAGGGCATCAATGCGCTCGAGATAGGCATGGTTCTCTTCCTGGCGTCGGATTTCTGAAGCCTCATAATCAGACCGCATTTGCTGGATGGCTTCTTCATATTGGTTAGGCGCCGTTGAGCCCATGTCGGGCTCAGCACCGTTAAGTTTGGGTGAGACTGATGTCGTTGTCACGTCTCGAGCCAAGTCCAAAGATGGCCGGCTTGAAAACGAGCCGCGCGAGTCCAAGGAAGGCCGAGCTGAGTTTCCCTCGTTAGGTACATCTAGGTTCAAGTGCGCTGTAGGCTCCTGCGATTGATTAACAGGAACATCTTTCCCCTCCGTTCCGTTGCTGCTTGCGACCGATTCCTGTAGAGATCTGGCATCTTCGCTCTTAGGCTCCTCAGCCTTCGAGTCGGAACTTATTCGCGGGCTGTCTGCGCCGTTGGCAGGACTTGCTGTTCGTGAAGGTAGACCAGATGTAGTTACTGAACTACCACCGGTCTTGTTAACATTTTTGGCCGCCATCGCCTTTGCGAGCCGTTCATTGAGGCGTTCCTGAGCTTTGCTGGTTGGCGGAGTGCGAGAAACGCCTGAATATCGTCAGCGACACCACTGACCTTTGAGTCGCTAGAAGGCAGGCACCCTACCATCTCTTGCCTTGGAAGCCGCCAGAACCTCTTTCATTCCCACTTGTGTTTGCAGGCCTCCATCCTCCTTCTTTTGGGAGCTTGATGAAGGGTCTTCGTCTGCTAAGATGGTGTCCAGCCTGGACTCCACCCCAGCCAGGAAAGAGCCCCATCGTGAAGAACCCTTTTTCGTTGTGTTTGGGGTGGACGCCATTTCAGGCGCGGATATCGAATGCCCTGTTTTTATGGCTATCTGAGGACATCCTGTAGGCTGTAGAATTGAGTCAAAACCAAGCTTGCTTGTTTCGTAGCGAACCTTAAGATCTTTCGAAGGTCCTATAGAATTGCAGCATGCCGTGCAGCGATTCTATGGACACTGCATCCTTGACTAGAACTGTCTCTGCCGCCAAGGGATTTCCAGTTGATTCCTGATTACTCAGAAGCGTAAGGTGAATATTAAATCTTTCCATCATTACCTTGATCAGCGACGTTTCCTTTCCGCGCGGCGGCGGCAATCTCAGCCTTGTCGGCAATGCTTTTTGCCCCACGCAGGGTTCGACTGACCTTACCTACCTACTCTGCTACTTTTAAACTGAACTCTGTCCCCACCTGGAGCAGAGGAAAGACCGATTGCAACTTACCATGGCCATTGCGGTGTGTTTATCTCGAAATATCCATTTGCACATATCGACTAATAACTCGGAAGGCAGTTGGACAGTTATGCTCAACAGCTAGCATGTCACATAACCTACAGCAATGCCAAGTCCTAATTAAGAAAGCCGTCGCTGCTGGCGCAAAAGTTCGTCTCTTACAGCTAGCACTGAGTGTTTTTAGTGGCTCAATCCATTGACTTAACCAGATCCACTAGGCCCTCTTCCTCCCAGAAGCAAGCGACTATATTGCCTCTTCGCCCGCTGAGACGATCGCTTTGGTACGTTCGACATCGAATAGCGACTTCGTCAAAGGTCTCCAAAGTGAGGCGGCGAGAGAGGGATTGTCGATCAATGTGGGGATCCACGAGCCAGTACAAGGGGGAGAGAAGGTTAAGAATACCTTGATATGGATTAATGAGAAGGGAGAAATTACGCAAAGGTATCAGAAGCTGCACCTGTTCGATGTGGAAATCGAGGGGGGTCCGGTGTTGGAAGAGAGCAGGTAGGGCTGGGGTTGTGGGAATTGGTTGAAAATCGAGAGTTGCTGATGGAAGAATAGGAGCGTGGAAAAGGGCATGAGTATTCTGCCGCCATTTAGCACCCCAGTCGGCCGTGTCGGGATGACTATTTGTTTCGATGTGAGGCTCATTCTCAAGTCCTTTGACACAATAGGCTATACTCAACTGTCATCAACAGTTACGATTCCCCGAAATTAGCCTAGCGCTGAAGCGGCAGAACAGCCAGATCATTACCTATCCTTCAGCTTTCACCGTACCGACTGGCAAAGCACACTGGGAGGTACTCCTTCGAGCTCGCGCCATAGAGACCCAAGCATACGTAATCGCGGCGGCACAGGTTGGTGCTCATAATGAGAAGCGCGTTAGCTATGGTCATTCGATGATTGTCTCGCCCTGGGGTGAAATCTTAGCAGAGCTTGGGGGCAAGTGGAAGGAGCCAGAAATTGCAACGGCGGAGATTGATCAGACTATGGTCGATCGAATCAATAAGGAGATGCCATTGCTGAGAAGAACGTAAGAATGTGAACTGGATAACTAGAACTCGGCTGATCAAACCAGGGACGTGTATCCAGAAATATAAGCTTATCGTGCGAAATCGCCGAATGAAGTATAGACGATAGAGAAATCTGAAGAATCAACAAAACGGTTGTAGCATAGGGCCGAGGATTAAAAACCATAGCTAGAGGATTGGAATATTTGCACGTTGTCGAGATGGCCTTTACCGATCTATCGTTCTATTATCGTTATAGCGCGGAAATCGAGACTAAATTCTAGTGCATCTTAGATGCACCTTGCTTCCTGCTGCCATTTGCAGTTCCTACACGGGCGATCTCAGGCATAGACAATAATCGAGGCCACACCAGGGTATATTCATCTTGACGACCATTCAGACAGTGTCGAAGCCAAATACCCCACGTAATGTAGAAATATGCTCCAGTGCCTGTCATAATGTGCCTACTAGCATATCAGCATTTCATGTTTAGCGCAAACTACTTGGATGTTTGTTGAGAATCTTACCACCACCCGTGGCCTTCTAATATGATTCCCCATGGCAGACCGAGTTCTCTTCTCCAGCTTCGAATTGTTGAACAATATTCATTGTCCAACTGCCAGATTCCGAAACCCGTAAGAAACGTCCCAAGTCCATATGCGATCATGACCCACATGGACGTAAGAATCCTTGCATCTCTCCGGTCCTCGGACTGTGATGTACTCTTCTCTTCTGCCGTCATCAAACGCTTGTGCTGTAGCTTATATTGTTCTTCGTGCTGTGTCAAGGATGGTCGTAAGCTGAACTCCATAACGTACATGCTGCGAGCAAGAACTACTGCAGTGAGGATGGCGTAGGCGTTCTGATGGAATGCTGGGTCTTGGAGATAGTGGTAGTACAGAGTGATGAAGACCGCCAACGTGACTAGGCCGAGGGCGAGAATAAAGGCATACTGGCGAGACTTGGAATAAGAAAAAGTTGCGTAGCACATCAGGCATGTGGTGTATATCATGCTGAGTTCATCAACAAGCTGCATCGGATCTAAAAAGTTCACCCAGAAACGTATCAGACCAGGATTCTCAACCGCGCCATTATCTGCCACAACATACATTTCAAGGAGGCATGGAAGAGAAAACTGCCAGTGCCGACGAGAAGATATCCAACAAAAGTGACAAGAAAGATTGTGTCATGTCCATTTCTTCGACAACTCGAAATACCCTTGATGGCTAGGTACATAAACAAAAGATTGGTCAAGGTGTTGACAACCTCAGCAACGTATGGAGTGGCATAGTAGTCCTGCCTCAGGTCAGTTATGGACTGTGCAGGATCCCAGACAATCGCAAACTTCTTCACACCAATTCAATGTTGAGGTGATTGGATACCAGTAGCCCTGTTGTGGTACGTTGTATTCTAGGGAAGGCAACCACGAAGGCATACTGGTGGTTCGGAATGCTGGAGTATGTGGGAGCATTCGAATTGCAGGTGAGTGCTGGCTCAAGTTATCTTTAAGGTCTTTGTGCATCTTCCGCCTAACGCCGAGGGATGCAATGCTTGTTACAAGGACCATCCAGGCCGTAACGTATTGACTAACCTAGATAGCTCTAGCTCCGAACGTGCGCCGGAGGATATCCCGACTCTAAGCGAGGCTTTCTGCTTCAAGCATATGTTCGTGACTACTCCTGAACAAAATGTCGATCCCAAATGAGGCTCTACAGAAGGTTTGCACTATGTCTATCAGATCAACATCTTGCACCCTGTCTTACTAACTCATTGGTAGCTCGTTCAAGAAATTGAGTCGCAGGCTATCTCAGCTCAACGCGAAATCAATATTGTTAAGACCGCCATTTCAGCCAAACAACGAGACATAAGAATGCTAGAGCTTACGTCCACCGAGGTCAAGTCGCTATCGAAAGATACCAAGGTGTATGAAGGAGTAGGGAAGATGTAGGCTTTAACCTATCTTACTATTCCCGGAATGCCCATTTGCTGATAAATTATCTACAGGTTTGTCCTCAGCCCCATGAATGATATGGAGAGACGTCTTGGATCCGAGACAGCTGAATTGAAGTCGGATATTTCCAACCTTAACAAGAAGCTGAATTATCTGGAAACAACTCATAAGAACAGTCGAGAACACATCGATCGAATCTTCCAAGGCGATGGCAGGTCATGACAGGTGGGCTATATACCGGTCAAGACCTCCGACGACTGGAGAGAAACACCGCATGTCTCCGGAGAGCTGTCTCGAATACGCCCGCCTTTAATTGTTGACTTCAATCTACCATACCTTCGACCAGCGGTTGCAGATCACGTTTCTGCGAGCTTTGAACGTCTGTTGAAGTATTGCATAGTCGCCGCGAGGAAGCTGACTGTCCGACATATTCGATCGTCTACCGGTTCAATGATGCAGTGAGAAGTCGAACACATATTATGTTGATGATTATGAGGGAAAGGCAGCGGTGCCCTTGTAATGCAATGATCATGACTAATTATCCTGATTCCCCCCATTCAAGCGTGAGGCACCAATAGGATGGTGCCAATCAAACAGTGTCATGGTAGCATTAGGACATGGCGAGCTTACTGTTGTCGGTTTCTTGGGATACCACAGCGGCCATGCCATTGTTATTATTCCGGTGTACAGCTGATGAACCCTACACAGCCGACAGCTGACGTGGGCCTGCATTGCGTTTTAGGCAGACGCTTGAAGAACGTTCTGGCAAAGCATGCAGCGGTCAACCTATGACGGTCACTAAAACCTACAAGCGCCACACCGTAGAGACAGCTCAGAGACAGAAAGGATGCCGAACCCAGTCGAAACCGACAAACAATATGTCACCGTGTCTCTAACACCTCAATAGTCGTATAATGTTTCAAGGCTCAATCAAGAACGAACCCTCCGCCAAGAGCTCGGAGAACTTGTGCAAAGTCCTACACAAAGGTCTCGCGTTGCTTACAAACAATATTATGTGGAAGTTTCAGGCGAGCATCTGCCCTATGCAGCTATGCTTAGGATGTAGGTAGAGCGTGCATGATTGGGTCGGAAGGGTGCAGGGCTGGATGCATGCAGGTGGTAAGATGGATACCTTCGTAGATAGAGTACTGTAGCTGAATCAAATTGTGATTAAGGTCTGGCCCCCACCCAGCAGGGCCAGCCAGCTCGGGCCTCTTATAAGGTGCACACAAATCGTTTGTAATAAATGTTAATGACCCCTCACCCAGCTGAACTCTTCACGCGTCACGAGTTCATGCCATGATTCTCCCATCCACCGACCTATCGTTGTAACCCGTCTTTAGAAGCAGCAACTACAGCTCATCACTACCACCATCTGCAGCTGAGTCTGTCGCGAATATGGATTGGCCAGGCGTTGATATGAACGGTGTACCTGTTTTCCTTAACCCTGGCCGACCGCATCGTGCGCGATTTGCTGATCGTCACGATCCTCGCTACTTCCGAGATGGCAACGGTTTTCTCGACCCTGCTGCCGGTTTCGGGGAGGGTATGCGACGCTCTGTATCAGCGGCTGGGAGAGCGCCGCCTGCGGCCATTGTCATCAACAACGGTAATTGGGACGATCATTCTCCAGTACGCGGGGCGGGGAGAAGAAGGAGTTCGCACGGCCATGACCATCATCACTTCGACGACGATGACTGGGATGACCGAGCTCATAGTCCTGACCGCGGTCATAGCCCTCATCACGACCATAGGCCAAGATCCCGAAGGCGGGGCCACTCCCATGCCCACGAATCACGGTCACCATCACCTTTCTTCGATCCCGAGTTAGACAGGAAGATGAGGAAGCTGGAAGAGCTGGAACGAAAGGAGGAGGAAGCAGAGCAACAGCAGAGATTCAAGGAACGACAGTTACTGGAAGATGCAAAGAAGGCTGAAAGAAAAAAGGAAGAAGAGGCAATGAAGAAACACGCTGTTGAGGAGCACCATATCAAAATGCTAGAGAAGCAGGAAAAAGAGAGGAAGGAGAAGGAAGCGGCCGACAAGGCGTTCCGAGAGAGAGTGAAGGAGACTTTTGGAGCGGCCGGGTACAGCGACGAGAGCATCGAAAAGATTCTCGAGGGCAAAAAGGGAAAGAAAGGAGAGAAGCATGAACAGAGGATCATGGACCTGACGCGGCCAACGTATATCAAGGTGAATCGAAAGTATTTGAGCCCAGAAACGTTGGATGTCTACCATCTACCGTGGGAGTGGGATGACGTAGGTCCTCACCTTGTACTTTTGCCTCGTAATTCCAAAAAGCAGCAGCTAATGAATTTTTTTACAACAGCATGACACTAGCTTCATCATCATCAAACGGTGGATCTCGGAGGAAAACCAGGAAATCCTATTCGAGCATTCCAGGAAGATACGGGAGAGAAAGCTACTGACAAACACCACGGTCGAGCTCAAAAAGGAACGTGATCAACTGTTGCTGGTGCGAAGGAAGTCTCCCGGAAGAAAACGTTCGACGTCAAGGTCTTACTTGTTCACGTGAGGGAATTGAGAAGAGACGTAGCGGTCTTAGCTCTATCCATGAGAAACGAATTTTGTTGGAACCTAGAGTTCGAATCGCAATCTTTTCTGGATTATAAGTTGCTGTTTCGGTTGTCTGGAGTATTCGTCCCTCAATCTACACAACTCTCACATCCATATTTCAATTTTCTGATTGATACGCTGTTGTAGCGCATTTGTACTCAGAACTTTATGGACAGCCATCATCAGGAGATGGTTCGATGATGACAGCCGTACAGAGAGATATAATTCTTACCTAACGTCCACAGTCAAGGATATACAGGCTTCAACAGCTCAGGACAGGGTAAGTCAAGGGCAATGCCAGCTTTAGTGGATTGCCGTAACGTCACATAGCTTGCTTTGTTCGCCCTCGCATGGCCCAAGGATTGCTTGAAAACCTAAGTGAAGCTTACTGTGGATCATTTCACGGTCCAGAGTATCGGAATTCACAACCAAGCTTGGATTCTCCTGTTACTTGTCATCACTAAAGACCGCGACCGTCTCAGCCTCCACGGGATCCACAAGCCATCTGTAAAGCCTCTCAGAGATCTTCTGCCAAACAATCGCCTCAACTTTTGTCCGCTCGTTCGCTTCTTGGTTTCATGTCCGGAGAATCTCGGTCTTTGTGTGATCAACGGTTCACATAAATATATTCTTTGTCCGCTCGTTTGCTTCTTGGTTTCGTATCTGGAGGATCTCGGTCTTTGTGTGATCAACGGTTCACATGAATATATACTTTGTCCGCTTCGATATCTCCTTCTCATCTCAACTTGTTGAATCCTATGTATCATATAGCGAACCCCCGTTATATCGTTCAATCTGGAAAACGACCAGTCACCGAGTAGCTGGTATCTACTCGGAGACTCTACTCATGACCCACTATCTTATCTCTACATTGATTCGTCAAGCTACCTAAAGCTCAATTCGCTCACCTCACATCAAAAACAATTTACGTATCTAACCGACACTGCCGCGCCCCATCTGTCTATACCCAGCAAGAGCAAAGGCCTTGTCAACCCCCCGCTTTCAGCTCGTGGCTACATCCGGTCTCCTGGCCCTCCCCAGCATTTGCACTGGCAAACCCATCATCATGTCGAGCCGCTATGATTCTCGGCGAACTGATTCTCACATCCGATACCTCTGAGCCTCGGCTTTGATGACAGCATATACGTAGACACTAAGGTAGATAAGGTAGCTAGCAAAGAACAAGCTACCCGAAACTACTGACCGCAATCCTAAGAACGGGCCTACATGCGCGATTCACGGCCAAGTGCAGGCACATGTTGCTATCAACAGGCTTTCTTTGTACACGGAGCCGAGTTGTGAGAAACTACGACAAACTCCCGCTAACGTTATTATGGTACAGCCCCAGATCCCAACTCCGAGGTTTCCCTGGGAAAAAAAATCCTTTGTACTCGTAGCAGTCTGCCCTTTTTTTTCTTTTTTTTTTTAACTGCCCTCGCAACCTGGCAGTACCTAGGTTTCTAGTTGAATTAGTCGAACGAACGAACGAACCAGAGTGGAGTCCCCAGATTTGCCCAATTCCTGCCGCGAGCAAAAACCTCCATTAAATCCCACCCGTGTTTAAAAAATGCCGGAACCTGGGCCTGTATATACTCTTGGATTATCAATTTTTTAGGATTTTTTGCTTGCGGTGATACAGTAGATGTGCTGTTTGTGTTATGATGATGATGATGATGATGATGAGTTGTGATGATACCTAGGGAATATAGGTCCGTTTTTTTTCTCCCTTGGAAAGGTAAATCTCACTGGTAGGAGTGGGCTTTGTGAATGCGGGTTTTTTTCGTCGAGAAATAGGTCGGTTCGACCACTGTTTTGGTGTCGGCGCAATGGTGCTGTGGGTGGTTGGTAGCTTTCCCTTTTTTTTTCTTTTCAGGTGGAGGGTGCGGTGAGGGAGGTAGGCAGGCAAGCTTGGAGGGGTGGGTGTGAGCGCAGCGTGGAGAGGGTTAAGGGGGTTGAATGGGAAGGGAGTGGAAGTGGATAGACGAGGGAGAGAAGAAGGCTATTTTTAGGGCGTGAGGGCTTCAAATCTGGACACCCGCACGTCATGGCGCCATAGGACTGGAATTTCTTAAATCGTGTATTCATAACTTATATTGACTCGCATCCGCCGTTCCCCTTGGCGCCCCGCCCACCCTCCTAATCCACTCCTCATCCACCGTCGTCTTCTCCCTCATCCCCTGCCCCCTCCACATCCTCTCATACTCCTCTTCCTCCCCCCACCACCTCTCCATCTCCGGCACCAACCACCCAGCGACCGCATCCGCGCACCGCTCCACCGCCTCCATGGGAATCAGATGGTTCAGATCCGCAAACAGCACTTCCTTGACTCTCCCCTCTTTAGCGCCACCACTGCCTCCGACGCCGATGCCGGTGGTTTCCATTTTTTGCTTGCGCCATTCGGGGGGGGAGACGGGAGATTTGCCGGCGAAGATGTAGAGGACGCTGGGGCGGAGGTGGGGGAGGTTTTTAAAGGTCATGGGGCCTTCGGGGCGGTAGAAGGGGTAGGTGTCTGAGACGTCGGGGTCGATGTCTGGGTGGGTACGGCGGTTCTGAACGGGGTTTCCGGCGGCGTCGACGCCGGAGAAGTTGGGGCGCTGGAAGGTGAAGACTTCTTGGTGTTTGGGGGTGGTGAGAGTGACGGGGGTTTCTGTTGTTGCTGAAGGCTTGCTACTACAGTGGGAAGAGGAGGGGTAAAGTGCAGTGGGGAGGTCTCGCAGGCCATAGCGGATCCAGAGGTCGAGGACGCGGGGGTCCCAGGATTGGTAGAATTTGTTGGCTTTGAAGGAGGAGGCGGCGTGGGCACGTGAGGGCCAGTAGTCGCGGCGGAAGGTGGAGAGTTGGGTGTAGGAGGGGCCGGAGAGGGAAATGGACGGGGAGGAGACGAGGTAGATTACTGGGTCGATGAGGATTAGGGAGGAGAGGAGGCGGGGGTGCATCAACGATAGATTGACGCTGCGGAATGGCCACGTTAGTCTTGTATATGAATATCAGACAGCATGACTTACAGATTGTTCCCCCCTAAGCTGTGGCCGATCCCAACCAGAGGGCGTGGCATTTTCTTGCGGAAATGGTTGATCATGTGCAGAAGATCTCTCGGATGATCGAACCATGAAGCTGGTGCAGGGGACTAATTAGGATGCAATGGCTGTTTGCACGAGTTGTCAAAGAGCTCACGGTCATTTCCTAGCTTGGCTTCATTCAGTACTGAGCTCTGTCCTTCTTGTGCAACACTTTCGTTGAATCTGGAATCAGCATTGCCGTTTTGTCTTGTAAGATTGAGATTTAAAACGGAATGAGAAGGAGACAAGGGTAACGAAAGCTCGAAATGCTCCCGAAACATGTTTGGAGACTCAGAATGAGGCTCGGATAAGGGGAAAGTGACTTCGAAAACACATACTCCGCGATCCAAATACCCTGGATACTGATTCCAGATTGCTTCAACCGCTGATATAGGTCGTCCCATAATGGCTCATATAGCTCCTATTTCCACTAATCAGGATAAAGGCCTGCCACCGAACTATGTCCGGGCTATCAAACCTTAGGAAAGCCATTGGCATGAGCTCCAATTATGGTAATAGCCCTCGGTTGGCGATCAATTTGGTCTAAAGGTGTGTACTGTTTGATGTGGAGATGCAAGTCGTCTTCCTGGTTTTGAGCTGTTGCTCGTGGGTATTCCCGAATGTATTGGCAGGGGAGAATATGGGATTTGATCTCAAAGTATTTGGGAGACATATTTCTAAATCAATCCGAATCTGCGACTGAGTGCCTTTCTACTGGTTATTTCGATATTTAAGAGAAAGCATTAAATTGAGATGCGCAACGATGTGCACAGCTTTGTAAAGTATTAGAGGGAACTAAATCTCTAAATAGGATTGAAAGATGCACAGCAACTGGACTTCCAAGGAAGATTTAATCATAGGGAAGGTAATCTATATCGATGACCGTTGAAGGGGAGAAAGTTCTTGAGTATAGTACCTTCGTACCTCGGGAGACCAAGATCATGTGACCAGTGAGTTAGCGTGTTCGGTCGCGCCCTAAATTCACGTTTCGCGATATGATAACACTACCACCATACCTGACCCCCCAACATCGATGTCGAAAATTCGTTACTTCGTGGCTTTGAACGTCACCGAGGGACAACAACTCCAAGCTCTCATACTCCTCGCTTAATAACGCACTAACCATGGCTGCACTTAATACGAAGGCTCCGTCTGCTGATGCACCAGAAAAGGCACTTCTTTTCGCTCAAGTACAGTACCACATTGTGCAAGGTCACGGACTTAGCTCAGAGATTGCAGAAGGGGTAAGTCAGAGAACCAATGCTGCATCAAACTCACAGCTTACTTTGGGGAACAGCTTGCAATAATCCTTGACGGAAATGGAGCGCATCATATCGCGAAAGCATCCAAACATGACAATATACCCTTAGCCCAGATTACACACATAATCTCGGCGACCTCGGATTTTCCAGACTACGAAGATGCCATAAGCGCCCTGAAAGCTGTCGTCAAGCCAGACTGGGTGAAAGCATCTGTTGCAAAGGGACGACTTGCGAATCCTCGCCAGTACAGTCCTGACCCTAGATATTTCTTTTCCGGTCTCGTCGTGTGTTGTGCCGACCTACCAAGCGGAGACAAAGATGCTATCATTGGGGGTGTTCTTGCTATGGGTGGCTTGTACTCCAGCGCAGTCACAAAGATGGTAACACACATAGTTGCCTTAACGACTGAGCCAGAAAAGTGCCAGACAGCGCTGAACAAGAACTTGAAATGCAAGATCGTTCTGCCACACTGGTATGAAATTAGAGCTGGAGCATGGTGTAGCTCAGTCAAGCTGATAGTCAACTAGGTTCGACGACTGCTTGAAGCTCGGAAAGCGCATTGACGAAGGCCCATACTGCCTACCAGATCCTGAAATTCTACGCAAGAGACCCGAGGACAAGATTCCTGACGCTGCTAGACATGACCTCATAGGTGCCTCGTCCATTGATCCTGGTCGGCTAATTACACCTTCTAGCTCTCCAAGCGCAGATCGTCGCGAACTTACAGTTTTCAAAGACAAAAGAGTCATGCTCTCGACCGATCTTGAATTAGGCAGTCATCTTCTAGGAACAATTGAGGATCTGATTCATACCGGAGGAGGAAGTGTCACTGGAAGCGTGCACAAGGCTGATATGTTCATCTGCCATTATCGACAGTCCCAAGATTACCAAATTGCATCAAGAGCTGGATGCGACGTGGGAAATTTAGCATGGTTGTATCATTTGATCACACACAATGCTTGGACATCACCCTTAAAGCGACTTTTGCATTATCCTATTGCGCGAAATGGCCTTCCAGGCTTTAAGGATTTCCGCATTAGCCTATCAAATTACAATGGAGAGGCTCGGGTGTATTTGGAGAATCTTGCTAAAGCAGCCGGGGGGGAGTTCACTAAGACTATGAAGGAAGACAACACCCATCTCATCACGGCACACACTGTCAGTGAAAAGTGCGACGCTGCAAAAGAATGGAACATCAACATGGTGAACCATCTGTGGCTCGAGGAGAGCTACGCGAAATGGCAGATCCAGAGCCTGGCAAACCCCCGCTACACCCACTTTCCCTCACGTACCAATCTCGGTGAAGTTGTTGGGCAAACCCTTATCGACAAGCAGGCTATTGAACGAGTATTCTTCCCTAAGCGCACCAATGGGGACCATGAGATGGAGGACGTATCTCTGCCCAAGCCCATCAGTACAAAAGACCAGAACGCTACGTCATCTAGGGTACCAAACAGCAGCGCCGTCCATGCATCTAGCTCTGCTAATCGAGATGCTGTCCCTTATCGTACCCTACAGTCTGATGGGCCGACTCCCAAAGCTCCAAAGGATAGGAGACGGCACAGCGAAGGTACGGAACTTAGAACGCCAGCTGGCCCTCGATATACCGACGGGAAGGAAAACGATACTCCATCAACCACGGGTAGCCGAGGTGCCAAAGACCGGGCAGTAGCTAAATTGCTTGACCTCGCACCAGATATCGCGCTGTACGAGAAAGAGAGCAAGAGAGTCGGTGGTGTCGTCTTTGGGGGCCGGAAGCCAAGTGAAGAGAAAGGAAATGGTGGAGGTCGAAAGAGATCCAAATCAAAGGATGAAGATACGGGTACGGAGGCGGATGAGGAATTGAGAGGCGCGAAAAAGGCGAGAAAAGGCAGAGAACCTGCCTCGATGCGGTTGCTACTCACAGGCGACAAGAGGTGGGTGGGACAACCCAAAAAGGAGAGCGATGAGCGGGTAAGTGAATATTTCGGTAATGATCCTAACATGACTAATTCTCCACAGACTCAGCTCAGAGACCTTGGAATCCTCATAAGCCAGGATCCCGCCACCTGTACACATGTTGCTTCACCTCAGATCGTCCGCACCCAGAAGTTTGCTTGTGCAATGGCCCGCGCTCCCATAGTTCTCTCGACCGACTTTGTAGACCAATGTCTCGCGCAGAACAAGGTGCTTCGTGCAGATGACTATATCCTGAACGACGTCGACGGCGAAAAACGCCTAGGCTTCAAATTAGCGGATGCAACTACTAGGGCAAAAGAAAACAAAGGACGCCTACTTCGCGGTTATAACATTTACTGCACTGAAGTTATCCGAGGCGGTTTCGATTCGTACAAATCAATCATCGAGGCTAACGGAGCTAAGTGCATGCTGTACCGTGGGCGGGCTGGGTCAATCGCCGCATCGCGCGCGGGTGGTGGCGATGATGATTACGATGATGCGGAAGAGGAGTACATGTACTTAATCAGCGGAGTCTCGCCTGAGGAGAAGAAGCTCTGGCCGAAGTTTCGGACAATGGTGCAGGGAGTTGGGAAGGTGCCCAGAATCGTGAGGAGTGATTGGATGTTAGATCTGGCGTTGAGGCAAGAGGTGAGGTGGTTAGATGTTTATGGGCTTTTGAATGAAGACGTCGAAACTTAGCTCCGACGTGCTAATGGGCGGCAATCGAGTACGATCTGCATGGCGTTACGATTCCACGGGCAAATTGGGCAAGCAATGACTTACGTGGATTTGGACAGTAGGAGATTTTAGGGGTTATTGAGCGAACCACTGACGGTGTTACTTACTTGTATCATAGAGGCTTCCGGAAATAGACAATCCATCTTTTTCAAAAGAACTTGACTCCCTGCTGATCTTCGATCCCGAAAACCTGCGCCTTGCCACGCTTGACGAGCACATTGAGTGATCTCTTTAAAACTTCCGGATCCATACCATGGAACTCTGTATCGGATCAGCGATGTGGTCCTTCCCTCATCATATCACAAGATAAGAAGTACCCTTATCAACGGTCGCCTCCCCATTCATCAGCTCATAAAATGTCAACACCGTGTTCTTCTGCCCTGTCTCCTCAACCTGAGAACCCCCAATAGAGTCAGCCACCATTCCACTCACCCAAGCCCATCGCCATCCCCAAACACAAAAATTACCCACCCAATCAACCAACACCTCCGCCCACTCCTCCGGCCTCCTCCACCAAACCCAACACACCCCCTTCTCCCCCCCAACCCACTCCGCCCTCTCCTCCCCCTCTTTGCTACACATCCAATCCACCACCTCCCGCGCATCCCGCAAGCTCAATCGCTTCTTGATGCTCGTGTTGTGGAACAAGGGCGTCGAGAGCGCGGTTTGAAGCACGAGTTTGTAGAGGCGGTGGGTGCGGCAGTATCTTTGGATGATTAGAGACCAGGTGCGCAGTTGGCAGGTGCGGGTTAGGAGGGTGGGTTGGAGGGTGTAGAAGGCGGGGTGGGAGAGGGGGGACTTTTTCTTTTCGGGGGCGGGGAGGGCCATTGTTCAAGGGAGGTATCTGTGGAGAAGTCCTTGGTCCTGGGGGAGTCCCAGTACTGGCACGACTGGGTCTTGGTGGTGGAGTGGGTTAGCCCTATGCTATCGATAGTGTACCGTTTGCGCTAGCATAGACTGTGCCTCAATCAACCGATAGAGTAATGCGAGAGCGCAAGAAGGCTGAAGATGCAGTAGATACTTTCAGGCTCCAGCAGATGTTTTGCGCTTTGTTTCCATTCGTTCACCAGTCTCCGCGAACTTAGTCAATTCCTCATGGCTCACACACTTTCCTTTTCGCCAAATCTTTCTGATTTTCCAAATGATGGAGCACATATTGCATCTGGGGCATACAAGGCAAAAATTCGTTCACTTTCTCTTAAATATCCAAATCTACGATATCCTGATCCAGAACTCTCTTCAAACGTTGGTGGTTCTGGAAAGGTGGCCCTATTACATTTCTTGGAGGGGAGGGTACCAGCCCGTTCGGATCTCTCCCATCATAGGAAGTTACAGCAATATCTCGAGAAGCACATAGAAAAGACAGTAGCAGAGCCCTGTCGTCGCCTTTTCCTTGTCGAGGGGCTGGACCCCACAATTACAGGCGTACTCGGCGAGCACTTTGATATTAATCCAACTCTTATTGTACGGCAGCAGCGGACGTCAAATTGGGAATCATACCACAGGTCTGGAAACACGCCACCTCTTCCCTCGCTTCTAAATCCTTCCCAGTCGTTTCACATACCATACTATGAACTGCACCACTATCCGCAGGGGCTACCCGATTCTCTGTTTTGGAGGTCTGCCAATGGATGCCGTCAGATACACTTTTCTAGAATGCCCGGCACATTCGACCGTGTTGGTGTAGTCGATCGTAAAGCTTCGTATTGGTCGAGAAAAGATGGACTTGGTGGTTGGGATGGTAGGTACCCAGATGTTCTCTTGGATCTCAACCCTTGGTAATATTCTCCTAGCCATTATTTTCCTTGACGCGCCAATACGTGATGTCCTTCCAGGCATGAAATTCGGAAGTCCAGAGCGGACTTCATTGCCCAGTGAACCATATCAAGGTGGTTATTCCGACTTCGTGAACTACACTAATCTCCCTGACGCATGTCGGACCTCAGGACCGTCCAGAGAATCGATGCTTGAGGATATTTGCTATTATTGGACTAATCATCAAACTTGTGTCGATAACCTAGAGGAACCCATAGTTTCTACAATATTTTTGAAGAAGATTGTGGCTTCCAACTATCTCGTGTTGATTGAGTACATCAGGGGCATGCTTAGCAACCTTGAAATCGCATGGGCTCGACAAGAGCAGGACATTAGCGAGATAAAGATTGCATGGGCTGAGCAAACGTGGAGCGAGTTACAATCCTGGAGTCGGCGGTGCTCCGAGTATTGCGAAAACGTCGAGTCAATACTTGATGGCCTAGGCATTCCGTTATCCGAGAGCCAAGCGTCAAGGGAATGGAGCAGCTGTGAGAAAGACTTTCATGTGGTCAGTAGAAAGCTGAGAACCTTGAAGAGTAGATCCGACACTTTGACTTCTTCATTGACGGGGCTCGCTGGAATACTAGGCAACAAACAAGCTTTGAAAGAAGCCAATCGTTCGTTGCACGAAGCAAAAAGCGTCAAGATTCTTACTTTGCTCGGCATGATGTTTCTGCCTCTATCTCTTACTTCCCAAATCCTCAGCATGAGTGAGAGATTCCTGCCAGGTCCAGGCCAATTCTGGATTTATGTCGCAGTAGCCATACCATTGATGGTTCTTGTTTTTGTCATCGTCTTCCTCATAAATCTGGGATACGGTACAGATGGGGAGTGGTCATCAAAGCAATGGAAACAATCTATTGCAACTAATAGGAATAGAGGCTGGGGCTTCCAACCCCTTCCTTTTCTGCCTTGGTCCAAATGGTATTGAATTGAACCTACTGGAACAGAAGAAACCGGTACCTACAAGACTTGACACAGCACCTTTCTACTCGGCACTGACCTTGTTCGAATTCGAGAAGGATGCCACCAACGGGATGTGAAATCCAGTGAAGAATAGCCACGTCAACCACCAGTAAAAGTGGCAATTTGGATTCATGGTTCTGATCCTTTCATACCACTCATTATACTATGTCAGGGAATGAATGAGACTTCTCATCTTATTGGATATTTTCAATTGAGATACGCAACTCCTCACACCGGATTGGCAAAGCCATCGCTTTCCTCTGATTGCCTGCGGCCATGCTCTTCACTGAGAGCTCTTTGCGGAGACTGATTATCGTTCACTGACCTTTAACACCTCCTGATGTATTGAATCAAAAGCCAGGGCCGTTGTGATCTACCTAGACATATAAAGCAATTGTTGGTGCTTGCCAGATGTGTACACTTGACACTTCCAGGTGTTCGAAGCAACATGTCGTGCAGCAGCCACAGAGTAGATCTCTCAAGTGGACTGGCCAATCTGCTAATCCGCTGGGTCGTCGCTGGGCGCTGTCTTGTTTATGTCCGTCACAATACATACAAGTCACATCCTCATTTCCCTAGATCGTTCGGTTTTTGTCCGACTCCCTGACATCTTACCTACTAATTTACATAGGTTCTACATCTACAAATCTACATCTTCAAGGTTTCATCATGGATTTCAAGGCGTTTTGGAACTCCATGTGGAGAAAGGGACTTTGCTGCTTCTCTATTGACGACAGACGATAACGAGCTAACTAATAGAACAACTGCAGGGGATCGAGGAACGACAAAGTGCCTGACCACGACACTCTCTATCAAGACGATACACCCCGATACAACGTTTGGCTCTAACACCGGGATGAGCATCAGGAGATGCTTTACACGAGCATTGGTCAGACAGGCTGGTCTGGATAGTGCCAGTGACAGACCACTCGTCATCCTGAACAATGCCTGTGGACGAGGTAGTGTCTCAGCCGAGATATACGAAGTCCTGAATAGACAGACTACGATGAGAATGGAGCTCATTTGCGGCGACATCGATAGGAACCTAGTCCATCTCGTCCGACAAATCATCAAGGATAAAGACTGAACAAACACCAAAGCAGTAGTACTCAATGCTGAGGTATGTTGCGTATCTAAATAACTTTAAGCTGGAAATCCATCGGAAAATCAAACAATAGATCTTGACAGTGAAAACAGAAAACCAAACAGCCATCCAATCATTTCACGCACGTATTGATGAGCTTTGCCATTTACCTCACATGTACTACTACTACTCTCGTTGGCAAGTCCTCAAATCCTGTGAACCCCAACTCACATCACCCCCTAACATCTTTTCCGAACCACAGAATGCTACCGTATCCTCCAACCCAACGGCATCTGTGCCTTCTCCACCTTCTCTCTCATCGAGTGGGCTGCGGATCTCTGCGACGCCCTCGCTACTCTTCCCAGGCCTCCACCACGCCCAGACCACGATTAGCTCATCCAACGCTTTCAAGGCTCCTGGGGCCAACCACAGTATGTCAATCAGCAACTTTTGGACCACGAATTTGAGGATGTGAGGGTGGAGGTGGTGACTAGGCATGGCATATACAAAGGATGCGGACGATTTCTAGGACGGAGTGGAAGACTCTATGAGACATATTCAAGAATGGTTTTGGAGCGAGGAGAATAAAAAGCATTGTGGGTCGCTGGTCGTGGGGGGTTGTAAAGCATCATATCAATGGGAAGTACGGAAAGGGACGGCTGTTCAAGATGACATGGGGGGCGGTCCTAGCTACTGGCCGGAAGCCTCAAGGGTAAGTAAATGTTGGTCACTTGTGTGGGGTCTACCATGTGACGGAAGTAGCGTAAGATAAACAATATTCCAATGCTGGTTTGTGGTTTTTGTAGGAATTCCATACAGATTGGTGAAAATCCCAATAGTCCTATTGGCAAGATCTCTCTCTCGTAGAGAGAGTTAGCAATTCGGGTCAAGATTGGCTTATTGTGGAGAGAGGGAGTTGGTAATCTTCGCTCCCCTTCTTCCTCCTATGTACATAGACAGATAAGACTCCTATCCAGCTTCAACCTACCTACCTACCTACCTTACCTACCAATGCCCTTCCCCCCTCCGCCATATGACCTCGTATTCCAACAAACTCCACAACTTTCCCTTATCCAAAGACGCCTTTTCTCCACACCTGCGCTTTTTTCCGCACGCACCAACCTTTTTTTGGCATCCCCAAACCAACCACAATTTATAAACCAACGGAATGACACCCCACTCCTTCTATTTTTTTTTTCAAATGCTCCTTTGCTCTATGTAGTACTTACTTACATACTTTATTACTACCTTCATAAGTACCGCAACCCAGACTGACTGATTTTCACGTCTTGCAGCATATTAAGTAAGACCAATTTGTCCTTTTTTTTTTCTTCCGTGTACCGTCGGAAGCCGGATTTGTTTTAGAAAACAAGTGGGGATGGAAATAATGTTGACGTAAAGGGAGGGGTTGGGCGTCGTTCTGGGGTTGGGTGTACCGCAGAATGCGGGTTGGCGGGATGTGGATGCAGAGGCTGTTCAGGTTGGGGATGTGGCTGGTGTAGACTCTGGCTTTTTATATTGAAATACCGTTACCGCAGTCACAAGCGCATCATATCGTTATGTACCTTTGCACACCATACCCCTATATGTATACACCCCCCCCTTCCCTATCTATTACCATCTCCCCTACTCTTACACCCCCCTACCCACGCTAGGCCTAAAAAGCACCTGCACAACCTCATCCAGTACCGTAAACACCAAATGCTCATTCAACCTCTCATTATTCACCGTCGCAAATACTCTCCGGCTCGCCGCCTGTGCATTTTGCCTCCCCACCACATTGCCCGCCAAATCTGGAATCAGCGTCGCCAGCATGACACTCGCTTCTCTCCTGCTGTTGGCTTTTTGACTGTCCGTTCTCACTACAGGCTCTCTTCTAGCGCCCCGGTTAGGCCACATGGTGTCTTTGAGCAAATCGATGTATTTCAGGATGGAGTCTTCGGAGAATAGAGCGCGAGCGGCATCGCGGACCCTGCGCTCTACGGTACCGCCGAGAAGTTGGTGTAATACGACGACGACGGCACGCCCGCGGAGCCAGTTATTGCCGCGGTTGAGCTCGAACGTTTCGAGGAAGATGTCGCAGATTGGTTTGACAAAGGGTTCGAGGTCGCGGTTTTCGAAGGCAAGGAGTTCGGCCTGGGCTTCGGGCGTGTCAAGCGTCTCTTCAGCTGTAGCTATGCTAGTGGTGGCACCGGGAGTTCCTGGCGGAGGTAAGGTATTGAATTGGGAGGTTGCGGCGGAGATGAGGTTTTGGCCAGCAATGGAGAGCTGGTCGAGGACGGGAACATTGCCAAGGAACTCGTCCATGCCATCTGTGACGGAATTGTATATACGAGAGATGATGTCGCGGCGTTCTCCGTCGCGGCCTGGGTCTTTCTGGGTCGAAATGATGGCTTGTTGGGAAAGGAAGGCGCGGAGGTCACGGCTACGACAGACGGCGGGGAGGCGGAGGAGTTCGCGGAGGTAATTTTCCAGGGCTATGCGACGACGGTATAGGAACTCACGTTGGAGTTTCATCACAAGGCGCCGGCTGGGGAATTCTAGATGTCGAACGGGAGGATAGACTCTTCGGAGGCGTTGATGCAGGTCGTGGAACTCGCTGTATCGACGAGCTATTGCCCACGAGGCTGCCGACATCTGCTCACCAGCCTTGCGTTGTACCTCGATGACATACAAAGCGAACTCTTGCCCGTCTTCCTCTTTGCCTACCATAATAGACTTGATTTCTGCATTTGCTCGACCATAGAGACTGTTGTCACTTTCTTGAACAATGTACTGCTGTCTCTGCAATTCTTTTCGGCGTATTTCCCGTTGCAGACTTGACTTCGACTTGCCCAAGATGCGAAGCTCAGCAGTGTTGTTGGTAAGCTCCGCTTTCCGCGTTAGAGTATCGACGACTGACTCTTGGGACACAAGTCTTTCAATATCAGTGGTCAAGGCAGAGATGGCCTCTGCTAATCCAAGATCTCCAGGTGCGGCCTGGTGAATTTCCTCGTCGGGTTCCTTACCCTCCACAAAATCTTCGGGATCAGCATGCTCGTCTTCCAGAAACTTCTCTTCATCACCAAAGAGGTCGTTGTCCGTGAAGACACCAATGCGTGACGAGGTGTTTACAAGACCCAGTGAAGCCAGATTCGGTCGTTCTTTTGGCTTCTCGCTAAAGTTGGACTCAAATCTAAGGAACTCGCCCGAGTTTCGCACAGAATCAGTTTCTCTTCCAGGAAAGAGTGAGGGCTCTGAAGACTCAAATAGAGAGCTTTTTGCATCATCAGCCTTCGGATCGTCCGTCATGATATCATTTAAAGCTACTTCCATAGCTTCGACCATCTGCTCCTGACTGCCGTCTCCCCCAGTATCGTCTAAAGACTCGTTGTCTAGGCTCCGAGTTGACTTCGCAAGTACATCGGTATCAAGGTCATCCTCGAACAGAGGACCAGTTATGTCAATATCGAGAGATCGGCGAGATGGATAAGGAAGCTCCTCTACGGCTTTTGCTGCTGACTTTAGGTCATTACTAGAAGATGCACTCCTCCGAAGATCAAAACCACTAGAGGTCATGCGGGAAGCCACATGCGATAACGGTGGAAGCGGTTTGCCTGGAGATTCCGGAATGGACGCTACTGAAGGGGTTTCAAATGCTCGACCCTGTGGTTTATTAACTGTCTTGGCTGACACATCGTCGGATGTCAGGTATTTGTAGTAGAGATCCGATCTCTTGAAATTCGGGTAGTGTATGCCCTCCATCTCCCTCAGTACAGCTGATTGCGCTTTCATTACAGCAGCACGAGCGCGAAGATATTGAGCCATAGTGGCGTTTTGGCCAGCTCTTATAAAATTGCAGACAGCCTCCCTAGACCCTTCTGGGACCTTAAGCTCGGATTTCGACAAGTAGGCTTCGTTGATCTGTGCAAGATCCGATCGATCCGATTCAGTCCAGTGGGGACGTGACCTAGAAAAGCTTTCTTCTTCCAGCGCCCCATCCTCCAACGGATCACGAAATCCATCTACGACAATCCAGAATTGAACTAGATTCATGAGCCGTTGTCGATCCATATATTCCATGAAATATGATAAACCGGAGGCATCGTGCAGGACCTCTACGATTGTGGCATTCGTCAATCTTGAGCTCTTGTGAACATTTCTAACGTTAAGCTGAGGGTTCCGTGAATTATACGTCCCTCCTACAGCGCTAAGTTTGCCGACTCTCTGATCCAGCATATGCTTTCCTGTCTCAAGACGTCGCAAGTATAATTGATCCTCTCCCTCTACCATTGATCCGCGCTTCAATTGACTCGCCACCTCGCTCCGAAACCTCCGAGCCTCTGGAAGATTATTACACTGGCGGATGGCTCTAATGAAGCGCTCAAATTTGCGTTCGTCATCACTGGGTGATAGTCTCGGAAAGCTGTGTGGCTTAGGTAGTTTTGGAACTGGCGAGGCATGTTGATCTAGCGCAGCGCGAAGTTTACGGACAGTTTTGCGGTCTTGAAGCATGGTGCGGCCCTGTAAACTATCAGTGATGGCGTCAGAGGGATTGTAGTAACGAGTACATATGCTTCCATCAATTGATTCCAGGTATCTGGGTCAGCCAACATCTGCATTAATGGCGCCAGAACTGCACAGGAGACAATCTCTTTGATCAACACTGATACCGCTCGGCTTCCAATCATATCTTCAGGCAACACCTCCGGCAGTAACCTCACAACGATCCTACGCAGGTATTCTTGTTGTACGAGCTTCGTGTCGGAATAAGACAATGAAGCTGCGGCATGCAGCTTGCCATCCCGATATTTTCCCGCCATTGCGAGATCCAAGTCTTCAGACTCTGTGACATTTCGATTCAGGTGCTTGCCTCTGATCGCCCTCTCCGCCTCGTAGAATTCTTTGAGATGACGTGTGATTATTGGAACGAAGCGCGAAACAGCGATCTCGACAATGTCTACTCCAAGGATTCTATCTCTAATGCTGATCAAAGCTGTTCTTATAGCACGATCGACCTCATTGACGAAACTAGGATTTCTGGTAATATTTTTGTACCAGGCTGTGACAAAGTCTCTAAGCACCCAGTCTAGGAGGCTATCAAGGCTGTCGGATATGACGAAAGAAGGAGGATATAGTGGAGTCTTCTCGTAGACCGCTCGGCTGGAAAGCCATTCAGTTTCTTCGTTCCACATCTGTGGTGCCACAAACGCAAGGGTCCTGGCAGGCCTGCTGGACGATCGTGACCCATCGTGTTTTTTCCTGAAGCTGAGTAGCACAATTGCCCCTATAGCTAGGAGCGTTATCGAAAGACCAGCGACGAACGCATATCCAATGTATCGCAAGATGGGAGCCCAGCTGGTGATGAAGCCCCACGCAACGAAACCCAAAACTGCTGCTATGGCTACATCGCGGGCTCTCAGGGCCATCGTCCTGAAGGGATTAGTGAGCGTCGACGCCGCATGTTGTGCTTTAGATATTGCTGCATGCGTGTTTGGCGAAGCTGTGGAAGATCCAACATGACATAGGTCTCGGCCCGTCGTTTGCCCGCCACCTTAGCGCGGAATCCAGGCACCTCAGCCAGAGAAATCCTCACAGTTAAGGTACACACGAAGTAGGTATGAAAAGGCCATAATGGAGGAGTCTACATAAACGAACACGATTCAATGACGTTGTCAATGACGTTGTCGATGGAATGTAAAAGGAATTCTCCAAACGTGTTTGGATTGAACGAGCGTTCTGCACAAGAGTCGCATTGCTTGACGAAACCTCGACGCATTCTCGACAACCTTACCGATAGGAACGTCAACTCCGTACGGGCATGCAATGATGCAAGCCTTGCTTGGGTCGCTTACAGACATATATTGTTATTCGGAGCGCTCAGTTCCAACTTCCCAGGGCATGTCAGGGACGAATTGCCCGCATGACAGCTTGGGGGTCGACCATTAGCCGCTTGAACGGCCCCCAATCGTGAAACAATATGGTGGGGGCAGCTTCGCCCAAAGGAAGCTCGCGATTAACGGGGTTATGTAGGACACGTCTGAGAACCTGAGGCAACCTTTTGCCAGGTTCAAATTCTTTCCTAGTCGCTTCTGGGACTCGCTAAAGGCCATACGCGGAATTCCCGAGGCCTCAACACGGAGTGCATCAAAGTGTCCCGCATCCCATCAATGAACGTGCTTCAGGCTATCCGCTTCGCTGGGCCGCCTCTCTTCACTATAGTTCTTGTCTTTTCATCGCCGACAAATGAGGTCCTTACTGTGGAGCCTTCTATCGTGGAGTTCTTCTTTCCTTAACTCTTATTTAGTCGGTTTCCTCAAATCAATTTCCACTCTTTTCAAGCATCCCTCCTTCTATGCCTCGTATGAACAGGACGTTCGAATTACATCACGTCGTTTTAAGATTAGATTTATAGAGATGAGTGTAACAAGGAGCCCTAGGCATCATACGCTGCGAGGTACAAGTTACCGTTTCAGGGGCGAAATCTCCATCTTGTCTGCAGCATGGCCCGTTCCCTTTCCACATTTCTTCTTTCTCTTCAAGCGTACCTACTAATATCGCATGGTGAAAGGGTTGGGGTCATGTTTATGGCACACATCGGACCTTGATCTGTTTCAAGTGCACATTCTGTTGTTTGAAGCGCCAATGGTGATCAAACGCATATGGACGTCGTACGTCGATCCTGTACCTCCCTGGGATGATTTCGTCGATGTGAATCGAGACTCCCACTATTAAGAACATCAGGAGGCATTTCATACTTGTTGTATGGTCGGGACAGTTTTTATTTGTGGGCAAAGAAGCTCAATATCTAGCCTCAAAATGCGCTTGGCGTGCCTGCAGATTTAAACCCTCCTGGGTAGTTCTATATAAATGCTCCTTCCTTCAAAGCTTTGCTGAACCTCGTACCTTGATCGCTCTCACGGCTTGTGCTAGGCTCTTTCGGTTTTTCCATTCTTTACCATACTACAGTCTTTAATCCAAGCTCCACTCATTCAAACATTCAACTCTCGTTACACATAGTGTTAAGAAGAGGCATCATGCACACATCATTCCGTTCTATCGTTTTACCGTTGTTGCTGGGAACTGCATTTACCCCTTCGAAAGGTACATCCCATCACTCTATAGAATGTTTCGGTAATACATGTTCACATGCTGGCTTTAGTGCTCGCCGACTGCGAATGTGGCTATTCGATCAATGCAACTAGTTCCCCTCAATACGCCGTATTTACCGACCTATTAGAGTCCGATTTCTTGCACCTAAAGGACATCAACAAGAACACTGATTGGATTACAAACGTCTACACGACCAACCCGACGCCTGCAGATCCGTACGGCCAGAATGCCTCAGCAGCCAATCTTGTAGACAATTACGTCAAAGCCGACTACACCTACACCGGCCAGGGTGTCCTTGGTGGAGATCCGGGTCTTCAACTTTACGTTCGTGGTGGTGTTCCAACGGATGGTCACATTCCCACCTCCGAAACCGTCTCCAGCCGTACCGACATGCTCTATGGTAGCTTTCGGGCGGCGATGAAATTGACGCCTCAACAAGGGACCTGTAGCTCGTTCTTCTGGGTGAGCTTCCATTCCAATAAGGCTGTGTTTTCTACGGACCGGCGTGGACGGTGTTTGATTAATAGTCTTTCAGTACTTCAGCGACCAGCAAGAACTCGACGTTGAGTTCCTCTCCCATGATTATCTACCAGCCCCGACAACAGCAGCACCCATTTACTTTGTCAATCATCACGTCCCTGATCCAGCGACAGGATCCGCAAGTACCTTCGAAGTCATCCAACTGCCCTTCCGCCCTGACCAGGGCTATCACGAATATCGCTTCGACTGGACCCCTAACAAGATCTCTTTCTACGCTGATGGCCAGTGGTTACTTGACTGGACCACATTCTCACCTTTTACTCCCGGTCCACTGCACTTGAAGCACTGGAGTACTGGGGCCGCTGGATGGAGCCGCGGTCCCCCACCGCAAGATGCAATTCAGACGGTGTCTTACGTCAAAGCCTATTTCAACTCATCTTCCCCAGACCGCCAGAACGCTTACAAAAGCCGATGCGCCGATCCCTCGGCGGCGAATGCCATATGTCAGGTACCTGATCAGACTGTTGCGCCAGACACGGCAGGACCGCATGGCGAGACGTTCTTCTTTTCTTGTCAGCATAATATGACAGACGGCCAAGTGGTTTATGGGAAAATCGAGAACAAGGGGCTGTATGGAGCATGATGGGTTCTTCTCTACAATACTTGCTATTTTCCAAGATAGTCTTATAATCAATTCGATGTCTATTAGCGTATGTTCTACTTTTGAGATGCTAATTACCAGTTTACCACACTTAATAATGGAGTCTATTAAAATTCCTATCTTAATACACGAGCTGATATTATAACGCATAAGAAACAGGACCACTTAATGTAGAACTAAAAATGCATAGAAGTTTCGCCTACGGTATTGACATCTCTTTCAGCCCTACCTGCTCATTAACCTTCCCGCTCCGCTCCACCCCTATTCTACCCCACCCCATCCTCTCATACCACCCCAAAAACCACCCTTCTCTCGTAAAACCCCACAACCCACAAATCCACCACTCCCCCAAACCCACCATGCCCCCCCAACTCCCCTCTCACAAACGCCAAAAGCGCGAAGACTACCGCAAATCCCACAAAGACAACCAGCCCACTGAACTCCCCAAGAAGAAATTCTACCGGCAGCGCGCCCACGCCAACCCATTCTCCGACCACCAACTGGCCTAGTACGTTCTAATTCCCCCCTTCATAAATGATTTCGTGTGACCGATAGCCAAGCTAACAAGATGCATCTAGCCCCGCGAGTCCCGCCCAGATGGACTGGTCAACGCATTATCCCGCCTACGTTGCCCCAGATGCTAAGACAGCCAGCGAAGAGGGGGATGCGGCGGGGATCAGGCGGTTGACGAAAGATGTCACGGTTGCAGATATAGGGTGTGGATTTGGTGGACTCCTTGTTGCGCTCTCTCCTCTGCTTCCAGATGAGCTCATCCTCGGTAGCTCCCTTCCTCACATATTCCCTTGCCCAAGCCCCCCATTTGGCAAAGCTCTTCAATTCTGACCTACCAAAAGGTCTCGAAATACGAACCCAAGTGACAACCTACGTCACCGACCGCATCCACGCCCTCCGCTCCCTACACGCCCCTTCCCCCTCCTCCCCACCACCATCCCAACCCCCACCCTACAACAACATCTCCGCCCTCCGCACCAACACCATGAAATTCCTCCCCAACCTCTTTCCCCGCGCTTCCCTCCGTCTCCTCTTCCTCTGCTTCCCAGACCCACATTTCAAAGCACGCAAACACAAAATGCGCATCGTTTCCCCCACCCTAACTGCCGAGTACGCTTACGTGCTCAGGCCGGGAGGGCTGGTGTATACGATTACGGATGTGCGAGATCTGGGGGAGTGGATGAGGGGATGTTTTGAGGGTGCGAGGGAGTTGTTTGAGGAGGTAAAGGAAGAAGAGGGGGTTGCGGGATTAGAAGGGGAGGTGTTGAGGGCGGTGAGGGGGGAGACTGAGGAGGGGAAGAAGGTGGAGAGGAATAAGGGGGAGAAGTTTGTGGGGGTTTGGAGGCGGGGGGCGGATCCGGCGTGGCCGGGAGAGTGAGTGAGTGAGCAGTTCCTAATTGATGCATACCTCAAAACACTTCTGACTACGAAAGGAAGAATGCTTCTAGACCGGGTCGCTCGTCTTGGTCATTGCATTCCTAAAACATTGCAGGCTTCATCTATCTGTATCCTTATCAACTGGGAAGTTCCAGGATCTGCGATAACAGGATTCTCCATATTCTTGTTGAGTTGACCCCAGCTTGATTGCACAATAGCAGAGCATCCTGGATGCTCTAAGGATGCCAACGGATCCCCCTTCTTCGACCCGACTCGAGTCGACAGCGCCATGTCTGAGCGACGGTCACTGCACGCAGCTATTTTATATATCTCTATTGTTTTGAGATAGCTGCGCTGCTGATTGCGCTGTGGAGACCCATCTAGGCATTTGTGGTCGAAAGCTAACCCGGCGTTCGACGCGCTGTGGGGAAGATGAAGGCGCGTGTGGAGGCAATTGGTACTGGAATATTTTGATTCCCGTCGCTCGGTAATGATGTTGGAGAGTAGATGCGGTTGCAGTTGGATTCGTGAATGCGCTGGGGCTGTAATATGCTCTGCACCTGGATCCCCACAAAAAGACCGTAAGAGATCTCCACAGCCGAAGATCACTCGAGAGTAACCAGAGTCTCTCGTAAGGTCGGTATCAAGGCGCGCTGCAAGGCCCCGGAAGTTGTATCAATTTAATCCCTAAATCAACTCTTCGTCCGCATCATGATACCCGAATAGCTGCAGAGCTATCAGCGTCGATCATAGGCAACAGATCTCCATTGAGGACTTACGAGAATACGCTAGCAATAGCCAAAAGAATACCAAACGCGCTATTGGCCGTAACCACTCTTCCGCTGGTGATCCAGCCAAGCGTGACGATTAAGCAAGTCTTTACGTGGCCGACGACCGTGCTGCTCACAGGCCCGGCTCCTGCGACGATGAAGAACATAGAAACGTTGATTGAAGCCGCTAGTGCTCCGCTCTATGAGAAGAATCAACCAGCTGGCCTCTTAATTTTGGGAAGACTCGCGTACCAAAAGAATCAGTAATACTCTACTAACGGGCACCGCGGCCAATGCCGGGAGTGTGTCCGTCCATGGCATGATCAATAGGAGAAGAATACCACCCATAGGCGCCTGGTTGAAGAGGAGCTGAAACCCGTCGACCTCAAATCGTTTCTGATAGGACCCAATCCACACCGTATAGACCGACCCAACCAAAACACTTGCAAGCGCGAGCCCGACGCTGAGAAAGCTTATCGATTCAGCTGTAGAGCCAGCAGATGCTCTCGGCTCGTAATAAGAGATGAGCCCCACGCCCAAACACATCGGCAGCAAGGTCAACGCTGCAAGACGGGGAATCGATTTGCGATAGAAGAGGAAGTTGATTATGGCAACGGTTGGAGTAAGCAAAATCCGTGCTATTTGGAAAAACGTAATAGACGAGTATGTCAAGGACAGGTTCTGCAAAACGACGTTCAGGCACATGGCCACGGCCAGCGGGAGCATCAATTTTATGTCGATTCCGCGAGGGACGAACATGCCGAGGGCTGGGCGGGAGAGGACATAGAGTGTCAGGGCCGTCACGAATAGGTGAAATGCGGCGAAGGCGACTTGGCAATGGCGGAAGGATGGGTCGTCGAAGATGGCCTTGTTTGTAAAGACCTGCGGCACGTAAGTCTTGGTCTGTAGTGGCTTAAAGGGTTCGGCCTCACTATCAATATTGACGCCAATGTGTTCAAAGCCATCCACAGCAGCAGTCTCGCCCTACTCCTACCGACTGAATTCTGCGTGCCCAACACCTCCGCGCCCGCTTTCTCTATGTCGATATGGTCCACCATGTTCTCGATTTCGGAACCCACAAGCGTGCTTAAGCTGCTCACATCGCTACTGTCACTTCTTGAAGCAGTCATGCCATTCTCCTTGTCGCTCGAGTACGGTTGAACTTCATAATCGACTTTGGCAGCTTTTTGCAAATCGATTGTCTGAGGCATGGTTTGTCAAAAGTAGAGGACTATGGTTGACGCATGCCAGTTTTGTCGCGCCCCTCTGGATTACTTATCCAGCTTTCACTTCGTGATTTGATGAATGAGTCCAGCCGCATGACTGGCGCGGGATGGTGTCAGACCAGCATTTCTCGTATCATCGTAATTTCCCTTTGGAACTCGTATAAATCAGAGGAACTTACGAGGAATGATCAGCCTTATCTTTATCTAATCTTAGCGTTGCGTAACCCTATTTTCTCGACCTACCGAGGGTTCGCTCTATTCGAAGGTCAGTTGCGAAGGCGTCACTCTTTCTTTCCTCATCCGCCAATGATTGAACACAGTGCTTGCAGTGATCGAAGAGTTCCCTGAAAGATAGTTCTCTTTTGCCTAGGGCTGTATACTCTTTGTTCTCACGATGCAGATAGCCAGCAACGTCCGGCAAGCTGTACCATCAAAGCACCGCAGATTATATATATATATTGGAGCAATGCCTGAAAATTAAGCGCCCTGAAGGTTATATTGTGTCGAATTTGTATCTATGTTCCACCCACGGTTAATCAAGATAAGGTCTTAGCCCAGCGCGCAGCAGCTTTCCCTTAAAGCAACGATCCTTGAACCCGACGCTTTGTCTACTGGTATCTTATATATATGTCAGGCCAAGCGCATAGGTGGTTTCCTTCGAGGACAAACTTCTGTCAGTCAATCGAGTGGTCAAGAGGAATAAGAGGTGAGTGATAAAAGTATAAGGAAGAAAAGAGAAGAAGAGCCGAATTATCGAATTTCTAGCCGGTCAGATTGTCGATTACGCTAGGTGTGGGAGCAGAGATTTCAGATATTTAAAAGGAACATAGCAAAAACCCGAAAAGACTAATCCAGACTTTCAATTACCCACATACCCACACAGTCGCTCCTTATCACTTAAATATCCCTTCGCGCCCCTCATGCAAGCTTTTCTCTACTTGTCTTCTTCCATCAATCGAGTTCAAAATCAATGCTGCTATCGTTGTTATGCTTCTGGCTTTCCCTAGTATCCTTGCAGTGATTGGTTTTGCAGAAATTTTACCCCTTACTTACCCCTTTCCCCCTTTCCCCTTTCTCTCCTAAGCAGGCAAAAAACCTCCTACCCTTTCTTCCCACCGGCCATATAGTCATCCGACTAGTGCAGACCGGTCGGTTCATGAGCGTTGTCAGCATTTTATCATGCAAGAAATTCTCTCTTTTCGGCGGTGCTAAACTTGAATCGCCGGTTTTGGTGCACAGCCTCTTTTCCGCAGGAATTTTCTATTAAAATAGAAAGAAATCATACCTTTCAAATCCGTATCCTTACAGCTTTCTAGTGATTTATCATACCCAAAAAAAAAAACCTCTTCTTTCCCTTTCCGTCGGACAAAAGCCCCCTTCCGCGCCGTCAATCAATTAGCCATATTGCTCAAGCAGACTCGTCAATTTCACAGCGGGCTGCCTCCTTTTTGTTGAACTTTCACTTCGAGTTTTTTTTCTTTTCAGAAAAGAGCGTCTTTCTATGAGATACTTGTATTAGCGTAATTGCGAATGTGTTCATAATTATATGTTCATGAAACTTTTTTAGAAATCTGTCGTAGAAGGAAATCTCTCCTTTCTCGGTTCGTCAGGCAACGATTCCCTCATTCCACCAGCAACCTAGCCATACATCCAAGCAGCCTGACCCGTTTAGATATGCTGTCTCTTTTTCACTGAACTTTGACTTGAGTTGTAGGGAAGAAATGTCTTTTTGGGCCCTTCCTATCAGGTGTACTTATGTTAACGTAATTGTCACGTTTCCGGTTAGTTAATCGATCGAACAGAGGGAATTTTTTTTGGGTTTCTAAAGCATGCAATTCAATGGTGTTCATGAAGCTTCTCGAGACACTTTCTCAGAGGTATTTGGACTCTTTTCATTTTCAGGTAAGCAAAGACCTACTCACTAGTCAGCTAACTAGACATCTGGTTGAAAACACTGTTTCTTCCCGATATGCTGTTTCTTTTCTACCATCAAACCAACAACGAAAGACTGACTTTTTAAACCTCGTCTACACAAGGCTCACATCAGAGTAATAATCTACGTGTCAGGGAAAAATTGAGTCAAGTGAATACCTCATGTTGGTACTAAAGCACGAATCTAAAAGCCGTAGCCTCATAGCCTCATAATCATCTATTTTACAAGCCTTTCATTCAAGGAAGCAAAGACCAACCACCCGCCAGCCAACTAGGTATCGGTTTGGGTAGACTGTTCCTTTCCCGTACGCTGCCTCTTATTGGCATGGCTTCCACTTGGACTGGCGGCTTCGCCAGTGCTGGCCCCCACGTTCGCAGCACCCAGCGCAACAGGAGTGCTCGATTCTGCCGCCGCAGCCAACTTCGCTTTCTCACGCTCAATATACTCGCCGATGAGGCGTTTGATCCAATTGACTCTCTCGCCAACTATCCAATCAAGCACATTGTGGACGTCCTGACGGAGATTGCTCAAGGCGTTCGCGTTCATGTAGAAGGGATAATCACGAAATGGGACAAAGCGAAAACCCACCGAAGCTCCCTCGCGCACATAGAACCCGGCATACATGTATGCTATCTGGTTATCAATGCACATGGCGTATACTAGGGACGTTAAATCGACATCGTCGACCATGTGGTCGTCCGGGTTGATACCGATGCATCTTTGAAAATTTCGTATGGCGTATCCAACCGCCGCCGTGGCGCGACACGCTTGCAGTCTTGACTCCTCTAAGTTGCCTTTTGCGCTTTTCCACTCCCAGATGAAAGCAGAATGGTACAAGGATTCGGAAGCCATGCTGAATTCGATGAATTGCTCGTTCACAATATGCTCCTCTTCCGAGAACGCTGAAGCCCACGGACCATAGATAATATCTGGCTTAGGGTTCTTCAACTTGGGATATTTCTCTAGAATAGCGTCGAAAACCTTCTGCTCAAAAACCGTTCCACGTTTCAATGTCTGCAGGACGCCTTCGATAAATGGGAAATCCCAATTCTCCCCAAGGTGGTCCTTGAGCCATGGCTTCTGAACCTCCATTGGCTCGCCGTTGCGATCTTGCTGCGTAACCGAGCGCTCGATGCCTTTTAGAAGAGGCATAACATTAGCCTCGAGGGTAATCTCGTTACTCCATCCAAAGCGTTCGAAGGTCTCCTTTAGATGTTCCGTATTCCTTTTCTTCTCTGAATTCCGGTCAATCAGAAGTCGACCAACCTCCTCTGCGACCTGGGGATACCTAGCTCTAGCACTCGGTTCCTCAAGGTGCATGCCATTGAGGGCCAGAATCCTACGAGCATTCCAAAGGTCCTTTTCAAAGGAGCTGCTGGTCGATTTCGCTGTAGACTTTACGGAAGTTGAGGGGTCGGTATCCTTTCCTGATTTGGCCGGCATGGTCTGCTGTCGCAGAAGCTTTAGATTTTGTTTAGTTAGTGGAGCTGTTTTAGAAGTGGCGCCCGAGGCCAAAGATAGTCTCTGCGAGTCAAGATCGGTAGCAGATTCGGAGAGTGATGGGGTTTGGTCGAGAACGGGTAGCTGTTCTTGCGAATCTGCGATCCAGGTGCCGACATGAGAGGCTTGGTTTGGCTGTAAGAGAGTCAGCTGAAGGCGTTAGATAACTCAACGTGCTTATGCCGCTATTATGCCACGGAAAATGTGTAACCGTTCCAGAAATAGGTGGGTTTGCTTGACATGGGACTTGGAAAGCTGCGAGGACGAGCCAGCGCACAAATGGACAGATATCGAAACTAACAGGAGTTCCAAGAAGAAAACCGAGCAACTGAACGACGAGACACACAAGGCTTTTAGCACATTGCTGGATAGCCACAAGGACAGCGGGCTAAAGTAGACAATCGGAAAACTGTTGAATACCAGTACACTTTTCCAGATGGAACGCAGTCAACCGGATGTGAATTGGAGACACACAAGGGGGTTATTCCACGGATTCTTAGGCAGTCACGAGAAGGACCTCAATATACATGTGCGCAGGCATAGGGTAATGGAGTAGAAAGACCAGAAGTAGCTATAGTCAACTGGAAGATCAAAAAGTCAGAAAAAGCACGGAATCACCAGGAACTACGAACTGCTCGCTTCCGCCCAAAAAAAAGCGATCTGAAATGTCGCGAGAAGTCGATCCTTATTGACAGATGATGAAGAGAGCATACGTAGAGATGGAAGCATAAGTATAGAGGCAGTACTAACCTCTTGAACTGTTGTTGACACGCCGAGCTGGGTAGGAGGTCGAAGCGGAACAGTGAGCTTGCTCGCAGAGCCTGGTAACCTTCGGACTATAGATTTCTCTGGGTAGTCAAGCTACAACTCGAGTCAGCCTTTGGTACAAGTCATGCCACGCAGCTTGCAGCAGGACAGCTACTTACTTCTCCACCAGAATGTTCTGACGACCGCGTGCGCTTTTGTCCGGATTGTGGATTTGGTTTCGACATGGTGAGGGGTAGCAGTCAGTGGGGGAAAGATACGGTACGCTTGACTGCTCATCCACTCGAGGATCCATGTGGGCAGATTCACTTTCAATCTTGGCGAATGGCGATAACGTAAGCTCTGTCGATTCTGTGTATGCGAGGAAAAAGGTTGTGTGTGGAAGGAGTACAGGCAGGTTGACATCTTGTGTACGTTTAGAATGGGCGGAGGCTTTACACTTTACTACCGTCGAGCTTACGATGATGGTGCCTTCAGTGTTTACATCCAAACGCGTCTAGTTGACGCGCATGCGCCAGAACTGTGCCACACACGCAGCCCTATGTATCAATTCGGCCACAAATTCCTTCATTATCGTAGGCTGCCTACTGGCAACTACTGGGTACTGATATGCTAAACCAAACGTAGAAACACCAAAATAAACTAGAACGCAGAGCTAACGCGCTTTTCAAAACCACGATGACTCCTCCGTCCCCTCCCATCTCGACGTCCTCACAGCACCCGCTCTCCCACACCTTAACTGAACATATCATCCGCTCCATATCAAAATCTTTGTCTCAGAAACCCACCTACAACCCCAACCTCATGACACACTCACATCCTCCAACACGTCTTTCCACCTAAACCAACCACAGCGACCACTCTTCCCTTCAAAAAGTGCCCCGGACAATCTTGGATAAAACTGCGGATAGGCCAGAGAAACAGAAGTCGAATGGGGCGTTTAGGTTACTTCTTCTACTATTGGTATAGCAAAATAGAACACGAGGATAATAGAACGAATGCTGCGCCGGGGGTGGCCGCATGTCTGTCCAGGCCCCCCTCTCTCACACCCACACATCCCCACATATTCCCACACCCCTCCAACCGCAACCAACCATACCAAATCCTCTCGTCTGCCTGCTAGAACCTAATCTTCGCATGGCTATTGAGACAGGGGCGATGAGGTGGAGGGATGGAGGTTTTGTTTGGGGGCAGGTGGTGAAGGCTGGGGGGGAGAGAGGGGGGACGCCGGGGTTTATGGGGATATGGATGTTGGAAGGGGGGCCGGTTGTGGGGGAGGGGTGGATGTCGCATAGAAGATTCCCTCTCTATCATTCCCAAGTCTCTTTTCGCCGCAGTATAGCAATCTACACTCCCACTCCCATCTTCCCTCTCCCCTCTCCCCTCGTCCCGTATATTCCACCTGGTCTTCCCCCGATCTCATCATCTCCCCCCCAACCTTGCCGTTCCCGCCTGTCTCTCCTCACCTCCTCCATATTCACCCATCACTCCCCGTTTCTCACCCCCCCCCAATCCATCCCCTCCCTACCTCCCATCCACTCCATCCCTTTCCACCATCTCGCCCTCCTCACCCCACCCCCCAGATCACACACCCCAACCAACCAACCCATCGCGCTTCCCCACACCAACATCCCACATCACCCTACCCTAGGTAGGTACCTACCTAGATACCTTACCACGTCCAGCCCGCTTCGTAAAGAGAACACACCGGTGACGGCCCGACCAGATCAGGGGATATCTAATCTTATCAGATCAACCCACCTCCCTCGTGCCTCCACGTGCGCCTCCTCTTTTGCCGCCCTTCCCGTTCCTATTGCCGAGCGGTCCTCCCGAGGCTTTCCTTATCTTGTGTGACGTGCTGGGGATATCCTGGGTATGTGCTGGTGACGGAGGGGGCGGACGGGTGCGGACGGGTTGGGTTGGGTTGGGATTGATGGGGTGGGGATGGAGCAAGCGGGGGGTTTATTGGTTGCTTTAGGGATGATCTTGGTTTAGGGTCACGGAGCTTGAAGGGTTGGGGGAGTCGATGCGGGGTGGTGGTTTTACGATGGGGGAGGTCTGGAAAGTAGTTTTCTCAGGCAGTTCGAAATGTGGTTGTATGTCGAAAGGACCTTCATGGAGGTCGCTGAACTAGCGATGAAAGCTCCGTATTGTTCATGTGGATGGGAGGAAATTACTCGGGATTCAATTATCACGAAACCCTCTCAGCGACCAAAGTGTTCAAATGGAATTTCAGATGATTTGTATTGGAAAAGCTCAAGGCATCAAGCAGTGTATTCTCCCACGAAGCTATGAAGCCAAACAAAGCGCTCGAGCTGGGCTCTGATTATCGAGGTCTCGAAAAAGACGCGCAGACAGCCAAATATCCCGCAACTCCCCGACGACATCTGATTAACTCCTCTTCCTCAAATAGGTATATGCCAGGCAAAAAATACTCGCGGGAAGATGATGCTGGTAAGAGAAGAATGAAAGGCGGGGGTTGGTATAGTAAATAAAATCCAATGTCTGTTGCTCCTCAAACACCTCCGACCACCCCCGGGTCGGCGTATGCATGTGAAATGGGGGAAAGGGTGATGCCGGTTGTAAATCAGGAGAAGGAATGCGGGGGAAAAGCAGAAGCGACCCGGAGCAAGAGAAAAGAAATGACAGTCATTTCCACATCCACATCTCGTCAATCTCGTATCCTTCCACGTCAATTCATATCCATTCCGTACTCATCCTCCTCCTTGAGGCTGAACCCATCGTGGCCATTGTGGTTCCAGAATTGGGGGTGGCCATGGCCGCCACTGTTGGCGCCGCTGCCGCCTGATTGTACACCCGGACTAAGGCTCTGCGGGCTTAGTGTACCGTTTTGGTTGACGTTGAGAGGTTCGCCCATGGCGTTGGTGTAATTTGGCACTCTTAGTCCGCTGCCCGGTCCGCGTGTGTATTGGAAAGAGCTTGGATCGTTAGCCTCAAAGGCGTGTAGAAGCTCGCTCTTCATGCGCTTTTCCTCTTCGGTCTGCTCGAAAGGAAACTCTCCGCCAAGCCTGGTAATGATCTCGGCAAGCTCGGTCTCTTGCTGGAGCTTAATGTGGAGTGCCCACATCAGATCACGGGTCCAGCTAACGGCGCCATTGAGGATGTCGCCCTTGTTGGGACCTTTATCCTTTTCCTCTACAGGAATGCCCATGCTTATGCTTCCCGCACCTGTGGCACGTCGACCACCTCCAGCAAGCAGGGATGTTGCTTGAGGTGGGCTACCGTGTGCGGCAGCAAGGGTTGGTGAGAGCGGTGAGTTGTTGACAATGTGCTTGCGGACCTTTTCGTCTTCAAGACGGTGCAGAGGTACAAGGTGGGAAAGCTCTTGTATACGTTCGTTGATGTTGTCGCGACGCCTCCGCTCGACCATGTTGTGAGACTCTCGTCGTCTCCTACGCTTGGCTTCTTGCGTCTGGTAGGCTGGGATGGGATGATGGCCAGTCTCGACCTTTGCGGGTAATGAGGCGTGTTTGCCAGATTTTAGGATCTCTGAGATCTGGGCGTGACTTGCTGGATGACCAGGAGATGAGATGGGCGACTCGCCGAAGGAGCGTACACTTCCTGGAGTACTATCCCATTGGTTGGATAGACTCTTCTGATGTCGGTGCTGATTGAAGTTGGTGTGGATGGGTTGTGACGGCAAGCTGCCGGATTCCGGGGTGCCAAGATTCAGACCGCCTAATCCAGGTGTCTTTGGTGTCATAGGGCTCCGAGAATCCGAATTCTGGCGGTCCATGGGTTGAGGCATCTGAGGCTTTGAACGGCCGTTTATGTAGCGAGTCTCCATTCCTCCACCTTGCGTAGGACGCATGTGGGGCGAAGCTTGGGGTATATGTTGTTGCTGCAATGAGCCGAATTGGGCATAGTTGAAGTTGTTATGTGCGAAAGGACTCTGTATCGGTGCACCGTCTGGTGTATTGGAATACATCTGGTTTTGATTGTTGAGCATTGTCGAGCCGGACTGGCCTTGGTCCGGAAAGTAGGCATGCATGCTGCCATTCTCCAGTCCATGTTGACCACGTTGCATCTGGTTCTGATGTGCAGAACCGTCGTTGAGGTCTAGATCCAGGAGCTCGTCATCCCCAATCCCCGAATTACCCAAGTTGAAGCTAGACGACAAGTTCTGCTGGCCTCCCAAGTTGTAGGGATTGAAATTGTTGGCCTGCATCGTGAGCTCCGAAGGATTAATACTACCGGTTGTGCTCTGTCCAAACTGCTGACCAATCTCCATGTATCCTTGCTGTCTTGGTACGTAGCTGTGAGCAGGAAAAGTGTAATCTTCAGGTTCGTCTTTGATGAATGGGCTCGAATCGCCTGTGGCAGCCATAGTACCAGTATTAGTGAAAAAGTCCAACTCTTCTTCCAGAGTTGTATCTGGATTGAAATCGTAAGTTGGTATCGGTTTGTCCTTGCGGGTCATTGGTATGGAGTATTGGAGATCGAAGGGTTTCTCAGCTAAAAGAGAAAACATGTGAGCAAACATGGAGGCAGTGTTGAAATACCTTGGAGTGATGAAAAGAAAAGCAGCGTAGCTAAATCTCAACGCCATGAAGATGTAGAAATTGAGGAAACAACTCGAGAGTGCCTCAAAGATGTAGGGATGCAAAATACTACTTACAGGGTACTGGCATGGCAATGCGCTAAAGCTTGTGTTGCGGATGCCGCGTTCGAGGGTATACACTGTAGGGCGAACGCCTGTTGACGTACCCGCCTGATAGTCGAAAGGTCGTAATTATGTGTGTTGGGTCAAGCCGTGGGAAAGATGCAGTTGGCTGATTTCTAGAAGCGATTATGGATGAACCCTACGGTTGGAAAAGGTCAGTGCAGATCTCGGTATGCTGGGAGCCGACGACCCGTTAAATCGAGTTTTCTTGACGTGGGACTCGCCAACCACAGCAATTGGACTGAGCTTTGCTTTCCGCTGAAATGCTTGGTGGCACGGGTGACGGAGTGTTTGCAAATTCCCTCGAGAAAGCTTCGTTTCGCAGATGTAACCAGGCCAACAAAGTCGTCCCAGTAGCTTTTGTTTGGCTGTGGGGTTCTCTGAAGTTCGTTTGCCTCAATGTAGTTGATCCTGAAGATGTGGATATGACTAGAGGCTGCGTTAGTAAAGCGTGCAGTGGTTTTTGCTGAAACCAAGCGCAGTAAGGCAGCATACAGGGACAATAGAGCCAAAAGACTGGCCTGAGACAAGTAGTGGCTATGCAAGGGAAGTACCCGCACCGAGACAGATACTGGGGAGGACTGCACGAAGCCTTACATGCCTCAAATCGGACTGTAGAAACGACAGCACGATCACGTTTTCCAGATACAACGGTATCACAAAGCAGCTTCGGTAGAAACAGATTTGCCAAGAGTAAACCAACGATTTGCGAGAGACAATGGTGAAGCAATCAAGGGAACCGTAGGAGCAGCTTACCAGAACGGCTAGTTGCTGCTGGCCCTAGCTAAACCAGTAGGATTGTTTCACGATTGGTGTTGCTGTTGTTCTGGTGCGTCGGGGTATTGCTTTGCAGCCGCGTACGCAGCAAACGCGGGTCGACGACGATGAGAGGTAGGCTGGACCCGCCAGGTACCGAGTCGGTGTCAGGTTGGGGGAGTTTCTGCGCAAGCGATAGATCCTTTGGCGAGGCAGCGGAGCGTCGTCGAGCGCCCAGCGGATGAGACACTGGTGGCGAGCGGTGGACGATCTGTCGTCCTTGTGGATGTGAAACGCGATGAGGAGATGTCGAGGACGACAGCGAAGGTTTGTGGGATCAAGAGGTTGATCAGTGGAAGAGGGATGTCGGTGTATACTAGCAGCTCGCTTCGTCGGATGGTTCCGAGCTAATGTAATTTAAGGCGGGCGCAATGTACGATGACGCTCGTATTGGGAACAGTCTCGCGGGGGGGGAGTAACAAAGAAGGTTTTATCTCTCGGCGTCTTTCAATGTTACACACGGCTGGTTGAAGTACTTATCGCTGAAGATGGAGATCACAAAGATAGGATGTGACAGTGGGGTTTGACAGCGGAAGAAGCGTACCAGGAATCAGAGGATGGCAAGATCGGAGGAAGATCCGAATCGAAGGACGAAAGGCCGCAGTATATATTAAGGGTGTTGGGCTTGCTTTAGTGAGGCTACGGATCCAAGCAATGCAAACACGACATGAGTGAATTCCAGTCCGACCGTCGACTCTTCTGGTGAGTAAGTCGAGATGGTGGTTGTCCTAGAAGGGTGGGGGCTGACTTGGGCGGATGACCAGATCTGGTCTGGTATGTGGTCGTGGTACGGAATCTCTTTGAAGTCGGCAGGATGGCGTTTCGCTTCAGGCGGGAAGGGAAGAAGATGCACGGTCAGGATGCAGCAGGGAGCAGGCTACGAGCCTACTGCGACGGGGGGACTTTATGTTGCAGCAGATCAAGATGGCATCAACTGCCATTCACCATTTGACCACTCGACAGCTGGGTCATTATCAAAGGGTTTCACTTCTTGGGGGGGGGGGGGGCTATGGGCAACCATCACCGCCACACGGCCATGGGATGGTCAATGTGACTCATCAATCCCACGCCAGGCAGACGAGGAATGAACAAAGGGACGATTACAACAGGAATAACGATATACTGGTAAAATGGGGGGGGTGTGCAACTATCGGTCTAGGTAGGAGTAGAATACGGTATGGACCTGTCCAAGCCAGTGTGAGGTAAGTAAGGTAGTCAATTCTCTCAAGGTAAAGTACTGTAGTCTGTAGGTATAGTAGTCGTGGTGGTAGTTCATAAGGTACCTACCTACCTTAGTCGAAGCCTTTCTCGCAGTGGGCGAGCCTGCCTATCAGAGAGACCAAAGGCGATCAGAGCGTGTGGCGGTGATCAATGCTCATGCGTCACTCTAGGCTCCAACCGGTTAGTACGGCACTCGGACGCTAGAGTAAGCGGTGGACGAGTCGACGACCCTTCTTCACTCAACGACCTCCTCAAGGCGTCAGTCCATTGAATGCTCCCATGTCCGGCTTGGCTGCCTTCCGTACGAGTAATCTATCAACGTATCTTTCGCGTTGGTGCCGCCGGTATCACGGTATTCTAAAGTACGTCTGCCACTCTACCCTGAAGGATCCGCAGAAGAGGGTGTGCTGCAAATGCCTCCTGCGACTGCGATCCAATCACTTCCCCAGAAGTCGCCACACCAACACCACCCCCAACTACCTGCTAAACTACTTCACCGTATCTTTGGCCTGCCAACTTTCCACTTTCCCTATCAAAGCACCACCCTCTTTTCTTGTTTCCTAGTAACCTCTTCCACTGCCCAACACGAGTTCACCCAACACCGAGAAAACACCCCCCTCCCTCTAACAAGATCAGATCTCTTCGTCACAAGCACTGCATATCGCGCACCTGCGCCGCTGGAAGTATCGACGCCTTGACCGCGTAAGACAAAGCGGTCATTCCTCGAACCTCGAAAAACCCTCATTGGCAACCCCCCAAAACTAATCCCGCCTTACCCTTTGCTTGACTACCTCCTTACCCTTAAGTAACTCTACCTATCGTCCAAGCTGTCTTACCCCACAAAAGATCATCTGCACGAAATTATCCGTCTCCCGCCGCGCATTACCTCTGCATCTTGCAGCTCGCCAACTTCGGCCTATCCCATCCATGTTCCCGTCCATCTCGCCAGCCTAATCCGGGGAAGTGTCGACAATCATCCAAAGATCATCGACCGTTGATATTGCCTGAAACGTATCGCTCGACAGTCGCTTGGTGCATTAGCTAGTGCAAACGTACGACGGGACGTGCGGCGACCGGCCTCTTCATCATCAAGCGCTTCCTGGGTGTGCCAGATAGGATAAAAGTACCTACTGTACTTACCTGACCAAGTACCGATGGCATCTGCGTCGTTCCGAGAGTCGATGAACTCCATGGGCTGGTCTCGACGGGATCCAGATGTCCCCGTCACCACCAACTCCTCGACGCCCATCCTCTCTAGGCTGCAGAGGCTGAACCCTTTTGGCGACTCGGACTATGTTAGGCTTCCGACCCACGAAGGCCCACCTGGAGCCCCGTTGCCTGCTCCAAGTCGCAGGGAAGAGGATGAGGGTTTCTTTGCACGTGAGTACCAACAACATTTCCCATATATATTCAGATATTTGGTACTTGCGATAAGCGCTATCGATAGGACTTTAGCTGCTGCATAGCCGTTATCGTCACACGCATGGCTTCATGCAACCATCCGCTCGCGTTGGACGCATGTCGACTATGCCCGTTGTGTCAAATTCTGTACTGACCAAAAATGTCGCATCAACAGTAAGCAGATGGGATCGGCTACTCATCTTTGGTGCGTGCAATCTGGCAGCGCTGGCGTGCTTTGTGATCTGCTTCGCTTTGTTCCCGGTTTTTGCTACCATGAAAATTCGAAAGTTTGTTATTTTGTGAGTAACCCTGCTTGACATTGTCTATCCCTCCCCCCCAAAGCCTGCTTTGTCGGCACAACGCGTACCCACGCCCACACTTTTTCCCCCCATATATTCGTACACAACCTTCTGGAAGGGCGCATGATAAGCCTCGACCACGGAACGGTGCAGTCGATCGAGCAGGTGTTTCGACTGCCTAGAAGTAGCATTGTTCCACCTCGCACTCTGTATCTACCTTCAAAATACGAACGCGTTTGCGCTGACAATCCCATGTATGATCAAGATGGACCATGGGCTCTGTACTATTTTTGGCATCTTGGGCGGTCCTGATGGGCCCGGTCACGTATGCCCAGCATCTCATCTCGACACCACGACTTCCGTTTACAGCGGCATACTTCGGTTCCATCGGACTGACATTGTTCTTCGCCATCAAGGTACGTCGTATTTCATTCCTTTCCACGGTCCGTGTATCTCCAATTTGGTTCATGAATGAGACTGCACACCCTCCAATCCAGTCCTTCGGGTTTGATCAATGACCTGCTGACCACTCGGCTCACATGACAGCTGCACAGCACTACCCTGACACTTGTGTCCGCTATCTTCCAGTTAGCGTCGCTTGTTTGGTATCTTGTCAGCTATTTCCCCATGGGAGGCACAGGGTTGAGGTTTGCCGCACGCTTCGGAACCAACAGGCTTTCGGCTTGGATGACAGATTGATATACGTGATGATCCTCTCCAAACCTAGTACAATATTATCAAGCGCGATTCCTAAGCCCTTTGGTGAAGCCTGATTGTGGCGATTATCTTGATGCATTGACCATGAAGATTGCGATCTTGCAGCGAAAATCAACAAAATGTTACACACCGATCATCCTGCCTGGACCGACGTCGCCATCGGGCGCCTAACTGGGGCAAGCTGCGTTCACCGCATGCTTCGCCGTTGGGATTACTCCATGGGAAAGCGAATCAGTGCGCATTTTAGCACATCCTGCGCCGGCACTTTCGAACCATGGACCTATGGATTTGCGTACTTCCCACATGCAGCGTCTGATCTCCGGGTCTCAACGGCCATTCTGCAGCCCAATGAAAGGAACAGAAAGCATTTACATGTGCCCATTACTATATCAAGCCCTCCATTTCGTTGCACGCATTTCCAATCAAGGCAACAGGACGGCATGCACCGCCGCATGCGCCTACGTAACCCTGGTCGGCTCCTAAACAATCGACTTCAACCCCATCGTTGATCTTCCTGGCCATTTGTTATGCCCGCCGGCGCCATTCAAGTCGTGCTACAGTAGCACTACTTACTTCCCTCTGATATCAGACCGAAACCGTCCCGCTTCACACTTCCCCACTTTCTTCGAGTCACTCAACGGCCACAGCCATCTTCTTGCTACTCTCTTCGATTCGCTCTAGCCCAATGTTTTCCTACTGCTGTCGAATCATGTCGTTGTCGGACCGTTCTCTCTTATCACCAACCTTGAGAAGTCCGAGCCGAACCTTCTTACCCCGTCTTCGGTGTAACACACCAACAGCAGTTTTTGATTTTCCTTCCACCCCCACTCTCTCCTGTACCCCGCCCTTCCAACAAAGGCACTTGAAACTCTTCGCCCGAACAACTTTCTCACGTCATGACATTCCAAGAACCATACTTCGAGTCGTTCTTCGTTCTTCGTGACCATCAACCGCGCCATGGCTTCTCTGAAGGGTCTACGGCGGTCGATTTCGGGATCGGTGTCTGAGTATCTCAAACACGGGCCGCGCCTCCATTTCCATCATCCATATGTTGTTAACGGCCTATTTTGGTCACTTCTTCCCCCACACGCTCGGTCCTAAAACCACGGCTCCTCATCCATCGATCCCGTCATTCAACTGTCATGCCGGCCTCATGCCGTACCCCCAACCTCAACGGTTACTGTCTTTACTTCAACGTCTTTGTCAGTCGTCGCGCCGTAACACCCGCTCTTTCGACCGTCCCGCACTTCAGTTCTGGGATGTGGAGTTTTGCTGCTCCACTTTCCTCGTCACTTGGTCTTGCTATGATGACCGCTCCTTCAGTCATCCCGAGGTTTGGGCCTTCAGAACTCGTCGGTGTCACGTCGTCGGACTTTGGCGCTGTCATTTGACGGCGCTGTCTCATTCTTGCCTGAAGCGCTCAGACTCATCCTCCCCGACTTGCTACCGCTGATTCGAGTCGTGAGGACCGAGCTCGCTCGACTGTTGCAAATCCCTTCTTGGCAATATGGAGGGTCTCAGAGATTCAATTATGTCCATAGTTTGCCGATCTCCTTCACTCCCCCAAGCAGTCCTCGTCAGCTCTGCTTTATTCCCCAGCACTTGCCAGCTCTAGCCGCCCAGCCTCTAGCTCCGCCGTTCCCATCTCCCTGAAAACCCTTCACGCTCGCCCCTCGCCAGTCCTGATCCTCGTCGACTTGCTACTCATAACCTTGTTCTTGTCAGCCATTGTCTCATTCACACATCCTTCGCTCCTAAACCAATTTTCGAGTCTTCAAAAGAGCCTATACACATGCAATTCCATCGACGGGCAGAGGACCATGAAGAGCAAGCTTACCACTTCGTCCGCCTTTTGGTATCTACATCGCAAACGTATTAATAAAAAACCTTTAAGAAATTTCTCTTTTAATACCTGGACATGGAATACGCCAAGGACAAAGAATCCCGATAAGTAGCTACTACAACAACCCAAGACACCGCACGGTAGAGTTGTTGCTCTCCCCAACGATAGAAGCAAAAGAGCGGAAACAGTGGTCAAAGGTATAAAGCTGAAAATACGATAGCAAACTTTAGAGCGTCGACTTTCCGCGTCTCTTTCGAAGCGGTTTCAAGAGGGGATCAGTAGCGGTCATCATTCTTTGAACGATCCTCATAGTGCACCATACGTTCAATATACCCCACAAAACATCCACGCTCTTTTGCATCAAAGCATTTCGCGGATCACACTGATTCCCCATCCCCCAGTCTGGCGACCTCTTTCCCTTGACCAATCCTTCTGTCTCGACCGCGCCAACACATATTCATCCGCCTCCCCTTTGACTAAAACAATTCAGCTATTCTATATTACCGACCCAACCGTCCAAAATCGCCTAGAAACCTCCTCTGGTACCTAGACTATGAGGGCCCTAAACTTTCAAGGAGCATAGCCCTCTCGTCCCTTCCTTTCCCTCTCCCTCTGATCCCGCCTCAACCCCTCCAACCCCGCTAATCCCCAACTCCAACTCTAATCCTGTCTCCCACAAGCCCTCTCATCAAGATCCAATCCAACCCAACAGACACAGCGAGAACAGCAGAATCCCCGCAACAGGAAGGATTACTGTGGTGGACTGAGTATTCGCACCGCTTCGGTACGTGTATATCGTTGGACGAGTGAAGGAGAGGGGACTTGGAGAGGGTGGGGCGGGGGGAGGATGAGTGCAGATGGAGATGGAAGATGGAAAGGGGGAAGATGGGGTGGAGGAGACAGGTGGGAAAGGTGTGGGGGGTAGAGAAGGTGCGGAGAAAGCGTTACTGTCCGTCCTCTCAAAGAAGGAAAAAGGAACGAGAGAGACCGACGGTGGAGGTTTGCGGTGTGAGAGAGAACCGAGGACGAGGACGACGAGGACAAACAAGGACAAGGAGGAGCAAGAGGCAAGAAGATGGCAGCAGTCAAGCAGCACGAAAAAGAGCGCCCCATCGACTCAAAGCTACTCTATATATATATATCAACATACTGTAAATCACGTCACGTCAAAACCCTATTCCCCTCTCCATCTTCCTCTCAGCCTCTTTCCATCCTATTCTCGAAGTAAGAAAAAGGACCTACCCGGTTCTCTATATGCAGAACGCAGAATGCCGCGATGTACATAGCCAAGGGTACTACATAGCTGGGGTTAGAAGCTGTTTTGTCTTGAGGGAGGAGGGGATTGGTTTGGCTAGCTATTGCAAGTATGTAATATGGTGGGGGATGGCTCTGAGACTCGACGCCGCTGGTCGAGAGATTTTACTCTCTTTGTGGTTTTTTTCTCACGTTGGACGGCGGGGATGTCGTGGCGGTTGGTTCTTGCAATGCAGCAAGGTTGCTGGAATATGGTGTGAATGATGAGATAGGCACGTCGTCAAAGGATTTTGGCATGGCAAAAGCTACAATTCTATCACGCACGCTGGTGATACCGCTACCTGTCAACCTCCTTGAAAAACCATCGTAATCAATCCAAACCACTGTGGTATCTGTAGCTCATAACCCCTACTACCGCCTGGCCTGTTCGCACTCCCTCAAGAACTTGTAAATCCCCTCAAGACCTTCATACTCCTCGCTAGCACACCTCTCAGTGCTCTTGGAACGCAGATCCGCGTCTGACTGCTGATAATGATGGTAACCCATTGGAGGATCCTCGCTGCCGAAATCGCTAGCCCGTAGGCTCTCATATCCCTCCGGCGACTCCAGAGGCGTGAGGATGGGATCTTGATGCATCAGCTCTGTAAAGGTGGTTATAGTGCTTAATGTGCTGGAGTAAGGGGTAACAGAACGACGCTCAGAGGGCGAGAGCATGTGCCGCCAATTGAGCTTTTCTGGCTCCCGTTTTGTGGCAGCTGGTTCAAAGTACTCATCCGCGCTTTCGCTTATAGCATCACTGGTAGAAGCGAAGGGAAACAGTAATGCCATCTCAGCCGCCTTGTCGCCACGCCACGCCTCGTCTTCCTTCACAACGCCCCTCCTGACGCCTAATTCATCGCATAGGCTCTCGACGGCTTTCGCATCGCAACCTGGGAAGCGGACGACGAGGGTAGGGCCGGTGGGGGTGTTGGCGAGGGTTAGCGGGAGATCCCCGAGAGAGGCTAAACGGCGGAGGTCGGTGAGGATGAGGGAGAGATCGCGGAGGGCGCGGGCAAAGTCGGTGGCGAGGGTGTCCAGAAGACCAGAAGTGTTGAGGGTGGAGGTGGAGGGAGAGAATGAAGGACCGAGCGCAGTAACGATAGGGCTGACCCGGAATTCAAGGGATGAACCAAGACTAGGGATAGGTTTAGACAGGCTTTCAAGAACCTGATCCTGCGTCTTCGTAACCGCCTTGTACTTCTTCGCTCCGGATCTTGGGTCAATACCATCGTAGCGGGCTTTCCCACCACCAACGACAAAAGCTCGGATACCTGCGCTGACGTTCTGTACCACTTGGGCTTGGGCAGAGGGAGTGTGGCTGAAATGCCGCACGCCTTGTCTTCCACTGCCGCCAAGGGAGTACCCTCCGGCTGTGCGAGGCAGAGCTCCGCCTGTCAAGTTCGGGCGAAGAGTCGACGTGAACGGCGCGGCCCCGCTGCGTACGACAGCTCTGCTGGTCTTCGAAACGGGAAAAGAGGCCCGGTTGTATGGGCCTGCGTGACGAGAAGCAGAGGTGAGTTTTCGGGTGCTCTGGGAGAACCAGCGGAGCTGAGAGCGTGATTGGCGGAATTGCGCTAAGGGGTGGATTGGTTGGGTTTGAGCATAGATACGAATGGGCTGAAGGACTGCATTCCCGGCGGTGCTGGTTGATGTCGAGAGTTTGGAGCGAATGACGGCATTGGCCTTTTCGAGAGCGAATCTGGGTGGTGTCAGTATGGATTAAGTTGGGAGATATAGAGGGGAGAGTACTTGAGGATTCTCATGGTCTTGGGGACTAAGAGATGCCCGCTGGAAGGCGCCATCGTTGAGGTTGTGATGGATGCAACTGTGAACTCAACAACAAGAAACAATGGACAGCGGATAGGTGTGGCAACTGCGCACCGCCACCTATGTCCCAATCCAGTAACGCGTCGGTCATACGTTTTCCCGTTCCGTCTATAGCGTAAAGCACATCGTGGTGACTCTCCCTTGAGGCTTTCTCGCTCTTTGCTTAGGTGTTGAAGTGGTCATGGTGCAGGACAATATTTTTGCAATGATTGGATATTTTTGGTTCAGATATGTACCAGCGGAAGCATAAAATCTACGGACGCATGCAGAACCATCGACATAGCCAATGTCGTACGTCTCACGGATGGTGAAGTGTTCGCGTTTGGCAAAAGGCTCGTCTTCAAGCATGAAGATCGAGTGACTAGATTTCAAGATCTTTTCCTTGTTCCATGAGCATGGAAGGCCGAGTGACTGATCCACAATCCGTTTCTTCCTGGACGTCTGGATGCTCTTTGAAATACTTGTCTTGATGCTGCAAGATTCCTCCATGCCCTGTTGCCAGACCCTTGGAATTTGCTGGATTTCGAGCGCATGCGTAAGTTGAAAGAAAAGAAAAAGTCTATGTAAGCCGTAGCAGCATCAATTTTCCAGCCAACAGATAAAAACTCCAAGACTCTGAAGCTCCTCGAATATGCTATCAATAGAACGCCGTCATAACTTTTGCCTTGGTTAGGGTCCGAGAAAGTGTTTGGTAGCAGTACATCGCTCGTAGAGTCCGCTTCGAGCATGTAGGATTTCCCCTTGCTCATATGTCCAGATTGTGAAGGGCGGGATCAGTAGCCTTGGATTCAGCGTTCGAGCTCAGCTTTGAGTTCTGCGTCAATTATGTTGTCGATCTTCTTGCGGTTTTTTAGGTTGAACGCGCCGTTCCTCCAAGCAGCTCTCAATTTGTCAAAAGCCAACCTCTTCGTGGCCAGGCTGTCATCTTTCACCAAATCCACAAAGTCGCGAGCGATCTCGTCAGTGATAACCTTTTGGCCCAAGATCGACTCGTCATAGTACTGTATCAAGTTCCGAATGCCTACTGTCGATTCATGCTGTTTGGCATCTTCAAACGCTACCTGCCGAAATTCTTCGTACATGCGTATGTTGAAATTTCGAATAAGGAAATGAGACCAGAATTGGTAGAGAATATCCATGTCGCGGTGGCAGTTACCTACCCCAACTTGTTCACGCTGCTTCAAGGCATTTCGTCGGAACACATTGTATGATTCGTGGGTCAGATCATTCGGCAAAGAATCAATCGGGGTGTCTTTGTCCTTGACCCAGAAGACAGGTGATGCATTTGTATTGACTTGTCGGCTGGGTGATCCTAGGTGGAATGGACTTCGAGATCTCTGAGATCTGCTCATGTCAACGCTACAATTTGTCAGTAACACGAACCAATGAGGTCTGGAAATTGGATGCACCAAACTTACAGATCTAACGGAGTATCGCCGTTGGTCATTGGCCTGGATTGGCGCTCCTCAAGTTTGAAGAGCTCGTCATGAATGGTTCGGCCGTCAATGGATCCATTCGAAAAGGTACGAGAAGACTGCGAATGGAAAGGAGGAGGCAGAGGCGTCGAAGGGTTGATTGGTTTGCGAACAACAATCATCAGACTCTCAACCTGCTCATCTGTAAATGAGCTTGCTCCATTCGGACTAGCATCCAAGGACAAGCTGCGAGTATATAGAGAGGGAATTCCAGGAGCAAAGTCTGGTACTGCGGCAGACAGTGGCGTTTGCGTGACTGAAGCATCGCTGATGTTCCCATTTGCCATCACCAAAGGAGCAGGGGCAGACGGGACGAAGGGGGCAGCCATGCCGTCAGAAGGCATGTATTGAGTGTCTTCCGGTCTCGTAATCGCGCCATTAAACTTGGGCAAAGGTCCTTGACGTTCATCATAGCCATATGGGGCATCAGAGATTGGTAGATGTGGAACGCGCGGCTGCTGCGAGGGTGTGAGGCCATCATTCTGCGCTGATGAATCGCGTTCCTCCATATTGAGTACCCACTGCTGCCATCCTTCGCGTTTACGCAGGCGGTCGATACCGTCGGTTCCCTGGCGGAACTCAATGTTTGGTGAATTCAGGCAAACATGTCTGATCAGTTCCATATCTTGGGTGAGTTGTCTGATACGATTGAACTTCGCCAAAACACTGAGGAATACAAATCCTTGGGAGTCCATATGTTTGCGGAGAAACATGTCTTTGCAGAGATTATCTACTGAAAAGTAGTATTCCCTGAATATGCATTAGTTGTGCTTCAGGATTTCACTACATCGAATACATACATTTGCATCGAGACCATGCCGTATAGTGATACTTGCTCCATGTATGCATTAAATGGCATAGCGCTCATAATACCCTGGTTACCAGGCTGATAGCCGTATTGGTTCGCTAAATCTGTCTGAAGATTGGGCAGATGCGGCGCTCCAGAATGAGGTCCATTGGGGAATCTACCGTACGGTGCTGAATGCGGTATGGACTGAGAACGCGAACTCGAGCGGAAATGTCTGCCATGTGATTGGGAGGACAGGAAGGGACCACCCTGTGATTGTGCTGCTTGTCGTTCATGGCTTGAGTGTGACTTCGAAGGCTGAGGTGGCACCGGAGACTGGTATTGATATGGGTGGCCGTTGGGAAAGCCCTGTCCATTTGTTACGGTTGAGGTTGAAAAACCATGGTTTCCACCTCTTCCGCGAAGTCCTCCACGACCACGTTCTGACCGTCCTTCACCGCGTTCGCGCATTGGCATATAGCCATGGAAGTCCCTTGAGAAATCGGGTGGCCGCATTGTTCCCTCACTCCGTCGTTCGGATCCAGCAGACTTGGGATGCCCATGTGTGTCATGTGGCACACTTTGCCGTCTCTCATCCTTAGTTGGAGTGGTGTGTGCAGGTTTTGCAGCATTAGATGCTCTATTACTTGCTGAGACATTTGGATCGATCTGGATGGATTTTATTTCTGCACCACCAGACGTCCTTCTAGGTTCATTCGCAGCTGGTCCGTTCTGACTTCCTGATTTGGTCCCCAGATCGCTTTCTTTATGTTTTTCTCCCCTCACAGTATCAGCAGTGTTTCGTTGTTCTCTCAACGTGGGAGGCCCGGCGCTCGCCGCTCTCTTCGGTCTTGAAGCATTTGAGGTATTCTTAGACAAGCTCAGGTCTGCTCTTCCGCGCTCGCCAGCGCCAGCCAGGACTGCACCAGTGGAGTTGCCTAGCTGTCCTGTCGTTTGCTTTTCAATACTATTACCTCCATGGGCCACGCTGCCTCCGTGACCGACACCTCCTCCGCGAGCACCACCTTCCCTACCACGCGTAGGTCTCCCTCCTCTACGGGAGAGAGGTAGAGGGGTATTGAATACGGCGGATGGTACATATGGTACCGGCATCCATTTCTCCTTTCCATGAGGCTTCGTGGTTGGAACTTTATCTCTCTCGCCCTTCTCCACCCTATCATGGGCCTTCTTCTTCTCTTCACCTTGCGCGCTGTCTGGCGTTGGCCAAGAAATCGCATCTCCAGGAGGTGGAGGCGGGGCCATTACTGTAGGCTTTTCTGCTTCCGGTGATCGTGCAGGTCGATGAGCGCCGCCTGCACTCTATCAGTAACTTACTGCGTGGATAACTGGGCATGATATTACCTTCTTCGCCGTTCCTTGATTTACCATCTGCTGACTTGATACCGTCCTTGACAGCTCTTGGCGCTGTCCGCTCGTCTGGAGGCCCAACATTACCCTTAGCCTTCTTCTTGGTATCTTGCCTCTTCAAGTCTACATCATTCTCCAACCCCCTAGGTGGGCCGTTCATGCTTCCGTACCGGACGTTTGAGGTTGCTAATTCCGATTTTGCAGCCGGAGCTACCTGCTTTAAAGCTTTGCTTTTTGCATCTTGGGCTTCTTTCCGTTGCTGCCAAAAGTTGATGGCTGGTGGTGGTGCTTCCTTAAGCGACACAGGTAGTGGTGGTTCCTCATCCCATGCGGTACCTGCACTCTGTTCCTTCTCTGCGCCGACCTTCTCTCCGGTTTTTGCTCCATTCTGAGACGTTTGTGAATGCTTTTCCCAGGTCGAATCCGAAGAACCATTGGGTGTTGAGAACAGGTCATCCTCCTTCGGCAATGTAGACGTTGAGGCAGTACCAAAGCCAGGCGAGGATGGCGTAGAGTTAACAGCCTGATCACGCCCCCCAGACTGAGGATAGCATGTTAAAGATGTGTTTGTTGGTGCGGTCTCTCCACTGTTAGACGACACGGAGTCTGGTTCATTGCTGGTCTTTAAATCGCCTCCATGCGATTCACGACCTTCGCTCGCGGTCCGTTTGGTCATGGGTCGATCTGAGACCATTGATACAGGTTTGGAGTCTGGTATTGAAGTTCTCCTGGGAGTCATTTCTGTAATCTCTGAAGAGGTCTTGCCAGAAGGGAGGGCCGAAGGCACGGAGGGATACATTCCTTTCGCAGCTTGAGCGTATGAAAAAGCTGGCGCAGCCTGCGGCAGCTCCCCAACAGGCTTTTGTGTTGCCGCTGACATCCTTTCGTTCAGACTTGGTTTGTAAAAGCCTAGTACGTTGCTTTTTCTGCAGCTATCGGATATTTATATGGTAAAAAACCAACGGTTGACAGGAGGAGGGGTACAACCTCCACCCACACCTTGCTCCACCAGGCACAGCCCACTTAATCGTCTTCCAGCTCTTGAGTGGTGACGAAATTTTCCTCTGAGACTTATGATACGCTAAAGCCGATGGACAGTTTCCGTATTCCCGTAGATACTCAAGGCGCGTGCGAATCTTAAATGCCTAATGGAAAACAAAAGCTGAGATACTGGATATGTTTATCGTAGGCACAGTCAGGAAACCGCTTGGGAAGCCTTCACCCGTTTTCGACGACGGACAAATAGCGCAGATGTTGAGCCGAGGTCAGCAAAACTACAGTCTTTTATGTTGCCAAACGTGAGCTCTCGAAGGTGGAAGGTTGTCAAATTGGGCGAAGAGATGCAGGCTTGGCTGCGGTGGTGGAGGGTTATTAAATCGGCAATATCAGTCTTGAGTCCAAAGTGAAGGCGTGGGCGTGGGCGCAAACTGCTCAAAACGTCAACACAAACACGTCAATCAGATTGTCCTGGAGCTTCATGATTGACCAGGGTAGTAAAGGACTTACACCCTGAGTAAGCTCTCGTATTGGGAGGTATAAAGTGTGGGAAAATTCCAGTCACGGCGTGAGATCCGTAGGCTGCTAGGCAGATCAACTCAAGATTACTCGTACCCTCATGAGTGGAGCATCAACAACCGTAACTAATTCTGTGAGCGGTAAAACTTTGTAAATTGCGTTTGAGAGATCGCCGCAAGGTCTAACATGCACGATATGTATGGAGGAAAGACGTTGGGGAGGTGGTAACGAAGTAATTGCGGAGGTGGAGGAGTACTTCGGTACCTTTGAAAAGTTTCTGTAGTGTGCGTCGTTCGTAGCATGACATAAGTGAGCCGGAATAACCTCCACAACACCAATAATTATTTTATTCGAACTACGCAACGAGTCAAGAAGCTCTGTATCACGAATGTAAGAATCTCCAGGTAGGAAAATTCCAATTCCCAATTGCTTATGTGTGCAGTCCGAGAAATGCTCAATTCAAATAACACGCTAGACTAGAAAGTGTATAACTCCGTTCATAAGGAACCTATGCCCTGAGAGAGGTATTTTCCAGTACCCAGACTCCTTGCTAGGCTCAGATACGCCTCCGCGGTATTCAGGTACGAAGAACGCCTGCAAAGCTGAGACCGAGGTATCATCAATTCATTCCGCTCGCTCGCAGATATCTCGTGAAGCTGTGTTCCTCCGTGGATGTACTGGATCCCCTTTCATCTGCTAATGCCTTCTTGTAGCGACGCGAGAGCACATCGTCTGTAGACCCTCCTTCCCCAGCCTCAGCTTCATCAGAGCCATCTTCTTCAGCCCCTGCATCCGCATCTTCCATGTCACTGATGGTGTCCATGTCTTGCTCCTGTGAAGCTCTTGCTGTTCTCAATCCAGCCGATGGTTCCCGGTCAGAGTCGGAGACGTTCATGTCTTTCATCAGTTTTCCAAGTTCTTTCCCCCTCTTGCCTTCCTTCTCCTGCTGCCTCTCTTCTCTCCGTTTTTCAAGCTCAGGTTTGTAATCTCTCTCGAATTCTTTTGCTTTTTCGCTGACGGCTTCAAAAAATTCATTGACACCTTGTCCTGTCATGGAGCTCACCCCTACAACGTTTAGGTGACGATAGAACTCTTCTAACATGAGACTCATGCTGTTTAGCAACGATCCCATGTATCCACTACCACCACCGAGGCCACCACTGCCACCCTCTGCCCCGCCAAAACTGCCACTATCTTCTTCCTGTTTCAAAGCGGCTTGGAAAGCTTCAAAGTCTGTCATCCATTCTTTTGCAAAGTCTGCATCCTTGACATCGGTTTTGTTGAAAACTAAGATCATTGGAAGCTTTGTTTTGTAAAGAATACTGCAAGCGTAAAGCATATTGCTCATGAAGGTGCTGGTCGATGTAGTCCGGGGTGTATCAATGATGTATGCAATGACGGTGGGAAAGGTAGATGCCAATGAGTCAAGCAGTATGCTCCCAGATGCACTCCACACAAAAACTTCAATCTGTCCGGGTGTATCAACAATAATGTTCTTAATCGGCTTAGCATTAGGTGTCTTTGGATCTGGACTTGTACGCTTCTCTAATATATTCATGACCTGATCAATTTTGGTTGCAAAAATATTGAGAGAAGTCAAAATGCCGCCATTTGGCCCAAGATTATATTCTTTCATGACCTCCTTGTAGTTGAGCGAGTCTCTTATGTCAATGTTGCTGTCAAATGGGACGTTGCGGACAGCAGGGTCTAAATTTACGACATACGGCGGCTCGCGCTTTGAGTGGAGATGAGAGTTGATTCTTTGCACGAATGTGGTCTTTCCTGAGCCTGGAGGAGCACTTAGAGTTAGCTGGAGTTCAGTACTCCCACAACGCGCAGAGATGACCATTTTACTCACCGGCCATCCCGACACAGACTATCGCTACTGGCGGTACAGCGGCCATTGATAGGGGTTGAGTATTGTCACTGCAACTTCGTGTCTGGACTCATGAGCAGTTTCAATGTCTAAGCCGAAAATGACTGATTTCGATGCTGACTGCTGAAGCCGAGGTCGAGGCACGTCAGGCTAGTACCTAAGCGAAATTCGGCCTTGGAAAACTCGCTTACGCGTCCAGACATCAAAAACTAGCTAGAATATACGTCAACGCCATGTTGCACCGAATCCTGTCAACAACTTGAGCGCGGAGAAGCCGCGGTATGTAGAGAACGTCCGCCTGACAACATGACCTTCATCTATTGTGGTAATCGCCAATGCTCACTCCGTTGCCTTCCTCTGCATGAAGTCTTGTTTAGAACAGGATGCTGTCGGTGCCAATCCAAGACCAAGGAAGTATTGGGCCAGGAGCATGAAAGTATACGGATCTAGCTCCGAAATTTAATAAGATATTCGACCGTCACTGTGCGCTGCCCTCGGTATTGAAGCGCCATTTGAAATAAGACGCATCCTATCCTTTGGCCCTGCTTATACAGTGAAAAGACTAACCATGTCCTCAGATGAGATGGTCTTTCGTGAAGGCGGCGCTGGTGCGCTGTTTCTCACAAGGCATATTAAAGGATCTCTGGCGAACTACGTCTAAGCACCTTCTCGCTCACTTTGAAAAGCGGGCGCAAAGAAGAGTGGGTCTGGGAGGTATCAACACGTAGATGGATAAAGTCTACATAAATATACCTCAAGGACTAAAGCAGCTTCCTGTTAGAGTGGGCGCCAGAGTCTCCTACCTTAACTCGTAGCAGCCGTCTTCTCTACCTTCCAATCTCAGATACAGCGACGGGCCTCGATTTTGACCTTCATGTCAGCTTGAGCGAGACTCGCCACTCCCACACAAGTCCAAATTGGTTGGTGGTATGGCATCCATTGCTTGAAGCTGCGCACCATAGTGGCAACGACGCAGTCGTCCAAGGGAAGATGGTATGCATTGACGCGGAAGACCTGTTGCCATCCGAGACCGCCTGCATTTGTGAGAACAAGATCCACATCTGTAAATGCCTGGTCTATCTGGTCCTCGAGCTTTGCATGGCAGTGGCCTGTCTTGGATCCCACCCGGCTATGCTCAAATATGGTCAGTGTGTATGGGCTGAAGGAATACTGATTCCTGGTACCTTGCCCAGCACACTCGATCCTGTCGCCAATGTGTACGGCCTGGCTGTACCAGAGCTGCTCTTGGCTCCACTTCCCAAGGCCTTCATACGAGTAGTATCCAAGGTTCGACATTGTCGCGGTTGTCCGAAATGATGTTTGATATTAAGAGTCTGAAAATGTGCTCACTTTATTGATCTCGCGGCAGGGAAGATTGAAGCTTCACTCCTTTCTCCGTCTTTCAGTCATAGATCGACTACAGTCCACCGAATTTCTCCACTTAAGACCGCTCTATATCCTCCCAAGACTCGGCAATGCTCCTACTGGCGCGTTTGCATTACGTGAGATTGATTCATCACCAGGTTTTGGCACAGTGACGCTCCAGACTTGTTGAGTCGGTTCTTGACCGTGGTCAGGCTGTTGATCTATTTCAGCGGTGTTCTGTATCCTGCGATCATGCACATGATCAATCCGATAAGAAAAGTACTATATTGGAATAGTGTTAAATTGAGGAGAAGTCCAACCAACTCTACAGATTCCATTTAGGCTAAACATACCAGAAGAAGGCGCATCAAGATTCTTACAAAGCAGTTCCATTCTTTAGCTGGCGATAGGCAGCAAGATTGATTTCAAATCTCAGCAAACCTCAACCGCGAGGCGAATATACACAGCCACCAATTGGTGAACATATTTCCGAAAACATGCTCAAATTAACGCTTCATATAACGAATTTTGAATATATAGTACTTTCCTCGACTGTCTTTCTGCTCAAGGCATTTACAAATCCAATTTCGGCCCTCTCTGATATTATTGGCTCGGCACGCTGGGGTAATCAATCGTCGCCAATGAAGGCTACATCTTTCTACAGTTTCCTTACTTTCTTTTGCATCACTATTGCCATGCCTGCGGGTCACTCTCCACAGCTTCCAAACCGCGTTCTGGTAGGCGTTACAGTCCCAGATACACCTCTCATCCAAGATGCTCTCGACTACGCTCGGCAGCACACCACGCCCGGGATTTTCAACCACGTAATGCGCTCATGGCTCTACGGCGTTATCATATCCTCTCGTGTCCCCGCTTTCCAGAACGTGGACAAAGAAGTCCATGCTGTCTCCACCATCCTGCACGACCTCGGCTGGGACCCTTCCGGCGCGCTCATCACCCCTGACAAGCGCTTCGAAGTCGACGGCGCCAACGCAGCCCGAGAATTCCTCCGCTCCAAAGCCCCCAGCTAGGACCATCACAAACAGCAGCTTGTGTGGGACTCGATCGCGCTGCACACGACTCCATCCTTCGCAGCCCACAAACAAGTCGAGGTAGCTGTGACCAGCATTGGGTATGTGTTTTAGGAGCCATTCTCATTTTTTGGACACTCGTTATGAGACCAAACCGACCTTTTGTTCCCTTCTTCTTTCTCCCGATACATTTCGAAATATGGTAATGCTGACTTCGAGATTACCGACAAGCATAACCGCGGACTTTTCAGGCGCAAATAACGTGTCCGCTCCGGGCCTTACTTGGGATGAATGGAACGCTATCGCTGAGGCGCTGCCCCGTAGTGGCTTTAAGGATGAGGTGAAGGGCATTGCTGTCCACCTGTGCCAGACTAAGAAGGCGACCACAGCCGACAACTGGGTTGGCGAGTACGGAGAGAAATACATTCCTGGTTTCAACCTGACGGGATACCGTCCGATTGATTTCATACTCTCTGGTGTGCCTTGAAGGGTGACCAAAGACTTAACTCATCGCTGATGCTGGGACAACTACAAGGTTTCGAGCGATTTGGTGTTGGTCCAGATGGCCTTGGTGAATTTGTATTCAGAAGATTTATTCTTCTTTGCAGCCGCGTACGAGTATGTGCCGTAGCAATATAACTCATAGAAATATTAAATCAAGTTGATTGAAATCTAGACTTTTCCCTATTAATCTAGACCTGGTTCTTGGAGAAATCTAGAAGTCGGACTAATGCAATTTCGAAATTCAATCTTCTCTGCGATAAGTTGCTTCAAACACCTACCACGTTAAACAATAACCCTTCGTTATTGCGCAGTAAAATCGAACAAGACATCGATAGACTAGATGATGATCTTTCTAGGGTTTGTCTTTAGAAGTTACGCAAATGCGGCTGTTAAAGATATATACAGAGCGCTCCCTTCTTCTCGACGATAATAGACTTCTCTCTACGTAAAATACTGAAAAGGTATCTCGAAAGTTAGTAAGATCGACCGTACCTGGTCCTACCAAGGTGATGAGCTATGAGGACATCGTCGAAGCACAGACGAACCGTGATGTAAAAGCAGCCGGTCGTTTTTCTAAATGCAGCAAGTCGGCACCTCCAGCGGGTCAAGAGATAAGGTTCACGTTCTCAAGAAGTGAAAAGGGATTATTGCTCGATTTTGCATTTTGATTGAATTATTCGAGGTTATAGATTTGATGTTATTGAATCACATCTGCTTCACTTAGTCGGAAACCATTTCAAAAGAACCACGACAGGCATTCATATCGGAGATTGACATAGATACCACCTGGCCAGAACGTAAGTCCTAGCGCTAATACATCATTGTTAAGGTCTGATCTCTTTGTTCTGTAGTCAGGAGGAAGGCAAGTATGAGGCACCAGAGCATATGTTTGAAGTACTTCGGTCTTCCAGTGAGGCGAGCGAAGGCCTATGAGCCCTCGAAGATGGGGCTTCATATCGGCCTTGGTAACATTGGGAGCAACGGGTATACACTGCGTCTTTTTGGAAGCAATGGATAACATCATTAGAAAAGTCGAGGATGATATTGCCAAGCGCTCGTCCCACGGCTTCTGACGTTGACAACAGCATGCGCAACGACCTCAGACTTGGGATGAATCAAGTTTATATCAAGGTCTTCAACTCAACATGTTGACAGCAGTACGATAGGGAGCTCTTTTGTGCTCTCTATATCCTGTTTGTATCCTGTTTGTATCCTGTTTGGGCCTATGTCCGGTCGGCGTCGGGACACTACGAACTTACACAGCAACAGGCAGTGCGTCTTTCATAGCTCCCATATTCACCTGATCCGTTGTTGCGTCCTGCCGATACTCGTCACGTCTTCCATAATCTTCCTTGTTATGTTGTATGTCTCGTTCACGGTCTTTTGCTTTTTCACGGACGGTGGTTCCTGCTCACCTGGCAGGCCAGGCTTGGGTTAATCTTCTACCCTCTGGCATATCCTCGGCTCCCAGTAGGGCGTAGAATAACAGAAGAAGTTACTAGGGGAGAGGTAGGAGTGGAAGGAAAGCGTGTGGAAAACGAGTTAACATGATGATGAGGGCTAAGGATGTAACGGCAATTTGCGTGGTTATTAGAAAGATGAAGCAGAGAGGGTGGCCAGACCTTCAGGGGGAGGAGCCAAGCGCGATGGACGAAGACGCGAGCTGGAGGTACGAGCGGTTTAGTGGAAGATGCTGCAAGCGAGAATGGTCGATAGCGAGTAACTTGCTCTGCTGCAGATATTATTTATAGTTGGCGACGTGAACGAAGGGCAGTTGGGAGAGTCGAATGGGTCTGACGCTGGCCTGCCTTTTGGCCTCAAGCCAGGGCCTCAGGCGCCTGGCCTGCAGCACAAAAGCCTCATTGCTTGGCGGGACCACTCAGGCAGTCAGGCAGGTCTCCACATGCTACTGAATAGGGGAGATGGTAATCTCCGCCTTCATAGGGCTGATAGGGCTGGGGCCCGTTAGTAGAGTTTTCACCTGCTCGCTCCTACTCCTAGATAGCCTTCTAATAGCAACAACCACAATATCAATATGCCCCCATATGACCTCGTATTCCAACAGCTACCCTACGTGCCAACGCAACTCTCAGCTGCTGATCGGCTCTGCCACGTATCAAGCAGAGAAATCAGAATTTACTCGAAGTGTTCCCTTCACCGTCTTAGATCTTTCCTAAATCTCATCTCTGACGCTAGCGTGTTGATGGTCTCACCGTAAATGCCAGAACTCCTGTCATGACGGACCCGCTTTCCGTTGCCGCTGGGCTTGCGGGGCTAATCACGCTTGGTATCCAAGTGACCAAATCTCTCATCGAGTTCTACACCTCATACAGGGGTCAAGACACCGATGTGGCCCGAACGACGGGGAGCCTCGAGAGTCTCCTGAGCACATTTCGATGTCTTCACGATGCACTGCGGAGTCGTATTTTTCGGCCTGATGAGCAAGGTCTGATCAAGAACATCGAATCTTCCCTCTATAAATGCGACGAGCTCATTCAAGAACTCAAAAAAGAGTGTGAAAAGTTTGATAAAGCCTCGATCAGCGGCATCAAGGGCACAATCAAAGTCGCTGGGCGCCGAGCAGCATACCCGCTCCGACAAAGTACCCTCCAGAAGCTCCATGAAGACATCAGCGAGATACGTGAAAATTTATCACTAGCTCTTGAAGTGCTGCAGCTCAGAGACCACCAAACCACTCAAGACGATATCACCGAACTCAAGTCGCTTGTCGAGGTTGTGAGAGCGAGCCAGATCTCATCGACGATCCGTGACTGGCTCAAGGCGCCGGACGCAACTGTCAACCATAACGCTGCGTGCACTAAACGCCATCAAAGCACGGGCATGTGGTTCGTCAAGGGTCCTATCTTTGACACCTGGTTGACTCGGAATAGATCCTTCCTCTGGCTCAATGGGTTTGCAGGATGTGGGAAATCTGTCTTGTGCTCGACGGCCATCCAGTATACATTTCGTCATAAACGGTCTGATCGAGGTGTGGGCATTGCATTTTTCTATTTTACGTTTAATGATGAATCCAAACAAGACGAGTCAGCTATGCTACGCGCTCTGCTATTACAACTGTCAGGCCAACTCGCCGATAGTCACACAGACCTCGCCCGTCTACATGATTCGTACTGCACTGGCATCCCTCCGGCAATAGTCCTGACAGAGCATCTCCGACACCTGATTCAAAAGTTCGATCAGGTGTATATCCTGTTTGACGCACTGGACGAGAGTCCTCGATATGGCCAACGGGACCAGGTCCTCAATACAATTGAAACGATGCGGAAGTGGCTCTTGCGGGGACTGCACCTGTTGGTTACCAGTCGAGACGAGCCTGACATCCGCGAATCTCTGAGTCCTGTGGGGAATGAAGAATTGATCATGAAAAATGCCGAGATTAACCACGACATCAGCAACTTCATCTCCGGACAACTGGAAATCGACCCGAAGCTACGAAAGTGGCGTGCGCATCATGACCGAATCCAACAAGTATTGGCCGAGCGGGCTCAGGGGGTGTAAGTGAGCTAGAGCTGTATCTTTGTTGATACTGACAAGACACAGATTTCGTTGGGTCGAATGCCAATTCGAGTCTCTCAGGCGATGTCCTCGGAGTGAATGTCATCTGGAACGGTGCCTGCAGTCATTGCCACGAAGTTTGGACGAGACATATGAGCGAATCCTGTGCAGTATCGACGAGGGATCAATTAAAGATGCCCGGCGAATCCTGACTCTATTGTGCTTCTCGTTTCGCCCATTGACGGTACAAGAAGTCATTGACGGAATCGCTGTCGACCTTGACGAGCCGGCATGTCTTAATCTCCGACGTCGACTACAGGACGCGGACGATCTCCGTGAGATATGTCCCGGCCTGATCGACGTCGGCGTCAAGAGAAATGATGAGACACAGTTTGAGTCTGACCGCTACAATAATATAGAAGGAACGGCGCCGACCGTTCGTATCGCTCACTTCTCTGTACAAGAATACCTCGAATCCGATCGCATCACACAGCAGAAAGCCGCTTCACTTGCATTACAAAGCGCCTCCGCACATGCAGAGATTGCGCAAATATGTCTTATATACTTACAGGAGCCGGGGCTGTCCAGCGGAACACTCGATCAGACAAAGCTCAAGGAATTTCCACTCGCTCACTTTGCTGCCCTGTTTTGGCATCACCATTACAGGAACGCTACCAGCGCGACGTCTCGACTAAATCGTCTGATCTTGAGAATATTCCAACAGCACCAAGGCTCCTTCTACACTTGGGTGAAACTTCATAATCCGGACAGGCCATGGGTTACACGAGTGGACTTATCGCTCGACTCAAGCGACATTGCATCTCCAGTATACTATGCATCATTGCTGGGGCTTGATATAGTTCTATATGAGCTAATAAGTATTTGCCAAGAACTTACCAGCGAGGGAAGGGATCTGATAAATGCTCGAGGTGGATATTGTGGTAATGCGCTGCAGGCGGCATCAGAGGAAGGTCACGAAAAGGTAGTGCAGATATTGATCGATGCCGGAGCCGATGTGACTGCTCAAGGTGAAGATTATAGCAACGCACTGTACGCGGCATCAGAGAGAGGTCACGAAAAGGTAGTGCAAATATTGATCGATGCCAGAGCCGATGTGATTACTCAAGATACATACGATCACGCATTACACGCGGCATCATTGAAAGGTCACGAAAAGATAGTGCAGATATTGATCGATGCCGGAGCCGATGTGAATGCTCAAGGTAGATACGATAACGCACTGTACACGGCATCAGAGAGAGGTCACGAAAAGGTAGTGCAGATATTGATCAATGCCGAAGCCGATGTGATTACTCAAGATACATACGATCACGCATTGCACGCGGCATCTTTGGAAGGTCACGAAAAGGTAGTGCAGATATTGATCGATGCCGGAGCCGATGTGAATGCTCAAGGTAGATACGATAACGCACTGTACACGGCATCAAGAGAAGGTCACGAAAAGATAGTGCAGATATTGATCGATGCCGGAGCCTATGTGAATGCTCAAGGTGAATATTATGGTAATGCGCTGCAGGCGGCATCAGAGGGAGGTCACAAAAAGGTAGTGCAAATATTGATCGATGCCGAAGCCGATGTGAATGCTCAAAATGAATGTCATGATCACGCACTGTATGCGGCATCAAAGGAAGGTCACGAAAAGGTAGTGCAAATATTGATCGATGCCGGAGCCGATGTGAATGCTCAAGGTAGATACGATCACGCACTGTACACGGCATCAAGAGAAGGTCACGAAAAGGTAGTGCAGATATTGATCGATGCCGGAGCTGATGTAAATGCTCAAAATGAATATCATAATCACGCACTGAACGCGGCATCATTGAATGGTCACGAAAAGGTAGTGCAGATATTGATCGATGCCGGAGCCGATGTGACTGCTCAAGGTGAAGATTATAGCAACGCACTGTACGCGGCATCGTTGAATGGTCACGAAAAGATAGTGGAGATATTGATCGATGCCGAAGCCGATGTGACTGCTCAAGGTGAAGATTATAGCAACGCACTGTACGCGGCATCGTTGAATGGTCACGAAAAGATAGTGGAGATATTGATCGATGCCGAAGCCGATGTGAATGCTCAAGATGAAGATTATAGCAACGCACTGTACGCGGCATCGTTGAATGGTCACGAAAAGGTAGTGCAGATATTGATCGATGCCGGAGCCGATGTGAATGTTCGAGATGAATATTATAATCTCGCACTGAACGCGGCATCATTGAATGGTCACGAAAAGATAGTGCAGATATTAATCGATGCCGGAGCCGATGTGAATGCTCAAGGTGAATTTTATGGTCACGCACTGAACGCGGCATCAATGGGAGGTCACGAAAAGGTAGTGCAGATATTGATCGATGCCGGAGCCGATGTGAATGCTCGAGGTGGATGTTATGGTAATGCGCTGCAGGCGGCATTAGAGGGAGGTCACGAAAAGGTGGTGCAGATGTTGATCGATGCTGGCGCTGTGGAGCGGGAATATAGCATTAAAGACAGCAAAAGCGATCTTGGATAAGTTAAGATTCCCAGCAATGGTAACAATCTGTATCACAAGAGCCTTTTCTTTTTGAGGGGTGAGGCAATGCTTGGCTGCTTTCTCTCGACTGCCTTCCATGAGCATGGTCGTTCAAAGTAGACATCGGAGCACCGTATAAAACTGACAGGGCGGTATAAGTTGCATGGTTTGTGAAATCAAAGACACTGAAGGGCAAGGCGACGGTTAAATCTGGAGTCTGAGTTGTGGATAGCAGTTGTTGATGGAAGGCCTACTCCAAAATTCAGTAAAATTAAGCCAGATAATACCAAAAGGCCACGTTTGACACAACTAAAATTAGAATCCGTGGAATACTTTGCAACGGTCTAACACATCCAGCTGTTACCGGGCCAGTATAGGACCGTCTCAGATATCTTCAGGAGGTACTTGCATGATCGAGGAGTGGTGACAAAACAAGCACTGCGGGCACCAGAAAACGTATACAATGGCTCGATAACTGGTTCAAGCAACAGAAGAGATGCGCCTTTTGATTTGAATTTCAGATGTCTTGATATCACGGAATGCGACCAGTGCAAGGAAATAGGCCAGACTTTGGTGTTTCCTGCATCGATGTAGGTAAGAGAGCGAAAAGGTCGTTCAGACAGAGGTAATTCTAGGACTTACGTTGATGAGATGAATCCAGATATGTCTAAGAGTAACATCAACTGGCTTTCACTTCTTCCGTATTGTAGTGTAGTAAATTAGAAAAGGTCAAATTCAAGGTACCTTTGTCAGAGTCCGCTTACGCAGGGATGGAGGTTATCAGGTGTCTATCAACTATTATACGCTTAGCTCAGCTATTTCAGATTCCTGGGGCTGGTCTGTTATCTCTAGGTTCGTGTTGAGGGCACGAACTGCGCTTCGTTGGAGACTTTAGGTAGAAAGGATGTCTAGATTTAGCGGCCCTAGACCCTCGTGGCTGGAGGCCCTAGGCATGGCCTTCATATCACATCCTTGATTACTTGCACTCATATTTCGTCCCATAGACTTGTTCCATCAATCCAGTCTCTGCAGTAACTTTAAGAGCAAGTCGTTCGCCAATGCACAGGCGGTTATCTTGAGGCAACGACACAATCGCGGCCCGACTCCCGAGGCCCTTGAGGTCGTAATTAACCGAGGCACGCGAGGATTCTCTCTTGTTGGCGCTTCTTTTGCACGTCACATTCCACGAAGTCTCCTTTGCAACTCGTCTGCTAGTATGACTCTAGAAGACTTTGAAAAGTCTCTGGGTGAGAGTAGAAAGAGCAAACACCACAGAGAGACCACTGAACACGGCGAGAGGACCAGGAAGCGCTTGAAGCATCATCATAAACATCGTCACAGGAGCGTCGAGGACGAGCACAGGCACAGGCGGCCTAGACACTCCAGGAGTCGTGATGCCGACAGTAACGAGGAGCAGACGCCGGCAGGGGATCCTGGACCTGGTATATATAAGTCTCAGACCGAAGACGACGAGGAATGGGTAGAAAAGGATGTTGCTACCATTAGCATAGACGCGGAGCGCCATGGTATGCGTCCGCCCGGTGTTCAGGCAGAGCTGAAGAGAGACTCTTGGATGGAGGCTCCACCTGCTCTTGAAATTGACTATACGCAAAAGGGTTACAAGAAGCCTACCGAACCGACTACTTCAAAATCGTCAAAAGTAGACTTCGAGCTTAAAATACATGAAAACGAACTGAACAAACACCATTTGGAGGCCCTAGCGGACGGCAAAGACGTTCCCGATAAAGTTGCTAACGAACCTGCTCAGCACGAAGTAGAATACACATTTGGCGATGAAGGTGCACAGTGGAGAATGACCAAGCTCAAGGCGGTGTTTAGGCAAGCGGATGAGACAGGTAACACAGTTGATGATATAGCCATGGAGCGCTTCGGAGATTTGCGGGCATTTGATGATGCTAGAGAGGAGCAGATAGAATTGGAACGAAGGGAAACTTATGGCGAAGGTTACGTTGGGAAAGAAAAACCGAGCGGAGAGCTATTTCAACGGCGAAAGTTAGATGCTGGCGTACGAAACAACCACTCTCTCCTTAATCAGGATGATGACCGGGCTGAAGATCTCCCACGCGCTATAAAAACGGAACCATCGCCAGCGACAACTGTACGACTGGATCCAACTGCGTTGAATCGACTCAAAGCCCAAATGCTCAAAGCGAAACTACGTGGCTCCTCAGATGCTGCAGCCCTCAAAGCAGAGTATGACAATGCTATTACCTCCTTCGCCGCTCGTCAAGAGCCTAATGTAGTCGTCCTGGGAGCTATGGAGAGCAGAATGTTAGCGGGCGGGCGGAAGGGGGAAGTCCAAGCCGTTAACAACAAGCGAGGGCGAGAGAGAGGGCTAGTAGAGGAGAATGAAGATATGAGCATAGAGGATATGGTTCGAGAAGAGCGACGAACACGGAACCAAGCTGGCGGCGATGGAAAACGCTTTGCAGAAAGAATAGCGAAGGATGGCAAGTTCGATGTAATCAAATTCATCTTTGCCAAGGGTAGGCATTTGCTAATTGTCTACAGAATGATCTGGATTACATGGATGAAAACGCCACCAAACTGGCGAAACGTGTTCAAAAGTCTGAGATCAATCTGAAAAACATTGCAATATCAGATTTTCAGAAGATGAACCGTATCTTAGATAATTGTCCACTTTGCTACAAAGAAGATACGAATACGCCTCCGATTGCGCCCATTGTTTCTTTAGCGACTAGGGTGTACCTTACTTTACCCACCGAGCCCGAGATAAGTGAAGGCGGAGCATGTATCATACCAGTGCAACATCGGGGGAATCTCCTTGAGTGTGATGATGACGAATGGGAGGAGATCCGAGTGAGGTCGTTTCTTAACTTAGAAGTCATGGATTGCTAACATGATCATAGAACTTCATGAAAAGCCTCACTCGAATGTATCATGACCAAGGCAGAGATGTCATCTTCTACGAGAATGCTGCTGTCCCACAGCGAAAAAAACACGCTGGGATGGAGGTGGTTCCACTTCCATATAACCTTGGGGAAACCGCCCCCGCCTTCTTTAAAGAAGCAATTCTTGTATCCGACGAGGAGTGGACCCAACACAAGAAACTGATTGATACACTTGCCAAAGCTAAAGGAGGACTTGGGAAGCTAGCTTTTCGGCGAACGCTTGTGAAAGAGATGCCTTACTTTCACGTCTGGTTCGAAATCGATGGTGGATTAGGTCATATTGTCGAAGATGCAAATCGCTGGCCAAAGGGCGACCTCTTTGCGAGGGAAATTATCGGCGGCATACTCGATAGAGAACCAGATGTGATCAAGAAGCAAGGAAGATGGAATCAGGGAGGAGATAGAAGGGTTGAAGGATTCCGCAAGCGATGGAGGAAATTTGATTGGACGAGAGTTTTGACTGGTACGGATGCGCCGTCATGAATTCTATCCAGGTCCAGAAAGGAGAACGTATCCATGCTGCGCAGACTTGCCTAATGTGATTATCAAGATCCCGAAACTCTAGCGTTTTATATGCTCCATCGACCATGTGATTGCGGATCCGGAGGCCATGCGCCCTTGGTGCTGGTATCCGCACCTTACGAGGAACTCGGACTTTTTAAAAACTCTCATGGTTATCCGCTGCAGGGGGCCCTTTTAACCCATTTGAAAAAGGGCTTTTAGGATCGGGCTATGGCATAAAACCACTATCTATTGGTCGTAGCGGCTCGTAGTCCGATTTCGAGCTTAGAGCTGGTGAAGCTCCCTAAAAGCTGACTGGCAGGTTCAAATTCAAATATCCTGACGCGGGTTTGACAGCTGTGGAAGGCCGATTGCCAAAGTAGAGGAGGGGTTGTTTTAGACCGAGGAGCAGGAGATGGGTTTTGGCATCTTGCTTCGGATTGGCCTATGGAACGGAAGAGCAGAAGCGACGGCGGATCCCTCCTCCTGCCAGGGCCATGCCTCGCATATCGATCGAGGGAACGTGAGGCATGCACGTGGTACAGATACGAGCATGCTGCATCAGTGCTGCACAATCATCACCAGGCCCTGTCGATCGATGTTCTTGGAATGTGATGACCGCTCTCGTGTTTGTGTCCTTCTCCCTGGGTCAGTCTGAAGTAACGCTTTATTGCCTCATCATTGTTTCAAGTTAAATAGAAGGCGGGATGTCTTCATTAAACATAGGGAGCCTATCAATTTTGAAGACGTAGAGGAGATAGTTACATAGGCAGCCTATCAGAGTTTAGGCCGGGCTGATGATGCACCTGTGAATATCCGCGTCGTTCTCCAGGCTGCACAACATCCAACATATGCAGTGTTGCAGCTTATAGTGACTTGACTGTCCTGATCGACCAACAATGATGCTTCGTCAGGAGCCGCAAGCTGAGACTAACCAGGAAGGTTTCTGTAGCTCAAACAACCCTTCGCTTAGGACCGAGTGGCTTGCGCGAATAACGGGTCGCCTCCGCCCGTTGTCCTTTTCGATTTTCCTTCTCGAAGTGACGAAGAACTGAATTGAGTTCTCCTAGTGCTGCCCCTAAGATCCTTCTCTGCTGGCTTCCATTCCATGCGACCCAACGACCACCTCATCTCAGAGGAGCCTTCACCGCGCGCACGACCAGGTCCTGTTAGATGCGCGGCCAAGGTTCATGGCAACATCATGCTTGCTACCGCTGCAGATGCCAGTCGGAGATGCCAGTCGGCTTGCTCCGGAGGACATGCCACCCACATGTCCAAGGCTTGTAACGTCAACCCTAGGGCCATGCTCCGACCCTGTCTGTGCATCAGCAGGTCATTTGTCAAGTGCTTTGTTGCAGTAGCGGGCCTCTGTGGTTACCAAAAAGGTACATCATCATCATCATCATCAACAACAACAGGCAGGACACACAGCTGTCGGTGATTGACAATGATCCGTGTCTGGAAGTCAAGAACAGATTGAAGACGGCGACGAAGATGAAACTCTCTTCAATCACCCAAGCTTTTCAACCCATCCCTCTTCGCTAACACGCTTGACAGGCGTTGGGGCTCGGTAGCGAAAACCCTTGACATATCTGTGTCCATGAAGACCATTTACAGATGGTCCGCTTTCCATTTCCGAACGGGCTTTGCATGATTTGATAGAAGCAGGTGGGATGTAGTTAGTAAGGTAGACCAGAGTTCTTGAGGGAATTCAGGCAGATGCGCTAGTGCCAGAAACAGCAACGGAAAGGCTTGACGTTTCACAATCTCTCCATTTCAAATAAGAATTAATCTTCCCCCCCTTCGCCTCTATCAATAAATACCTTAGACGGATAATAATTATAGTAATAATAATGATGCTCGCTTGTCGTTATTTATTGTTATTGACATCAAATCAGCCCCCAATCTTTAATTCCTTAATGCATGCAAGATGATGGTATTCCAGATGATCGATCAGAGCCGAAAGACTTTGACGCGATCTTGCTCTTCTAACACCTCTGGGTAAAGTAGTGAATCCAGTTGAATTCTAGAATCCCCCGCGCCACTTTCTACTACGGCCACCATTCCCGTACTCTGCCACAGCGGCATTATTTGAATTCTTCGAGCTATCCTCCCTTGAGCGCAAATCCCCCTCGGTGTCCTCGATCACCCCCCAACCGCTGCATCTCCAAGTCCCGACGTGTGTGTGTGTATGTGTGTTGTGGACATGTCACAACCCAACAGCAATCAATCGCGTCAATCGACTTCGTATCCCTCACCACACTCATACCCATCTCCGTCCATGTCCGCCTATGCGTATCCGCCACCGACACAAGGCCAGGGCGCAGAAGCATATCGCGCGTCTCCGACCGGATCAAACGTGTCGCTTCCATCGCTCAACCTACCTCCTATCCGTGCCATCGACGGTCGGGAACAGCAGCCATCGCAACAACAGCAACAGCAAGGCGGTCAGGCCGCGGTGGGATCTGCCTTGCCACCTCCAATGGCTCAATACTACCACAATCAGGGACAATCGCTGCCACCTCCTCCGCAACACATGAATGTCACATCCGATCCCAACCAACCGCTTCGCTACCCTCTTCCACCGACCGATGGGGGGAGGATTATGTCTGGCGGGAGACACAAGAAGGAGATAAAGCGGAGAACGAAGACAGGCTGTCTTACGTGTCGCAAACGACGGATAAAGGTACGGGTATACCCTTCTTGTAATCGCAACAGCATCAAGTACTCGTGAGCTTCGTCTTCGATGCAGTTGTAATTGTATTCGTTTAGCATTTACCGAGTTTCTTTCTTGGTTTGCGATCGGTTAAGTCCCGCTTCAAGCGAGTGTCACCACGCTCTTTCATCACCGAGCGATAATGGGTGCTCAATCTCAACAACACCTCGAGCCTTTGCTGACATGGTTGCTTATTCTCGACTAGTGTGATGAAGCACATCCGGCCTGTCGAAACTGCCAGAAAAGCAAGAGGGAGTGCTTAGGTTACGACCCGATCTTCAAGTCACAGCCAGGTCCTGCTGCTATCCAACCTGCTCCTAGCGCACCGCCCTCCATGCAAGCCACATCAGCGACTGCGTCGCCTTACCCACCTCCTCCTCAAGGATATATGCCTGCAGGCTCTCACTCCTATGCCCCAAATCATGCAGCCGGCGCAAGCTCACCAGGTTCGTCAGCGGAACCCTACGACTACAGTGCCGCCATAGATCCAGCGCTTGAAGGAGCCGGCACACCTCAGTTGCAGAACACCAACAACTCATACGACGGAGCGCAAGACTTCAAGCAAAGCCTGGACAACGCAACTCCCTATCCGCCAAGTGCGTCGGGGCAAAACCACAGAGGTAAACCACCCTTGCTCGTCAACACATTGAACAACAAGCACCAAAGAATATAATCTTGCTGACACTATCATCGTAGCGAAGCGGACAAAGATCGATGACCTTCTAGCTATCAATGGCGTCCATCCTCCTCCACCAACGGCATCCGCAGGACCTATTAATTACGATGAGATTAAGAACATTTACAATACCGTTTACGCCCCTGGTATCGACAAGTTTTTAGAGACTTCGTGGTTCCGACTAAAAGGGATAGACCACCTACTAAAAGATCGTCTCTTGTGCGAGCAATTCACCACCCTAATTTCAAGATATACCATCGAGCCCCAACACCCTCAATACTATCAAATGACCGCTGCCACTCAAAGTCTTGAGGCTAGTGTTGTCTGGTCCATGATGGGTCTGTGTCGTCATGTAGCTAACACGCCCAATACCACCAATGGTCAAGCCAGCCATCCTGAAGTGGATGACGATGTAAAAGACGCTGCTGCGAGGCTGGAAGTCTTTGAAAAACTTATTTCCGGGGAGTACCTTGATCCCGAGCCAGAACTCAAGACGGAGAACACAACCAACGGCACTGCTTTCGAGGAACAGCTCAAGTATCGCGAACGCGAGTTCTGGCGTCTCGTGAGCACTTTTCTTACCATACGCGACGATGAGGCTAGCTCAGCCAAGGAAATCGACGACACCCTTGGCAGCTGTCGGAGCCTCCTGGATAGCCGCGAGAACCGGGATGTCGTTTACTCTATTGCGATTGCTCGACATGTTGGACAGCGGATGGCAGAGTTCCCAAACAACATACAGCAGCCCGCCAGCAACGATGAACAAGACGCCAGAACCAAGCTCTATGTTGCCAAGAAATTCATCGAGGACGAGGCGAACGGAAAAGGGACGAACCAGGTTATCCAGAGGCTGTGCGGGATGGCTATGAGATCGTGGACCGTGAGACGGTGAGCCGACGGAGGTCTCTGCACGTGTGTTGAAGAGCATGGAGTCTGATGGTACGGCCATTTGACCGGTTCAGAGCTTGAGCCAAGTGGCAGGAACAAAAATGGTACGACGGTAACGGACGGGCTGGCTCGATCCCAGGACGAATGCCTAGGGCTTCCTTACGACGGGATGTTACAAGTCCAAATGAAAAATGGAGGATATACGATCTTCAATTTAAGCTGCAGATGCAAGCACTGCGTCCGCCAGGCTAATGGCTTGTACCGCAATCATGGAGCTCTAGCTAGATAATAGTAATGCTGCTATTGAACACTTGCAATTTCTCTCCCAATCGACATGGGTTGCTAATCTCTACGAGTAGATTTCGAGATATCACACTGACTGCTGCGTTTACACGCAACGACTCGGTGCAAAATGCACATCTACAATCTTACTTACTTTAGGCGAGAATTCCGCCCCCAGTATCTCTTATCGCCGCGATATACAGCCGACGCTTTCTGCCCTCCGAAGTCGCTGATCCGCAATCAATTGCTCCCGCAGCGGCTTTGCCATCCCAACACCCCATTATTTTCCTCTCACCACAATCTCCCCGCCCCACCACCATGTCCTCTAAGCCCAAAGTCGTCCTCCTCGGAGGAATTGAGCAGTACCTTCCTCCCCTCGCTTCCCTCAACCGCACCACCTACTAACGTCCCCACTCCTTTGCCAGCGCCCCCGCCCAAGAAGCCTGGGACTCCCTCTCCTCAATCGCCGAGCTCGTCACGACCAAAGCGAAAAACCGCGCCGAGTTCTGTGCGGAGTGTCGGAGTGGCGCTTTTGATGGGCTCAAGGTCGTTTATCGGACGTTTGAGAGTGTGGGGATTACGGGGAAGATAAACGGGGAGGTGGTGCGGGAGTTGGCGAGGGCGGGGTGTCGGTTTATCTGTCATAATGGTGGGTGTGGTGTTTTTATCTTGGTGTGGGAGGGAGGGGGGGCTGGGAGAATGTTTTCTTTTTCCGCCTATCAATTCTTATTTATCGCTTCCAGAGCATGACGCTCATGACTCCCAGGCGCCGGCTACGACCAAATCGACGTCCCCGCCTGCACCTCGGCCTCGATTCGCGTCTCCCACGTGCCCACCGCCGTCGACGCCGCCACCGCCGACACCGCCATCTTCCTCCTCCTCGGCACCCTGCGCAACTACAACGCCGCCCTGCAGAACCTGCGCCAAGGCTCCTGGCGCGGCAACCCGCCTCCGCCGCTGGGCCATGACCCCGAGGGCAAAGTGCTGGGGATTTTGGGCATGGGGGGCATTGGGAGGAATATGAAGAAGAAGGCGGAGGCGTTTGGCATGAGGGTTGTCTATCATAACCGGAAGGAGCTGAGCGAGGACATGGCCGGCGGGGCGCGGTATGTGGGGTTTGAGGAGCTGCTGAAGACGAGTGATGTTGTCAGTCTGAACTTACCACTAAATGTACGTCTCCTTCCCCCCCTCCCCCCAACATCCACTGCCCTCCTCCAACCACTCCCCCCCACAAAACACCCTCAAACTAACCAAACCCCCCCATTTCCCCCCCCCTCAGCACTCGACCCACCACCTCCTCTCCACCGCGCAATTCGCGCTCATGAAACCCACCGCCACCCTCATCAACACAGCCCGCGGCGCCATCATCGACGAAGCCGCCCTCGTCGCCGCCCTCGCCGCCAACACAATCGCCAGCGTCGGCCTCGACGTCTTCGAGAACGAGCCCGCCGTGCACCCGGGCTTGGCCGCCGATCCGAGGGTGCTGCTGCTGCCGCACATGGGCACTTGGACCGTGGAGACGCAGACGGAGATGGAGCTGTGGAATTTGCGGAATGTGAGGGCGGCGTTGGAGGGGGGGGGGTTGGTGAGTCCGGTGGCGGAGCAGGAGGGGATGGAGGGGGGGGGAGGTGGTGGGGGGATGAGATAAGGTGATGGTGAGTTTGTTGTTGGTGGAAAGGGAGGGGGGGAGGGGGGATGGGTGTGTTCATGAAGAGGGGGATGGTGGGGAATGATCCGGATGGCGTAGAATGCGGGTATAGAGAACGCTTTGCTTCATGGATAGAAACGATGGGCGGATGGCAAGCTCTAGAGTTCGTATCGAAGCCTTAGATATCTTTGATCCTGTGCGAAGGGGAAGGATTGAGGTGGATCGGTTGTGGAATCAGCTTGTTGCGCTATGCTGTGTGCATGACCCTCTTTCCGACTGTATATATCGCATATGCATCTCACATTAGCCTTCTCCACCTCCGCTCCGCGTCTATTACCCTTCCATTACGCCGGTCTCGTATCCTCTCCCTCTGCCCTCGTCTTCTAATCACGGCCAACCACATTTACCACCCCACCGTCCAAAGGAGCTCCTCTTCCACGATACCCTAATCTACACCGTCAACCACCAAACTTACCACTCGACTCAGTCGTCAGGATCCCCCACAAGCCCCATCTCCCACCCACTCATCTCTTTCTTCTCCATCCCGAACCAACTCTTCACCTCTTCGGTCCAGGACTTGTCAATTTCCTGGTTGGCAGGGCTGCCGTCGATAACTCTCATATTTAGTTCTCTGGTTGTGTTGTCTACTGCTTCTTGAGGAGCGAGCTCAAACTGACGCATTCGCTCTGCAATCCGCCCATCCAGGACCATCTTCTCCCTCCACGGCCTCTCCCTTTCTTCTCCATCTTGGTTCTCAGCCCATGCGCTCTTATGCCACTCTGCCTCCTCTCCCTTTAGCACGTCTTCTTGCTCCCACCTCCTCTTGCCCTGCGCCACTGCGCCTTGGAGATCTATAATTGTAGGCGAGTCAGGATCCGCGGCGGTGACGAAATCGGTTTCGCAGTCGAAGGGACGAGAGCTCGAGGCTAGAACGAGGGCGGCGACCTGCCGGCCTGTCTCATCGGCTAGGCGCCGCCGCGTTAGAAAACGATAGAGGCGGGTGGGGGTGTTTAGGAAGCCGAGGAGATGGGGGAAGGGGAGGGTGAGGGTGGGGGGGAGTTGTTCGGGAAGAGACAGGGGAAGGGGAATTGTGGGGTAGAGGTTGGTGGATATGTAGGGGGGTGTGTGGGTGGAAGGCTTTTTGTTTTCGACTGGGGGTTTGGGAGGCGGTGACGAGGGGTCCGCCTGAGCGGAAAAGGATTCAGCGGTTGAGGAGGGGTCGGAGGATGGGGTCTCTTGAGAAAGGGAAATGGTAGGCGTGTCGGGCGCTGGAGGAGGGTCGTTTGGCAATTCTTCTGGAGGGCGAGGGGGGTCTAAAGGTCCTAGCCATCCCTCATGCAGGCCGCGGATGTATTCTTTCCACGTGTGTCTGCCAAGAATCAGATCCCCCTGCACGGTATCCCATTCCCTCGTTCCTGTGTGCTGGCGCAATTGGCCGACTACGTCTTCCTTTGGAGGCTCTTCAGCCTCGGCCTTCTCTCTCCTCTTTCTCCTCAATTTCCTGATCTTCTCTGACAACCCCGCTCTCACATCTCCCTCTCGCCTTCCCTCAATAACGTCCCAGTCCAGCGCCCCAGCTACGAGAATCGGCTTTACATATTCATGAAAATGCTCTCTCGCCGCCCTTAAACCATCACCCGGAGGCGCAGAAAGGAATATTGTGATCTTGCGCGGCATGGTCTGTACGGGGAGAGACTCGTATGCAAGGTGAGAAACGAGGTTGCACCATCTTTTTTGAGCGCGCTTTTTGTGGTGGCGGTCGTAGAGAAGGGCGGTGGTAAAGGCGCCGGTGATGGAGAGGAAGATGAGCCAATTACGCGAGGGGAGCTTGAGGCGGAGATTGGGGAGACCTGTAGTGGTGTGAGAAGAGTAGGAAAGCTTATTCGGAGTGGAACAAGTTACCCATCATGCGGAAGACGGGGTTTTGGACTGGTTTGGGCGGTGCTTTAGGGGAAGTCTTTGAAGTAGAAGATACCGATGCATCTTTTACAGCTTCTGCTGATACAGGCTTCGGCTTATCTGCCATGGTGTAGACTTGGAGAGCTACGAGAGCTTTTGGTCCAAGCTATCTCATCCATCAACTTTTTCTGCATAGGCCAGCCCTAAACGCTAAGGGAACCTTGCTTGTCTCGCACGCCATTGCCTAATGCGGCATATTGTATACATTATGCGCTTAGGCGATACATACATTTCTACAGCATGGCTTCTCATGGGACAACGAGGATGTGAAGAATCTCATATGTAGACCCACGAGTAACTTCTCTATCTACTCCACACCAGCCAACCCTCCCTACTCGTTTTCACCCCTCTTTCCCGTTTGCCTTTTCGACGTGATCGGCGTCTCCATGCCTCGCACTCCATTAATAGCTTTCAAAATGCTTGTAGAATGCGCCGCTTCGCAGAAAGAAATACCGCAGATCGAAGCAGATGTCTTGTACTTTAATTCCAATGTCATGTCTCGTTCTTCGCAAAAGCACTGGCTTCCGGCCATCGTGCGTGGGCGGCAGCAATGTAATCATCGCGGATTCTCTGCTCCGCCTTCCACGCATTGAGCAGCTTCAGCCCACGGATCGCATCATTTAAGGATGCCGAGTCGAGAGCTAATGTTCTAAGGATGTCTTTATGATTGTCCTCATGAGTCTTAGGCTCCAGAAAATATCGAGTACTAATGCCGACTTGGACGTGAGCGGCGCTGTTATGGTGTTTTGAACGATAATCAGAATTGTATTGCGACAAGTCAGCGTCTTTTGAGAGGATCGGGGAGAATTCTGACTCTATGACCTCGGATAATTTTGCATTCAGCGGCTCAGGTATAGAATTGAGGGCGCGGCGATACCGAACTGTTTGTTCGTGCGTGGTAGGATTTGAGCTGTCAATCGACCGAGCTGCGAGCAGGCAGCGGAGAGCAAGAAGATACTTTTCTGAATATAGTTTAGGACATTGCATATATTGCTGTACGTTTAGATGTACTTACTTCTTCGGATGAAAACCTCGAAACCTGCATGTTGCGCCTCGATATTTTTCGAACTGAACTCCAACAGTGGTGTCACAAACTTCATGGCGTCCACCAGAGGTTCCGAAGTTTGCAAGAGCTTTGTACCCTTGGGATCCTTGTCTTCCTTTTTGGTTTCAGCATCTGGGTTTCCTCCGGCAGTCTTCTTCGTATCCTTCTTCTCTGCTTCCATCTGCTCCTGCTTTTCCTTCTCCTTCCTGGCCTTTTTCTGGGCCTTTTTGCGTTCGGCGGCGTCCAATTTCTCAAGATTACCGTTCATACCATTTGTCATAGACTCATTGGCAAGATGTGGGTGGTCATGCAGCATGACGTATATTTTGGCAGCAGATATTGCAGACCGAGAGAAAAAAGGATCCTCCCTAAGGCGGTCCTCCCATCTGATCATGTCAACGTACGCTCTGATCTGACCTTTTCGTAACGAAAAGGTGTGGAAGTCAAATTGGTCCTCTTGCCATATCTCGAAAATATTGTATATTGAAGTGAATCGTTTCAACGCCAGACCGAGTTTGCCTTGGCGTAAGTACGCTTCTCCATCCTCCGTGATAAACCATACACATTGCATGTCATGAAGGTCTCCAAGTGGGCCTCCTACAGCCTCGTTTCTCGTAAATTTGCCCATATTCGTAATGGCTCCATCATTGTCGTGGTTTCGTAATTGGTACTTCGCGGCCTTCGTGTTAATGTAACGATCTCTTACGTCCAGAGTTCTTGCATGTTCCATCGTCTCTGCAGCTTTTGGAATATCACCATAGTGCTTCCAAATCCTAGCTTTCGTCATTTGGAGATCCACCGAATCATGCTTCGATTCTATTGCTTTGTTGACAATTTTCATGGCTTTGGCCAGATCCCGGCTTAGATGGTAATTGTAGTGCTGCGCAAGGAAATATCGTACAGAATCATCAAACAGTGATGCGTCACCGTTGACTTGCTTCTCCACAGAACCGTTAGGTTGTCGAGTATGCGTACCAGCTGCGTAGCTTTCTACCAGATCCTGTATTGCGTCTCGTTTTCTTTCATCGGCGTATAGAGCTTTGATGTTAGCAAATGTCGAAGGTATCCCCTTGTGGAGCATATGCTGTAGGTATTGATCGGCCGCTTCCCGAAAGTCATCACCCTCTAGGAAATCTAACGGAATCCTTCGGGCAGCATCACCTCTAGGATTCTTCTCTACAAATTCATCATACATGCTCTTCAATGATTTGACGTCCGTCTTGGTTAAGTCTAAGGTAGCTTGAAGCCCTTCGTAATAGGGCCGATACTCAGCATTCCGGCCTAGCAGTGCCCGGTACGCTTTCTCTGCGTCTTGATTTCTACCCAGCTTCAGTAGGTACTGTGCTCGCATTTCCATGACCGCTGTTCGATCTAAATTGTTCTTAGACACGGCGTCGAGGTGTTCTAAAGCCCGCTCTGTCTCTCCCATCTCGGCAATAATTGTATTCTTATACAAAACAGCCTCAGAATGCTCAGTGTCCGATCTTGGCGGTGGTGATCTGAGTGTGTCTTCATAGGTAGAAAGAGTCTGTTCAGCATCAGCTAATTCACCGGCCAAATGTTGCGCTATTGCAAGTGCTGTCCAATTTTGCCGCAATCCACTCCGTGATTGTAGTATTGTCCGCCGACTCTGGATATAGCCCTGATAGTCCCGCATCTGCATTTGTAGTAGAGCTAGATCCTTCTGTATCTGCTGCGAGTCCGGTTCCAGCTTCAAGGCAAATCGGTATGCTTTAATAGCCTCCTCGAAATCCTTGACATATCTCCACAGCAGCCCATACACATGCCAACATATGTGCGATTTCATGTCATTTTTCAACGCTATCTTTGCCAAGGCAAAAGCTTCGGCCGAATTTCCCTGTGAGTTGATGATCAGGGCTTTCATTGCTTGGGTATCTCCATGGTTGGGGATCTTTCGAAGTATCTGATCTGCTGCCTTGAGGCCTTTGACAGTTGTTAGCTGGGTTCAGAACCACGAAGCGCACAACGCTACCTTTCTTGAACTGCTTATTTTCATAATTCTTGACCACCTGAGTAAAGAGCGAGCGCTCCTTTGAGGGCAGCTGCTGAGGCATGGTGACTCAAGCCACAGAATATGCAATTATGATTCTTGGCTGGGGGGGATCTGGTGGGTACCCAGTCGCTTCTCCAAAGCACACCTGCAACAGATGGTATGCGGCCACTTTCAGCACTCCATTGTCCTACTAGCTCAAATCAGTTCCGGCAATGACAACCCAGAAGTAGTGACTCTCGAATTCTAATTTGAAGGACGATCAATCTGCGAGGATCATGTTACCGGGCTTTGCGGATAAGCCTAAGATGCCTCACTTACGGCGGTAGAAATTCCGAGGTTGTTCACGGCAGATCTCGTACACGAAATTCAAGAGCCGAGAGCGTCAATTGCAACAGAAACTATTTCTGAGTATAGTCCTATGCATATATGTCTATTACGGCCATCTGGCAGACTAGGATATTCTAAAGATTAAGAAATCAATGGAGAGTTATGGATTGAACATGGCTTCTGACGATCTTTTCCATGCTCTATCGCGAGCGACCTCAACCATCCTGCGGAGACTCGCCGTGGTTGCGGTTTACTCAGGTTGGTGTTATATAGACAAACGGGCACACCGTGCCAGAATGCAGATTCCTGAACCATCCAAGAACTGGTGAGGTAGACAACATACGCAGGGGCGAAGAGAGCAGATTGGTGCCAGTACTCGTAATACTGCAAAGGCAGATCTCCAACTCATATGGCTGGACTTGAATATACAGTTTCGTCCCTGTCGTGGCCATGAATTATATTCTGCGATACACACATCAAGGTCTACAGCCGTACCACACCAACGCTCGTTCCCATGCTCTTTGACCCTGTAACTGCTATTTCGACTGGTTTTGCATGTCATCGATGATCCTCTCGAAGTGCCCGCCATCTTTTAAGAGCCTCTTCCCAGCCGACCCCAACATCTCCACACCGTTCCGCTACCAAGCCCCATGTTCTTGCTCTTATGATGTTTTCTACGCTCCTCTCATTCCGGACGAGGTTTGCCAACGACTCAGTTCGAGCTTCTCTTGGAAAAAGCCGTCCACTGTAGGGGTCAAGTCGCTCGTCGACGACCCTTTCTCTATCTTTAATCGACTCGGCCTGTTTCAAGACCAGATCCGGGTCGTTAGGGTCTAGTGCTACGCCGGCGCAGTAATTCAGAACGTCCGATCTTGTCTGCCACGATCGGTAGAGCGTATTATTTTTAAATGTCTCACACGACTGAGAATCCACTGGTCGTCGGGCCGCAGGCCGTTCCTGCCGCTGTGATGTGGAAGCCGGATCAAATCCTGCTCTTGAGGGGTTCATCAACGCATTGAGGTTCTGTATTATCGAGTCATCGATCATGCCACGAGACATCCGGAGGAAATCTGCTCTTGGGTATACCTTGATTAGCTCGAGTGTATCAGGCCGAGGGGTTATCGGTAGGCCGCACCACGTAGCGCTATCTCGTTGAAGCAAAATTGTGGTGTCAAAGTCGGCGTACTCGAAGGTTGTGACATTTCGTTCAATGGTTTCTGCAAAGCTACGTCTTTCTTCTGTCTTCTCTGAGCCCAGAAAAGCCCCGCCACCTTGGAGTAGAAGCCTGGAGTTTCAACAGCAGTAGCGATTTTTATTATGGGTTAGGTAATGTACTTGGTTGGCAGACGTATATTCAGAGAAAATAAATTAAACGTTGATGATTGAACTTGGGGTTTTCGTTATACTAAAATGACTCTTGTGGTTGAGACTCAAAACCCTTGCACGATACGCCAACACGTGACATGGTGACCTACTCGTCTTCCAACTCCATATTCTATTCTCTTCATTCTGCGACGAACACGAAATTTTAGTAGGTATCTCTGCCATTCATGCTTTGAATGCTGATGAACTCAAGCTGGAGCATTCTTGTCCTATTGTGTTCTCTCACTCTACGTGCTTCACTTGCTTATTGTCCACTTCCTGCCTCGGTCTTTCGACCAGCTTTCGTCTGACGTATGAAATATATACGTTTTCTAACCAAAGTTCAAAAAAGCTACGATAATGCCTGAGATTGGAGAAGGTATAAATACATACGCTGCTATAAACCACCGACACTGACGAAGTAACCAGTTGCCCGCATTGTCCACTACATTCACAAGCATCTTGTGGGCAAAACCTTGGCTGTAGTAAAGGCGCAACATGACGAAAATGTATTTGGAAAAGTTGGTACCTCGGCCGCCGAATTCGAGAAGGCTTTGACAGGCAAAAAAGTCCTTGATGCCAGGCAGCAAGGCAAATATTTTTGGTAAGCACGGATCCGGCGCTCTAGAGTCTTTGGACATCTCAAGTGTTTTCGATTATCCCGGAAAATTTCTCTCAAAGAGGCTGTTTGTTATTCTTATGCCTCAACGACATGTTCTAACTGTCGTTCATATTACAAAAAATGCATGTTTGCACCTTTCAAAATATGATTGATTGCTAGGGTTACTCTCAAGCCGATACTTGGGTAGATCTCGAGATCTTTAGATTTTTGGAAACCGAGAAAGGAGAATAAAGGTGCACAGCTATTCGCTGTCTCTACCCCATACATACGTGTTGTACGCTCTCCCACGCTAGCCCGTGGTGTGAACCTGTACCTCCAAATCTTCCATGGGGCTTTGTCTGTAGAGTATTCATTTTAAACTACCTCCACGTCTCGAGTTTTCCTTATAATTTCTTTTCCTTGTCCACAATCAGCCAGCTACATCAACCTAATTATTCATAGGCTCGTGATGTCCTTCCCACCCCACCCACTTTTCCATTTTGGCATGACAGGGTGGTGGAAAATCCGCAACGAAGAAACAGCTTATTACAAGCCTACTAAACCCGAGGAGCCGACATGGCCGCCTAAGTTTTGGAAGTTCACGCTCGAAACCGCCGAAGAACCAAAAACTGAAGCCGCTTTTGTTGATTCTCGGAGATTCGCGAGGATACGCCTTGTCGACTGCGCAGCAGAGGATATGCGAGACACCAGTCCACTGAAAGAGAACGGTCCCGATCCCGTGATTGATAAGGATATATTGACCGAAGAATGGTTGACAGAGAAGCTTGGAAGCAAAAAAGTCCCAGTCAAAGCTCTGTTATTAGACCAGGCGAACATCAGTGGTATAGGTAACTGGGTGAGCATGTTTCCATAATTCATGAGTCTATCCTAATAGAGCAGTGCTAACTCTGCATTCTTGTAGGTTGGGTAAGTGTTTGCAAGAGACATCATTTTATAGTTCGTGACACTAAACATTACTTCCTATTCCAGTGATGAGTTACTCTACCACGCGCGCATCCACCCAGAACAGTACAGCAATACTCTTTCAGCATCGCAAATCAAACAATTGCATACCTCTCTGCACTATGTATGCGGTCTTGCCGTCTCAACCTTGTCGGACAGCAGTAAGTACCCCGAGGAATGGCTCTTCAAGCATCGGTGGGGCAAAGGCAAGAAAGATGACCCGAAGAAGCTACCAAACGGCGCAAGTATCAAGCATATTACTGTGGGAGGAAGAACGAGCGCCATAGTGCCAAGCGTACAAAAGAAGACGGGACCAATAGCGGGAGATCTTGAAGGTGGCGACGCAGAAGACGGAGAAGCGAATAGGGATGAGGAGGTTAAAGCCAAAGCAAAGCCGCGCGGAAGTAAAGGGCAAAATTTAAAGACTAAGAAAGAGGAGATCGAAGACGAAGAGGAGGCAGAAGCTGAACCAGCACCAAAGACATCAACAGACAGGAAACGTTCTATCAAATACGTAGAGGAAGAAATCAACCCCGAAGCTTTCGACGGCGACCACCACGGGGCTGAAGAAGATAAGCCACCACGCAAGAAGAGAAAAGAAAATGTCAAGAATGAGACGAATAGCGAGGTCAAGACGCACAAAGGGAAGAAAGGGAAGGCGGCTGGTGAAGAGCCCCTTAACGGACGGAGAAGATCGGCAAGGGCGAGTAGGAACGGGACGTGATGTGAACCATTGAGTGGGCTTGCGAAAGGCAAAAGCTTGAACGGGGAGTGCATACCGTATTGTTAGGAATGTATAAAATCCCAACATTAGATTCTGGTATACATGTGAGACTCCTTGGTGTCTCTTTCACATTTGAGGCTTCTTACTGTACTCTTTGGTCCCAACACTACTTGGCTCCTCTAGGAGCATTTACCCTTCGGAATTGTTCGAAAAAACCCTCGAGAGCCGAGGACAGAACAATAAAGCAAACCCAAGATGGAGAGACGGTCAAGCGCACCGTCATGGCCAATGATTGGTTCATCACCGATTATTGGATATGACCGATAGCAATAGGTCCCAATAGCTGCAGCATTTTCCGCGATTTGTCCACGTTGTTAAGGTACCCGGTCTTGTCAGTCCACTGACTGGATCTCGAACGTTGAAAGTGACAGCGGCAACTCAACAGCCTGCCTGCAGCGGCTATTGGATTTTTTTAATTGCATGCTGCATACATGTTGCAGCGCTAGAAGCATGTACGTTAACACCAAAAGGGTCCCCATTCCCTCTCTTTGCCCTATCATTCTTGCAGACAGTGTGACTGAACTGTCAATTGCCATGCCCCGCCCTGCAGTGTCGCATGCTCCTTTCAACTTAGCGGCGCCACAGAAATCTCTGTCAAGGGTATTCCTTGTCTGCATGAAAGAATAATCTCAAAAAGTTTGATGCTGCTTGTATGATGGAGAGGTCTTGTCTCGTCGAAGACACAGCCTGCAAGTGTTCTTGTAGTTGGAAATTGAACCTCTCAACACCTGCTGGAGGACCCAAGCACTGAGTTGACTCTATTGGCCCGTTAAGCGAGATCTTATCGGTCCGTGCCGCCGGACAAGGAGAATCAGTGATACCGACTTATATTCGTAAACCTCAACTCACCTCCTGTCTTCCTCTCTTCGTGGTCGTCAGTCACGACACCACCGTGTGGCTATCCTTGAGCGCGGACCTTACAGTCTGTTCTGAAGTTCAGTCAAATTGTACTCCAACCTTCTAACGACGCTAGTTGCACGCGTGAACCTTCTGTAACGTTACAAGCAGGGGGCGATCAACGAGTCCGGAAAAAAAACAGTACCAGCACGATCTTCAACGACCATGGACCCCAACAATCGTCTCCATTTGGACTTTGGTGGTGGGGGATACAACAACGAGCGCAATTACCCTGCGACCAACGAGCGTGTCTTCCCAACGACCCCCTCGACCTTCCCACAACCTATCTTCCCAAACCAAGGCGGCCAGCTCCCTCAAAATTATGGTGCAGCTCAGATCCAGAGTCCAGGTGGATATGGCCCAGCAGGAGGGTATTTTGGAAACAGCCCGTACCAACAACAGTACCAAAGCCAACAAGTCCAGTACCAACAGTACCAGCAACAGAGCCTCCAATCTCCACAACCGTCTTATCAGCAACGTCAAGGAGGTTACAACACCAATGATCCTACTTCAGGCCTTGCCCATCAGTTCTCCAACCAGAACCTAGGAAGTTCACAGCGTCAAGGAAGCCCTTTTGGTCGTCAACCTTCGCCGAGCCAGAGACCCCGTACGGGCGGTGCTCCACCTCAGCAAAATTATGGAAGCCTTCTGACGCCGTCAGTACCTGGACCGAACCCTCAATCTCAATATGATGATCCACCTGAGAAGAATCCCGAGAAGTACTCTTCAAATGTCGCCAAGCGCGGTCAGGGACTTCATGCGCTTGTGGAAGCATTCTTCAAGGAGAACATCACTCGTGCTCGTGATCGTAACGTTCGGTAAGAAGCTCGACGATTACTTTTTTTTTTCTTGGGTCATGAGCCAGGCTGATGATCGCAATAGTGCTCGAGAGTTGGAGGATCTCATGAGGGACCCGAAAAAACCAGAGCACCTGAAGAAATCACGAAAGGAACAGATGTTAAAGGCAGAAGCTCAGTATCTCCGCTTTTTGCGTACCAAAGAATCACCGAGTAATTTCTCGACCAAGAAAGTCATCGGAAAAGGGGCATTTGGAGAGGTGAAATTAGTCCAACGTAAGACTGATGGAAAGATATATGCCCTCAAGTCACTTGTAAAGACAGAGATGTTCAAGAAAGACCAACTGGCCCACGTACGTGCAGAACGTGACATTCTGGCAGAGTCAGACAGCCCCTGGGTTGTCAAGCTGCATACCACATTCCAGGACCCAACCTACCTGTACATGTTGATGGAATTCCTACCTGGAGGAGACCTGATGACCATGTTAATCAAATATGAGATCTTCTCGGAGGATATAACAAGGTTTTACATGGCTGAAATCGTTCTGGCAATCGAAGCTGTGCATAAGCTTGGATACGTTCATCGGTGAGTCTTGGCAATTGTTCCTCTTTCTTTGATCATCCTGTTGCTGTCTGATTGAGTTCTACTCTACTCTATGATTATGTCGAAAGCGTGTTTGGCAAATTCTGGGATTTCTAATCCTTGAACTCCACATCTCGAAATACTGTTCGATTTCTTTGCTGAGAGTTAGTGGTGGTGAACTTTGATGGAGGACGCGCGGCGGAAGTGCAGGTCGAAGAAGCCATCCGCCAGGTCCGCTGGGCTCTGAACATGTTTCCGCGACGATTCTTATCCATCCGGGGTGGAAACCAAACACTCATACCCCCGCTAAATCGCTAGGGCTAAGCTCCTAGGGTCTCTGTGTTCTTTTACAAACGAAACACATTCGGAGCACCTACTCTACTTTCACTCTGCATACATCAACCCAAGCACACATACCACTCTCCAGATTATCAGATTTTGTCAAGCATAATATTTGGTTCTACTTTCCTTCGCTCCTTCCAGCAATGCCACGGTTTCTATTCAAAATATGCATGTATGTGTGCGTCCTGAACTGGGTGCTAAATTTGTAAAAGCGACATCAAACCTGACAACATCCTCCTCGACCGCGGCGGCCACATCAAACTCACAGACTTTGGTCTCTCTACCGGCTTTCACGCACAGCACGAGAATTCCTATTACCAGCAACTCCTTAAAGGTTCGTCAAACAAGCCTCGCGACCGCAACTCCGTCTCCCTCGACCAAATCAACCTTACTGTTAGCAACCGCTCTCAAATCAATACCTGGCGCAAATCACGTCGGGTCATGGCCTACTCTACAGTAGGAACTCCAGACTATATCGCCCCTGAGATCTTCAGTGGCCAGGGCTATACTTTTACTTGTGACTGGTGGTCCGCTGGCGCAATCATGTTCGAGTGTCTTGTCGGCTGGCCTCCCTTCTGTGCCGAAGACCCTCATGATACGTACCGCAAGATCGTCGACTGGCCAAATACGCTCTACTTTCCCGAAGACGTCCCACTAGGCAGACAATCCGAAGATCTCATAAGATCGTAAGCTCTATATCATCTTTTCAATTCGTTGCCCTAGCTAATTGATTATCTAGTCTCCTAACAGACGCCGACCGCCGCCTCGGCACCGCCCCCGACATCAAAAACCACAAATTCTTCCACGGCGTCCTCTGGGACAGCCTCCGCCAGATCCGCGCACCCTTCGAGCCTAAACTCAATTCCAACATGGATGTCTCATACTTCCCTATTGAGGAAATTGATCAGGTAGACCACTCGGCACAATTTCACGCGCAAATCGAGGCTTTGGGTGATGAGCACGCTGCCGAAATGAGCCTTCCCTTTATCGGTTACACGTACCGCCGCTTCGATGCTTTCCGCGGTTCATAAAGTGCATACAGCTTTTTCCCATGTTTCTAGATGGTTTCCCACGAAACGGAGGTATCTTTGTTCGGGCATATTGCCTATGGGATATGGCGGACTAGCATTGTGTTGTGGAGATGCTGCTGCGCAGGCATCCCTCGTCTTGCATTTGAGGGCATTTGGGGATACATTACGATCGATCTGACGAGGATATGGGGTTCATCACATCGATGGAATGGAGATTCGAGCGATAAGTAGATAGAAAGTCCATCGGACCTTATCGCGGTTCGACCCTCACCCTAGCTTCCATGCCCTCGACCCAGAATCCCACTTCCCTCGTGCTGTCCACAAGCTCCACCTCCCTCCTGACCCATTTCCCTCTGTTCGGCTCTTCCCCGTCATCCACACCTTTCCCCACTTCGCCTCCATTGAACCCCGCTTCATCATCATCATCATCAGATTCGCTACAACTCCACTCATCCCCCTCCTCCCCACCAACAGGATCCCACTCCCCCGTCTCAAAGATCAAACGGCACGAAAGGGGCCGCATACCGAACAGCCGGCCCACGACGCCCTTGACCTTGTAGACGGAAACTGTGCGCGGGATCTCTGCTGGTTTCTCAATAGTTTCGTCTGCGGAAGATCCGGCGGGCAGGAGGTAGAATGTGAATTTCACGATACGTTCAGCCATAGTGCCCTTTTTCACTTCATCCGCTGCATGGCGCACAATCTCCGGAGCGCCATGCATGGCGCAGAGGTCATGGTAGCGGGGGTGGGAGCTTAGGATCTGAGATTCCTGGTCAGCGGGCGCGGCGGAGAGCTCGCGGGCGACGAGGTTGAGGTAGAAGAGTTCGGCGTTTTGGCGCTCGGGGGCGGTGATAGGGCTGTGGTTTAGGTGGGTGAGTGTGGGGAGGCGGGCGGTTGTGAGGAGGGAGGAGGAGGGTGTTTGGGAAAGGGGGGTGTGGTTTGTTAAAAGGGCTTTGAGTTTGGGGAATGTGGGGGCTAGGGGGTAGAGGGATTGGGGGTTTGGGAGGAGGGTGTAGGAGAGGTCGAGAGTTGTCAGGTGAGGGAATGGGGAAGGGGTGGTGGGGGTAGGGAGGAGGGGGTTGGAGCGGAGGATGAGGGTTTGAAGGTTTGGGAGGTGGGTGAGGGGTGATAAGGAGAAGAGGGAAGGGAGGGAGTTCGAGGTTAGGGTTAGGTGGGTGAGGTTGGGGGTGGGGAGGGGGGCTGTGAGGGACGGGAGGAAGTTGGAGGAGGCGGAGAGGTGGGTTAGGCGTGGAAAGGTGGTGCTAAGGAGGACAATTTCGTCCCAGGAAAGAAGAGTGTCGTTTAGGCTTAGCTCTTGGACGTTTTTGAATGGTTGGTGCCATTGGGGCAAGGCTTGGACTGAGAGGTCGCGGAAGCGGTTACTGCTAGATTTGCGGTCTTATCAGTAAGGGGATTGGACAGAGAGAGGTCTGAAGAACGTACTCGACTTTGAGTGATCTGAGTGATTTCAGAGCAGCGCATATCCTCACAACATCCGCCCATTTCTCGAGCAGATTTCTGCTCAAATCAAGTTCGATGATCTTCAAGTGCTGCTCCTGAATCCGCTGCCATTCGAGCTCTTGGGGTCCTATCCATGGTCTTGCTTTGATGCCTGCAATGCACAGTCCGTCTAGGATAACGATCTGGAGCTCATGAAGCACGGCAAGCTGTTGTCTGATTTTCTCGAAACCGACTTCTTGGACTGTTTTACCACTGATTTGGATGAGACATTCTGCTGATAAGTCTCCGTGAGAATTTTCTGGTGCGTATTTCTGTTTGAGTGCTTCGAGGAAGCTGAGGGGTTTGTCAGTGGGCCGGGTTGGGCGAACGAATGAGGCCGCTGTTGGGCTTTTGCTCTGGCCTGGCTGAGATGCTTGAGTTTGAGAAGAACGAAATATACGGCTTTTTAGAACTCTACTGACAATCAAAGTACTTTATGCCGTTGTGGCTGCCATTGTGTTTCCCCCGGTTTGGATCATCCCACTCGATACCAAGCCAGTCGCCTTTGGTCCCACTGACTGGGCCGATGTACTTGACAGTGCATAGGGCACCTGAATAAGATAACCTTTGGCCAGAGAAAAGTTCATCGGCCATGATTCCAAGTTCACCTATCTTTCGACAGAGAGCATCCGGCTTTGTTGATATGACTCCATCTGGAAGAATGTAGATTACCTGTATTTTTGACTAGCGTTAGTATTCACCTGTCTTGATCTCACCGACGACCGTCAACTCTCGCAGCAGTATTCCGTAATGGCACCTTGGTACGAAGATTTCAATCCTACTCAAGATCATTCTTCAGTCCGTCGTTTCTCAATCGACAAGCTCATGAGTTCTGCCTCTTGATGCGAATAGAAGAAGCATGCGACGTACGTTCGGCCGCCTGCTATGGAAGATTGCGCTCTTTGGATGATACCGTCTACTGGTTATACACAAGCTCTGCCTCTAGATTTCAGCCTTTGCGCATGCGTCTTCGAATCACAGTCCTACGATCGGTAGTCAGGCGAAGAGGTACTAGTTAATTCGAGATGCCCGTTCAGTTACGGTCTGTCGCCTACGGCAGATCTGTGAGGGCTCGAGATGTCGGATATTCTATCGTTTACCCGCTACGAGTATCGGGAGTCGCATGTTGACAACTTGACATGGTTTGAAACAACGTCAAACCTTCTATTCACAATCGCCATGCGAAAGCAGCACCACAAAGGCTACCTAAACATGGCTTCCCTTGAGTCCATAAATA
>JAABUT010000222.1_pt1 | contig 106350 bp, 100 predicted proteins | sample 5559281 | NCBI WGS metagenome assembly JAABUT01 (sample SAMN10711880, study PRJNA513359) | rock metagenome | isolation source: Antarctica rocks | place: Antarctica: Victoria Land, Ricker Hills nord | collected 2016-01-04 | reverse complement strand
GAGATTCAGGGCCGAAGCCTATTCGTATCCGACTACGATGTGCGGGGGAGAAATCGCCGCGTTCAGGCATGGATTCTGACTTAGAGGCGTTCAGCCATAATCCAGCGGATGGTAGCGTCGCGGCACTATATCAGCAACACTCTGTCGTCGACATCTCTAGTCTCGATCAACGAACTCATCACTGTCGCTCAGTTTTGAACTCACGTCAACAATGCTTTCGAAGCGTGATACACTTTTCTGATTAAACTTCAAACTTGATTCAACAACATCATCACTCAGTATATCAACTGAGTCTCAGTCTGTCAACAAGAACATGAGCAAACTCAGATTGAACTTAAGCAGTTTCAGATCAATAATGAAATCTTGTCAGAAATGATTCAAGAACTCAAGAGCATAAGCAGAATCAATATCAAATCAGAGAAATATTCAAATTCAGAACTTTATATTGAAGAGCAAAAGAACAAGTTAAATCAATTCATCTTCAAATTGATCAGCAAGCCGAAGTTGAACGTAAATCATTATTCAACTCTTGAGTTTCGTCTTCTGTATGAGTACAGTCGCTTATCGAGAAACGCTGTCGCTTAAGCGTTGTCGCGTATGACTGCTCAGCATGACAAGCTAATCATGATTGAGCAATTAGTTGTCTTGTTAAGACAAGTCTTCGATGATTCAGACAAGCAAAAAATCGCTCAACGATTCATTTCAGCTTTAAGAATGTGAAATTGCATCTTCATCAAATATCTGTTCGATTTTCAGCAGCACATTGATGCAATCAAATATGACGTCATAACTTGAAAATTCAATCTGAAGAATGAACTATTCAACGAGCTCAAAGCTCTATTGATTCAGATGAATGTCAGCAGTCTGAACTATGAACAGTTGATTATCAAATGTCAGCAATTGAATAGTCAATATTGCATCACAGTACAGAATCTTTTCAAGTCAAAAGCAGTAATTCATTTTATCTCTGTGATTTCTACAGTTCTTGCATATCTCGTCAAATATGCAACATTCTTGACAGACTTGAAAGTTACAATCTTGAGCTCAAGAAATCTCATGAACTTATTGATTGTCAACATGAAGAAACAAGATTCACTGATCTTCAAGAAGCATCAGCATCGCATGATCAATCATCTGTATCTATACTGTGATAAGTTTGAGCATCAGACTGCAATCTGCAATTCAAAGTTCAAAATTCAGCTACGAGTTATCTCATTATTCATCTTTGCAATCTTTATTGATAATCTCGCTTTTGATACTTTTTTCGTCTTAAGAAAAGTTTAGTCTCTGCATACAGTTGCTTGCAAAGATAATTGAATAGTCTGAAAATCTCTGCATTCTCAGTTAGCTCGATTCATTGATTAGAAAAGAAGATGAACAATGATCATCTTGTGCTCTCAGATAATCTAGAAAGCAATAAAATCAATGTCAATCTTTCTGTTTTGATTGACATTGATGTCATCGATTATGCATTTATTGATGACTCTTTCGCGCAAGAATACTCTTTGCTCTGTTTTTCTTTGTCTGAAATCTGTATTCTTCAGAAGTTTGATGATCAATCAGTTGTATTCAATTCAATCACTCATTATGTTCTTGTCAAACTTTGAGTTTCAAGCAAAAAGCTTGAAGAAACTCTCTTCTATGTCACTTAACTTTCACAATTCTCAATTGTTTTAAATCTGCTCTGATTAAAAAGTCATGTTACGAGCGTATCAAGATCAATAAGACTGAACAAGATTGAAGCTTTAATCAATTTGCAGTGCACGCTAGCAAGTACTCTGTGTAATGATTAAAGCTGATCAATGATCTAGTCGAGATCTGATCTAGATCTGACTCAAATTTGACTCAGATATGACTCAACACTCTTTTTCTTTCTCAACATTCTTTTCTTTCATCAACATCTTGTTCATCTACATCATCTTCTTTTCATGTCACAAACACATCTCTTTCGAGTCTAGCACAATCTTTGAACATTACATAAATAGAAGTTCTTGTATCAATCTTCTTCTGTATTCTTAATATTCAGTTATAGCTATTTCTAAAGATCAATCACTATCAACTCTGATTTTCATTGATTGTATCATCTAGACACGATTCTGACATTATATTAAGAATTCGTTAATCACATGATACTGATCTCATTACTCATTCAATCAACTCGTACAGACGAATCGAGTCTAAAGAAATTTGTTTATCTGATGATTAAATCTCGAAAGACAAGAACAACATCAGAAAATTCATAGAATTAACAAGAACATACAATCGTTGAATTGCTAGAAGATTTATCGCTCATTCAGTATGCATTCATTCAAAATCGATTAATAGAATCTATGATAAAAAATCTTCGTGAATTGCTAGAGAATCAAATCGATCAAGAGAATTATGATAAAGAATCTTCGTGAATTGCTTCAAGATCAATTGCTTTCACAAACATCTTCTTTGTTGAACAAACATTCGTCTTTGTTGAACAAACATTCGTCTTTCTTCTTAAAATCACTGAGCTTCATTCTTTGTTCAGTTCAAATCAATTCTCATCTTCTTCACTATGACATTTAAGAACACATCTGATAAAGATAAAGCTTTCGTTGATTTCTTGCAACAAACACGTTCACAAGCTTTTTCTTTTATCGTCAACTCACAACACGCTTCTTCATTCATTGCTTTCAACGAATCAAATGCTGAAATCATCATACTCGATGATATGAAAGTATGAAAGAAACGTATCTATGTTCTTAATAGAGAAACAGATCGTCTCGTCAAGATGAAACAACGAGACAAGAGCGAAATTCAACAGTTGAAAGCACAACTATAAGCTCTCACTGCTATCACAGTCAATGTAGTCATCACTGCTCTCTCGATTGTCATCTACTTCGAATGATCTAGATATCACAAAATATTCAACTCTTCGATGTTCACTGATAAAAAGAACTCTACTTGAAAGAACTGATCTCTTGACATACGAGAGAAGCTAGCAATTAACATCAACATCTTTTCAAATGAACTCTACAAGCTGAGCTACATAAACTTTCGACTAGCAGATGACGTCGTCGAAATCACTCAAGTCAGATGCAATCTCAACTGTGACAATCTTTATCTGACTGTCAATGAACTTCTAGAGAAACTAGCTCAATCGTTTCATGATTCTGATAAGAAAGACAACTATCGTAGAGAATATATTAATCTGATTCAAGAATCAAAGAAATTCAGCGATTTCTTTAATCAGTTTCAACGACTATACATCTATCTGAAGTATCAGAAGAACGTACTAGTCATCGATCTAAAGAATAAAATAAACTCTCGTCTTCAAATCTTTTGAACAGCTCAGATGAAGTCGCTCATCAAGCTATCAGATATTCAAAACTATCTGATTCGCTTGAACAATGAACATAGAGCAGTTCGAGAGATCAAGAACAAACTACTCAAACATGATGATTCAAAGATCATCATTTCTAGAGCAACTATTGCTGTTCAGTCTTCGACTTCAAAGTCTGACTGATCAAAGTCACGCAGCGCAGTTTTGACTAACGTCAAGAATGCAGACGTTCTAGTCGAAATCTGTTTTGTATGTCACAAATCAGATCATAGTTTCAGAGAATGCTTGAATCAATCTATCAAAGTCAATGCAGTTGACGAAAACTACGATCGTTTCAAACTCGATACTGAATCAGAGTTCGAGTCAAAAAACTAGTCATCTCTTCAACAGTCATTGAAGTGAAGATTATATCTTTGTGCAATCTAGACAAAATTCTATCGAAAGAGAATTACTTTGATAAGTCGTTTCTGATCGATGCTCTTCTCATCTCGCAGAACGAATCATTCAGTCTTCGCTCTTTGATAGACAGTGATTCAGTCATCTATACGATCATACATATCAATCTAGTCGATAGAGTATGTAAAGAGCTGAAAATTCAATCTATATCACTGACAAAAGAGAAGTTAATAAAAGAATATAATGAAAAGATATTCAAGAAAACTATCACTCATAAAATTCTATCGAATCTCATCATTAAAAGTCATAAGAAATTGACTGTTTCTATGTTGATAGCTGACATCAATCATCACGAAGTCATATTAGAAAAATCATGAATGAACAAAAATGAAATATTACTGAATATGCGAATCGACGTCATCATTTTTTCGAATCAATTAGATACTTTCATTTCGATTTTTTCGATTTCTCTCAATTCAAAGCATTCAAGTTGATCGCGATCAACTTCGTTTACTTTTATCTCTCAGTCAAAGATTTCTAGAATGCTCAAACGATCTGTTTCAACTACAATTCAGAAAGAATCATTCACAATTCAAAGCATAGACATCGCTTCGTTCAAAACATTGTTGAATCATTCAAAGAAGAATCAGACTGAAGTATTCACTCTATTCATGAAGAATATTGATAGAGAAATCGCGTACAACACTCAGTGCAATTTGAACGCTCTGAACATCTCTTTCATCAAGAAAACTACTCAGAATTTGAAAGCTATTAAAGTCAAGCTGTCTTCAGAATATCATGATTTTCTAGATGTTTTTGATCGAACTCAATTGAATAAACTACTTTCTCATCGCTTCTACAATCATAAAATCGAGCTCATCAATGATTCAACGTCTTCTTGCTGTTGAATCTATTGAATGTTTTCTGTCAAACTTCTGAAAGTAAAGAAGTATTTAAATGAGAACTTGTCGAAAAGATTCATCACTTTCAGTCAGACTTTCTATTTCTTTCTCGTTTTATTCATTCTCAAAGCAAATGAAGATCTTTGTCATGATGTCAGATCATCATCTCAGTTCAGAGCATAAAATATGTCATCAACTCAATTTAGTATCATCAATATCTTAGAAAGTCTTGATTCATCAAACTAAGTCATTAATTTAGTCATCATCATCTTAGTCTAGTCACATCAAAATCTGTTTCATGTCTTTGCAATTTTAAATCATAGAACTGCTGCTCAGTTCTGACATTACTCGATTCATGTATATAGAAGTCGAGTTCTCGTTCTGTTCTTTCATTTCTTGTCTTTCATCTTGTACATTATCTGATGTATTGTTCTGTATCTAGTTCAAGTAATATAATAATCAATTTTCTATATTGATAGAATCTTTAGTTCAGTCTAGTCTCTGACATTACAAAAGATCTACACTTTCTGCAATGTTTTCATACGTTGAAATCTCGTCTAGTTATTCTTTCGCTCAAATGAAGTCATCTCACAATTTCTCAATCGACGATGAGCATGCTGTTGAACAGTTCGCTCAAAGTGTGATCGAAAATTTAGTTGAGACTTTTCGCGCAATGCAAGAGCTTCAAAATCAAGTTCGACAACATGATGTCATCATTTTATTCTCGTTCATTGTTTTCAGTTCTTCAGTCTATATAGAGTTGAATTCTCAGTCTCTTGCGATGATAGCTGAGATCGTTGCACAAATCTTGAATAATCAATCTTCTTTCATCATTCATCTCTCTGCAAACTCTGTCGCTGTCATCATCGCTTTTAGATTCAAGAAGCTTCTTGACATATCTGAGTATGAGAGAAACAAAGATTGATTAAATGCATGAAAGCAGAGTCTGATACAGCGCATGAACATGAACGATGATCGTTATTTCTCTCATCATGTCAAGATTGTTTATGTCGAGTCACGACTCATCATAGATAAGAAGACTCACAATCTAATGAGTCAATATTGAGTCAATGATCTCTGTATCATTTTCATCTTTGCAGATTGACAACATAAGTTGCATCATTGCTGCAACAATTTTTTCGAGATGAAAGATGTTCATTTATATCTTTGCAAAACTCTGAAGCAAAACATGAATAACTTTGCTGACTACTACAATCTCTTCTATCAAAAGAAAGAATGTTCTTTGATGAAAGATTTTTCATTGATTGACTGTCTGAAGCGTAATGTTAATTATTTCACTCAAGTCGTTGCTCTCTTCTGACGAAATTTCAATGAAACTCGATCATTCATCTTTCATAAATGAGTTCAAGCATTCTTTGACATCGACGAAGAGCTTCAGCAGCTTAAGCATCGTCAATCTCGCTTCGTCTTCGTCATCATTTCGTTCATCAAAGTCAAGAGCATCTCTGCATTGACTAATAATTCTTTGAATTCAAAGATCATCATTTCTGTGACTGTCGTTTCAACAGTATCTTCGTCTCTTTCTTTCTCATTTCTCGATGAGTCAATGAATTTAAGCTTTGTCATTATCATCATTCAAGATAAGACTCTGATCGTTTCTGAGATCAAGAAAATCTGCAACAAGTGAAAGCTGTGCTACTACTGCAAGTTGCAACATTCGAGCAAAATCATTAAAGAATGCTCAAATAAGAAGTTCTTCACTTTGCGTATCATGAACATCTACGACAATGACGTCATCAGTATAGATGAAGAAGTTTCGCTGTTCACAAGAAAAATTTAGTTTCTGAGCTAAGTCGCGCTCAGAGATCTGTATACATATCATCTTGTCTACTAGTCTCAATCTTTTCATTCTCACTTCAATCATATAAAAAGTTTTCTGCTAAATCTGTCTTGAAACTCTTTGAATTCGATTCGACATTCAAAGATAGTCACATGATAGTATTTTGTATTCTACATCAAGCTCAATCTAAAGTTCTCGTTCTCGCTCTGATTGATAATGAAGTCTCTGCTTATGTCTTTATGAATAAATTCTTCGCGCAACAACATCATCTTTTCTTACATCAATTAACTCACTCTCACAGATTTCAAGAATTTGATGATCAAGTCGCTTTAATCGATGATATTACTCATGTCATTGAAATCACAATGATTCTCGATGAACACATTGAAAGACTATTCTTCTATGTCACTGAATTAAATCAATATTTCATCGTCATGAATCTGTCATGACTTCGTCGTCACGTCATTGATGTCAATTTTGAGCACAATATTCTCATCTTGTCTTTCTTCTTCTGTCTTAATCATTGTTGCTAATTCTTCGTCAAGATCTATGATTTTAATCAACAAGAAGAAAATTTCTCGTTTGAAGTTAACAAAGTAGCTTTCTCTCAATCTAGTTTCTCATTCACTTGAAAGAAGCAATTCAGTTTTCAGTTCGCTCGCAAGAAGCAATCTAGTCTTTCATTCGCTCGAAAGAAGCAACTTGTCAGAATCATGTCTAGATGATACAATCAATGAAGATCAGAATTGATAGTGCTTGATCTTTAGAGATAATTATAACTGAATATTAAGAATACAGAAGAAGATTGATACAAAAGCTTCTATTTATGTAATGTTCAGAGACTGCGCTAGACTCGAAAAAGTGTCAAAATCATGTCTAGATGATACAATCAATGAAGATCAGAATTGATAGTGCTTGATCTTTAGAGATAGCTATAACTGAATATTTAGAATACAGAAGAAGATTGATACAAAAGCTTCTATTTATGTAATGTTCAGAGACTGCGCTAGACTCGAAAGAAATGTGTTTGTAACACGAAAAGAAGATGATGTAGATGTTGATGAAAGAAAAGAATGTTGAGAAAGAAAAAGAGTGTTGAATCATATCTGAGTCAAATCTGAGTCAGATCTAGATCAGATCTCGACTAAATCGTTGACTAGTTCTAATCAGTCTTGATACGCTCGTAACATTATCTTTTTCTTCGAAAATTCATGTTCGCATGAATGTAGTTTCTTTGCTCGCTTTTGTTGATAATTATTTCGATATTTAGCGCGATTTGCTTGAATATAGCTTATGAAATTCGTTCAAAACTTTCTCTGAGTCATCGAATTTTTCTTTATCGACATAGTATCATTCGTTGTTTCTATCTAGATCTTTTCATTTGACTTTGTACTGTATTCAATCTCGATAGCATCTGAAGTTTAATATATCGTTTATCTTTCAGTGTTCATCATCTTTGATAGTGATTGATCTCAGTGATTCTGAATTTTGTTCTGATAAAGAATCTTCTGAATACGATCGTAGTAGCTTCGAGCTGAATATCGAATGCAGATGCTTCATGCTGACTGATAAATGAAGATAATAGAAGATATTTATTTTAGCAGTGATTTGATAGAGATTTAGCTGTTTGTCTTTCAAATCTTTGCAGAATCTCGTTGTCTTGACGTTTCTGAAAGATAGTCAAACTCAGTTATCTACTTCATATGTGACGTCTCGTCTATGTTTATTGATCTGAACTTCGATGATCAGCTTCATCTTTTTCAATTGTTGATGATCGAAGCTCAGTAACTTTTTCATTCAAATGACAATATCGTCTGCTTTTCTAGCTTCAAGTCGTTCACGAGTTGTTTTGTAATCAGTCGTATCTGAATCGAAACTCATTCGAGAGTGAAATTCTTTATTGAAGTAGAAGAAAATCATTGAAGTGATCGAGAAGATATTGAAATTGTCGTTAAATTTCATCATAGATATTCATTTGACTTAGTCGTTCTGCATGTAATTGCAGTAGATTCTAAGTTCGCGTTCAATGTTTTGATTGACTCGTTTCAATTGATCGTTGATCTCAGAATGATAAACTGTGAATAGACTAGCTGTGATTTTCAGTCGCTTGCAAAGACTTTTTCACATAGTCGATATGAATTGAGAGTCTCTGTTCGAAACAATAGAACTGAGTAGATCATGCAGTCGATAGACGTTTCATAGCATGATTCAAATCGTTTCTTTGACTGAGATGTCATCATCTTCTCAATGACAGAAAACATAGTGATGTTCTTTGATGAAACAACATATGATTGTGCAAATGATGTTATAGTCTTCTGACAAAGATAGTTCAATGATGAAGTTCATAGCTATATCTTTTCAGCGTTTCTGTGAAATCGAAAGAGAATGATGAAGTTCATTGATGCTATTTCTAGAGACTTTGCTTCGCTGATAAGCATGACAGTTTCAAATGTATCATCGAATAGTAGCTTGATGATCTGATCAATAGTAGAAACGCTGAACTAGATCAATGATTTGTTTATTGTCGAAATGAGAGATTGAAGATTGATCATGCACTTCTTGTAGTAATTTCGTGTGCATGTTCTCAGAGATTCACAGTAGATCTTTTCTAAATAGAACGTCGTCAATGATTTCGCAGTTCTTCAGTTTAGTGATATGAAATTTGAGTTTATTCTCGTTCATAGCTTGTCTATATTCACTGCAGAACTCATCTGTTTGATTGATCATATGTACTCATTGATAGAGATTTGCTTTTGATTCAACAGATAGAACATCAACTTTATCGAAGATCAGAATAGTCTGAAAACGATCTTCAAGACGCTGAGCTGATTCAGAGACATTCGCTAAAAACATTCTGATTAAAGCATCAACTTTAGTGTTTATTTTGTCTGATCTAAAGATGATCTGAAAGTTGAACTTCGATAGAATGTTCAAATAGTTAACTTGTTGTCGACTCAACTGTTTATTTTTCATGAAGATCTTCAAAGTCTGATGATCGATGAACATCTGAATGAGTAGTTCAGTGCATTTCAGCTTGAATCGTCAGTGTTCGAAGCATCGAATAATGACTAGCAGTTTCTTATCATAGATGTGATAATTGATTTCAGCGAGAATCATGCTTTTGCTGTAGAAAGTCATCAAATGAAGAACTTTCTCGTCATCATACTGAGATAGTATTTCATCTTTTACATAGTTCGAAGCATCGATCTTCAGAATAGCTTGTCGTTTGAGATCAAAGTGACGAAGTACTGAGACTGAGCTGACTTGTTTCTTTAGATTGTCAAAAGCTTGAACACAGATCTCATTTCAAACAAAAGATGTGTTTTTTCTAGTCAGCTGAGTGAATGATTTGACTAGCTTCGAGAAGTTCTTAATGAAACGACGATAGAAGTTAACAAATCTCACGAAGCTCTGAATTTCTTTTAGATTGATCGAAATGATTCAGCTGACTATGACTGTCATCTTGCTGAGATTTATACAAAGATCTAGTTCAGATACGATGACTTCTAGAAAGACAGTCTCTTCTACATTGAATTCGCACTTTCGAATATTCATCTGCAGTTCAGCTTCGCGTAGTCATTTCAATACTAGTTTGACGTGATCTCTATGTTTCTTTCTCATTTTGCTATAGATGAGAATGTCATCTAGATAGACTTAACAAAAGTCGTTCAGAAAGTTTCATAGAACGTCATTCATATATTGCTGAAAGAAGATCGATTCATTAGTCAGTTTGAATGATAGCATCTTATATTTATATGCTTCTAAAGCAGTGATAAAAGTGATGTAATTCTCGTTATTGAAGTGCATTTGAAGTTTGTTGAACGCTGATATGATGTTCAATCTAGTCAGATGCTTGCAATTCACTATTTTATCAATGATCTTGTCTATCAACGATAGAGAATATCTATTTCTTTTGAAAATGACATTTAGCTTTCGATAGTTCATGCAGAATCGAAGATCTTCATTTGCTTTGAAAGTGAATAGAATTGAAGAGAAATAGAGAGTCTGACTGAGAGTGATGAATTTCTTTGACAGATTCTCGTTCAGATACTTCTTTACTTTCAGAAGTTTGACAGAGAACATTCAATATGCTCGACAGTGAAAGAACGTTGAATCACTAGTGAGCTCGATTTTATGATCGTAGAAGCAATGAGAAGATAGTTTATTCAATTGAGCTCGATCAAAAACATCTAAAAACTCGTGATATTTCAAGAGCAGCTTTGCTTTAATGTCTTTTAAATTCTGAGTCGTTTCATTGATTGAAGAGATGTTTAAAGCGTTCAAATTGCACTGAGTATTGTACGCGATTTTTCTATTATTACGAAGCATGTCGACATTGAATAGAGTCTAGTCAATAGACTCTAGAAATTTCGATATGTGAACAAGAAACAACGATGTTTCAAATCGAAGTATGCTGAAACATTTCATCTATTCGAGCTCTAGCAAATCGACTACTTCATTTCTTTGTTCGCTCTACTATAGATACAGCTCGAAAGTGTCTTCTTTCTTCTGTATTCTTAGTTTTCTAGTTATAGCTATCTTTATTGATCAAACACTCTATTCAGCTACACACTATCTCGCTGCAGTGTGATTAGATTCTAGACACGATCTCAACATCTATTGATGTTCATCATGAATAAAGCAAAGACTTCGATCTTGTTCTTCTTTGAATGATTCAACAATGTTTTGAATGAAGCAACATTTATGCTTTGAATTGAGAATGACTCTTTTTGAGCAGTGATTGAAATGAGTCGTTTGAGCATTGTAGAAGTCTTAGTCTGAATGATTGAAGAAAATGAAGTTGATCGCGATCAACTTGAATGCTTTGAATTGAGCGAAATCGAAAAAATTGAAATAGAAGTATTCAATTGATTCGAAAAAACAATGACGTCGTTTTGCATATTCAGTAATATTTCGTTTTTGTTCATTCAGAGCTTACTCAATATGACTTCATGATGATCGATATCAACTATCAACATTGATACAGTCAATTTCTTATGACTTTCGATGATGAGATTGAATAGAATTTTATGAGTGATTGTCTTCTTAGATATCTTCTCATCATAATCTCTTATTAGCTTCTCTTTTGTCAGTGATATAGATTGAATTTTCAGTTTCTTGCATACTTTATCGACTAGATTGAAATGTATGATCGTGTAGATGACTGAATCACTGTTTATTAGAGAACAAAGACTGAAAGATCGTTTCTGAGAGATGAGATGAGCATCAATTAGAAACGACTTTTCAAAGTAATTCTCTTTCGATAGAATTTCATCTAGTTTGCACAAAGATATAATCTCTATTTCTTTGATGACTTTTGAAGAGATGACTAGTTTTTTGAATCGAAATTTGAATCAAAATCGAAGCAATCATATTCTTTGTTCACTGCACTGATTCTAGTAGATCGATCGAGACACTTCTTAGAGCTATGATCTGATTTATGACATATAAAACAGCTTTCGACTAAAATGTCTGCTTCTTTGATGCTAGTTAAAATCGCGTCACGCGACTTTAGATGATTAGACTTCAAGTGATTGACTGATTGAGTGACAACAGTCGTTCTATGAAAAATAGTCTTTGAAACGTCGTTGATGCATTTGAGCTTGTTCTTGATCTCTCGAATGACTCGCTGATCATTATTCAAATGAATCAGATAGAAACGAATTTCTTTTAGAAAATCAGATTGAACTAGTTGATCTACTCAAATGAATCGAAGACGAGAATGTATTTTATCTTTCAGATCGACGATCAGTTGCTTTTCGTGATAGTCTAGATAGAAAGATAGTCGTTGAAACTGAGTATAAAACTCGCTGAATTTCTTTGATTCTTGAATCAAGTTGTAGTATTTTCTACGAAAGTTGACTTTCTTATTCGAATCATCGAACAACTGAGCTAGCTCTTTCAAAAGATCTTCGACGATTTTATAAAGATTGACACAATCATGTTCACGTCTAGCTTGAGTGATCTCTGTTGCATCATTGAATAATCTAGAATGTACATAACTCAATTTGACTCGTTCATTAGAAAAGAGATCAACGTTGATCTCTAGTTTATTCTGAATTTTTTTGTATCAGTTCTCTCAAGTAGAGTTCTTTTCATCAGTAAACAGCGAAGAATCAAATGTTTTTTGAGATCTAGAATGCTCAGAGTAGATGAAATCAGAAGAAGTGTTTTCTTTAGTTTGAAGTCTTATTTTTAACTTTTTGATTTCGTCTTCTTGTTGTTTATCTAACTCGTAGAGTCAATCTGTTTCTTTATCAAGAACTAGGCTTCAAGTCTTTCAGATTTCGTAAAACATGAGAAGTATTATTGTTTCAGCGAATGATTCATCATCTTCATGAATGAATGATGCAGCACTTGATGATTTCGTTCGTGATTTCGATGAATCAGCATCAGAGATTTAAGAGAAATGATTTCAAAATTCTTCAGAATACTCTTCAATAAATGAATGATTAAACATGATGAGATTTGTTTGAAAGAGAGTCAAATGAATGACGATGCTTGATGAAGAAGAAAGACATATGAGATGAGATTCAATCTTCAACAAAGAAGATGAGATTTGTTTGTTGAGTGATTTGATTGATTCTCTAGCAAACAACGAAGATTCTTTATCATTGAATCTATCGATTGATTTGATTCTTGAGCAATTCACGAAGATTCTTTATCGTGATTTTCATAATCGAGTGAACTTTGCATACTTAATGAGCAATAAGTAGTCTAGCAATTCAAACAGTCTTGTCGTTGATTTTATTCAACTCTCTAGTGTTGTTCTGTCTTTCGATTGTCATCGATCATCAGAAAAATGAATTTCTTTAGACTCGTTCTGTCTAGACGAGTATGTTGAATGAATAATGAGATCAGTATCGTGTGATTAACGAATTCTTAATATAATGTCAGAATCATGTCTAAATGATACAATTAATGAAGATCAGAGTTGATAATGCTTGATCTTTAGAAATAGCTATAACTGAATATTAAGAATACAGAAGAAGATTGATACAAAAGCTTTTATTTATGTAATGTTCAGAGATTGCGCTAGACTCGAAAAAAATGTGTTTGTAACATGAAAAGAAGATGATGTAGATGAACAAAATGTTGATGAAAGAAAAAAGTGTTGAGAAAGAAAAAGAATGTTGAGAAAGAAAAAGAGTATTGAGTCATATCTGAGTCAAATCTGAGTCAGATCTAGATCAGATCTCGACTAGATCATTGACTAGTTCTAATCAGTTTTGATATGCTTGTAACAATGATCAAGAAGAAGATCTTGATCTTTTTATTCTTGATTAAAGTTCAATACACAGCGACTTCAATCATGATAATATTGATGAATTTCTTTGTCTCAGTTGACTGAAATGAGCAAAGTTGATCGAGATCAACTTGAATGCTTTGCTTTGCTATGAAAGCAGATTCAATGAATTGAGCAGATTTAATGAATTTATTCACTGATTTCTGATTCATGAATCTCTTCAAGATGATCATTAATGTAATAATTGAGTTTAAGTTTTTTCATTTCATTTTGCAGATCTTGTTTGATTCAGATTTATAAAATGCTGATTAACTGCTTGCTTTTAAAACAACAGATTTTGATATTCAAATCTTCAATAATGATATTAATCAATCATTTGCAGAATTTATCAATATTTGATTTTTTTTCAATCAAAAGTTTTCAATGATTATCTTTGTTACGATTCTAGTCTTCGTCTATTCTTCATCTAATCTTCGTCTGATTTCATTCTAATCGAGTCTAGCGAAAATCTGATCTAGAGATGATATCATTGAAACTCTGCATCATATGTGTAAGACGTCAACTCAATCGAGTCTAGCACAGAGTTGAGAAATACACATATAAGAATCGAGTTCTTTTCTGTAGATACTTTTCTTTCTTAGCATTTATCTATTAGTTAAATGACATCTCTATGACTCGCTCTAGATCGATCTCTAACAGTAGATAAATGCTAATCAACTATTCTGCTATCGACGTGTAGACGATACGAAATAATCTACTTCTATTCAGAAAATTCGCAAGAGATTCTTTGAATTACTTTCATCAAAACACACATTCAAATTTACTCAAATTTATCAAATCAATCACTCAATCAAATCTATCTATCTATCTTTCTCACAATGACACACGACTTCAAATCAGTCGAGTCACGAACAGCTTGTCTGCTTAGAAGCACTGTTAGCAGACGCGTTTTCATTATTTCTTTCGATGCTTCAACTGAATCTCAGAATGTCACTATCTCATGAGACATCAACATGAGTCAACAACTCTGTCAATGAGCTCATGATCAGTTGAACGAGATTATCAAGATGTTGATCGAGCTAAGAGATCAACGAGACATGACTTTGAAACTGAACGAGCAGTGAATCGTTGTTCAAGTCGAACATGACAAGAGATTGAATCAACTAAAGATCAAACAGATGATTATAGACACTCTAGAAGAGATAAACAAACGCTATCGAGAGAAGATGTTGAATCTCAAGAATAAACTCAAAGAAGTATCACATTCAACGAATCAATCTCGATCTCGTCAGTCTATGAAATCTCTATCTCGTCAATCTATCGAGAATCATACTCGACGTAAGTCGTTCACTCTATTTGATAACGATCATCACAAGTTCTTCAAGTTTTCGAACTCATCTATATTCACTGATGAAGATGAATCAACATGAGACAGCTGAAGAATTAAGATAGACAACAAGCTTCAGACTAATGTCGATCACTTCAATAATGAGAATATTTGTATTGTTTATGTGATATCTAGACTAGAAGATGATGCTGCTGAGCACATCTTCGCTTGATGTCGACATGATGCTTCGCATTCATACATCTCGATCGACGAGCTATTTAAGCATCTGAAAGAAATATACGATGAACTGAATAGAAATCGAAAGTGTCATCGCAAGTACAACGCTCTGAGATAAACAGACAAGTCTTTCAATGTCTTCTACTTCAACTTTATGAAGCTGTTCAGTTATCTAGACTACGACGATTGCATTCTGATGAACGATCTTCAGAATAAAATCAATAATCGCTTGCAGAATGCTCTATCAGTCTGTTCAGAGAATTTTACTTCGCTCACTCGCTTAAGAATCTTTCTTCAAGATGTGAATAATAAACAGCGAGTCAACTATCAGCTACGCAGTCAGCTTCGCACTGTCATCATCAAAGTCACTGTCGTATCTGATAAACGTGCTGATACTTCATTGTCAGCAGTGACAACTTCGATAATTGAATATGTCAAGTTGACTATCTTTTCTATCTCTGAGTCAGTCAGATCGTCTATCGTTTGCTATATCTGCAAGATCTCAGATCACTTATTCAAGAACTGCTCTCAGAACAAGATCAACACTTCAACATTTCATGCATTTACTCTTCGTCTACATGAAATCATCATTTCGAAGAATAAAGAGAATGAGAAAATGTCTTCTTTTTCAAAGAATAGCGAGACAAAAAACTAGAGACTTTCATCAAAGACGCGATGAAAGATGTGTTAATTTCTTCAACGATGAGCATGTCAGATGATTCTTTTGCTTCTGAATCTTTGACTATTGAATGTGTACTTTCTAGCAATGAAATTAATTACTCATTGAAGTCATTGATTGACATCAAAGCTGCTGACTATTTGTTCATTGATGAAGTGATTGCGCAGATTGTTTGTGATCAGTTGCAAATCGAGTCTCTGACTTTGATCAAAGTGAAGTCAATTCGAGAATTTGACAATCATTATGCTAAGAAATTCATTACTCATGTCATCTATTTGAATCTGACTGTTCAAGATCATACGATTGACACGACTTCTATGTTGATCACTCGATTAGATCAACATTAAATGATTCTCGAAAAAACATGAATGAACAAAATCGATCTAGTAATAGATATGCGAATCGATTCTCTTTGATTTTCGAATTTCATTTCTAGTCAGAAACTGATTGTTCTACTCTCAAGTCATAGAACAATCATGAAACAGAAGAGCTTAACTTCTATTCATATACTGAGAAGATCATTCACTTTCGCTATCTCTCAACTCAGTCAGAAATCACTCTCTTTCGATCAGTCAAAAGAGAAGTTCGTTAAATCGATCAAACAGTCAAAATCGCTCGAAGCAGTTTCGTTTAGCATCAATTTTAAATCGACGTTCAGTCTGAAATCAGCTTTCAGTTCAATCAACATATTCATGATAGAAACAGTCGTCTATAGAATGTTAGTCAAACGATCAGACATCAAGATCTTTGCTGTTATTATCTTGAAAATCGATCGACTCATAACTACAGTTGAAAACAAGTCTGAAGAAGTGAATCTACATGAGCTTTCACACGTCGAAACTCTCGAGCAAGTCAAAGTCAAGCTCTTCTTTGAATATCACGACTATCTAGACGTGTTCAATCGAACAATGATTGATCAGCTATCATCTCATCGTTTCTACGATCACAAGATTGAGTTGATTGACAAGAGAATGTTCTCTTGAAGCAGACTGTATCAGATGTTCAATCACAAGCTTCAGAAAATAAAGAAGTATCTGATTGAACATCTGAACAAAGAATTCATTTTCTCTAGCTTTGCTTCATACGTCTCGCTCATCTTGTTCATCGAAAAGAAAGACGATAGTCTGTGTTTCTGCGTTAATTATAGAAAGCTCAATGCTTTGATCAAATGAAATCGCTATTCTTTGTCATTGATCGACGAGATTCTCGCTTGAATACAAGAAAGCAAATATCTGATTCAATTGAACATCATTGTCGCGTTCAATAAACTGCGAATGCATTCAGATAGCGAAGATTTGACTATCTTTATCACTTTCTTTGATTCATACAAATATCATGTAATGCTCTTTGAATTAATCAATGAATCGACGTTCTATCAACACTATATGAACGACGTGCTGTTTGAATATCTTCATCAGTTTTGTCAGATCTATCTAGATGACATTATCATTTACAGCAAGATCTTGAAGAAACACAAGCGACATGTATGATTGATCTTGAATAGACTACGAGAAGCTGATCTACAGATGAACATAAACAAATGCAAGTTTCATGTTCAAGAGATCATCTTTCTAGAACTATTGATATTCATCAAAGAACTGAAGATAAACTCACGAAAGATACAAGCAGTAGTGAAATGATCTACATTCAATAATCTCACTCAGATGCAGTTCTTCATTGACTTCTGCAACTTCTATCAACGCTTCATCAAGAACTTTTCGAAGATTGTTCGTTCAATGATTCAACTCACTCAAAAGAAGATCATATTTGAATGAAATGAAGTCTGTCAGATCATCTTCGATCATATGAAGAGATGTATGATCGAGACTTTTATACTACGTCACTTTGATCAAACTCGTGAAGCTATTCTTGAAATCGACTCATTCAACTACGTCAACGATGAAGTTCTGTCTCAATATGATGATGAAGATGTTCTACATTCAATTGTCTTCTATAGCAAGAACATGTCTTCTGCTGAATGCAACTACGAAATATATGATAAGAAACTGCTGATCATAATTTGAGCTTTTGAACATTGACGACTCGAACTGAAGCTGATTGACATTTCTATCAAGATGTTCATTGATCATCAAACGCTCATCTCATTGATGAAAGATAAGAAGCTGAGTTGACGATAGATGCGTTGAGTTCAGAAGCTAGCTGACTTCAACTTCAAGATAATGTATCGATCTGACAAACAGAACATTAAAATTGATGCATTAACTCGTCAAGCTGACTTCGTGTTTAGAGATTTCAACGATGAACGCATTCAATATCAAAAAACTATTATTTTGACATTGAATCGAATGAAGATCGCTGATCTAGAGAAGAATAATGATCAATCAATCTATAAACAGATTCTTGAGACTAATGAAATCGACGAGAATTGTACGCTACTTCGCGAAGCAATAACAAGAGACGAAGCACAATGCAAAGACATCAAGCTGAAAAATTGTCGAGTTCAGAATGAAATCTTATACAAAGACAGTCAGCTATGAGTCTCGTTCAATGAATTTCTGCAAATGAATCTGATTCGTGAGATACATGATCAGTTGTCGATTGATCATTCTGAAATTCTTAGAACAGTGAAGATCATAAAGCGAAATTACTATTGATCTTCTATGCGAAAAACGATAGATCGATATATTCGAAACTGCTATGTATGTCAACGTTTAAAGACATCAAGAGATAAATCAAACGACTTGCTTCAATCTCTATCTATATCTGAACAGCGATGACAGAACATAGTCATGAACTTCATTATCGATCTATTTGATTCGTACTACTACAACGCTATTCTGACTGTCATCTGCAGATTATCGAAAGAAAGACATTATATCTCTTGCATCACTGATGATGAAAATATCACAGTCGAAAAGACAGCTGAAATGTTGCTTCAATGAGTATATTGAATTCACGATCTATCAAGCTTCATTGTATTCGATCGAGATTCTCAGTTCATCTTCATTCTCTGAAAGTTTCTTTGCAAACGACTGAACATTTCTCTTCGATTGTTCATCATCTATCACTTTCAGATCGACGATCAAAGCGAACAAGTCAATCAGAATGTCGAGCGATATCTTCTTTCTTTCTGTTCGTATATGCAGAACGACTGATCTAAGTGATTATTCATGATCAAGTTTGTCAACAATAACGTCTTGTTCTCAATCATCTTCTTGACTTTCTTCTTCATGAACAAGAGCTTTCATTCTCGTATGAACTTCGACTCTGACATCATCGAGTATGAAAGCACTCGCGAACGACTGCAGATTGCTCAAATTGAAGATATATTCAATCACATGAATAAGACACTGATCTTCGCTCGCGAAGCTCTGATCAAAACACAAGAACAAATGATGAATCAAGCTAATAAGCATAGAAAGAAGATCAATTACAAGATCGAATCAAAGATATTTCTGAACGAATGAAACATCGTTACAGCGAGATTCTTCAAAAAATTGAATGACAAGATGCTCGACTCTTTTCAGATCATTGATCTCGTTGACTCATTCTATAAATTGAAATTATCTGAAACTATGCGTATACACGATGTATTTCATTCAGAGCTTTTTCGTTTCGTCGTCAATGACTCTCTGTCTGATCAGAAGAATGAATTCTCGAAATCAATAGTGATAAACGATGAAGACGAATGAAAAATCGACGATATATTGAACTTTCGACGATATCGAAGACGACTTCAATATCGAGTCAAATGAAAGAGCTATGACAACAATCTCAACTGATATAACGCTGACGACGACGAGTTTATGAACGCTCAAGAGATGATTGATGACTTTCATATCAAATATTCAAGAAAAGCGCACTAAGAAATAACATTCATGCGAACATGAATAGTCAAAGAGAGAGAGCAATGTTACGATTCTAGTCTTCATCTATTCTTCATTTAGTCTTCATCTGATTTCATTCTAATCGAGTCTAGCGAGAATCTGATCTATAGATGATGTCATGAGAACTCTGCATCATATGTGTAAGACATCAATTCAATCGAGTCTAGCACAGAGCTGAGAAACACACATATAAGTTGAGTTCTTTTCTGTAGATACTTTTCTTTCTTAGCATTTATCTATTAGTTAAATGACATCTCTATGACTCGCTCTAGATCGATTTCTAACAATCTTGTGTTAATCTAGACAAATTATCAATAAAGATATCATTTTATTCTTGTGTTCTTGTATCATGATCAATGTATACAGAGCATGTGTAATTGACTTTTGATCAAAGATTTCATCATATGATTAAATCAACTTTGATTTTGACAGCAATATTGACTGAATATCAAAGCATTCACATAGCTCTGACATCAAAAATTCATCAATGAAAATCATGTCAATGACTTTAATATTTATCAGAGCAAAGAATTTGAATATCTTTTCTAGATTATTTAAGATGATATCAACAGTGAACGATTTAAAATCAAATGAATCATCAGACATGCTGATGAAGCAAAATATGAGTATATCGCTCTTAATCACTACTTTGACGAGAACAAGTCATTTTTCAAATTTGCTGCAATTTTATGCATCTGAACTGATTCAAGACAATTGCATGCTTTATGTTTTGACTTTTTGCATTTGAAGCAAAGTTCTTTTTTAAACAACTTCTCTTTAACAAAATCAACATTTGATATTTTGAGTTTCTTTCATGCAAAGATTGAAGTTGAGATCGCAGTAGTGATCATCATCAAGATGCTAGTGATAAAGTGAGTGACTTAAATCGTTGATGTCTTAAGAGTCGATTGAGCATTTAATTTCATCAATTGAACGTTGACTTGCATGCAGATGTCGACGAATTCATTCAAATTCATAGTTCATTCATTGATCATGACTCATTGAAAATCTGAGCTAATCTTATGCTGAAGATCATTTAGTAGAATTTTGTTATTATACTTTAGTTTTGCATTAAGTTTCTGAAATTTCATTCAAAATTCATGAAAGAAAATCTTGTTTTAATACAGCTTCAAGAACTGTTGTTGAGTTATATGATGTTAATTGAAATCATCGTACATTTTATTTATGATCGACAGTATCTCTTCTGCTTCAAGAAATGAGTTCATGATCATGTTTCTCATTCTGAATGCTATGTGTTTGATCATCATTTCACTGACTCGACTTTTCACATATGCAATCTTTATTTCTTCAATAGAAAAATGATTCTTGTTCATCTTCAGCTTGTTTCGCATTCAAAATAATTAATTATTTACATTCTGTCTTGAATCTTTGAACAGAAGTGAGTCAAATAGCTTGATCAACTTCAAGAATCAATTTTTCAAAATTGAAGTGCTTAGTTGACTTGATGTTGCTTTTAAATGATGTATAATTACGTTCTTTTTCTTCATTTCTTTCTGTAAATGCATTCAAACAGCGTTCAACATTATCTGTGTAACTTTCAACTTAATGTTGATAGCTTTCAATTCAATGTTGATCTTGTTAACATCATTCAACATCTGAATCATGTCATTGTAAATCTCAATTTCGATGTCATGCTGTTGACACATGTACTTGATAAACGCAACAAGATCATTTGCTTCATGAGTGTTTAGTCAAGCATTCAATTCAGTGCTGATGCTGATCTTGATCATTTCATGATTAAAAAGCAACGCGTTCATGTTCTTTTCTTTGATATTCAATGATGCATTCATGTTTTCTTCTTCTGATGCTGTTTAATTCTATGATAGAAGTGATTTTCTTTCAGCATCTTGAAGTTCATAGCAAGTCGTGCTCATTGATTCTGATTTTAATTCTGTGCTTCTAGTCATTATGTGAGTAGAAAATTGCTGATTGAGATTCAACTGAAATTTCTGATTTCAGTTCTAAAACAATGCATTCATGTTTTTCTGTTCTTCTATTCTGATAACAAACTCAGTAAAGAGTTAATCTAGAACAACATGTTCATGTTCTTCTGTTCTGTTTTAGAAATTTCTTGATTTCTAATGAATTTTCTGAATTCGATTTTCTGATTTTAATTCTGATTCAAGTTTAAGTGATGTAACTTGTTTTTATATCATTTACACATTGATAGCAAAATTAATGAGCTTTGAATTAATGTTATGAGTTTGCATAAAGCGAATCATATGAGTGTATTCTAACTAGAAGTTCAAAGTTGAAGAAGAAAGAAGATGCAACATGTCATGAGTTTTACTCATGAAGACACGTTAAATTGCTAGCATGTTAACATCAGTTCTATACTAGTTTATGATAGTCTAACATGATTTATGTTAAATTAACTTGAAGTGCACAATTGCAACAGAAGTATTACAGAGTTACTAAGTCTCATAAAGCTGCTTGCATTAAATTCATTCAAACTTATCAATAGAAATGACAAGTTATTTTGAAGCAATTGCTCAAAAAATTTTATGTATATAAAAAGTAGTTGAATTTAGTGATGCATAATTGAAAGTGATGCATGACTGATGAGCATTAAGCGAAAAACTGAGTGCAAGTGAGAAACATGAATATCTTGCATAGCTTGCAGCTCATGATATGAACTTCTTTCATTGCAGCTGTCATGATTTTAATCTTGTCAGACTCAATCTTCTAGTCTTGTCAGATTTATTCTCACTTCATCATTCTATTTGCAAGAAATTCTTTGAATATTACAATCAACTATTATCAGAAAATTCACAAGAGCTTCTTTGAATTTGCATCAAATCAAAACATCAATCTCTCATCTATTTTTATCTCAACAACTTTTATCTACTATCATCATGACACACGACGTTGAGTCAGTTAAGCTTTGAACAGCTCATCTGCTTAAAAGCATTGTCAGTAAAAGAGTTTCACTTCTACTCATTGATGCTTCAGTCAAAGCTGAAGAAGCTACAACATCATGAAACATAAAGAATAAGAAACAATTGTGTCAATGAGTTGCAAATCAGCTCAATCAAATTATCAATATGCTGAATGAGCTTTGAAGTCAACAAGATTTGACTTTACAGCTCAACAAGCATTGAATTCTCATACAAGATGATCACAAAAAAAGAGCGAAATAATTAAAAATCACTTTTGAAAAAAATGATGAGTTAAAAATAAAAATCAATCAGTTACAAAGCGAGCAATTGAACTTCAAAGCAAAACAACATCAAGCTGATCAATTTATGTTTTGTCAAGAGATTCAATCAGTCGAGCATTGAGTCAATCAGAAAGAGACTTCATTGATCTCTGAAGTCGATCAATGCTTTCAAAGTTCATGAGAGTCATTCACTTTATTTGATAATGAGAATGATCATCACAAGTCAATCAAATTTTCGAATTCATCTATTTTCATCGACACAGATGAATCTACTTGAAAGAGTTGAATCATCAAGATATCTGACAAGCTTGACATAAATGCAAATCATTACTCTATTGAAAAGTTTTGTATCGTCTATGTGACATTCAGACTAGATGACGATGCTGATGAGCAAATCTATGCAAAGCATTGTATTAATGCTTTCTCATTTTATTTATCACTGATGAAACTGCTGAAACATTTGAATGAAATATATGATGATCAGAATAGAGATTGAAAGTGTCATTGCAAATACAATGCGTTGAAGCAAAGCAATAAGTTGTTCAGCTTCTTCTACTTTGAATTCATAAAGATATTCAACTTTCTTGACTACAACAATCAAACTCTGAGAAATGATCTACAGAATAAAATCAACAATCATTTTCAAAATGCGTTGTCAGTTTATCTCATAAAGTTTAGCTCACTTGATAAGCTCAAGACTTTTCTTCAAAGAGTGAATAATAAACAATGAGTCAATTATCAGCTACGTGATGAGCAATGAACAGTCAAATCGATAGCAGCTTCGAAAAAACGTTTTGTTTCTTCGTTGACATCAGCATCAATCTCAACTACTAGCTATGTTCAATTCACTACTTTTTTCATTCTTGAATCTGAATGATCAAGAATGTCAATCATCTGCTTCAACTGCAAAGTATCGAGTCATCTTTCAAAGAACTGTTCTCAGCTGAAGACTAGTACTTTGACATCTCATGCATTCATTTCTCGTCTCAATGAAATCATCATGTCAAAAGAAGAGAAGAAATTATTTACAAAGAAATCAAAGAATGAGACAAAAAACTAGTGACTTTCATCAAAGATGTGATGAATGATAAATTAATTTCTTCAATAATGAGTTCATCAGATGATTTTTGAAAAAACATGAATGAATAAGATCGAGATAACAATTGATATGAGAAACGATCGTCTTTAATTTTCTGATTCAAAGACTCATATTAATGCTAGCTGAATCTTTCTTTCTGTCATTAAGAAAATTGCAATAAAACAGAAGAGTTCAATCTTTACTCAAATATTAAAGAGATTTATCTCTTCTGTCATCACTCGACTCAACGAGAAGTCATCTTCATTCAATAAAATCGTGAAATCATTTAATTCAATCAACTTCACTTCGTCTTTCAATTCAATGAACATAGCAATGATAGAGACTGCAACATATAAATCACTAGTCAAATGATTGAATGTGACTACTTTCATGATCATCATCACGAAAATCGATCAACTTCTAAAAACAGCTAAAAATAAACTTGAAGATGTAAATCTACAAAAGCTTTCACATGAAAAGATCTTGAAAGAAGTCAAAGTTAAGCTTTCTTCAAAATATCATGACTATCTAAATGTGTTTGATTGAGCTATGACTGATCAACTACTCTCTAATCGTCTTTATGATCACAAAATCGAGTTGACAGATGAGAAAACATCTTCTCGAAGTCATTTCTATCATATGTCTGATTACAAGCTTCAAAAGATGAAGAATTATCTGATTAAACATCTGAATAAGAACTTTATATCTTTCAGCTCAATCTCATACGCTTCGCTCATACTATTCATTGAAAAGAAAGACGATAGTTTGCGTTTCTGCATCGATTATAGAAAGCTTAATGCTTTGATTAAATGAGATCATTATTCTCTACTCTTAATAAACGAAACTCTCGCTTGTATTCAAGATAGCAAGTATCTGACTCGATTGAATATAATAGTCATCTTCAACAAACTACGCATGCATTCAAGAAGTGAAGATTTAATTATCTTTATTATCTTTTTTGACTTCTACAAATATCACGTGATGTCTTTTGAATTAATCAATGACTTGACTTTCTATCAACATTATATGAACGATGTGCTGTTTGATTATTTACATCAATTTTGTTAAATCTATCTAGATGACATTATCATCTACAGCAAAACACTGAAAAAACATAAAAAAACATGTACAACTAGTTTTACATAAACTACGAGAGATCGATCTACAAATGAATATAAACAAATGCAAGTTTCACGTTCAAGAGATCAGCTTTTTAGAACTATTGCTATTCATTGAAAGACTGAAGATAAATCTTCAAAAGATACAAGCAGTTGTTGAATGATTTACTTCTACAAATTTCATTCAGATGCAGTTTTTTATCAACTTTTGCAATTTCTATCATCGCTTTATAAAGAACTTCTCGAAGATTGTTTAATCAATGATTCAACTCATTCAAAAAAAGATAATATTTGAATGAAATTACGTTTGTTAAACGATCTTTGATCATATGAAGAAACGAATGATTGAAGCATTTATTCTTCGTCATTTTGATCAGAATAAAGAGACTATTCTTGAAACAGACTCATTCAACTACGTCAATGATGACATACTTTCTCAATATGATGATGAAGAAACATTGCATTCAATGATCTACTACAGCAAGAATCTGAGTCTCGCTGAGTGCAATTACAAGATTTATGACAAGAAGCTACTAACAATTATTCAAGCATTCAAACATTGATGATCTGAGCTGAAATTGACTGAACTATCAATCAAGATGTTCATTGATCATCAAGCTCTGACATCATTAATGAAGAATAAAGAGCTGAGTAGATGTCAGATGCATTGAGTTCAAAAACTCATCAACTTTAACTTCAAAATCATGTATCATTCAGATAAATAAAACATCAAAGTTGATGCATTGACTCATTGAGTCAATTCAGTTTTGTTAGAGATCAGCATAGAGCAAGTCATATGAGTGTAATGTAATGAGTATATAAATGCTAAGAAAGAAAAGTATCTAGAAGAAAAGAGTTGACTATCTATATGATTCAGAAGAACATAAGCTAATTTTGAATAAAGTTGATCTTGAAACAACTTTATAGTCTAGCGACGAGCAATTGATGATAGTCATCAACATAGTCATCAACATAGCTATCAACATAGATGCGTAGCTAGAATCATAACAAGTTTCTAGAAGTTTCAAGAATGAACAATGTCGCTATCAGCAAACTACGATTCTGACGTTGAATTGAATGAAAATTGTTGATCTGAAGAAGAAAGAAAATGATGAATCAATTTATTAATTGATTTTAAAAGCTAATAAAATCAATGAGAATTGTGTTCTACTTCATGAAGCTGTTTCAAAAAATGAAGCTCAATACAAAGATACTAAATTAAGAAATTGTCGAGTTCAGAACAAAATACTATATTGAGATGATCTTCTATGAGTTCTCTTCAATGAGCATCTTCAAATGAAGCTGATTCAAGAAGTTCATGATCAATCTTCTATTAATCATTTTGAAATTCTTAGAATGATGAAAGCAATAAAAAGATACTACTATTGATTCTCAATGTGAAAGACAATAAATAGATATATTCAAAACTGCTACATTTATCAGCGATCAAAAGCTTCTTAAAATAAATTCAATGAATTACTACATTTTCTACTCATACTTGAACAGTAATGAAAGAATATAATCATGAATTTCATTATTGATTTACTCTCTTCTGAAGACAAAAACATTATACTAACAGTTGTTATGATTTTAATCTTCATCTGATTTCATTCTAATTGAGTCTAGCGAGAATCTGATTTAAAGATGATGTCATTGAGTCTCTGCATCATATGTGTAAGATGTCAACTCAATTGAATCTAGCACAGAGCTGAGAAACATACATATAAGAATCGAGTTCTTTTCTGTAGATACTTTTCTTTCTTAGCATTTATCTATTAGTTAAATGACATTTCTATGACTCGCTCTAGATCAATCTCTAACAGTAAATAAATGCTAATCAACTACTCTGCTATCGACGTGTAAATGATATAAAATAATCTACTTCTATTCAGAAAATTCATAAGAGATTCTTTGAATTACTTTCATCAAAACACACATTCAAATTTACTCAAATTTATCAAATCAATCACTTAATCAAATCTATCTATTTATCTTTCTTACAATGATACGCGACTTCGAATCAGTTGAGTCATGAACAGCTCATCTGCTTAAAAGCATTGCTAGCAGACACGTTTTCATTATTTCTTTCGATGTCTCAGCTGAATCTCAGAATGTCACTATCTCATGAAACATCAACATGAGTTAACAACTTCGTCAATGAGCTTATGATCAGTTGAACAAGATCATCAAGATGTTGATCGAGCTAAAAGATCAATGAAACATGTCTTTGAAACTGAATAAGCAGTGAATCATTATTCAAATTGAACATGACAAGAGATTGAATCAACTAGAGATTAAACAGATGATCATAAACACTTTAGAAGAGATAAACATATGCTATCAAGAAAAGATGTTGAATCTCAAGAATAAACTCAAAGAAGTATTGCATTCAGCGAATTAATCTCGATCTCGTCAGTCTATTGAATCTCTATCTCGTCAATTTATTGAGAATCATACTCAATGTAAATCGTTCACTTTATTTAATAATGATCATCACAAGTCTTTCAAGTTTTTGAACTCATTTATATTCATCAATGAAGATGAATCAACATGAAATAGCTGAAGAATCAAGATGAATGACAAGCTTCAGACAAATGTTGATCACTTTGATAATGAGAATATCTGTATTGTCTATGTGATATCTAGACTAGAAGATAATGCTGCTGAGCACATCTTCGCTCGATGTTGACATGATGCTTTGCATTCATACATTTCGATTGACGAGCTATTTAAGCATCTGAAAGAAATATATGATGATCAGAATAAGAATTGAAAGTGTCGTCGTAAGTACAATGCTCTGAGACAAGCAGAAAAGTCTTTCAATGTCTTCTACTTCAACTTTATGAAGCTATTCAGCTATCTAAAATACGATGATTGCACTCTGATGAATGATCTTCAGAATAAAATCAACAATCGCTTGCAGAATGCTTTATTGATTTGTTCAAAAGATTTTATCACTCTACATTGTCTCAAGAGCTTTCTTCAGAGTATGAATAATAAACAGCGAGTCAATTATTAGCTTTGAAGCAAACGTTGCATGATCATCATCAAAGTCATCATTGCATCTGAAAAGTGTGTTACTTCTCTGTCAGCAGTGACGACTTTGATAATTGAATATGTCAAGTTGACTATCTTTTTTACATCTGAGTCAGTCAGATCGTTTATCATTTGCTATATTTGCAAGATCTTGAATCACTTGTTAAAAAACTGCTCTCAGAACAAGATTGATACTTTTGCTTCTTGAGCTTTCACTTCTCATCTACATGAAATCATCATTTCGAAGAATAAAAAGAATGAGAAAATGTCTTCTTTTCAAGATAGCGAGACAAAAAACTAGAGACTTTCATCAAAGACGTGATGAAAGATGTGTTAATTTCTTCAACGATGAGCATGTCAGACAATTCTTTTACTTCTGAATCTTTAATTACTAAATGTGTATTTTCTAGCAATGAAATTAGTTACTCATTGAAGTCATTGATAGACATCGAAGCTGCTGACTATTCATTCATTGATGAAGTGATCGCGCAGATTGTTTGTGATTAGTTGCAAATCGAGTCTCTGACTTTGATCAAAGCGAAGTCAATTCGAGAATTTGACGATCATTATGCTAAAAAATTCATTACTCATGTCATCTATTTGAATCTGACTGTTCAAGATCATACGATTGACACGACTTCTATGTTGATCACTCGATTAGATCAACATCAAATGATTCTCGAAAAAACATGAATGAACAAAATCGATCTAGTAATAGATATGCGAATCGATTCTCTTCAATTTTCGAATTTCATTTCTAGTCAGAAACTGATTGTTCTACTCTCAAGTCATAGAACAATCACGAAACAGAAGAGCTTGACTTCTATTTATATACTGAGAAGATCGTTCACTTTCGCTATCTCTCAACTCAGTCAGAAATCACTCTCTTTTGATCAGTCAAAAGAGAAGTTTGTTAAAATGATCAAACAGTCAAAATCGCTTGAAGCAGTTTCGTTTAGCATCAATTCTAAATCGACGTTTAGTCTGAAATCAGCTTTCAGTTCAATCAACATATTCATGATAGAGACAGTTGCATATAGAATGTTAGTCAAATGATCAGATGTCAAGATCTTTGCTGTTATCATCTTGAAAATTGATCAACTCATAACTACAGCTCAGAATAAGCTTGAAGAAGTGAATCTACATGAGCTTTCACACGTCAAGATTCTTGAGCAAGTCAAGATCAAGCTTCTCTCTGAATATCACAACTATCTAGACATGTTTGATTGAACAATGATCAATCAGCTATCATCTCATCATTTCTATGATCACAAGATTGAGTTGATCGACAAGAGAAAATCTTCTTGAAGCAGACTGTATCAGATGTTTGATCACAAGCTATAAAAGATAAAAAAGTATCTGATTAAACATCTGAACAAAGAATTTATTTTCTCTAGCTTTGCTTCATACGTTTCTCTCATTTTGTTCATTGAAAAGAAAGACGATAGTTTGCGTTTCTGCGTTGATTATAGAAAGCTCAATGCTTTGATCAAATGAAATCGTTATTCTTTGTCATTGATCAACGAGATTCTCACTTGAATACAAGAAAGCAAATATTTGACTCAATTGAACATCATTGTCACGTTCAATAAACTGCGAATGCATTCAGATAGCGAAGATTTGACTATCTTTATCACTTTCTTTGATTCATACAAAAATCATGTAATGCTCTTCAAATTAATCAATGAATCAACGTTTTATTAACATTATATGAACGACGTGCTGTTTGAATATCTTCATCAGTTTTGTCAGATTTATCTAGATGACATTATCATTTACAGCAAAATCTTGAAGAAACACAAGCAACATGTACAATTGATATTGAATAAACTACGAGAAGCTGATCTACAGATGAACATAAACAAATGCAAGTTTCATGTTCAAGAGATCATCTTTTTAGAACTATTGATATTCATCGAAGAACTGAAGATGAATTCATGAAAAATACAAGCAGTAGTGAAATGATCTACTTTCAATAATCTCACTCAGATTCAATCATTCATTGACTTCTGCAACTTCTATCGATGCTTTATCAAGAACTTTTCAAAGATTGTTCATTCAATGATTTAACTCACTCAAAAGAAGATCATATTTGAATGAAATGAAACTTGTCAGACTGCATTCGATCACATGAAGAGATGTATGACTGAGACTTTTATACTTTGTCACTTTGATCAGACTTGTGAGACTATTCTGAAAATTGACTCATTCAACTACGTAAACGACAAAGTTTTCTTTCAATATGATAACGAAGAAGTACTACATTCAATTGCTTTCTATAGCAAGAACATGTTTTCTGCTGAGTGCAACTACAAAATATATGATAAGAAACTGCTGATCATAATTCAAGCTTTTGAACATTGATGATTTGAACTGAAGCTGATCAACATTTCTATCAAGATGTTCATCGATCATCAAGCACTTATTTTATTGATGAAAGACAAAGAGTTGAGCAGACATCAGATGCGCTGAGTTCAGAAGCTAGCTGATTTCAACTTCAAGATAATGTATCAATTTGACAAATAGAACATTAAGATTAATGCATTAACTCATTGAGCTAACTTCATGCTCAGAGATTTCAATGATGAACGCGTTTGCTATCAATGAATCACTATTCTGACGTTGAATTGAATGAAGATTGCTGATCTAGAGAAGAATGTCAGCAAGTCAATTTATAAACAAGTTCTTGACGTGAATGAAATCGACGAGAATTGTACTCTACTTCGTGAAGCAAAGATCAGAGACAAAGCACAATGCAAAGTCATCAAGCTGAAGAATTGTTGAATTCAGAATGAAATCTTATACAAAGACAATCAGCTATGAGTTTCGTTCAATGAATTTCTGCAAATGAATCTGATTCGTGAGATGCACGATCAACTCTCAATAGATCATCTTGATATTCTTAGAATGATGAAGATCATCAAACGAAACTACTATTGATCATTCATGCAAAAGACAGTAGATTGATATATTCAAAACTGCTATGTTTGTCAACAATCAAAGACATCTAGAAATAAATCAAATAACTTGCTTCAATCTTTATTGATATCTGAACAGCGATGACAGAACATAGTCATGAACTTCATTATTGATTTATCTGATTCGTACGATTACAACGCTATTCTGACTGTCATCTGCAGATTGTTAAAAGAAAGACATTATATTTCTTGCATCATTGATGATGAAGATATCACAGTTGAAAAGACAGCTGAAATGTTGCTTCAATGAATATATCAAACTTACGATTTATCAAGCTTCATTGTATTCGATCAAGATTCTCAATTCATCTTCATTCTTTGAAAGTTTCTTTGCAAACGACTGAGCATTTCTCTTTGATTGTTTATTGTTTATCATTCTCAGATCGATGATCAAAGCAAACGAGTCAATCAGAATGTTGAGTGATATCTTCATTTTTTCTGTTCATACATGCAGAATGACTGATTCAAGTGACTATTCATGATTGAGTTTATCAACAATAACATCTTGTTTTCAATCATTTTCTTGATTCTTTTCTTCATGAACAAGAACTTTCATTCTCGTATGAGCTTCGATTCTGACATCATCAAGTATGAAAGCACTTGCGAACGCTTGCAGATTGATTGAGTCAAGAATATATTCAAATAAATGAACAAGACATTGATCTTCGCTCATGAAGCTCTGATCAAAACACGAAAACAAATGATGAATTAAGCTAATAAGCATAGAAAGAAGATCAATTATAAAATTGAATCAAAGATGTTTCTGAATGAACAAAACATCATTACAGCAAGATCTTTCAAAAAATTGAATGACAAGATGCTCAACTCATTTCAGATCATTGAGTCTGTTGACTCATTCTATAAGTTGAAACTATCAGAGACTATGCATATACATGATGTATTTCATTCAGAGCTTCTTCATTCTGTCGTTGATAATTTTCTGTCTGATCAAAAGAATGAATCTTTGAAATCAATAGTGATAAATGATGAAAACAAATGAGAAATCGATGATATACTGAACTCTTGACGCTATAAAAGACGACTTCAATATCGAGTCAAATGAAAGAGCTATAACAACGATCTCAACTGATATAACGCTCACGACGACGAATTTATGAACACTCAAGAAATGATTGACGACTTTCATATCAAATATTCAAGAAAAGCGCATTAAGAAACAACATTCATGCAAACATGAATAGTCAAAAGAAAGAAGTAATGTTACGATTCTAGTCTTCATCTGATTTCATTCTAATTAAGTCTAGCGAGAATCTGATTTAAAGATGATGTCATTGAGTCTTTGCATCATATGTGTAAGACATCAACTTAATCGAGTCTAGCACAGAGCTGAGAAATACACATATAAGAATTGAGTTCTTTTCTGTAGATACTTTTCTTTCTTAGCATTTATTTATTAGTTAAATGACATCTCTATGACTCGCTCTAGATTGATTTCTAACAACAGTGATATGTAAACTGTCAAAGAAACAACATTATATTTCTTGTTCTACTGATGACGAAGAAATCACAGCAGAAAAAACAGCTGAGCTAATGTTTCAGTGAATATATTAAATACATGATTTACTCAATTTCATTGTTTTGAATTGAAGCTCTCAATTTATCTTCATTCTATGAAAGTTTCTTTGCAAAAGACTGAGCATTAATCTTCAACTATTCACTGTTTATCATTCTCAAATCAATGATTAAAGTGAACAAGTCAATCAGAACATTGAAAGATATCTTCAATTCTTCTGTTCATACATGCAGAATGACTGAGCTAAGTTACTATTCATGATCAAGTTTATCAACAATAATGCTTTATTCTCAGTCATCTTCTCAATCTCTTTCTTTCTAAACAAAGACTTTCATTCTCATATGAGCTTCAAACTCGATACAATTGAATATGAAAGCTTTCATGAATGCTTGCAAGCAACTAAAGTTGAGAATATATCTGAACATATGAACAAGATCTTGATGTTTGCTTGCGAATCTCTAGTCAAAACAAGAAAACAAATGATTCAACAAGCTAATAAGCATAGAAAAGAAGTTGATTATGAAATTGAATCAAAGATGTTTCTAAATGAATGAAACATCATTACAGCGAGATCTTTCAAAAAGCTAAACGATAAAATGCTCGATCTTTTCATCAATCTAGATCTTCTTGACTCGTCATATAAGCTGAAATTATCAGAGATTATGTATGTTCATGATGTATTTCATTCTGATCTACTTCATCTTGTCATCAACGATTTCTTGTCTGATCAAAAGAATGAGTCTTCTGAGTCAATAGTGATAAACGACGAAGATGAATGAAAAATCAACAATATATTGAATTTTCGTCGTTATCAAAAACGACTTCAGTATAAAGTCAAATGAAATGACTATGACAATGATCTCAATTGATACAACGCTGATGATGACAAATTTATGAATGCTCAGAAGATAATTAATGATTTTCATATTCAATATTTGAACAAATTGCGCTAAAAGTGCTTTCAACTATTCAGTTAATCAGAATTTAATGAGTCTGAGTCTGTGAAATCATGATTGAGCAGTAGATCAAATTGAGCAGAAAATACATTCATGCAAACATGAATTGTTGAAGAAAAAAGATAATGTCATGATTCTAGTCTTGTCAGACTCAATCTTCTAGTTTTGTCAAATTTATTCTCACTTCGTCATCTTGACTAGTCTTTATTGAGTTTAATGTCGACTGAGAAACATACATATGTAATCAGCTTCTTTTCTGTAATTATCTTTCTTTCTTAGCATTTATCTTCTAGTTAAATGACACTCATATTGACTTGCTTTATGCTGATCTCTAACAGCAGCGTTGTTGTGATGCAAGTCAGCTTATGAATTAATGTGAATAACATAATAGTATCAACATCATCATCATCATCATCATTTAATACTGTCACTGCATTCATTATCTGAACGCAATAATGATTTACATGTGTTATGCTTTCATCGAGCGTGCTCGCAAATGCAAGCATTGCTTCATGAGAAAGCATGATTGCATGATGAACTCAGTTTTGCGTAATTTTCAGCTGTCAATGCATCATGCTGTGCAAGCAATAAATCATCATTTCAATGCTTGCATCAAGACTTGTTTTGCTCTTCATTTTTGACAATGAAAGAGTGAGTGATTTTTCTCTCAATTATGTGAGATTGTATTTAACAGTTGAGTAGAAACTTTTATTCTTTTCATTCTCATCACTTTTTATCATCATTACATTACTTCATTTTTATCTTGTAAGTGTTGATTAAAGCAAGCAATGCATGATGAGATTCATTGATGAATAAATAACTTTCTTCTATCAGAATCGTGTTTAAATGATACAATCAATGAAGATCAGAATTGATAGTGCTTGATCTTTAGAAATAGTTATAACTGAATATTAAAAATACAGAAGAAGATTGATACAAAAGCTTCTATTTATGTAATATTCAGAGACTGTGCTAAACTTGAAAGAAATGTGTTTGTGACATGAAAAGAAAATGATGTAAATGAACAAGATGTTGATGAAAGAAAAGAGTTTTAAGAAAGAAAAAAGATGTTGAAAAAGAAAAAAGATGTTGAATCATATCTGAGTCAAATCTGAGTCAGATCTCGATCAGATTATTGACTAGTTCTAATCATTATGCAGAGTACTCGCTAGCGTGCATTGCAAATTGATTAAAGCTTCAATCTTGTTCAGTCTTATTGATCTTAATATGCTTGTAACATTATTTCTTTCTTTGAAAATTCATGTTTGCATGAATGTAGTTTCTTTGCTCACTTTTGTTGATATTTATTTCGATGTTTAGTGCAATTTGCTTAAATATAACTTATGAAATTCGTTCAAAACTTTCTCTGAATCATTGAATTTCTTTTTATCAACATAGTATCATTCATCATCTTTATCTAGATCTTTTCATTTGACTTTGTACTGTATTTGATCTCAATAGCATCTGAAGTTCAATATATCATTTATCTCTCAATATTCATCATCTTTAATAGTGATTGATCTGAGTGATTTTGAATGTTGTTCTGATAAAAAATTTTCTGAATATGATCATAGTAGCTTTGAGCTGAACATCAAATGCAGATGCTTCATGCTGATTGATAAATGAAAATGATAAAAAATACTCACTTTAACAGTGATTTGATATGAATCTAGCTGTTTATTTTTCAAATCTTTGCAGAGTCTTGTTGTCTTGATGTTTCTGAAAGATAGTCAAACTCAGTCATTTACTTCATATGTGATGTTTTGTTTATGTTTATTGATCTGAACTTCAATGATCAGCTTCATCTTTTTCGATTGTTGATGATCAAAGCTCAATAACTCTTTCATTCAAATGATAATATCGTTTGTCTTTCTAGCTTCAAGTCGTTCATGAGTTGTTTTATAATCAGTAGTATCTGAATTGAAATTCATTCAAGAATGAAATTCTTTATTGAAGTAAAAAAGAATCATTGAAGTGATCAAGAAGATATTGAAATTGTTGTTGAATTCTATCATAGATATTCATTTGACTCAATCATTCTGCATGTAATTGCAGTAGATTCTAAGTTCATGTTCAACATTTTGATTGACTCGTTTCGATTGATCGTCGATCTCAGAATGATAGACTGTGAATAGATTAACTGTGATTCTCAATCACTTGCAAAGACTTTTTCACATAGTCGATATAAATTGAAAGTCTCTGTTTGAAACAATAGAACTGAGTAGATCATGCAGTCGATAAATGTTTCATAGCATGATTCAAATTGTTTCTTCAACTGAAATGTCATCGTCTTCTCAATGACAGAAAAAATAGTGATATTCTTTGATGAAATAATATATGATTGTGCAAATGACGTTGTAATCTTCTGACAGAGATAGTTCAGTAATGAAGTTCATAATTATATTTTTTCAGCGTTTCTGTGAAATTGAAAGAAAATGATGAAGTTTATTGATGTTATCTCTAGAAGCTTTGCTTCGCTGACAAGCATGATAGTTTCAAATGTATCATCAAATAGTAGTTCAATGATTTGATCAATAGTAGAAACGCTGAACTAGATCAATGATTCATTTATTGTCGAAGTGAAAGATTGAAGATTGATCATGCACTTCTTGTAGTAATTTTGTGTGCATGTTCTCAGAGATTCACAGTAAATCTTTTTTAAATAAAACATTATCAATGATTTTGCAGTTCTTTAGTTTAATGATATGAAATTTGAGCTTGTTATCATTCATAGCTTGTTTATATTTGCTGCAGAACTCATCTGTTTGATTGATCATATATACTCATTGATAGAAATTTGCTTCTGATTCAACAGATAAAATATTGACTTTATCAAAAATCAGAATAGTCTGAAAATAATCTTCAAGACGTTGAGCTGATTCAAAGACGTTCGCTAAAGACATTCTGATTAAAGCATTGATTTTAATGTTCATTTTGTCTGATTTAAAAATGATCTGAAAGTTGAACTTTGATAGAATGTTCAGATAGTTGACTTGTTGTCGACTCAACTGTTTGTTTTTCATGAAAATCTTCAAAGTCTGATGATTGATGAATATCTGAATGAGTAGTTCAGTGCATTTCAGCTCAAGTCATCAGTGTTTGAAACATCGAATAATGACTAGCAATTTCTTGTCATAAATGTGATAATTGATCTCAGCGAGAATCATGCTTTTGCTGTAGAAGATCATTGAATAAAAAATTCTTTTGTCATTATACTGAGATAGTATTTTATCTTTTACATAGTTCAAAGCGTTGATTTTCAAAATAGCTTGTTGTTTGAGATCAAAGTGATGAAGTATTGAGATCAAACTGACTTGTTTCTTTAGATTATCAAAGACTTGAACACAGATCTTATTTCAAACAAAAGACGTGTTCTTTTTAGTCAGCTGAGTGAATGATTTGACTAGTTTCAAGAAGTTTTTAATGAAATGATGATAGAAGTTAACAAATTTCACGAAGTTCTGAATTTTCTTTAGATTGATCGAAATAATTCAGCTGACTATGACTGTCACTTTACTGAGATTCATACAAAGATTTAGTTCTGATACAATAATTTCTAGAAAAACAGTCTCTTCTACATTGAATTTGCACTTTCGAATATTCATTTGCAGTTCAGCTTCGCGTAGTCGTTTTAATACTAGTTTGACGTGATCTCTATGTTTCTTTCTCATTTTGCTATAGATGAGAATGTCATCTAGATAGACTTGACAAAAGTCATTCAAAAAGTCTCATAGAACATCATTCATATATTGCTGAAAGAAGATCAATTCATCAGTCAGTTTGAATGATAACATCTTGTATTTATATGCTTTTAAAGCAGTGATAAAAGTGATGTAATTTTCATTATTGAGATGCATTTGAAGTTTGTTGAACGCTGATATGATGTTCAATCTAGTCAGATGCTTGCAATTCACTATTTTATCAATGATCTCATTTATCAGCGATAGAGAATATTTATTTCTTTTGAAAATGACATTTAACTTTTGATAATTCACGCAGAATTGAAGATCTTCATTTGCTTTAAGAGTGAATAGAATCAAAGAGAAATAGAAAGTCTGACTGAGAATGATGAATCTCTTTGACAGATTCTCATTCAGATACTTCTTTACTTTCAGAAGTTTGACAGAAGACATTTGATATGCTCAACAGCAAGAAAGTGTTGAATCACTAATGAGTTCAATTTTATGATCATAGAAGCGATGAGAAAATAGTTTATTCAATTGAACTCGATCAAAAACATCTAGAAACTCATGATATTTTAAAGACAGCTTCACTTTAATGTCTTTTAAATTCTGAGTAGTTTTATTGATTGAAGAGATGTTTAAAGCATTCAAATTGCACTGAGTATTATACATGATTTCTTTATTGATGTTTATCATGAATAAAGCAAAGACTTTGATCTTGTTTTTCTTTGAATAATTCAACAATGTTTTAAACAAAGCAACGTTTATGCTTTGAATTAAGAATGATTTTTTCTGAGCAGTGATTAAAATGAGTCATTTGAGCATTGTAAAGATCTTAATCTGAGTGATTGAAGAGAACAAAGTGTTACGAGCATATCAAGATTAATTAGAACTAATCAATGATTTAGTCGAGATCTGATCTAGATCTGACTCAGATTTGACTCAGATACAACTCAACATTCTTTTTCTTTTTCAACACTCTTTTCTTTCATCAACATCTTGTTTATCTACATCATCTTCTTTTCATGTTACAAACACATCTCTTTCAAGTCTAACACAGTCTCTGAACATTACATAAATAAAAGCTTTTGTATCAATCTTCTTCTGTATTCTTAATATTCAATTATAGCTATTTTTAAAGATTAAGCACTATCAATTCTGATCTTCATTGATTGTATCATTTAGACACGATTCTGACATTATATTAAGAATTCGTTAATCACATGATATTGATCTCATTACTCATTCAACATACTTGTATAGACAGAACGAGTCTAAAGAAATTCATTTATCTGATGATTGATGACAATCGAAAGACAAAACAACACTAGAGAGTTGAATAAAATCAACAACAAGACTGTTTAAATTGCTAAACTACTTATTGCTCATTAAGTATACAAAGTTCAAGCTTGATTACAAGAATCACGATAAAGAATCTTCGTGAATTGCTCAAGAATCAAATCGATTGATAGATTCAACGATAAAAAATCTTTGTTGTTTGCTAAAGAATTAATCAAATCAATCAACAAATAAATTTCATTTTCTTTGTTGAAGATTAAACATCACTTCATACATTTTTCTTTTTCAATCATCAAGCATCATCATTCATTTGACTCTCTTTCAAACAAATCTCATCATGTTTAATCATTCATCTATTGAAGAGCATTCTGAAGAATTTCAAAATCATTTCTCTTACATCTTTGATGTTGATTTCTTGAAATCACGAATGAAATCATCAAGTGCTGCATCATTCATTCATGAAGATGATGAATAATTCGTTGAAACAATAATACTTCTCATGTTCTATGAAATCTGAAAAGCTCAAAGTCTAGTTCTTGATAAAGAAACAGATTGACTCTACGAGTTAAATAAACAACAAGAAGACGAAATCAAAGAGTTGAAGACAAAACTTCAAACTAAAGAAAACACTTCTTCTGATTTCATTTACTCTGAGCGTTCTAGATCTCAAAAAATATCTGATTCTTTGCTGTTTACTAATGAAAAGAATTCTACTTGAAATAATTGATACGAAAAAATTCAGAATAAACTAGAGATCAACGTCGATCTCTTTTTTAATGAATGAGTCAAATTGAGCTATATACATTCTAGATTATTCAATGATGCAGCTGAAAGCACTCAGACTAGATGCAAACGTGACTGTGTCAATTTTTATAGAATCGTCGAAGATCTTTTGAAAGAGTTAGCTCAATTGTTCGATGATTCAAATAAGAAAGTCAACTTTCATAGAAAATACTACAACTTGATTCAAGAATCAAAGAAATTCAGCGAGTTTTATACTCAGTTTCAATGATTATCTTTCTATTCAGACTATCACGAGAAGCAACTGATCATTGATCTGAAAGATAAAATACATCTTCATCTTCGATTCATTTGAATAGATCAACTAGTTCAATTGTTACAAACATGTCTGAATCGATCAGAGTTCAGATTTAATTCTAATCAATTTGATTAGAACAAGTCATGATGCTATGTCTAGTTTGAATCTAGCGCATTTCTTCAAGTTATTTTCAGCACTTCTTTTCGTTTGTTCAACACTTTCTTCATTCATTTCTTTCATCATTCTTTTAGATAAACACATCTGATCTATTACATCACATCTGTATCGAGTCTAGCGCAGTCTCAAGTCATTATTTATAGAAGAGCTTGCACTCTTTCTCTTCTGTATTCTTAATGTCTTGTTATAGCTATTTTTAAAGAACAATACATACATATCAGCTCTGAGTCTCTTTGATTGAATGATCTAAACATGATCTCAACATTACATTAAGAATTTCGTTTATCATACGATACAGATACTCATTACTCATTCAATATACTCATTCAGACAGATCGAGTCTAAAGAAATTCATTTATCTGATGATCGATGCAATCAAAAGACAGAACAACACTAGAAAATCTATAGAATCAACAGCGAAACTGATTGAATTGCTAGACGACTTACAGCTCATTAAGTATGCATCGTTCATTTCGATTAATAGAATCAGCGATAAAGAATCTTCATTGATTGCTAGAGAATCAAATCGATCAAGAGAATCAATCAATCTTCAAATCAAACAACAAAAACGACTTTATCTTCTATTGTTGAGCATCGTTCTTCGCTCGATCTCTTTCTTTTAAAACATTCGTTCAATTCAATCTCTTCTTTCTCTCTCATCATGTCTTGTCTCTTCAAAGAGTGTTTCGAAGCTTCACTCTTCATTGTTGAAGATAATGACTCATTTGCTGAAATCATAACATCTTCTATGACTATGAAAGCTTTGAAGAAACGATGCAAAGAGCTGAAAGTTAAGCTACAAGCTAGAGAGATTACTTCGTCATCATCAATCTACTCTGAGCGTTCTAGATTTCAGAAAATACTCGATTCTTTCTTGTTCACTGATGAAAAGAACTCTATCTGAAAGAACTGATATGAAAAAGTTCAGAACAAGCTGAAAATCAATGTTGATCTCTTTTCAAGTGAACGAGTCAAGCTGAGCTACATACATTTCAGATTATTCAATGATGCAGCTGAGATCATTCAGTCAAGACGCGAACATGACTGTTTCAACTTATACAAGATCGTCGATGAGCTTTTGAAAGAGCTAGCTCAATTGTTCAATGATTCAGATAAAGAAGTCAACTTTCGTAGAAACTACTACAACTTGATTCAAGAACAGAAGAAATTCAGCAAGTTTTATACTCAATTTCAACGACTATTCTTTTATCTAGACTATCAAGAAAAACAGTTGATCGTCGATCTAAAGAATAAAATAAATTTTCGACTTTGATTCGCTTGAGTAACTCAATTGATTCAACTCAGTACTCTGAAAGAAATTCGTTTCTATCTCATTCGATTGAATAATGATCAACGAGCTATTCAAGAGATCAAGAATAGAGAAGCAATGATCAAAGCTCAAACAACTAAACAGATCATCTTCGCTGAAGAATCAGTCAAAGCTACTCGTAGAATCATAGAAATGAAGATGACTGATCAGTCAAAATCACGTGACGCTGTTTTGACTAACGTCAAAGAAAATGACTTACTAATCGAAAACTGCTTTCTTTGTCATAAGTCTGATCATACTTCTAAAGAGTGTTTGAATAGATCTTTCAGAATTAACACATTAGATGACGAGTTTGATCATTCTTTGAACTTCAATTCAGAGTCTGATTCAAAAAACTAGTCATCTCTTTCAGAATCATTGAAGAGATAGAGATCATCTTTTTGTGCAATCTAATCGACGAAATTTCATCTATCGAAGAGAACTACTTCGAAAAGTCATTTCTAGTCGATGTCATTCTATTCTCGCAAGACGAATTCTTCAAGCTACGATCTCTGATAAATAGTGACTCAATGATCTACATCTTGATTCATACAAAGCTAGTCGATCAAATATGTCAGAAGCTCGAAATTCAATTCATATGACTAGCTAAAGAGAAGTTAATAAGAGAATATGACGAAAAGCTGACGAAGAAGATTATTACTCATAAAATTCTACTCAATCTCACAGTCGAAAGTCATAAGAAATTGACTGTTTCAATGTTAATAGCTGATATAAATCATCATGACGTCATATTAGAAAAGTTCTGAATGAACAAAAATGAAATACTACTAGATATGCAAAACGATGTCATCGTTTTTTCAAATCAATTAGAAGCTTTCATTTCTGTTTTTTCAATGTCAGTCAGAGCTTCACATTCAAAATGATCACGATCATCAAATTCTTCTATCAGTTCAGTCTTCAAAGTGCTTCAATGATCAGCTTCTACTGCTTCAAAAAAGAACTTTTCTATGTTCAGTGTGAAAGCTGAATCTTTTCATGCATTGATTAAACGATCAAAGAAGAATTGCATCGAGATTTTTGTCATGTCGATCGAAGATATTGATAGAGAAATAGTCTACAACATTCAATGCAAATTGAATGTTCTAGACGTCGCTTTCATCGATGCATCAGCTCAAAATCTAGAAGACATCAAAGTCAAGCTATCTTCAAAATATCAGAATTTTCTCGACGTGTTTGATCGAGCTCAAGTCGATAAGCTATCATCTCATCGTTCATATGATCATAAGATAGAGCTCACTAACTATGTCACTTCTTCTAGATGTCGAGCTTATCGAATGTCACTTTACAAGCTTCAGAAAATCAAAGAATATCTGAATGAAAATCTGTCAAAGAATTTTATTACTTCTAGCAAGATCTCATATTTCTCACTCGTTTTATTCGCTCTGAAGATCAATGATGATCTTCGCTTCTGCATCGACTATCGAAAGCTCAATGTCATTATCAAAAGAAATCGCTACTCTTTATCGCTCATAGATGAGATGATTGACAAAATTGTTGACTGCAAGCATCTGACTCGACTGAATATAATTTTCGCTTTCAACAAACTTCGTATGCATCTCGATAGTGAGAACTATACGATCTTCATTATCGCTCTAGAAGCGTACAAATCAAAGATTTTATCATTCGAATTAACAAACGATTCGATCTCGTTTCAGCAATATATGAACGATGTTTTATGAAACTTTCTAAATGACTTCTGTCAAGCTTATTTAGACGACATTCTCATATACAGCAAGACTCAAAAGAAGCATAGACAACATGTCAAGATGATACTAGATCGTCTACAAGACGCTGATCTGCAGATAGATATTTAAAAGTGCAAATTCAACGTAGAAGAAACAGTCTTCTTAGAAGTCATAGTATCAGAACAAGATCTTTGCATGAATTCTATCAAAGTGAAAGCTATAGTCAATTGAGCTACATCTACTAATCTAAAAGAGATACAAGACTTCGTTGACTTCGTCAATTTCTATCAACGCTTCATCAAGAACTTTTCGAAACTAGTCAAGTCATTCACTCAGCTGATTTGAAAAGACACGTCTTTTGTTTGAAACGAAGTCTGCGTCGAAGTCTTTGACAATCTAAAGAAGCAGATCAGCTCGACTTCAGTTCTACGTCATTTCGATGTCAAACATCAAGCTATTTTGAAAATCGATGCATTCGACTATGTAAAAGACGACATACTATCTCAGTACGATGATGAGAGTGTGCTTCATTCGATAGTCTTCTATAGCAAGAGCATGATTTCAGCTGAATGCAATTATCACATCTATGACAAGAAATTGCTAGCTATCATTCAATGCTTCGAACATTGATGACTTGAACTAGAAGATACTGAGCTATTTATTCAGATGTTTACTGATCATCAAACTTTGAAGATCTTTATGAAAAACAAACAGCTGACTCGATGACAAGCAAACTATCTGAATATTTTATCGAAGTTTAACTTTCAGATTATCTTTCGATCAGACAAAACAAACTTCAAAGTCGATGCTTTAACTAGAATGTCGATGATCGATAGTTCTGAATCAGCTAAAGACATAAATGATCGTTTTCAGACTATACTGATCTCGAATCGAATAAACGTTCTATTAATTGAGTTCGAAATTGAATCTGAATACGAGACTAATCTCTATCAACGCGTACGTCTAGTTAATCAGAAGAATGAACTATGCAATGAGTATCGACAAGCTATGAATAAAGATGAACTGAAGCTTCATGACACGAAGCTAAAGAACTGTCAAATCATTGACAACGTTTTATTCAAAAAGAATCTACTATGAATGTTGAAACAAATGCATACGAAATTGCTTCGAAAGATTCACGATCAATCATCAATCTTGCACTCTGACATTAAACGAATGATTGATCTAGTTCAACGCTTCTACTATTGATCAGATCATCGAGCAACTATTTGATAATACATTCAAAACTGTCATGTCTGTCAGCGAAGCAAAGCATCTCAAGATGATACAAATAATTTGCTTCAGTCTCTATCGATTTTTCAGCAGCGTTGACAAGATATAGCTATGAACTTCATCATTGAGCTATTTCTATCGAAAAACTATAACGTCATTTGCATGATCATATGTCGTCTCTTCAAAGAACGTCACTATGTTCTCTGTCATTGAGAAGACGATGACATCTCAATCGAAGAAACAGTATGAATCATGCTATGAAACGTCTATCAACTTCATGATCTACTCAGTTCTATCGTTTCGAATAGAGACTCTCAGTTCATATCAATCATGTGACAAAGTCTTTGTAAACAACTGAAGATCAAAGTCAATCTGTCAACAGTTTATCATTCAGAGATTGATGATCAGTCGAAACAAGCTAATCAAGATGTTGAACGCGAACTTCGAATCTACTGCAATTACATGCAGAATGACTGAACTAAATGACTTTCAATGATGAAATTTAGTGACAATTTCAATATATTCTCGACTATCTTGATGATCTCTTTCTACTTCAATAAAGACTTTCATTCTCGAATGAGTTTCAATTCAGATATGACTGATTATGAAACGACTCGTCAACGTATTGAGACTAGAAAGATTGATGACATTGTCATTTGAATGAGTGAACTTCTTATCTTCAATCATCAACAATTGAAAAAGATCAAGCAGATCATTGAAGCTCAAATAAACAAGCATAGACGAGACGTCATCTATGAAGTAGATGATCAAGTTTGATTAGTCTTCGAAAACATCAAAATCATTAGATCATGCAAAGATTTGAAAGACAAGCAGCTCAATCTCTATTCAATCACAGTCAAAGTTGAAATCTTCTATCGTCTTCAGCTATCTAGAAGCATGAAGCATATACATTCAGTGTTCAGTTTGAAGTATCTATGATCTTCATCAAATGATTCTCTATCAAAACAACATTCTGAACTCTTTAGATTGATGATCATTGATGAGAATGAAGAGCACTGAGAAGTAAACAATATATTGAACTTCAGACGATATAGAGAAAGATTACAATACAAGATCAAGTGAATCGAGATAGATCATGATGACGAATGATACTATGTCAATAAAGAAAAATTCAATGACTTGAAGAAAGTTCTGAATGAATTTCACAAGCTATATTCGAATAAGTCGCACTAAATTGAAAACACGATGAATTTTTTTTTTTTTTTTTTTTTTTGCTTTTATTTCTTTTCTATTCATGCGAACATGAATGTTTGAAAAAGAGAGTAATGTTATGAACATGTCTGAATCAATCAGAATTCAGATCTAAGTCTAATCAATTTGATTAGAACAAGTCATGATGCTATGTCTAGTTTGAATCTAGCACATCTCTTCGAGTCATTCTCAGCACTTCTTCTCGTTTGTTCAGCACTTTCTTCATTCACTTCTTTCATCATTCTTTTAAACAAATACATCTGATCTATTACATCACATCTGTATCGAGTCTAGCGCAGCTTCAAGTCATTATTTATAGAAGAGCTTGCACTCTTTCTCTTCTGTATTCTTAATGTCTTGTTATAGCTATCTCTAAAGAACAATACATACATATCAGTTCTAAGTCTCTTTGATTGAATGATCTAGACACGATCTCAACATCAATTTGATTTTTTAAAAGAAATTCATTTCTATCTGATTCATTTGAATAATGATCAGCGAGTCATTCGAAAGATCAAGAACAAAATCAAATGCATTGATGATTTTTCAAAGACTATCTTTCATAAAGCGACTGTTATCACTCAGTCAATCAATCACTTGAAGTCTAATCAGCTAAAGTCGTGTGACGCGATTTTAACTAACATCAAAGAAGCAGACATTCTAGTTGAAAGCTGTTTCATATGTCATAAATCAGATCATAACTTTAAAGAGTGTCTTGATTGATCTACTAAAATTAATGCAGTGAACAAAGAATATGATTGCTTCAATTTCAATTTCAATTTCAATTTCAATTTAAAAAACTAGTCATTTCTTTAAAAGTCATCAAAGAGATAGAGATTATATTTTTGTGCAAACTAGACGAAATTTTATTGAAAGAGAATTACTTTGAAAAGTCGTTTTTAATTGACATTCATCTCATTTCTCAGAAACAATCTTTCAGTCTTCATCTTCTAATAGATAGTGATTCAGTTGTTTACATGATTATACATTTCAATCTAGTCGATAAAGTATGTGAGAAACTGAGAATTCAATCTATATCACTGACAAAAGAGAAGCTAATAAAAGATTATGATGAAAAGATATCTAAGAAACTCATCACTCATAAAATTCTACTCAATCTCATCATCGAAAGTCATAAGAAATTGATTGTATCAATGTTGATAGCTGATATTGATCATCATGAAGTCATATTGAATAAGTTCTGAATGAATAAAAATGAAATATTACTGAATATGCAAAACGACGTCATTGTTTTTTCAAATTAATTGAATACTTCTATTTCAATTTTTTTGATCTCGCTCAATTTCAAGCATTCAAGTTGATCGCGATCAACTTTGTTCTTTTCAATCATTCAGATTAAGACTTCTACGATGCTCAAACGACTTGTTTCAATCACTGCTCAAAAAGAGTCATTCTCGATTCAAAGCATAAACATCACTTCATTCAAAACATTGTTGAATTGTTCAAAGAAGAACAAGATCAAAGTCTTTGCTTTATTCATGACAGACATCAATAGAAAAATTACGTACAATACTCAATGCAATTTGAACGCTTTAAACATCTTTTCAATCAATGAAACAACTCAAAATTTAGAAGATATTAAAGCGAAGCTGCTTTCAAAATATCACGAGTTTCTAGATGTTTTTGATCGAGTTCAATTGAATAAACTATTTTCTCATCGCTTCTATGATCATAAAATTGAACTCATTAATGATTCAACACTTTCTTGCTGTTGAGCATATCAAATGTCTTCTGTCAAACTTCTGAAAGTAAAGAAGTATCTGAATGAGAATCTGTCAAAGAGATTCATCATTCTCAGTCAGACTTTCTATTTCTCTTTGATTCTATTCACTCTTAAAGCAAATGAAGATCTTCAATTCTGCGTGAATTATCAAAAGTTAAATGTCATTTTCAAAAGAAATAAATATTCTCTATCGCTGATAAATGAGATCATTGATAAAATAGTGAATTGCAAGCATCTGACTAGATTGAACATCATATCAGCGTTCAACAAACTTCAAATGCATCTCAATAATGAAAATTACATCACTTTTATCACTGCTTTAAAAGCATATAAATACAAGATGTTATCATTCAAACTGACTGATGAATTGATCTTCTTTCAGCAATATATGAATGATGTTCTATGAGACTTTTTGAATGACTTTTGTCAAGTCTATCTAGATGACATTCTCATTTATAGCAAAACAAGAAAGAAACATAAAGATCACATCAAACTAGTATTAAAACGATTATGCGAAGCTGAACTGCAGATGAATATTTGAAAGTGCAAATTCAATGTAGAAGAGACTGTCTTTCTAGAAATCATTGTATCAGAACTAGATCTTCATATAAACTTCAGCAAGATGATAATTATAGTCAGCTGAATCACTTTGATCAATTTAAAAGAAATTCAGAGTTTCATGAGATTTATTAACTTCTATCATTGTTTCATTAAGAACTTCTCAAAGCTAGTCAAATTATTCACTCAGCTGACTAGAAAGAACACATCTTTTGTATGAAATGAGATCTGTGTTCAAGTCTTTGACAATCTAAAGAAACAAGTCAACTCAATCTCAGTACTTCGTCACTTCGATCTCAAATGACAAGCTATTCTGAAGATCAACGCTTTGAACTATGTAAAGAATGAAATACTATCTCAGTACAATGATGAGAAAGTTCTTCATTTGATGATCTTCTACAGTAAAAGCATGATTCTCGCTGAGATCAATTATCACATCTATGACAAGAAATTGCTAGTCATTATTTGATGTTTCAAACACTGATGATTTGAGCTGAAATGCATTGAACTATTCATTCAGATGTTCATTGATCATCAGACTTTGAAAATCTTCATGAAAAATAAACAGTTGAGTCGATGACAAGTTAATTATTTGAACATTCTATCAAAATTCAACTTTCAGATCATCTTTAGATCAGACAAAATAAACATTAAAGTCGATGCTTTAATCAGAATGTTTCTAGCAAACGTCTCTGAATCAGCTCAGCATCTTGAAAATCATTTTCAAACTATTCTGATGTCTGATAAAGTCGATGTTTTATCTGTTGAATCAGAAGCAAATCTCTATCAATGAGTATATATGACAAATCAAACAGATGAGTTTTGCAGCAAATATAGACAAGCTATGAATGAAAACAAACTTAAATTTCATATCACTAAACTGAAGAACTGCAAAATCATTAATGATGTTTTATTTAAAAAAGATCTACTGTGAATTTCTGAGAATATGCACATGAAATTATCACAAGAAGTGTATGATCAATCTTCAATCTTTCACTTCGACAATAAACAAATCATTGATCTAGTTCAGCGTTTCTACTATTGATCAGATCATTGAGCTACTATTCAATGATACATTTGAAACTGTCATGCTTATCAGCGAAGCAAAGCTTCTAAAGATAGCATCAATGAACTTCATCATTCTCTTTCAATTTCACAGAAATGCTGAAAAGATATAACTATGAACTTCATCATTGAACTATCTTTGTCAAAAGATTATAACGTCATTTGCACAATCATATGTTATTTCATCAAAGAACATCACTATGTTTTCTGTCATTGAAAAGATGATGATATCTCAGTTGAAGAAATGATTTGAATCATGCTATGAAATGTTTATCGACTGCATGATCTACTCAGTTCTATTGTTTCAAACAAAGACTCTCAATTCATATCAACTATGTAAAAAAGTCTTTGCAAGCAACTGAGAATCACAGTTAGTTTATTCACAGTTTATCATTTTGAGATCAACGATCAATCGAAATGAGTCAATCAGAATGTTGAATGTGAACTTAGAATTTACTGCAATTACATGCAGAACAACTGAGTCAAATGAATATCTATGATAGAATTCAACGACAATTTCAATATCTTCTTAATCACTTCAATGATTCTCTTTTATCTCAATAAAGAATTTCACTTTCAAATAAGTTTCAATTCAGATACAACTGATTACAAAATGACTCATGAACGACTTGAAACTAAAAAGACAAATGATATTGTCATTTGAATGAAAGAACTACTGAGCTTCGATCATCAATAATTGAAAAAGATGAAGCTGATCATTGAAGTTCAGATCAATAAACATAAACGAGACATCACATATGAAGTAAATGATTGAGTTTGACTATCTTTCAAAAACGTCAAGACAACGAGACTCTGCAAAGATTTGAAAGATAAACAGCTAAATATTTATCAAATCACTGCTAAAATGAATACATTCTATCATTTTTGTTTATCAATCAGCATGAAGCATCTGCATTTAATGTTCAGCTCAAAGCTATTATGATTGTATTCAGAAGACTCTCTATCAGAACAACATTCAGAATCACTCAGATCAATCATTATTGAAAACGATGAACATTGAAAGATAGATGATATATTGAACTTCAGACGCTATCAAGATTGAATACAGTACAAAGTCAAATGAAAAAATCTAGATAGAGACAATGAATGATACTATGTCGATAAAGAGAAATTCGATGATTCAGAGAAAGTTTTGAATGAATTTCATAAGCTATATTCAAGCAAATCGCGCTAAATATCAAAACAACTATCAACAAAAAGTGAGCAAATGAACTACATTCATGCAAACATGAATTTTCAAAGAAGAAAGTAATGTTACAAGCATATTAAGATTGACAAGACTGATAAGATTGAACAAGACTGAAGCTTTAATCAATTTGCAATGCATGCTAGCGAGTACTCTGTGTAATGATTAAAGCTAGTCAACGATCTGATTGAGATCTGGCTCAAATTTGACTCAGATATGACTCAACACTTTTTTTCTTTCTCAACACTCTTTTCTTTCATCAACATCTTGTTCATTTACATCATTTTCTTTTCATGTCACAAACACATTTCTTTTAAGTTTAGCACAGTCTCTGAACATTACATAAATAGAAGCTTTTGTATCAATCTTCTTCTGTATTCTTAATATTCAGTTATAGTTATTTCTAAAGATCAAGCACTATCAATTCTGATCTTCATTGATTGTATCATTTAAACATGATTCTGACAATGAATCGAAGACGAAGATGTATTTTATCTTTCAGATCAATGATCAGTTGCTTTTCATGATAGTCTAGATAGAAAATAGATGTTGAAACTGAGTATAAAATTCATTGAATTTCTTAAATTCTTAAATCAAGTTGTAGTATTCTTTATGAAAGTTGACTTTCTTATTCGAATCATTGAACAACTGAGTTAACTCTTTCAAAAGATCTTCGATGATTTTATAAAAATTGACACAATTACGTTTGCATCTGACTTGAGTAATCTCTGCTGCGTCATTGAATAATCTAGAATGTACATAACTCAATTTGACTCGTTCATTAAAAAAGAGATCAACGTTGATCTCTAGTTTATTCTGAATTTTTTCATATCAGTTCTTTCAAGTAAAATTCTTTGCATCAGTAAACAGTGAAGAATCAGATATTTTTTAAGATCTAGAACGCTCAGAGTAAATGAAATCAGAAGAAGTGTTTTCTTTAGTTTGAAGTTTTGTTTTCAACTCTTTGATTTCATCTTCTTGTTGTTTATTTAACTTGTAGAGTTAATCTGTTTCTTTATCAAGAACTAAGCTTCAAGTCTTTCAAATTTCGTAAAACATGAAAGATATTATCATTTCAGCAAATGATTCATCATCTTCATGAATGAATGATGCAGCACTTGATGATTTCGTTCGTGATTTCGATGAATCAGCATCAGAGATTTAAGAGAAATGATTTCAAAATTCTTCAGAATACTCTTCAATAAATGAATGATTAAACATGATGAGATTTGTTTGAAAGAGAGTCAAATGAATGACGATGCTTGATGATTGAAGAAGAAAGATGTATGAGATGATGTTTAATCTTCAACAAAGAAGATGAAATTTATTTGTTGATTGATTTGATTAATTCTTTAGCAAACAACAAAGATTTTTTATCGTTGAATCTATCGATCGATTTGATTCTTGAGCAATTCACGAAGATTCTTTATCGTGATTCTCATAATTGAGTGAACTTTGTGTACTTAATGAGCAATAAGTAGTCTAGCAATTCAAACAGTCTCATCGTTGATTTTATTCAATTCTCTAGTGTTGTTCTATTTTTCAATTGTCATTGATCATCAAATAAATGAATTTCTTTAGACTCATTCTGTCTGTATGAGTATGTTGAATGAGTAATGAGATCAGTATCATGTGATTAACGAATTCTTAATATAATGTCAGAATCATGTCTAGATGATATAATCAATGAAGATCAGAATTGATAGTGCTTGATCTTTAGAAATAACTATAACTGAATATTAAGAATACAGAAGAAGATTGATACAAAAGCTTCTATTTATGTAATGTTCAGAGACTGCGCTAGACTTGAAAGAGATGTGTTTGTAACATGAAAAGAAAATGATGTAAATAAACAAAATGTTGATGAAAGAAAAAAGTATTAAGAAAGAAAAAGAGTGTTGAGTTATATCTGAGTCAAATCTGAGTCAGATCTAGATCAGATCTCAACTAAATCATTGACTAGCTCTAATCAATCTTGATACGCTTGTAACATAATTTAGCTGACAAATTTAACTGATTCACTGTAGTTAAGTATTGTCATAAAGCTGACTTCTGATCAGATTTTAAAGCTTTATCATGCAGTTCTTGTACTGCTGTTTTGAACTGATAATCTTGTAGTCTAGATCAAAGTCTATCATATGAAATACAAAACTTGCGCGCAATTTCAACTCAATTAGAATTTTCACACATGTTTATGATGTCAATAATCTTCTGAATGCAATTCTTAATAATAGTGTAAGTAACAATCATGTGATTGAAATTTGATGAATTTTTGAAGATGATGAATCAAAAATATGAAGATTTAGTGATGCATAACTGAAAGTGATGCATGATTGATGAGCATTAAGCAAAGAACTGAGCGAAAGTGAGAAGCATGAATATGCATAGCAGATTTCATGCTTTGTCAGTTCAAAAGAGCAGTACTCATGAAAGAGTATGCTAAAATGAGACAAGAAGAAAAGAAAGAAAGAAAGAAAACAAAGCTGAAGAATTGATATCAACAATTTCACACTAGCTTTGTTTATGCTTGTTAGCATGATCAATTCACGACACTTTTATACAGATGCTAAAGCGTTGAAGAAGTCATGATTACACTATCAGCTACAAGAAGACAATACAATGCTATGAAGTCTCAAAGATTGAGTCTTTAAGAGAGAATGCAGTTGTGAGAATGCATCTCATCAACTATGAACGATGTATATCTGCAAGACTAGCTCGCGAGATTAAATCAAAGAAACTAGCGAGTGAATAAAGATAGCGACTTGACAGAAGATGAAAACTCTGCGAGCTTTCGCTTTCGTTTCTTAGCAATTAGTTTTATCATCAATAGAGTGCTACCTTATTATCTTCTACTACGCAGTTTCACGTAAAGAGATCTCGTTGTCTCACATCATGTCTAGAAAACGACAAGTTCTCGATGAAATTACATCAAATTTAGATGATAGCAAGCGAGAAAAGCGTTCTATATTTGACTGTAATATCTGTGATATCTCTCTATGTAAAGACGATTCTTGTTGAGCTGCATATCACAATAGTCTCTGAATAGCATCAATAAAATCAGTTCAGAGTGATATTCTATGATTTCTATTGATGAACTAAGCGAATACGCTAAAAGTGGCTCTTCGACAGCGGTTAAAGGGATAGCTAGCAAATACCACGTCAATTCGACTTGCAGTACATGTCGCGAAGCACTTTGCTTTATAAAACTCAATCGTCGCACAGACGCACAGTGGCCATGCTTGTCAACCCATCGTGTCGATTGGGTTCTTCTCTCTCGAGCCTCAAGACTCAAATCCCATGCACCTCGCGATGCGCTCTCTCTCAACGCCGACTTCAGACCATCTATCCCAAACCCATTACTACAGGCCTTACAGCCTTGCGCCAGCAACCATGTGTTGACTACACTTCTAGAGATACTGCTTCACCACTTTGGCGCTTCGCCTCTAGCTCCGCCACCTCCCCAGACGCACCAACAGCCGCTCATCTCCCGCAAACCACTACCCTAACCTGGAACGACTATCTCGCCCTTCGGAAAACGCGCCGACGCTACAATCTTGTTGCCTCCATATTCACATCCTTGGGTACCACATCCGTGAGCATCACGGTGCTGAGCCAGCAGAACTTTGACCAGCTGGGTGGGCTGTTTGGACTCGATCCGTTCATCGTGTTGGGATTAGCGACAGCGAGTTCAGGCGCGGTGGGGTGGTTGCTAGGGCCTTTCGTGGGGAATGCCGTGTTCGGGATGGTGCATAGGGGAATTCGAGGGCAGATTGCAGAAGTGAGTGATTGAATCTCGCCTTGTCGGCGTAGGGCCGAGCGAATAGCAGTTTTTGGGTTGGCGGTCGGTCGCACTCCATGGCTAATGTTCAATGGTGATATAGAAGGAGAAAGACTTCTACAGAAAGATCATGCGATACAGGGTAGATCCTTCAAGCCAGTCATTCTCGAACCCAGTACCGGACTACTATGGAGAGAAGATCGGCAGTGTGAGCGAGTTCAGGAATTGGATGAAGGATCAAAGAGCATACAATAAGAAGAGGCAGAGCTTCTTGTGAATGATCGGGGCAACATCAGGATCGTGGGATGTGAACAGTCAGGTGTGAGGTCATAGCGTTATGGCGTATAGGGCAAAGATGTACATTGTGTTAGTAGCAAATGACTACCAACCTCTCTGTCGTACAGTACCTAGCTCTTCGCAGGCGAAAATTTCTTGATAAGATTCACGGCAATAAAGAAAGATCTTCCTTGATGTGAAAGTACGTTCTGCTACGATGCTACGACTGCTTTGATGCAATGATGAAGAAGTGTGTCCTAAAGTACTGCTCCTCGCTGGAATCTTGGCCTTGAAGAGATCATCAGGTAGATACTTTTGAGCTGCCCTGGCCGAATGCTTGATGCCGGCGTGACTAAGTGGATGCTATGACGTAGTACGAAAGAAGCGTTATGATGCCTACGGTGAGCAAATTCTCGGCCCCAATCGCAAATCTGCTAAACGCTCAGTCAATACAGGACGGGAAAGAGCATGGCCACAGCTTTCATCTCCACCACAGGGGGGGATTCGTTGCTTCAGGAGGGAGATGGCGTAAACCGATCGCGCGGAAATAGTATCTCAAGCCCTGGCCTAAAACTTAAGATGCACAGCATGTCGTTTTGATAATGCGTCTAATTTGGAGGTATGAAACTGTGGAACGATAGTTGAGAGCAACATTGATAACGGCGTTCGGAAATAGTAACGGACGTAGCGGATAAAGTAAAGCCGACACGGCAACCGTTTAATGAGGTGTCGAACGGAATACTGGCAGCACAAGGATGAGAAAGTTGTGTTATGCTGATACAGGCCCGAAGTTGACATGGAGGGCGAAATTTGGGACAGCGGCGAGTGAAAACTGACGACCAATGCTCACAGCCCTCAGGTCAGAAGATGAGAACCTCGACCACGAATTGTCTTACGGGCGTCTTGTGTCGTGAAACCATCACCCTCGATCTTTTCAAGTCTTCCAGATTGATCGATGGGGGCAGCCTCGTCTTCGAAGCTACCGTTTCCATGTTGCTTCAACTCAAGCTTACGCAAGTTACCCGGATACTTCTCTAACTCGATCGCCTTGTTGTTCAGGGGCAACTGCAATGGCTGAGCACAGGGGTCAGGCACGAAGTGGGGGACGCATTGGCGATAATCTCGATAAGTGGTTAAAATACCAAACGCCTGTCCTGCGTATTGGATTGACGAAAATCGAAGCTCCAGAATATCATCAGCGCGCATTGCCATATGTTCAATTCCGTTCGACGCTATAGCGCTACAAATTCGAAGATCGCGACGTAACATGGTTGGATTAATGCGACGAGGAAACTTGTGCACTTCCAAGCAGCGGGTGTGGTGATGATCGTTAATGGCTTTACGAAGGATAATTGGTTCAGGCCACGTAGGCGTAGGTACCAGCTCCACGCGAGCTGTCTGGCCATCAAATGCTATTGGGTGCAATTTGGCGTTTTCTTCGCAAGCCATAGCTTCATGCTCGTGGTGAAAGACAATCAGTGCAGTCTTGTTGCCGGTAATCGTCGCTGTATCTAGAAGCATAGCACTGACAACCAGTCCTCCTCTTACTTTGTCCAAAAGCGCCGCTGTGGTAATATTCAATCCAAGATCCGAGACGAGTATTGTTCGATAAAGATCACGGTCGGAGGGATCGGGGCTAAAGCGTATCCCATGTCTAAACAGATCGGGGAACCGGAGATCCTTGGGACCTGCGTTGTGCCGGTTGAAATCAATCGCGCGATCACGCTCTGCTAAAGAGGAGAAAATCTGGGGAGATGACCATTTCGGGTCCTTCGGATGAAACAACTCAGGCGTAGGGGATTCGAGGTAGCATTCATCAACAGGAACCGCTGTGGTGGACGAACTGTCAAATGAAGTATTGGGAGATGGCAACGCAACTTCGTACGCAACTTCGCTCAGATTACCGTGTGTTGATTTGTTGTTCTCAAGACAGGTATATTGGGAAGGGAACAATTTCTTGACATTAGAAGTCTCTTTAGGGTCATGAATTTCGGTAGCTAGCTTAGGAATCTAACTCGTCTTCAGCATTTCGCCTCTTCATTTAGTCAATTCTATATTTACCTGCTCATTGATCTCATAATTGTTACCCGGATTTGACTTTCTACCAATATCGAGGTTTGGCGCAATATTAGCATTCCCATGGGCGAAGCGGTAGATATAAGGAGTGTGGGAGAGATCAACAGCAGCACATGAAGTAATATTCTTCTGGTGTGCCCCGCTATTCTCGCTCTCATAAGCGTCAATATCGCCCTCCTCTTCCTCCTTGGGTTGAGCAGACGAAACGGTGTCATTCTCAGAAAAGTCAACAGCGGTCGGCTCGCTTGAAGTCAGTAGATCAATGAGATCTTCTGCCGGCTCTGCCTTCTGGACTTTGTCGACATTCAGTCGTCTACAGGCTTTTGGATGGATCACGCAGCCATTTGAGGACCCATGGTGGCTTGCGAGCAGTTGCAGGACTAGTTGAAGCTTAGCCTTCAAAGTACGGTTTTCTTCTCGCGATCGAACGAGCTTAAGGCGGAGCTTCGTGGCGGCCTGAGTGGGCTTTGCAAGACCTGCATCTTTGATGACGCTCTCAATTTGTGCCCGTAAAATGTACTGGTTGGTTCTCTCAGCTTCCGTCTTTTCTGCATGACCCTTCACCAATTGTGCCTCTAGTGTCGCCACGCGAGACGACAAGGCAATGAGAATTGGTGACGCCGAAGTCCAATCTATCCGAGTATGGTTCATGCCAGAATCATACCCACTTGGATACTGTTGCATAAAGGGATGTGGACAGTTTGTTTGAGCCGGTGCACAGCCGGAGCAAGGGTGGTAATAAGCCATTGTGTGGCTATTAACGAAGTTCTGGAGAAAGTGGCTAAACTGTTAAAACCCGACAGATGAAGGTCTAAGGTGACTTAGTGGTGATCTGGAGATGACGATGATGGCGATGGTGTGAAGGTGACCGCAGAGGTGAATATGGCGGATGCGACCGTTGAAAGCCAAAGTAAGCGCTGCACGCAGCGTATGTAATTGCGAGGTGAACTACGATGGAAAGGGCTCTCAGGCAAGATGAGATGCAAGCAGGGCCAGACTCCGACTTTGTGATCGGTAATAAGGCAAGCAAGGGCGTTGAAGGGAGGCGACGAGGCGGCCGGATATGTAATTGCGAGGTGAACTGGACCAAGCAATTACAGACTTCATAGGTATTGCATCAGCGGGTTCACCTCAGGATAGAGAGTTGGCGATGAGAGAAGAGAACGATTGAACTGGCGAGGAAGGACTTACAGGGTACTGTGGTACAAAGAGGATGAACTTACATTGAAAGTTCGGATTGTAGGAGAGGTTGGATCAAACCAAGCAACTTTGATGCTACGCACATCCATTCACATAATCAAATAAAACCCGCGCGGCAAAGCGGCTGATGTAGTAGTGAATGTTGCCGGGGCTTACCACATGAAGAGAGGAAATAGGCTTTTGTACCCGGCCTTTCAGAGCGGAGAAGAAAGAGGACTGCTTCTGTGGTAATACCAGTAGGCTAGGCGAAGGTGCCTGCAACTGGAAGCAAGAGTGGCAGGGAGAATGAACGCCCATAGTCGGCCATAGTCGCCTGACTTCCCCAAACATAGAGAGTACGACAACAAACACCAACAGCAAGCCCTAATATCAAGCGATCTGATTCATTAGAAAATGACAAGCACATGCTTGGAACGTAGCAGCACAATTACATTGACACCAGGAAGTTTGTTTGGGAACTGAAATTGAAATTGAAATTGAAATTGAAATTGTTGGCTGTCAAGAGCTCGCCAACGATAATGGTCGAGAATGCAAATTGCTTCAGACGCCGAGAACAGAGACGAACGCTTCAAGCCTGAAGGGGGAACCCCCACCTTGGATCCACCACCGAAAACCGCCTACCTAACATGATGTCCTCCAAAGCCGAGCAGTCACTCACAACGAGAAGAGTGACATTCAGGTGAGGACGTAAGCTGTCAAGGAGACTCATATAGATTTTTGATAAGCTCGAGGCCTGAGGACCGGAACAGAGATGCTATGGATTTATTCTCGAGTGTTAAGATCATATTACCGTACGAGTACTACGTTAAGTACGGTGGCCGCTGGCCGCTGGCCGCTGGTTCGTTCGATGGTCGTTCGCGATCATAAACGACGCACAGGAAGAGAAAGATGAATGCATGAATTCACGTCCCAGCGGCAGCATTCGCAGCATTTGCCGATAGAGCTTCCCGAGCCAGCGGCGCGTGGATATCACGTGGCAGGGAAGGGCCTCAGATGGCGAGCGTCGATTGGTGGAGAAGAATGCCAAGCATTCCATGTCAATGATGATTGATGGTCGTTCCAGGCGGACTGTAAGTGGCCCCCCTAGAATTACCCCGCAACACCACCACCACCTTTTGGCCCTACACAGCTGCCAAAGTATCACTAGATTTATCGAATATATTGCTTTATTGCTCACTGGAATAATGAAACTATTCGAATTTCAAATGGCTCGGAAATTCGAATTCGTCTGTAAGCTACCTAAGGTACCCACCTACCTACGGTCTACCTACCTTCGGGGTAATTCTAGGGGGGCCGCTTACAGTCCGCCTGGACACTAATGACTGACCCGAAAGTAGTACCCATAGGTAAGCATTCAAGCAATTGAAGCAAACGCGGGGTAATGAATCTGTTCCAGGCCTCGGGGTAGAATAGCGGCGGGGAAGCCAATCAACACCCGCCGATGGAGCGGATTGTCGTTGATGCCATCACATTCACAAGAGGAGATTTGGGGGCACCTGGGGCATGCAAGGCTGAAGATGGTGCTACGGGATAGTACGGAGGTATTGTATAGCCTAAGATAAGTAGGTAGTACTCCGTATATCAACATTCATGAACGAGGAGACGGGTCTCGGCTTCTCCAATACAAATCATCTCGCCTTTCTCCTTTCTCCTTTCGCCTTTCATCTTTCTCCCTTCTCCATTCCCCTTCGTCGCTGTTCCCCCTCAAGAATCTGCCACCCGTGCGAAACAAAGGCACCATCATGGAGAAGCGAACCTTGGACCATGCCAGCGACGACAGCGACCACTCTCCGTCCAACCAGAAGATCGCGGTCGAAGCAGGTGCCTTTGAGACCCTCGGTCGCTCCGAGCTTCCGCCGGACCCCGATGCCCATCTCAGCGAGGCAGAGAAAGCCGCCATTGTGAGCTCGATTTGCCTGTCCCCGTCACAAAACACGGATGATCCATTGCTGACTCGTCACCCCGCACAGGACAAGAAGCTCCTGTGGAAACTCGACCTCCGACTGATCCCGTGGCTCTGTCTCCTCTACCTGATCAGTTTCCTCGACCGGACCAACATCGGAAACGCGAAACTCGATGGCTTACAGCAAGACCTCCACATGACGAGTGGCCAGTACAACGCGGCCCTGTCCATCTTCTTCGTCTCCTACTCCTTGGCCGAGCCCCTGACCAACATCCTCCTCAAACGCTTACGACCCTGCATCTTCATCCCTTCGATTATGACCGTCTGGGGCATCGTGATGGTGACGATGGGTTTGGTGCACAACCGCCAAGGTTTGTACACTGCGCGGTTTTTCCTTGGTTTGGCCGAAGCTGGTTTGTTCCCGGGGATCAACTACTACCTCTCCTGCTGGTACAAGAGAAGCGAATTTGGGATTCGAGCCGCCATCTTCTTCTCCGCGGCTGCCGTCTCCGGTTCTTTTGGCGGTCTTCTCGCGGCAGCAATTGGTCAAATGAGCGGTGTAGGAGGCAAGCACGGCTGGTCCTGGATTTTCATCCTCGAGGGTTTGGCGACGGTCCTGGTGGGGATTGCGTCGTTTTGGATGGTGTATGATTTCCCGGACGAGGCGACATTCCTTTCGGCGGATGACCGCCGCCGGGTGCTTCGACGGTTGAAAGCGGACCAGCAATCTTCGGCCGAGCATGAGAATTTCAACATGTCGTACTTCTGGGCTTCGGTCACGGATTGGAAAACGTGGCTCTACATGGTCATTTACATGGGTGCTGACGGGCCGCTCTACGCGTTTTCGCTCTTCCTGCCGTCCATCATTGCCGCTGTGAGTACCTCCGCCATTGATCGCCGTACCCATAAACTGACATCTCACCTCTTCAGCTTGGCTACAAATCCACAACCGCCCAACTGCTCTCCGTGCCGCCCTACGCCGCCGCCGCTCTCCTGACCATCGCCATTGGCTACATTGCTGACCGGACCCGCCAGCGTGGTCTTTGCAACATCTTCACCTCTCTACTCGGTGTCGTTGGCTTCTCTATGCTTCTTAGCGCTAAATCCCCTGGTATCCAGTACGCGGGAACGTTCCTCGGCGCTTTGGGTATCTATCCTTGCATCGCCAATACCGTCGTGTGGTAAGACCATCCATATTCGCATAGCATCATGCTTATACGTTATAACCCACTAACCTCCCGCAGGGCCGCCAACAATACCGAAGGTGTCTACAAACGTGGCGTCACCCTCGGTTTCGTCATTGGCTGGGGTAACCTCAACGGTGTTGTCAGCAGCAACATCTACCGCGCCTCCGACATGCCCAAATATCGGATCGGACACGGCGTCGTCATGGCTTACCTGATCTTGTTCCTTACGGGTGGAAGTGCGCTGCAGTATGTGCTGCTGAAGCGGGAGAATGCCAAGAGAACGTCCGGTCAGCGGGATGGGTGGGTGGAGGGGAAGAGCGAGAAGGAGATTGAGTTGTTGGGGGACAAGAGGTAAGTCTCAACAATCGTAAGGACTAGACGGTCCAAGATACTTGCTTACAAACCCTCTTAGACCGGACTTTCTGTACGTTTTGTGATAGATTCGGGGGCTATTTCGTTGCACAACTTTATAGAGTCGCAGTCGATCCAGGCTTCGCGTATATATACAGACTTGGAGACCAGATATATATGGGCCCAACATGTTGACATATTCCTTTCACTACATAGTACATGTTCAAGTCAATAGTGCCCTATTATTTCGAGAATCGTTGGCTTGGAAGCATACGATGTCATTCCTATCCATCTCATTCATTCTGCCTTTGTGATGCTTAGCAGCACCCGGACTGAGCGAGTCAAACGCTCTTTGTTTGCGTTCATACGAATCAGCGGCGTAGCAAAACTACACGACCCATATCAAGCAGTCTAATTGTTCGGCCACGATCAATTCACGGGCATCGCATCAGAGACTTCACATTCAACGAGAAAGATCGGAAATAAAAGTTGAAATGGGAGCCTCTACTGAAGCAGTCCTCTCCATCAATTTTGTCGTGGTCTCGTTCTTTGTATCGGGGTCTTTCAATCCAAAAAACATTTCCTTACAGAAGACACTTTAACCAAACATTGAGCCGTTGGACTTGCATCTGGCTCAAACCAACTTGTCTACATTGATTCGAGAACCATTCATGACCTCTACCCCGTTTGCACCATTCGTCGCTCCCCTTCGAACAAAGTCCCTTGCTTCAGACACAGGGTCCAGCCACCCGAAAGAGTCTTTGATCTTGCCCTGCTGTATCCCTTTCAAGGTTGATAGCAATTTGGTAATACCTGGACCCGGCTCATCACTCCCATTCTGGTACACGAATTTGTCTTTCTTCGATCTCATGGTGATTGACTTGATAGGAACAAGTGCTGCAGCTGTACCAGCAGCCATAACCTCCTCAAACTCGGGCAGCTCACCATATTTGATAGGACGGCACTCAACCTTCCAACCAAACGACTCCGCAATCTTGCACACACTATCAGAGGTGATACTTTTCAGGACGTTTTTGCTGTTAGGTACGGCAATAGTGTACCCATCGCCAGTCTTCTTGAGGCCAATAAATCCAGATGTTGTGAATTCGTCAATCTCAGTTCTTGTCTGGCTGTCCAAGTGCAACGTTATTCCGAATCCCTCATCCTTCGCCTTCTCACTCCATCGAAGCACTGGTGCATAGTTGCCCCCAATTTTCGTTGAGCCAGTACCTTCTGGAGCAGAGCGGTCGAACTCCTCTAATATCAGTGCGTCGACTGGATGGACACCGTGGTAAACTCCCACAGGGAGTACGTAGACACAGAAGGTATATTCTTCGGGAGGGTTCAGTCCTAGCTGTGCAGAGCTACCAAACGCCAGTGGCCTAATGTACATTGCAGCACCTGTACGATGAGGAGGGACATGTTCTGCATTCAGTGATACGGCGAGATGGCAGCATGTTAGAAAGTGGTCGTCGGGAATAGGAGGTATCGATATAAACGAGCAAGAGTGGGACATGCGGGAGGCATTCATAGCCGGTCTGAAAATGGCAATCTGGTCGTCGGGGGTTCGGAAAGCTTTGATACCCTCAAAAGCTTGCTGCGCATAATTCAAGGCTGGTGCCATACCATGTACACGGAGGTACGGGTCTTCGACAAATTCGGGCTGGCTCCATTGTCTCGTCTTGGGGCTGTAGTGGGATTCGATATGACCGTTGACTGCCACGAGACTCAGCAAGGGTTTTCCAAGTTACATGCCGCCGTGTCGCCCACCTTCTCGGAACTGGAAACCAATGGTATCCCAGTCTACATGCTGTTAGCCGAGCCCTAGATTCCAGCGACATGATGCCTACCAATGGCATCTACGGGCGGAGGAGGGAAAGGCATGATGGCAGTGGAGCATATGGGGACTCAGTGTTCATAAAAGAGTCTTTTGCAAAATCTCATGCGGGCAACGTCAATTTATACGTGCCGTAGTAGATGTACGTAGTAGGTGTTTGTGAAGGGCGCGGCGTACCTGTACTGACTCAACCTCTTAACAGGCGGATAGCGGCGGTAAACGACGCACGCCAAACCACAGACACCAGAAATCACCACCGATATCGGGCCGAGGTATTTATGTCCAGATAATGCATGCTCTTGTAAGCTGCATAAGGTCGCGCCAGGGCTGTCTGCACAATTCCCCATCCCAATTTCTCCTTGCTCGTCCGATCCAAAGCCAAAGATTGGGTGGGAACCTTTGCGAGGGCTAGAATGATGCTGCATCTGAACAGGTACCCCCATGAGTCCTGAGTCGGAGTGAAATGTTCTTTATCTAGTCTTGTCCTTTCCCTTCTTTCCATGCCTCCCTTAAGGCCAGTGGCGAACCGGCGATTCCTCGTCATATTAGTTGCCGTGGTTAGTTTTGTGTCGTTGCTAAGCTTGGTCTTCCGACAGCATGGTGCAGATTCGGTCTTCAGCAATGTTCCTATCCACCGCGTCAGCGTCGATGATAGTATTCTGAAAGGCGAAGCAATTTCAGGGAAACTCGGAAACGATACGCTGAAGTAGGAACAAGGTCTTCCTTATTGGCGCCTTTTCTGACTTCTGATGGCAGAGCTGAACTTGGGCGAGCAGGATGGAAGTTGTTCCACACCACCATGGCCAAGTTCCCAGACAAACCCGCGGAAGATGAGAAAACGGCCCTATTCTCATATATTCACCTTTTTGCCCGCCTCTACCCATGGCATGTACTACCCAGGGTCTGTCGCCCGGAGCTTTCTGCTGATAAGTCCTAGCGGAGAATGCGCCAGTCATTTCCGCCAGATCCTTATCGATTTCCCACCCCAAGTGTCCACACGCTCCTCAGCTGCGGCCTGGGCTTGCCACGTCCACAATGAAGTCAACAAATCATTGGAGAAGGAGCTCTTTGATTGTTCAAAAATTGGAGACTTTTATGATTGTGGATGCGGAGAAGATGAAGAAAAGCTCAAGGGAGATAAGATAGATGTGCAGAAGGAAGTTATCGGGTAAGGAAGACGATCTATTGGCATCTCGACGGTGAAGGCTGACGTGGCTTGTTTATCAGGCCGACGAAGGGAGGATGATCGGGTCTACGCTCCATTGATGTTGGGTGAGCAAGCACAACACGAAACTGGCGACAAGGGGCTACAGTTTCCATATGTGTTCATGGCTAAGGTACTACATTCTCGAGCCTCGCCACATGCCTCATGCACCTAAAAAACCTACTTCACTCAAAGTTTCCGGAAAGCTCGAGCCCCGTTGTCCTAGGATTATTGTCGGATCCTGCGCGAAGCAAATCGAACAAAGTCTTATGGATTCCTGGGAGCAGGCTTCAGTGCCGAGTACTTCCCCAAAATTGAGGTAGTTGGGTAGCTACAGCACTGAGATGCACGCTCTGCGACAGTATTCGAGTACAACCCTTCATGACCGCTCTCTCCACTGGGGTCGTCTCCGTTCATTACTAATCCCAGACGTTCGACCTTGACCTCCTGGAAAGTCAACGTTTACATCGAAAAAGCGCAGGGTAACTCGAACCATATCCGGACGCACCACAGAAGCGCACCTACGGAATTGTCATTGCCCTATCTGTTCTGGTACTTGCCGGATACTAGTGCCACGTTCGATAGAATATCGTTGAACGGTATCGACTGAAGCCTGGAGCTTCACCAGCGGAGGATCTTCGATAATGAAGTATTACTAGTATACAAGTGTTTGGGTGTTTCATGTATTTAGTCTTTTTAGATCTGCACTTATGGCTCCTTTGATTCGTATGGCTTGTAAACTCTATAGCTTTTCAGTTCTGCCCGTGTGAGGCCTGTCAGGCTCGATGTAAAGAACGAGGAGCTCCTATCTGTCATTACTAGCTCTTGAATGGAATGAGATAGGAAGAGGCTACTGAAAAGCTGTGAGCGTTTTCATTTTGTTCGTCGAGCAAGACTTGTAAGTACATGGTTTTCGGCTCAAATCTGGGTATATACATAAACGCCGCCCTGAACCTAACCGCATCATGCTCCCAGCATCACCTCGCCACCCCCTGCATGTTTTGCACAGACGCCAGTATCTGCTGCAGCATATCTTTTTGATCCCTCTGCTCCTTCTCCATCCGTTCGATCCTTGACATTATCACCTGCCCGCTCTGAGCCTTTGGTGTGTTGTTAAAGTGTGCGTTCTGGTGCTGGCCATGAATGGTTGTGCCGGGATAGCTGCTACTGGGAAGCATTGAAGCTGTTTCTGCGGTTCTGGTGTGTGACTGCTGCTGTGGTGGGCTACGGGAGGCTGCGTTGGAATGAATGTATGGCTGGTTGGGAAAGAGGCTGGGGTCGTCTGGTGGGAAGTCTTGGGGTTCGTCGAGGTTTGTAAAGGGGTGGGAGTTTTGGAGAGTGGTGGTAGCGGGCCGTCGATTGTCAAGGCGGAGTGTGTTGCGTTGCTGCGGCATCGAGTGCGTGCTTTGGAAGGACTGGATTGAGTCGTGGTCAACGGTATTAGGTGGGTACTGGTGGGGAAATTGGGACGTGCTGGGTGTATGCAGCTGTGGATCCAAGGATTGCTGCTGCGTTGGTGGCTTTCTCTTCCTCTTCTTGTTCTTACTCGTCACCTCTTCCCCATCTGGCACCCATTCCCACCGCCCATTAGGCGTTGGCCCAGGAAAAGTGCCATTCGGATCTTCGTAAAGAGGTTCGGGGTGAAGACCTGACGCTTGCTCCGCCAGGTCCTTCTGTGTCTTGTATTTTTTTCGCGCGTTGTAGACGTCCCTAGTCAGCAATTTGATGGTCGGCCATAGCCTTCGTAGCTCTTCTATGGTTTCCGCCGGGGTATTGCCGGCGTCCATCATCTCGTTCACCTTCTGGCTCTGATCTTCCGTCAACCTCCGCAGCGTAGGATGCTGGGTTAAGTCTTCCGAGGGACCGTGGTTGTGCTCCGCGACCTCGACATGCACTTTCCAGATCCCATCCTTGCGGACTACCGCCAAAATCCGAAATGGGCAACCAAGAAGGCGACTATCTGAACGCTTTCGTTTTCGTTGGTCGGGTGTGAGGTTACGTCGGTTCTCGTACTTACCGCCGCGGTCGCACTTCAGCCATAGCCGGTTGAAGCGTGAGCGCGCAATGACAATGGCGTAGCCTTGGTCAGCGGCCCAATCTTTGGCATGGGCGAGAAGCTCTTCTCGGCTGTCGTATTGGCCAGGCGGTAACGGAGCCATTGATTTTGGGGGTGGTGGTGACGTTGCTGGGGATATGGGCAATCGCTCTTCCTCTGGAGAGCCAGGTCTGAGGACACCGAACATAGCTGCGAGCGCAAAGGGACTCTGCTCAAAAGCAAGCTGTACGGTTCGTATTACAATCGGTATACCTCAGCGGTGAGGTGCGGTCGACGTATAGAAAACCACGTCGATTTAAAGATGCCCACGTAGTTTTAGCGGTCTTTTACCCATCCAGCATAGCATAGCCTAAATATGAACTCATACAACTCTATCCCTTTCGGCTTTTAGCTGCTGTTTGCCTTCGGTTAAGTTTTAAGGTTGACCTTAAGCAGATGTGGTAAGGCTCGGTCAAAAAGATTATTTTTTGTAAATAGAAACAATGTCAACAAAGCCCCCTATTGTTCTTGCCCACCTCGATAATGCCTTCCTGCGACGTAGTACCTGATTCAACTGATTTAGGAACTGATCGTTCTAATCTGCGTCCTATCACTGTTGTAGGCGATCGATTTGAGCCTATTCAGATGCCTTCAAACGTCAGTTGGATCGATATACCTACGCATACAACCGTCGATGTAGATCAGGAGGACACAAAGCCTTGTACGAGCTCTTCATTGAAATCAGCATTATCAATGCCTACAAACTCTCTTCGCATTCAGATGTTTCAAAGGAGCTAAATACACTGTTCATAGCGAGTTCAGAACGCTCTGGCTACAGGTCTGATTCAGGCCTCTCAAAGGCAGTTTCTGAGGCGAAAAAGAACGTCAATTGGGCCTGCAATTGAATGTTCAATGATACGTTTAGATGATCATCAAATCTGCAAAAGAAAGAGCCCTGAGGACTACCGTGTGTGCAAGGACCTAGGCTTAACAGCCAGGCCTAGAAAACGACAAGTTCTCGGTGAAATTACACCAAATTTAGGTGGTAGCAAGCGGAGAAAGCGTTCTATCTTTGACTGTGATATCTGTGATATCCCCCTATGTAGAAACGGTCCTTGTTGGGCTGTATATCACAATAGCATCTGAATAGCATCAATAAAATCAGTTCAGGGTGGTATTCTATGGTTCCTATTGGTGAACTAAGCGAATACGCTAAAAGTGGTCTCCCGACAGCAGCTAAAGGGATACATCCTACCAACGTCACTGTCCGTCTTCTTCTAGGAGCCATAATCTACACTAGCCTTTGAAGATTGATCCCAATCGCTCCAACCATGGAACCAGGGGCAATTGGCTAATGTCGATGCTCTCTTGAAGGACTAGCGAACATGATGTGGCAAAATACTGCTAATGGAGTGTAAGACTTCATATCCAACACGGAACTTTCAAGGCTATTCGGAAATCCTCAATCAAAACATTAGTTTCTTCTACACAAACGCACTCTTCCTGCCTCTCCTTTATCTATATTCTGGATGAAGTGCCACCAATTGTATGAAAACTACGTTAAAGATGTTAAACGTTGCTGGCAGCGTTACTCGTTTCTATCTCTTTCGTCGTCAGAGATTAGGATATTCGATAAGTGTAAAATTATGATTAAGTGTTATTCAAGCGAAATACTAGGTAGCTATATCGCGACAAAGAATCTGTGGGCACTAAAGGCTGATTAACTAATTTTACCACCAAAAAGTACCGCCATCTCTTTCTTCAAACCAGTCCTGCGTTACACATGCGACCATACACGATCATTACCCGTCAATTAGTTCGAAATCAACACCGTTCTCGCAACACTCGGTACGCCCATCGCATTAATTGCAAAAAGCATCCACTGCCCCGGCAGCGCAATCCCGGGATCACCCGGCACCGTCACCGTATAAGCAGTCCCAGAACCCTGCGGCATAAGCGGAATCCTCCTCTGATCTGTATCGACAGTATGGGTAGTAGAGCCACCACGTAACAGCGAGAAACTCGTAACCGCGGAATCCGTGTTCACAGTGATGGTAGCCCCAACCTTCACACTCGACGCCGAGACAGACGTGATCTTAGGCCGGATCGCTGGGGACCCGTTCGCGTTGAAAAGGTATGCCGGGCGGAAGATCTGGGCGTCAAAATGGTTGGTTTTGCAGCCGCCGCAAAGGCCACCCCCGCCGCTTATGATGGTGGCATCAGGCAGTAGGAGAGCAATGCTATGGTAAGTGCGGGGAATGGCCATAGGGTTCATGACGGTGAAATTGGAGGTTACAGGATCCCAGATCTCAGGGATCAAGGTTGAAGTGTCATCCGAAAACGGGACGGCGTATGATTCGCCGCCTACGATGAAGACTTGTCCATTTGGGAGTACCACAGCGTTGGCGAACGACCGAGCCTGGTGCATGTTGTTGATGGTTGCGACCGGGACTGTAGTACCAGGTGCGCCAATGGTAATGACGTGAGCGTTAGTGGTAGCAAATGAATTCTGATAGTTCGGCGCGCCTCCGACTGTCAGGATTTTCCCATTGATAGCGTCGAACATGACTGCATTTCCGTTCATCGAGTCTGGATCGCTGGCTCGAAGACCTGCTGATTGCTGGTTGCCGCTCCCCATAGTTCCATACCAATTCATCGCCTTGCTGGGCCCCGCTTGGAAAACTGAACCATTCTTCCACCCAAAGAGCCAACCATGATTGTCTTGACGGTAGACTCCTTGAGCGTCGTTGGTGAGCATTGGTGCGACAGGGCAACCGGGTAGCAAGGTCCATGTATTGGTTGTCGTACTATAGATTTCTCCATTCTTATTGCCTCGTCCGCCGTTCCAGGAACCGCCAACGGTAAATATGCGACCATCTGAGAGAGCTGCTGACGATTGATAGCCGCGAGCTATCTTCATTTCTGGGCCGGCAATCCACGTGTCCGAGTTTGGGTCGTAGATGCTTGTCTTATTCGCATCATTGCCGCCGGTAACGAATGGACGGCCAGTGGCATCCATGGAAAGACCAGGGCAGAACATGTCATGTTTGGTATTTGTTACCGTCCGATGCGAGACTGTACCGCTTGCAGGGTCATATGTGGCCGTCTGTGTTATGCCGCCACCACCACCCGAGAATGTACCCGGCGCAAATGATGACCAGACCAATACCCTGCCGGTGTCATGAAGAACTGCTGCCGCAACTGGGACAATTGGAAAATCAATGGTAACGCTCCACTGCCCTAAGCTAGTTGGCGGCGGTGTATAAGTAGGCGAAGACAGTACGTTGATCTCCGCTGCGCTCGTCCATGGGCCTCGTCCACCGGCTTCGGTTAGAGCAATAAGACGCACATACTGTGCGGGTGTTGTAGTGAAAAGCGTCTGTTTGAGTGTCGAGTCATCAAGGTATGTGCCAAATGCTACGGGGGCGCCCCAAGTTACTCCATCAGTACTTAGCTGAATCTTGTGTTGCCCAATGTTACCATTTGCATTTCCGTCCTGGCGAGGTAGGTACGAAAGACCGTTGACATAGTAGAGCTTCTGCATATTGATCGTAATATTGTGTGGAAGCGGTACATTGACTGGGGAAAATTCGGTGTGCCAGAATGTGGTGTTGTCACCGTCGAGAACCCTGGTCGGTTCGTTGCCAGGTTGGAAGCTATCTACAGCGACAGTCCAGCCAGTGCGAGGGGTTTGAGTGGCAGCAAGACGGAAGAATGAAAGTACAACGAAGGCATACAACTGCAGCATGTTGGATAGCGGTAGCTGGAGACTGAACTTGTTCAAGATGACCTTTCGGAAAGGATGGTGCTAGACTGACCCGGGTCTTACGAGGTTGAGGCCCGAGAGACTAATCTGCTGTATGTTGTTGGCTCTATCTGGATATACGACTTTGCCACGCAGGATGCCAATATATCATTTGGAAAGTCTGGAAAGGATTAGGTAGAATGCGTAAAACTTATACATATATAGATGGTATGATTTTGGAAGGCTCAGAAGGAGCCTACGTGTGGACAGCGTTCAATACTTGAACCATCAAGTAGACTTGGAAGATATCGCGCCTAGTAGATAAGGTTGAGAAGAGATATAACATCAAGAACGAAGTTGGGTGAGAGAAAGTAATGTGTAAGTTAGGGCTGATAAAACAGCCAGAGGTCATGGGAAAGTAGAGACTATTTATCGATGCGGTAGATTTGGTCGGTACACACATCTTCAATGAAGATGCAAAGCCACAAATAGTCACATCCTCGCGGATTGATGCATCCTTCTGGTGCGTTCGAGCTGGCTTCGCCTAAGGATTCCGGATCCTGCCCAGACTCCGCTCACTAACAGCAGCCTGTCGAAAACATCATGTAAGAGAATAGAATAAATGTGCAGAATCAGATGAGAGGTTGTAATGGGTACGAAAAGTAGCTGCAGAGGTTAAGAGTTAAGTTTGGGCAATAGTGTGGTCTCGGGGGTTAGCATGCTCGGTATGACTTCCGAGAGATTCAAAAGCGGGTGGCAGCGTCCACGCTGGTCAGCGGTGTCCCGCTTCTTCAGTCAGCCCATACGCTGCTGTAGGATGCCGCCCTGTCTTGGCTGAAATCTTGGATGGGCGAGTAGGTGGGTCTGTAGGTAGTACTGGGAAGCGATGGAGTCAGCGATGAGAATACTGCAAGGTAGGTAGACAAAGGCAACGCAAAACTGCGGGATGTGCACATGGCATGCTATTTGACGCCAACAGCTAAAGCTGCAGGGCGAGATCCGTATCCGGCCTTTTCTGGCGAACTAGAAAAGGCTGCCTACTAGCTGTTATGCAGAACCGTACTTGAGAGGCTTCTAACACTGCCGAGCTTACCGGATGACCTTAACGGACCGAGGTCTAGAGCAGAAGGATGCGGGCCTGGTTGTTGCATGAAGCAAAGCATGAAGCATGAAGCATGAAGCATGAAGCATGAAGAAATCCGGACTGCCGACGGTGGCAAGAAGCACTGATGGTATACCTTAGTATGTCGTTCTAGGATGGAGTAAAGGAACGAGGGAGGTTGATCGTGAGATAACAATCTCTCGGCGAGACACCCAGTTCGGGTTCGGTCATCCTCAAGGTGGTGGATCGGGAAGGATGCCTTGCAAAGGCGGGGACGATGAGTTGTCGTTGGGGAGCAGTATTCTAGTTGAAAAAAGTGGTAAAGACTAAAGAGTGCCTAATTGAAAACAGCGTTCCGGCGCTAGCCGTATCCTTCTGTCCCCCATTTAGGCAGGTGATCAGTGATCACTACCCCGTACATTCGTACACCTCACCTTTAGCCTTATCTTTCACCAGTCCAGGCGGAAGTCTTGTTTGTCTACCTGTCTTCATGATCTTCATGGTCTTAGCTTGTAGAGGTACCGGAGATTGCTTTTGACGCGGCATGAAGTCAAATAGAAAGTGAGTCCGGCGCTCTTCATAGCGTCGGTAACAATGCGCACTTCGAGGATGACACAGAGGGTTTCGGTCCAATTATGATCCAAAGAGTCCGTACCCCAATCCCTAGCAGACGCCAAAGAGCACAATAGCTCGAACATAAAGGCAGGCGCGGAATGCCGAGCTTGCAAGCATGAAGAAAGCGATTGTCTTTTTGTCCGCGTTAGGAAGCGTATAGGCGCGCGATAGATTATGCATCTGGGCTTCTAAAATCAATATCTGTTACGCGTTTCTTCGTGTTCCGATCAACCGGCATGATAAGAGGAACTTTCTATTTTCCACAAGATGGACAGCGGAGAGTGACAGCGGATTTTGGACATGGCAAAGCTCAACAGGCGTCGATCTGTGACATTACTATTACATAGCGCACTTCCTTGCAATGGTACGGAGCTTTGACGAGCCAAGTGAATGGATATGTCGATTCTTTTCAGGTGTTGATGCTGCTCTACCAACACATTGTCCTTCACAATTTAGCCTTGAATTCGATTCCTTCATTCCTCCTTTTCCGTTATCTATGTTTCTCGTTCGCTGTTCTAGTTCCATATCACCCAAGAAACGCAACTGATAGGCATTAAGAAAACTGTTCTTTTCCGAAGAACCGTCGTTGCCAGGACTGAGAATAATCGCCTTCTCGCATTCGAGGTTGTTGTTGTTGATGTTACCACAAGTCCATTGTTCACATTTCGACGGTCATACATCTCCTACGCAGCTACGGGGACCATGAATGAAGCATTCCACATTGAGATCTCTTTCCCTTCTTTCCAATCCACCTTCAGATACATACCTAAGGAACGCACCAAAAGCACGAATAGGAACTAGCACCACAACGCCACCATATCCAACAAATCAAACTCGATCGGCAATCTTGCCACAACAATTACCTCGGATTCAGCCACCGAGCCAGACCAAACCCCTCTGGACTCCCTGCTCTGTATTCGGCGAACCAGCCAGACAACTTCGAGATGTTTGTGAGATTTACCACGATACAGTTACCAATCCTGTGGTTCTTCCTTGTTGTTCTCGCCACGTGTCTGATGGGGTATGCATCCTCGGTTGGCTGTCGGGGACTGATGGGGACTAAGAAACTTGCCCGACTTATTGTTTCGAAGTCCTCTCAGCGATCTGGCGGCCAACAGCGATGACAAGATTGAGCTAGAAGATTTTGGCAACGAGGAGCGTGACGAGGAATTGAACGGTGAGGCTCTCTAGAGGCAGGGCTTACGCCGGCATATTGTGGCCCAAGACAGCCGCCAATATCCAGTGCTCCTTTTCGATGGAGAAGGCCTGCCGCCACTGCCTCCGTCGCCGCCGCCGAGCAGTGACAATTCGTCCATGCTAAGCTTAGAAGATTCATGGTTGAGTTTCGAACAGGATAGTGCTGTGTTCTGGGAGTTGTAGAGACGAGGAGCGTTTCGATTTCCCAGAACGCGAACTCGCTATCGGCGATTACACCACCGCACGTTAGCATCACCAAATAATAAGAAAACCTAAAGCACTTATGGACGACTACGAGTATCCCACTCTAATGGAGGAACACCAAATACACTTTTCCAAGCACCCTCTCACCCAATAACTCTACCTACCCCTTCATCGCTCTCTTAATCAGTATTAATGGTGGGATGTCAACTAGACTCCCATGCCTATTGGTACCAATCCAGTTTTCCCTAAAGCTTCGTCTCCCCACTTTCTTCACCGCTCCTGACGAGTAAAGAGAATGTCCGTTGAGAACACTGAAAGTCAAGTCTATTTCAGTGGTTTGGAGAACTCACACTACTGGCTCCATTGTAGTGTTTGTCGTATCCTAGAGCCTCATGGTTTGCATTGCGGCCCGGGTGGTACAACGGCGATGGTTGACTGGTAAGAATAATGGCGCATGACTTTGGATGGGCTGTGCTAGTACCAGAGCATTACGGGCACGGTAAGGACCTGTTCTTTGTGTTGATCAATGAGCTGATTGGGGTCGTTATAGCTAAGCGCTTGGACGCCTGGGTCCTCCGACCATGGTGGAGGTGAAGGATGGGAACAACGTTGCCCCGGCGGGTCATTGACTTTTGACTGAGCTGGGCTGGCTGAGGTTTTGCTCAATTTGCTGAGGAAATCCACGGCCATTTGAATAAGAGTTGGAAGGTTCGACGGTAGGCTGAACAATCTGCCGGCCAATGCCATATGTTAATTGTTCCGTGCTTGGGTACCCCTTACCACAGAGCGCATTGATGATACCGAGGACCTTGTTTATCATTGCTGCCGCAACTGCGACGGTGCCAATTTTCAGACCTTTCTGCCTTGGGTCCCTGAAGATTTTGGTATTTTTATGAAAGAACAACATGGCGGACGTAGATGTAGCTTATATATCATAATTTCAAAGGTTGGTTAGATATAGAAGGCGATGAGTTGAGGTTTTGATAAGATTTCACTGGGAATGGTTGTGAAGAGCGGTGAAGGACAGCTTCAACAAGTCAATCATTAGTGCAGCAACGTGAAATAAAACAGTGAAACCCTATCTCGAAAGGGGAATGAGCTGGTCGATGAAAGATGAAGAGTCTTAAGAAATTCCAAAAAGGCTATAGTAAAGAACACTTGATTCTAGGGATGGAAATTGCTGAGCTGGCGACCTTCATGTCGGCGTCACATTTTTACATCCCGTATGTTCACACGACTAATCCATTTGGAGGGTTACGGAAAGAAGTCCTTCAAATCAAATCACGCCGACTGCGTCCTTAAAAGTACTTCCGAGTCTCAATGACCAGATCAAATCCTTACCTGGCTGGAGTCTCTCTTACTCCTCATTCAGTTCCGTTCATCGGCTCATTCGTTCTCGCGTCCTCTCAACTCCATATCTCCACCGCCTTACTCTTCTCTCCCATCCTGCCAGCTTGTACAGTTCACACACCGCTTTGCCTAGATCCGTTGTTAGCCCTTCGTCCTAACCCAAGCAGAAGCTAAATGAAATGGGCCCAGCAAAAGCAACACACCTTCTCACTAATCCTCTTCCTACAGTATTTGCACTTTACAGTCTGCTTGATGATCTCATCCTTCGATACCCAAGTATACGCTTGCACAACGACGTAGAGCGCAATGCCGAGGCCGAAGAATCTAATTACTTTGTCGAGGAAGGAGCTGTCGCGGGTCAGGCATGACGATACTACGGGTAGCTCACATTCCAAGGACAAACCCATAAGCCATCACCACAGCGCCATCGTCCAAGGCCTGCTTCGACGTGTTGTAACTACCCGAACGGTGCGCTCCACTCCTCAGCACAGCGAATTTTTCATCCAAGTTCCTATCGATAAATGGAATTAAGGAAATCGGGGGAAGCAGGATGTCGGAGACGAAGGAGGATACGACGCTGGTAAAGGCTGCGGCTATTCTGCGCAAAGGCATCAGTCAAAGGTCTCGCAGGCGAGAACGATCCACGTACATTAAACCCACTGCAACTTCTAAGACGTTGTCACGAAGAGCAAAGTCGGAGAAACCTTCCCAGGCGCGGTGGACGCGTTTCTGGACATTTTGCTCTGCGTTCAGGAGGAATTCACCACTATCGTCAAGGCGAGGCATTGGCGGCTGTGATGGAAAAGATCAACGAGAAGTGTTGTTTTCTGAAAGTATTCGCACAAATTTCCACCAGGGCTTCGAAGGGTTCGAATATGATCTTGTACTGTGGCAAGGGATTATTTACAGCGACGACAGCTATAGCCGCTAACCTAGGCTGCCACATGCTGTGCCGAGCACTACTACGTTGAGTCAAGAAACCAGAATGTTGGAGCCTAGGGTCTGTGTTGTTGCCCAGCCAACAAGAGGTGCGTCTGATTTCGTAAGAGCGAACCCGCCCTGTACGGCGGCCAAACTTTCGCTGCATTGAAGTCACCCAGGAGGAAAGAATGGTGATTGGGTTCAGTCACCCTGATAGCCAATCACTTCAACGTCGATAATCACGCATACGAGTTCACAGCCTCACAGGGTACATTTCAGGGCTTGCGGACTATGTATATATATGCAGAACCATATCTCATCATCCGAATTGCCGACCTTTCTTCCGCCTTGGATATCAACAATGACATGATCATAAGTTGGGCATGCCGCCGTTACCTTCTCAGTAATAGTACGCATTGCGCGAAAGGAAGGGGGTAGGTTGATCTGAGTTGAAATTCGAACTGCTGCAGAAACGAGACATAATGAACGTACGGTGAGTAGTGAGTAACAGGAACAGCAAGCGCAGCGTTGCAAGAACGGTGATGACGACGATGAATGCGGCACGGCCGACTATGTTCGGCAAAATAGATTCCATAAAGCAGATATGTCTTTACTATCTTGATATAGAAAGCTAGCCCTCACTTTCTATCCTTCGTGCTCATTGTTCGTTATAGATGCTTCTGGGATTTGACAGCCTTGGGATGTTTCATATTTCTATTGATAGATAAAATAGAAATACTCCGTCAGCCATAGCCGACAGAGACCTTAATTAGCACATTCCCGAAACGAGCACAAACAGCATTTGATATCACTCTCGCGATATCAGATAGATGAACCAGCCTACTCTCTATTTATCGCTGTCCCACAAACAAGGAGAAAAGAAGTGAAAACTTCGTGAGGACACACCATTACCCAGTTCAAAAGATGGCTTTGGCTGGAATCGGGTTCATGAAGGGCAAACCATGGGAGCTAGGTTATTAGTCCTAGACTGAGTGACCTGATGAAGAGCTTGCAGAATTCCTGATGTTCAAATGGATAAGGGGAGGATCTTAGGTTCTCTTTCTTTTGTTCCACGTTCGTTCGGCAATAGAAGCACACAAGCTAGAGGTTTTTTTTTTTACATACCAACTCAACCATGCGAACGGTTAGACCATTGGAGTGTGACTGAAGCCACCTGCAAAGGCTGTTCGAGCGGGAAACCAAGGTAGACTCCTTGTTTCATATGTGCTAGCTAGTGTTCTGAATTTACTGATGGGGGTGCACAAAAGCAGAAATATCAGCAAAGTCCGCTTGATTAGCATTCATGCAATAATGTCTGAAAATGTCAAAGCTGGAAATTCGTCGATTTGCAAGAGATCCTTCCAAAGGCCCATTAGTCCACCCTTGGTGGGCTCTTTGACTTGCTGTATGGACTTGCACTTCTCCTGCTTATGATCAGCATCACGAACATGCCTCACTTTCTCCAGTAAATACTCACGATCTTCTCTTCTCCCCCTCTTTCCGGAAGCCCTCAACAATCTTCAACATCTCCTTCCTCCCCGCTGCCGCATCGACATTCTTGCCTCCCATACTCATACTCACCTTCTCTTTTGCGTGGGCCAGCAACAGCCTCTTCAGTAGCAAATGGCGCATCTGTATGCATACAAAAACACCACAATCGCTACTGTTCTCCTGCTGCGGCGAATCCGTTAGATCCATAAACTTCAACTCTTTGCCTGTCAGCCGCTCAATTTTTCGCGTCGCCGTCTCGGCTTCTTGCCGATTGGACGAGTTCAGACTATCGTAGTGGAAGGCTACGCGGTCAACGAGACTAACGAGGAGAAGTGTCCAGTGGCTGCCGCCTTCAGCGACTTCTACCGTTCGGCAGTCGTTGATGGGGAGGAAGATATGAGTTGTGAGGGAGAAGTCGGGGAGAGCATCTTTGAGAGTTAGGGGGTCCAAGGTTTTCATGAGCATGAAGGACATGGATGGACGGAGAAGGACAATATGGGCGTGAGGGTAGTGAGAAAGGTGTTCACGTTCGAGATATCTGCGAGACATGAATGCGCCATCTCGAAAGATGTCTAGGAGGAGGTGCAACATACTCTTCCCAGAATGCTATGTTCTGCGCCATATTTTAGCCCCGTTTCCTCTGCTTTACATCCATGCCATACGTTATCTGTTAACCAGTCATTCTTCAGCGTATCTATATCCTCCTTCATCACTATCCTCATTTAGCCTTCGTATCGTGCAGTATTCAGGATAACCAGGCGTACACACGTCGAACATCGTAGTCTATTGAAGATCAGCTTAGCCGCTGGTAGTTCTAGCCATCAACTTACAACTCAAATATGGGTCGTCCGGGCTTAACTTCGATTCTCTGCGCATTAGCTAATTGGATTGATTGCAAGAGGACGCGACAACAGGACGCAACACGGTAGGCCTGAGAGCTTCTTCGTACCGAATCTCCAAAGACCCTGCTGACCCGCCCGTTGAAGGGATGAAACCCTGAGTCTCGCATCGTGCGAATGATTTACCCCTCTTGGAGGAAGGATAGGCAGTGGTTATCGACCAAAGATATTCCCCTTCAATGCTTCGCTCTAGGCACGAAGAGCTACAGTGAGTGTCCCGCTGGTTAGGTAGCCCTTAGTCCGAAGGAGCAGCTGGCGACATACAGGTATGAGCTGATACCAGACGTCGGCTTAGATTCAGATTCTCTTGTCTTATAGGATAGAGTCGAATCGTCCGTAGTTATCACTCCGTACCCATATTTGGCTTAGATATGCCGAGATCTGGGGACGTGAAGAGAGAGTACTGTATGCAGGAGATCTACCGAGGTTAGATTGCCGCACCAGTGCCTTCCTCTACGCACGACTCCTTTTCTTTGATTGTCTGAGTTTAAGTTATGAATCTCACTCTTGATCTCGACATCGTGCTCCTGCTAGCAGGTGTCCGTCCTACCATGAATATTGGTAGTAACAGAGAATACAGGCTACACGATACGTTTCACACCGAGCGCTTTGAACCTCAGATGTGGCAGGCATTCTGATATGGATTTACTCCCCACCCTGCTTCGTGCAAAGAGTAGGCTGAGTCACTGAACTCGATGTTAATCTGTCTACGGAACAGACGAAAAGGAGGGAGTTTGATTGGTGTAAAACGTGTAGCAGGAACTACAGATCGAGGTCGAAGAAGCCGAATATCACACTTTGCAACAATCAGGCTTGTCGTTCTTTCAGTAAATCTACGTCCGGTCTTTCCTTCTTTCTAAGAGTCACGTTCCTCTTCTCCTTTGAAGTCACACAAGCCAATGGTTTCGAGCATCTGTTCTGCCGTTTCGCCCATCAAAACCGAGCAAGCACAATGCGTAGCTACTCCGAACGCAAAACGCCCCGCAGGTGGGCCCAACAAATCATACGAACGCCGGGACCAATGTAGTAATTTAGAAGTCCTCATCATCCATATCCATATCGTTTTCTCCTGACTCGATGAACACAAGTCGGGTGCCTTCAGCTGCTGTTTGCCAAACCTAGTGACATGGTCAATTGAGTATCTCGGAAACCATTTAAAACGCAAAACTTACATCCAGTAGCGCATATTCATCCAAAGCTTGACTGAACTGATCGTCCGTGAAGCCTTTTGCGATGATCCTCTCCCTGACCTTCTTAATGCTCAGCTCTCCTCTACTGCCTTCTCCAACCGCTGCAGCCCCACTGTCCTTCATTGCGCGGACTAAGTGGTAAATCTTGCTGCTGGGACTTTGATCGGCTGCGCCTCGAGCGTCGTTGTACAAGCTTGCTTTGCTGACCTCCACCAGTCGCAGTGCTTCATCAACATCGTCACTGACTACTTGTGATGAAAATCGCAGTCGAGCTAGCGCTTGAGATAGACGTACTATACCCAAGAGCGTTCTAGGGGAGGTGTGAGTGAAATGCTTCTTGCCTCCTTCGTCTTTCTTTTGCTGCTGACGCATTTTGACATATGCACCAATCATGTATTCTGAAACTTCTTTGGGGACCGTGGGTCGCCAGCTCCGAGCCTGTGCGATGTATTGGCGAACTTCGTGTGGTGTGAAAACGACACCCTCAGTCTCCGGATGCTTGTTGTTCATATGCACGTACGTAACATGCTGTGCCAATTGCTCGTCTGATTCTCGGTTCGGCTGATCAAGCATTAAGAAAAGAACATCGAAACGTGAAAGAAGGGCTGCTGGGAGATTGATATTGTCGACAGGAGATATTCGGGGATTGTATCGGCCATAGAGAGGATTAGCGGCTGCTAAGATTGACGTCCGGGCGTTGAGTGACGTGGTGATCCCAGCTTTGGAGATGGAGATGGTTTGCTGTTCCATCACTTCATGGATAGCAGTGCGATCTCCGTCGTCCATTTTGTCGAACTCATCGATACAGCAGATGCCGTTATCCGCCAGAACGAGGGCTCCCCCTTCCAGTACCATCTCATCCGTAACAGGATCACGCATAACCGCCGCTGTCAATCCGACACCACTGCTACCTCGCCCAGTGGTATAGACACCTCGAGGTGCGACTTTGGTGATGTACTTGAGAAGTTGCGATTTAGCCACACCAGGGTCACCCATGAGACATATATTAATATCTCCTCGTATCCGCATCCCGTCGCCCATCTCTTTAGTAACACCACCGATCAGAAGGAGAAGAAGAGCTTTCTTGACGTCTAGGTGGCCGTAGATTTCTGGGGCGATTGACCTCGCCAAATACTCATACATCGCGCCGGAGTGCTTGTATTGCTCTATTCTTCGAAAAGTCTTAGCGTCGAAAACTAGATCATCGTACGCTTTCTTATGCTGATTCACGTGCATGGCTTCCAGATAAGTATCCGTCAATAAACCTGCTCGAATAGCCTTGAAACCGGTATAAGGCGTTGGCAAGAATATTCCTGCTACATCAATAACATCTCCGGGATTTATTTGTCTTGTCAGGGTTCCGTGGCAATGCACAGTCAAAGTACGAGGGATATGGCCGACAGGTACTTGATCCGCCATCTCTTGTATCTTGACTTCCTGAAATGGCAAAAACTTGGAAGCACGTGTCGACAAGAATAATTGGCCCTTTGAATTATTTTGCTTGCACTCATCTGAAGGACATTCCACCATTGGGGTAAAAGACTTGGATGTAACGGGCTGAAAGACTTCGCAACCACATCGGTCACAGGTATATGCATTGACTTGCACTGCCGGCTTGACATCAGAAACTCTTGTGGTAATACCTCGGACTGTGATAAGATGGCCAAGGTGCTCCCCTCGTACGTTCCGGACAGCAAGGGCTTTCGGGTTCCGATCGCTGCTTGACCCTGAAGGCGTAACGGGCTTGAAAACAAGGGTGTACCGTCGAGTGAGTTCGGCTGGGAAAATGGATTCTGCTCGGGAAGGGTCTAATTCGTTCTCGGCTGCCTGCAATACACTTTCATTCCGTCTCTCGCGTTGCGACATGATAATGTCAAGCACGTCGTCCTTAAAACTGGGACCAGTCAACTACATGTTGCGCCTGTTCCGCGCAGATTCGAAACCGACCTTATTTCCTTTGTCTCCTTCGGCATTGCTTTGTCGACAGCCTCCGAGAAAATATCAACATAGTGTTTTGTATTTCGTTCAATGGATTCAACAAGCTTGAGCTTGGTCTCCTCCGCAAAAGTCTTCTCGTACTATGGCCCAAATATTAGCTCCGTTGGCGCAGCTCCCAGGAAGTCGTTTTCACCATCACTGACATTTTCCAGATCATCTAGTTCGATCATGACCTCAGAAAGCTTCCTATCTGCCACCTTTTGTAACATATCCATGTATTTCTTTTTCGGATCCGGATATTGTCCTGGTTTCGATCGTATTGCCTTCCCTTCCTCGACATCCTCCATGAAGTCGTACTCATCGCTGAGGCCATCTTCCTCAAGATGGAGATGCTCCAGGGCATTAGTTGCGGCAAAGTCCAAGTCCGAGGCAGTAGACTTGTAGCTTGTAAGGAAGTCCTCGAACGCACCTTCTTAGGAGTTAGCATTGTCGGCTACAACAGCGAACGTAAGCGTACTCAGTTGCGCATTGTAATCTACGTTTTCTATTCGTGTTGGAAAGAAAGACATCGTGGCGACAGTGTTCTAAGTTGGTGCTGTATATGCTGGAAAGGTACCGTTTTGATTAATTGGTAAAGTTATGTGCTAAGGGTACGTTATTCAATGCAGTACGCGACAATCTTGACGCGTCGCAGTACCCCAGATTTACGCGATTCAATGATTCCATATATGGTTAGCCCCTCCGAGCTCACCGTGCCTCGGCTCGTCAATCCTAAGGTCGAGAGTCACAAAATATCTTCCTCTGACAGCTCCCAATTTACACCGCTGACGCACTCGCTATGGATACTTTCACAGTGGGACATACTTAGCCACCGCCAAAAGATACTTGACAAGGGATTCTTACGTCTCAATGGCAAGAAGAGCGCCAACGCAAGCAGAGATCGGGCTAGTACAACTCAAGAACTGCTTGGTCAACCTGCCCACTCCGCTGGTGATAATACTATCAAATGCAAACACTGTAAGTTCATCTTACTGGTGTAGCATTCGTGGGTTACTCAAACGTTCAGGCCGCCCAAAATGCTATTGTTGAGCTCCAATACATAGAACTTGTCTCCTCAGTTCCAGGATCTAAGGATAACAGTGTCGCTTCACAGCGTTCCGTATACGTTGGCTGGACTGGCATGTCTAGCAAGAGAAAAGTTTCCTCGGCTATTGGAAGAGGAAGTTCAAGAGATAGCACTGGGAGGGATGTAGAAGCAAATGTTGTGGAAATCGATTCAACTTTCGCCAGGACTATCGGCCTCACGCAAGGTCAGCGAGTCGGTGTATTGCTCCACCTAGATCCTCCACTAGCGCATACTGTCAATATCGAGCCATTGACTCCGGGCGACTGGGAAATCATCGAGTTACATGCGAATTTCTTAGAAATCAACTTGCTTTCTCAGATCCGAGCGCTACCAAATCCATCTTTTACGGCAACCCCTTCTACCCAAGCTCAGCAAGTCTATCCTTTGACCCTACATCTATCGCCTACCTCTGCCGCCAACATTATCGTCAGCTCCCTGGTACCACCTCTACCGTCTTCCTCCCCATTTGCCAAGATTGCACCAGACGCCGAAGTGATAGTAGCGCCCAACATGCGACCACGCTTATCACATGCTGATCGAACCAAGAGTCGAAGTATTATAAGTACTAGTAAGAGAAGTGCGGGCAGCAAGAGTGGGGTAGGAAGCACGCGGCAACGTAGTCATAGGAAGGAAGTTCCAAGCCCTGTTTTTCTTCGTGGTGTTGATAGGCAGTTTTGTGGAGAATGGTTTCCTGATGGATCTGCGCGACCCGAGGAAGGTGGACTGAAGATTTGGATAGACGAAGAGATACTGGCAAGTAAACCTCTAAGATGCACGGAATGGGTAAGCGTGTCCGTCGTCCAACCCGCCGGGCTGGAACCGTCACTGGACCCACAACAGCAACAGAGATTACGAGACATAGAAGCCAGCGATGCCGGTAAGCCTGCATTAAAGGTTGTAGCCAAAGTTCTGGCATGGGATGACGCACCTGATAGCCACCACGCCGTGCTTTCTTCTCCGCTATGCTCTACTCTGGGAGTGGAGAAATTGATCGGTGGTGTAGTCCGAATAGAAGCTGCGCCGCCGCCAATGCCGAGGAGTACAATCAAGGCCTTCAAAGTATTTCCCTTTACCACAGGCAGCAGAGATAGCGCAGGACTCCGATTTGGAGGTGAGACCAAAACTACCCGGGAAGCGGCTGCAGAGAAAATCAAGGCCCTTTATGGAGGTAAAGACCATGAGTATGCCGGTCTGATGGACGGCCCGTTGACCAATGGGCTTGCTTTACCAAAGCCTAAGAAGGGTACTACGCTAGATGGTTGGGAGGGAGGTTTACTTCGCTTTGAAACTGCGCATCACAGCAATGACAAGCCTGAAAAAAATGCTCTTAGGTGGATACTGGGTTCGGATTTGAGACTAACGATAGAAGTGCAGCAAGAAACCCCAAATACTTTTCAGGCAATTAAAGCTTCTGCTGCAATAGCGGAGCGTCTCCCACCTGCAGTGCCCTCCTTGATTGGGATTGACAATCTTATCAACCAGCTCTTCTCTCACCTGTCGCGCTGCTCCTCTGTGCTTCTCACTGGCGGCCTTGGCTCCGGCAAAACGTCCTTAGCGCGTTTGCTCGGATGTCGGTTGCGTTCCGCCTCTCTCTACCATACTACGTTCTTCTCATGTCGTAGGCTGGGTACAGAGGACACTCGTGTTTCCACCATTAAAGAACGGCTGAACAAGCTTTTCATGGGGGCTTTGTGGGGCGCGCGTTTAGGTGGGCGTTCGGTCGTCATATTAGATGACCTAGATAGGCTTTGTCCTGTCGAGACAGAATCGCAGACTACGGACAACGGTCGTAGCCGCCAGGTAAGCGAGATCATCTGTTCGACAGTTCACCAATACTGCGGTGGAGACTCGAAGGTGGTGCTCCTTGCAACCGCCCAGAGCAAGGAGTCTCTTAACAGTGTAGTCGTTGGAGGTCATGTTGTAAGGGAGATTGTCAGTTTGAAGGCCCCCAACAAAGACGGCAGGCGACAGGTCTTACAAGCTCTATTGGGGCAGACAAGCTCAAACAAACCCATCATGAACGGCCACTCTCCCCAGGATGATCAGCATGAAGCCGCTTGGATGGACGGATCTCTCCCTAGTAGCCCGACAATTCATCCTACGGTGTCTGAAAATTTTGCCGTCGATGGTAATCTCGACGTGCTTGATCTTGCGGGTCAGACCGACGGCTACATGCCTGGAGATCTGCTGCTTCTTGTCTCTCGAGCTAGGAATGAAGCCTTGATCAGCACCATTGAAGCAGGTTCGCATTCTGCCGAAGACACGAGCATCCGAATCGGCAAGGAACACTTCGAGCGTGCTCTGGACGGGTTTTCGCCGGCTTCACTGCGAAATGTGACCTTGCAATCATCCAAAACAACTTTCGACTCCATTGGTGGCCTTCACGAAACTCGCAAGATCCTCCTCGAGACTCTGCAGTATCCCACCACATACGCACCCATATTCGCCCAGTGTCCTCTTCGCCTAAGATCAGGCCTTCTACTATATGGATATCCTGGATGCGGCAAGACTTTACTCGCCAGTGCGGTGGCTGGAGAATGTGGCCTCAATTTCGTCAGTGTCAAAGGTCCTGAGATCCTGAACAAGTACATTGGTGCCAGTGAGAAAAGCGTTCGCGACCTATTTGAGCGAGCAGAATCAGCAAGACCCTGCGTGCTGTTCTTTGATGAATTTGACAGTATTGCTCCCAAGCGAGGACACGACTCCACGGGTGTCACAGATCGTGTTGTTAATCAATTGTTAACGCAGATGGATGGCGCCGAGGGTCTTTCGGGCGTCTACGTTTTGGCAGCGACCTCGAGACCAGACTTAATCGATCCCGCCTTACTACGGCCTGGCCGTCTTGACAAATCTCTAATTTGCGATTTACCGAGCCTGCGAGATCGCCTTGACATCCTCCAAACCCTCAGCAAAAAGCTCAAAGTCAGTCCTGATGTTCTCTCAACCTCGGACCGCCGCGAAACCCTCCTAGACATCGCCTACCGCACAGAAGGCTACTCCGGCGCAGATTTGCAAGCGGTCATCTACAATGCCCACCTCGAAGCCATTCACGACATCCTAGGAGACTACGGTAGCAGCAACGGCACCGTTGGGATAAAATCCAAGGACCGTACGGGAAACTCCCGCCCAGCCACGGAAAACGACATCATCCAATTTCGCTACGGTGCAGAGCTCGACACGTCCCTTCTCAACTCTTCGAAACACCTCCTTGACCGCGTCACTATCCTGGCCAAACTCGACGCTGTAAAGCAGGTCAAACGCAAAGAACGCCACGCCCGTCACGGCCACCCCGATCAGTTAACAAAATCTGATGTCAATGGCGCTACCAATGGGAAAGGAGCCGAACCGCAAGAAGTCTGTATCCAGTGGAAGCACATCGAGGCGTCGCTTGCTGTGACCAGGAGCTCAATCAGTGCGGATGAGAGAAGGAGACTGGAAAGGATCTATCGAGAATTCGTGGTGGGGAGGAATGGGGAGATGCCGAGTGGACAGGGGCCGGAGGGGGTAGGGGGAAGGAGTAGTTTGATGTGATAGGAAGGACGGGCGTATATAGTGGCATAACTGTGTAGGGTGACTGATGTATATGATTTGGGATGTGTTATCATGGTTGGGTGTCACTAATCGTGCTCTGAAGACATGCATATATCAACAGGGAGCATCAAGGACGCCTCGCCTCATTAACCATTCGGTTTTGTCGGTTACCTAACATTCAGCCAAAATACCAGCAAAGTATGCAGACCGTAATGGTCGAGTACTCCCCTGGTGGCTGTAACGGCTAGCCACTTCGATGGTTGTTTTCTGTTTGAAGAGTTGAGGTGTAGAAGGCATGTTTTACTGACCGTGATGTCGAATCGAGGTGGTGTACAGTTGGCTACGATTCCGCCTGACAGGAAGGAAACTCTTAGTGTCGGCGAAGGTCATGCGTAGGGCCATGGCCATGGCTGGAAAAGGACAAAGTATCGGGAAATATGTTAAAATTGCTTACATTGAGCTTATTAAGGAGCTTTTGTTGATGAGATAGTGAAAGTGATGATTGTTTACTTGATCGATTTGATTCACTTTCCGATTTTGACTCTCTGAATATGCGGCCCAGTATCCCCATGGACGGGAGTTCGAACCTGAGCGCTGGCTGGAAGAGTGTCAAGAGCTTTTGGGGGAGTATTTTGCTTGGAAATTTGAGGTACATGGCAGGCTAATCCAGGCCCCAAGACACTATACGTCAGCTCTACCTTCAAGTACCTAGTATCTCGTGATGGTGATAGTTAGTGTACAGTGCCTTGCTAGGCTCTACTTATACGGTGAGGTTAAAATGATTCGTTGAACGTAAGCCCCATTTCTCATATAATCGAACATTCGCCAGATGTTGGTTCTCATAAAGCACTTGTGTTCATAGTCGAAACTATTGCAATTTGCGAACTTGCATCATGACATGCTAGTTGATGAATGCCATGTAGGTATGTTATGAACTTTGCATGACCTATTTCAGGACCGGATTGCAACATCCATAAGAAACACCGTTCAGTGATAGCCGGGAACAGATGGATGACCAGAACTTAACTTCCGTCAAATTTCAAGGACGTGGAACAATAGTTCGTGACTTCAACATTTTGTCGCGATGGCCAACCGAGTGTAGCGTATCTAGAAGTTACTAAAGTTGATGCTCTCCGGGTCAAGCTAGGTCGAGCCTCCCCCCTATATGGATTGAGAATAAGGTATTGATCAAGACTTCGTTCTAAGGCTGTAAGGATGTCCTCCGGCTAAGGCGACGATCCACAATGAAGCTTTGCTGGCTGGGAAGCGTAGCGCGGCTCAGAAGATTCACCATGCTTTAGACTTGCAACGTTTCTTCTTTTTCTTGGCGCTTGCCCCACGCCGGATGGAGCAGGGGCATCTTCTCTCTTCTGAGGTTTATCAATTGCCTATACTACGTGCTTTAAATCAACGACCTACTCAACGACCTACCTTGCGTTTTGAGACCTTACGTTTCGGGACAGAAGGGATGAGTGGCACCTCGTCCCTTAATTGTTGTACGCTTTCCGTGGCTGCTTTATTATAGACATCCTGCAGATGCATACTCCGTAATAGCTCGACATACCCATCTTCCGCTTTGACGTTCGCTTCTCCGGACTGCGTCCCTGTTGCGATGTCGGCGTTCTTCGCTGTTTCTGCTGCGTTTGCGATAGCTTGGGCATCTGATACTCCCTCTGGAAATTCACGAGACTTCCGCTTTTTCGTAAGCTTGATCTCTTTGGACTTCCCTGATTTCAATCTCGAGCCCTCCAAGTTGTTACTCTTCGAAACCTTGGAGTCGAATAATGAAGACTCCATCTTCCTAGAGTCTGACCCCCTGGACTTTGAATTGTTAGAATCCGAATTTTCGGCTGTCTTTTGTAACTTTAGTTCAGCCTTCCAAGGTGAACAAAGGTTACAGCCTGAAACCTGCTCCACAAGTATTATTTTCTCTTTACGGTACTTCTTACTCATCATTTGTTTCTTCAGCCACGGGTTTGCTGATGTATCGTCAACACGTAAGCTCACCCTAGGAATGCCGCCGAACGCTTCTTGGCGGATATTCTTGGTAGATATAATACCTTGATTAGTGAACTATTGTTGCAAGTTGATTGCTAATGCACTACCAGTACTGGAAGATTGAAGCATAGCTCTGCCCGATACATTTCCAACCGGGACTGGTGTAGTCGAGCATTCAGATGTACCAGCCCGCTGTCGGTGTTGAGCTCGACCCCGTCCAACTTCTTGAACGCCTTGTCTCGACACTTAGTGCCCTTAAACGCCACGATGAGTGTCATCTTTCGAGCACTGACGAACTGGGCCGTGACGGAGGAGTCATGATAGAACCAAAGACATGTAAGTGAGTGCTACTTGGACCGGTGCAAAGCTTCTTGGACTCCTTAGACTTTGCACCGGAGACCTCACGTACGGTTATAAGAAGCGAGCAGTTATTGGATATCTGCAGTTTCTCATCTGCTTTAGAGAGATATAAGATTTCTGGCCCAACAGGCTGCAAAGCGCTAAAGGTATTCTCTTTGCTTGGAACACCATTCATTGATAAGCACTCATTTGCATATGGTGGAGCAAACCCGGTGCCGCCGCTATTCCAGGCAGAGGCTCCGGCAGCGTTCTGTGGTGGATCTGGTCGGAGGAAGCGGCGCCAGTCGAGATGCCGTGGCCGTGCATTGATACCACCTGGTGTATCCAGCTGTACTCAAAGGTCAAATTAGCAGGGGTCTTGTTGAAGTTGATGGTTCCCATACCTGCTTCGAAAATTCCCCTTCATGAGTGCACATTCGGGCAAAACGTTTGATAGCATGTTTAAATACACTTACGGTGATCGCCGTCGCTCTCTTCTTATTACAAGACTCGAAGGCCTTTGCGAAGTTTTTATAAGAAGCATGCCATTTCAAAAGGGACTCTCGTTGACGGGGGGTAAATATGTCGTTCCATCAATAGCGGTGAAATGCATTTCCCAGAAGCTTAAGAAGTGCGCAAGCCAGATGGCGATGTTTTAGTAATCGAGTCCGGAACGTCCTGCTGGTCATACCGACAGCTTCTGGGCCACAGATTTTGAGCGACTCATAAAGAAACCCGAGTGTTGAAGATTAAACATGGATTTTTGTGTGATTTGAGAAATCGGGTCCACCCTGCATCACGCTAGCGTTTCGGTCCACGGGTTCCCTTAATACCAGTCTTGAGACCATTCTATTCTTGGGAAAGTTGAGAGATTATAAAAGCAGATGATCAATGACAAGAAGGTCCTCAAGTTACCCAGGAACTCTCGAGATGTAAAATAAAAGTCTCTTGACCAAAAACAACAGATATTCAATGGCTGATGGAAGACTTCCTTACAGAAACTGCAAGTATTTCCTCTATATGCAGAAACCATGACTGACAATCTTTCATTACTACAAACGAGTTGCATCTGTGCCCGTAAAAAAACACAAGAGGAGAGATCAAACAATAGGAGCTGAACCTTACCCAAAAGATACTAGAAATTACTAGAAGTATCTGAGCTTCTCGTTGCGGTTGCCAGATCAGCAGATCGTATATCGCCCATTGAGCTTTCATCCTACATGGTTCATGGACAACAAGATTCCTGCGTCGAATTCCATCACTAATGGCACACAGAAAATCAGTGTTATATGGAACAGTCGACATATCTCGGGAAGACACATTCCAGCTCGTTAGCCTATATTCCGCATCACCGTTTAAGCCCCTCCGGCTCCGTTATAGAGTCGGGCTTCTCATAATTCCACACAACAGCTAGAGATATAAGGCAGACGAGAGGCATGAGAGCAGAACAAACAGAGACTGGAACAGATGAGATGGTTTGACATGGGTTCCCAGTTGAATCTGTTAGGTCACTCTGAGGTCTACTTTTTCGGGGTCGAGTTTATGTCTACGTCCAGACGTTAAGCGCAGCCGAAGACGATTCGGTTACTTGTAGGGCGCCGGGCCGTTGCCGCTCTTAAGGTAGCCAACCGTAGTGGCATGCATGCGCCCTTTCAGTCAATGACACGCGTGCATGCTTAGATCCAGATCCTCATCTGGCGATAAACACTCAATTTATGCTATCCATCGAAGTCATTAAGCAGAGATCTTAATTCGTTCTCTCTGCTAGAATGCGATTTTTCCGTTGAGGAATCGTTAGTCTGAGAGGAGCGCGTTTTCAGCTCCTTTGTAGATCCGACTTCAAGCACTTTCCTACTCCGCAGGCCGACCCCCAAAATCGAACCCCTTGCTTCCCGTTTTTATGGACAAGGCTCGATGGCCAGTTCTGACCCACCAACATCCCATAGATCCGGTAAAGCATGCAACAACCCTCAAAGCCGATTTCAAGGCCATCCGGCGTTATCTGTCCGAAAGTGGCGCTGCGGCGGTACCTAAATACCTCTTCAAGCTGCTGCATGGTTCATACAGCGAACTCAGGGCTGAATCGTTTAGCAAGATCATTCATAAAGCAACCAATCATCAACCTATCCTTCGATTTTAGCACTGATTCTATAGAGAGAGCTATGCGACAAGCTAATATATCCTCAATCAGCAAGCACACGGCCACCATTGAGGAACAATTTAAGGCTGTTTAGCAATATTTACGTATTACCAGAGCTAAAGGAGTGCCCAAGCACCTCCCCGAGATAATCTTTAGGTCCGTGACGAGTCTCCGCGAAGAGCTGAAGACACAATAATATAATGCGGATCCGATTCAGAGACCAAGTGACAAGACTTCCAAGAAAAGTCCGACGGGCTGCCATACCGACGCAAGAAACTATGCGTCTAGTCATGGCAACGCTGGCTAATGGCAGTGTTGGAGAATTGGTAGCCCCAGATTCCGATCTAGACCGAAACAAAAACGTTGCTATAACGCGACCACAAGCTCAATGGCCCCCTGATGATACCGAGAGCTACAACGGGACTGACGAGGATGAATCCGTCGACGAACATCCTGGGAGTGGGAACAACGCAAGGCAAAGTACTATTCAGAATGATCAGAACGATAAGAACACCTTAAGCGGAGCAGAAGAGGATGCAGACTCGAGAGTCACTGTCGAAGAGGCCACTGATAGCAGGATTGAAGGTCGGAACGCGGACGTCGATGGATCACAAACCGCCGAATCCACGAGAGACTACCCACAAGCCGCGGGACGCTATTGGACATGAAGTTGTCTTTGTTGGTGCACCTAGTGCCGGATGCCAGGAACAGGCAAGCGAGGAGGAAAACAGTGGGGAGGAAGTTGATGAGGTGGACAATGGTGAGGAGGGTAATAGCGGGTGGAGAAGTGGAGAGCAAGGACCAGTACCATGGGAAATTGCAATGAGGATAGAAGCGCGAGAGAAGTTAGTGAAAAGGCCGATAACTTGGTAGATGCTACTAGTGGAGAAGATGGCAATGGAGAGAAGGAGAGTGAAGATATGCATGAGAAGCAGGTCGTTGAGGAAGAGCATGTCAAACCCATAAAGGCAGAGGACGCCGATGCTGAGGATGCCGACTTCAGATTCGCTGGCTGAGAGACGCTTCGCCTTCAAAATCACCCACACGAACAGATCGAATGGCCCCGCAACCTCATGATTCAGTTGCGCCATCGTTATCGCGCTCTTACGGAACGTCCAACGGTTTCGTCCCACACGTGTGGTCTATGGTGAGTCGGAGCAATCCAGCGGCTGGACCCGGAACTTTGAGAATACCGCAGCTGCTGCATTGGATACCTTTGAAGTTCTGATGTTCGACGTTTGGACGAACAGCTTTGACCTAAGTGGTCCTCAACAAAAAATTGAAACAGCTCGTCTACTTATTCCTGAATTCCGCCTATGATCATGCTCAGAATCGATGTTTGGCCACACTACGATGTGGGAAATGTGCCGGCCTGCATTTGACAAGGCTTTGCCACTCCACTTTCCTTGAGTGTGCCGTTTACAGTGGTGCCCACGCATCGTATCATAGAAGGTGCCGGATAAGGCAAGCTGAGCAGAAGAAGCTTGATGACTGTCACAGTCTACGCGACTCTTTCTATCCTGCGACCGAGGACTTGGAGCCAAAAACAAAGCTGGAAGCACCTCAAGATAGCTCATCAGCCGCTGGACCAATGGTATTGGTAGATATGAGTCCAGCGCAAGGAAATCGGTCTCAACACCAGGCTGTTCCGCGTCCCTCCTCATCACGCGCTGAGTATAGCCAGACTTGCAGATAGCACCACCCACAAGCATCGATGTTCTTGATCCTAGCTCTTCACACGTAGACCCGCAAGCGACCCTCGAGCAGCTGGAGCACCTCAAGGCTGTTGTTGCTGGATTGTTGCCCACGTCGGCTGGGCCAGGCGCAACGACGAGATCTACAAGAAAACGTAGAGCAATAGATCTTTTGAGTGCGAACGCAGATTTCTCGAGAAGGGCGGGAAAGCGTGTGAAAAGAAAATCCTTTCAAGAAGGATTCGTGAATTCACGGTAAGCGTCCGGGAGAAAAGACTTTAGATTGGAGAGACTCAGTCGCTCCTTATAATCGAACTTTGAAAAGGGATAGTATTGTTGCAATTGTCGCTCTGACCCTGCGCGGTTCTGATCCTAAATTAGAGCTGTCAACTCAATTCAGATTCGATGTGCATTCTGAGTCAATTGACCGTAAACTCGCTACCCTCATACTATACTTACCAATGTCATCACTGCTAACAAGATTCTTGAGTCACAGAAAACTCCTTTGCCTTGAGTCGTGGTGGTTGAGATGCTGGAAGGTGAGGTGGTCGGTCCCGTGTCCCTCGGGTGTCAAAATTACGGTATTTTAGCGTATGCAGAAAGGTATCGAATCCTTGGCATCGCAATTGTCGCGCCCCCCCCAAATTTACTATTGAATTCAGACATTCTTGGTATTCTCGCTACCTTCAACGCTTTCGCATTAGAAAAATCAATCAAACAGGTAAATATGAAGCTATTCAGATCTAGTACACTGCTAATATCCTTCGAAATCTATATTACCCGCCTCCAATTCGCGCTCCAACGTCCTAATATCCGCCTCAAAGATATATCCACCGGCGCTATGCTTGAAATGCTGCTTTGGAAACCGGTCACAGCGACTTCTAGCTACTGCATAGTGCAGAAACTCACCGAAGGAGCCCTCGAAGCTAGGCCATATCTCATGAAAGTGCCTTCTGACCCAGGCCTTCAGCACACTGAAACTGAGCTCAATGGGGTTGAAGTCCGGAGAGTATGGTGGCAGATACCGTACCTCACACCCGTGTGAGGTAATGAGTTCCTCGATACGAGCATTACAGTGTATGCTGGCGTTATCCATGACGATCACACTCCGAGCTGCTGGAAAGGCGTTGCAATGAGGCAACAGCTCATCCGATATCCATCGAAAGAAAGCCTCGCCGTTGAACCAGCCTTCACGAATACCGGTACAGGGTAGATAGCCATCGATTGTATACGCCGGAAGAACGCTTCAGGAATGCCCTCTCTTTCTAGAGGCTTGATAGCGAGCTGGCTCACCAACTGGTGCATAGGCTTGATGACGCCACCCCGTAGTCTCGTTGAACAGAGTCTCATCGAAGAAGACAAGCTGTTCAGCCGTCAGCTGCAACAGATCGGCAATCCAGTTTAATCGCAGCTCATCGTTCTGTCTGATGCCCACACGCTGTCCCTTTTTATTGCTCCAGTGTCTCTTCTTCAGAATCCTCGATATCGTGGACTGATGAACATGTATACCCCACTCTTCTCATAGAAATCACACCATCTCTTTCTGCATGGCCCATGACTGTTGCTCTAGATATGTAATAAGAGAGTCTTCAGCGGCTGGAAAGACCTTACGAGGGGCCCCCTTGAGTCGAAACTGAGGCCTGCACGACGAATGATATATAAACAGGTTCTCTTGTATATTATAAACGGTATCAAAATGACAGTGAACCTCTTCGGCGATAGCTAGGGGACGCCAGTGTAGTAGTAGAAGGCGTACTATTTTGGAGCGAATGGATGGATCCAGTGAGCGAGGCATAGCTATTTGACAGGTCAGTAAGTGCTTTTGAAAACAGCTTCAAATTTACCTGTTTGATTGATTTTTCTATTGATTTTTCCAATAGAGCGAAAGGTTTGAGAATGTCAAGAATGTCTGAATTCAATAGTAAATTTGGGGGGGGGGCGCGACAATTGCGATGCCAAGGATTCGATACCTTTCTGCATACGCTAATTCTACGAGCAGAACAGCTCTAGTCTAGTGCATGGTGCTTGGCGGCGTCTCATCCGTCGATAAGCTTCATCTTCCTCACCTTCCAATCCGGGAATTCCACCTTCTTCGTCTTTCCAAGTACAACCTGGAAGTCCGGGCAAACTCTACGCATCATGTATCCTTACCTCCAATCGATGCGCCTGTGGTGGGAATTGGGGTGCGGAGATCTTTCGATACCTCATATGCTTCTTGTCCTCGCAATTCTAGCTTCCAGTATGTTCAAACAAGAGGGCTTCTCTCCATTCAACGAGAGAAGAACAAAAGCATCGTTTAGCTAAACAATCATATAGGTCTCTCAATTGGTGATGGTGCGCTCCTGGAGCATCCCCAGGCTCCACTCGCAGCTCTTCCTGTGGGTCATCACGCTCCAATGGACACAATGTGTAGCTTCTTGGGAAGGCCCTAACGCCTCGCTTGGGAAACGTCAGTCCCCGGCACCTTCGCCTCTCGTCGACTTCCAAGTCTACGAGCCAGTCCTTACTCCATCTGGTACTGCAGACCAGTATGGATGCGTCTACACCCAGCTGCTTATGGACCATGTATTTGCCTACAGCTATGGCATGCCTTTCGTTGGTACAAGCAACCCGGGCGCGTGAACTTCATGGCCTTCATAGCTAACATCATAGCTAGGAAGCTATACCCCGCCTCCTTGCGGCTTTAATCGCGTCACCATGAATTTTACGGTGGTTTCGAAGGGTCGGCAATTCGATCGTCTCGGCATTATGTACCTTGGAGATATTGAAGTCTTTCGAACCTCGACCGCAGAGCCGACCACGAACGGCATTGTATGGACCTATGTCAAGGAGATGGATCAATACGACGTGCTGTGGAAGTCTCCGCAAAAGATCATTTTTGACCTTGGGAATCTAGTCAATAATATTTATACTGGCTCCTTCAATGCAACACTGACTGCAACTTTTTTCACAGTCCCAGGACCAAGGACTGTTGCAGATAGTATACTCCCCATCTCAGCACGACTATCAGCGAATAACCAGCCTAGTGCCTTTGACGTGCCGGCCCAGAACGCATCAGTGACTTACCATCTTCCTCAAAACATTGAGAAAGCTGTGGTTTCACTCTCTGCTTGTGGTCAATCTGCCGAGGAGTTCTGGTATACCAATACGTTTTCGTCTGAAGTTGATACATTTGATCCTACTGCGGGTACATTATATGGCTCCTCGCCTTTCCGGGAGGTGCAGTTATTGATCGACGGCCAACTGGCTGGCGTATCGTGGCCTTTCCCTATCATCTTCACTGGTGGAATTGTTCCGGGACTCTGGCGGCCCGTAGTCGGTATTGATGCTTTCGACCTTCGGGAACACGAGATAGATGTAACTCCTTGGCTTCCCCTGCTCTGTGACGGAGGCTCACACACTTTTGAGATCAGAGTTGCTGGTTTGAATGATGATGGGGCGGGTCACCCAACACTGGTAGAGTCTGTGGGATCATTTTGGATTGTAACTGGGAAGATATTCCTTTTCCTTGACGAAAAAGGGTCCGTGACTTCCGGCTCTGCACCAAGCATCAATGTGCCTATGCCGCAAATCCAGACATCGTCGACCATCACCAAGAATGCCACTGGGGCCAATGAAACACTAGCTTACAATACGGCTGTCAAACGGAATCTCGCAATCACGTCTACAATCAAAACATCGAGCGGATCTCATACCGTTTCTTGGAACCAAGACCTTTCCTATACCAATTTCAATGATTTGACAGAACAGGGCCTTGTGCAACTGACCACTCAAAGCACCACGGGAACGGACAAGTCTGCTAGCGGATATATCAATACGTACAGCTACCCATTGAATGTTACCTCATCCTTCTCCATCGATGCTGCCGGTGATCTTGGTCTAAACGCTACCATTACCCGAGGTCTCGATTTCATTGTATTCGGTCCTTCAGTCTTTCCCTCCGGTATCCAAAATTTCAACATTTCATCACCCAGTACCTTCAGCGACCAAGCGCAGTCGCCCCATTCAATGCAGGTACCGAAAAGTCTGCCCTACTTCAGCGGAGCACTACTCTCTACATCCCAAACCGCTAGCGCCGAATACTTCTCGGCAGGCAACCGTTCCTATAGTTTCGGCACAACAGAGCAAGACTTTAGCTTCAAGGGCGCTGAGTTGAGTTCGACAGCAACATATGAGCTCTATCATCGACGTGTGAAGGCGGTCAACTCTACCGTTACTGAGGACTCGCAGACGTTAGTGGGACAAACCTTTGGGGTACCATCGGCGCCAGGGGGTCAGAGCCCTGCGCTCGCTGCCTTTGGTGGGTTTAGCGTTCGATCGATTCTTGGGAGGGGGCCGGGGAAGACGAAGGCAGAGCTGGCTGGAGGTGGGAAGCGTTGAATATTTGAGATTTTTAAGATTTCATCGCACCTTCTTGTCTCGAGGTATGTAAGGTTCAGTTGGTATAACATAGATAAATCTTCCAAATTGCAACGCAATGTCAGCAAAGCAATGCGAGCGATGCCGGGTTCTGCGAATGCCTGAGACCGACGTTTCAGCTGTTGATCCCAAGCATCCGTACTTCTACCAAAGATTACAGTACACGTCAGTCCTCCTCAGGCATTTGATATGTGCACAAGTATCCCGTACTCAATCCCTAGGATTCGCTTCCATCGTATGCAACCCCATGCTTCAAATCCTTCCTGTTGCCTGATTGCTATATAAACAATCTGCTACTCCATCCAACTCCTCTCCCTGCTCCTCCCACCTCTCCCCCTCCTCATCTTCCAAACCCGCATTGCACAATGGTTAAAAGAGCACTCGGTGCAGAGCGATTGGGTTGGTCTTGTGGTTGCGCTGTGAACAGATAACCCCTTCCGATGGACGCACGCATGGGCAGTGCTGGTGCATGAGCATTTAAACACAATTGGCATCGCTTGTGTATGCGTTTCTCGAGGGTGACGAGATTACGCGGTTTTCGAAGTTCAATGGCAATGTCTTGAGCAGGCTCGGGCTTACGATGATGTTTAGTGATGGCGAACCGCCAAGCACAAACTCGACATCATCGCTATCGATGTTCGAGCGCCAGTGCATGACAGCCAGTGCGTTGGCCATGCCAACAGCGAACGCATTGAAGTCGAGATTCAAGTCGAGATTCAACTCCTCCATTTGGTCGAGGTGCAGAATGAAGTTTCTTAATGTGAACGCTTTAGAAGCCCGCCGATTGAGGTCTCGCCATTTCCCGAGATAGATCGTAGCCAGGCAATCTCTGTTCAGTGGATTGCTTCTTCGCAGCATCTTTCGATGTCGCTTATGAGCTCCTCGGAAAATAGAGGCCAATGAGAGCGTTCCGTACTATCAGCGGAAGGGTTGGGATGCGCTCTGATATGAGTAGATTCCCGGGTGTCTGTATGATTCTGGGAACCTAGAGTGGAAACTCGCCCACAAACCTTGTTTGGAGCTATTGATGTAGCCATAGCAGCGCGGCACTTTCATGTTGGTCTTCGATTTGTCCAACCCTTTGGAGCTCCCCTTTACTGTTTCATGCGTGATGAGGTCGTCCCCCAATTGGTCAGACTGCGGAAGTTCTCGCTTGAAGATAGATGAGATAGTATTGTGTGAGACGACTACACCGCTGGAACCGATACCGATAATGTGAAAGCTTGGCGCAGCTTGGTCAATAGCAAGCTCTTTCCGAAGGTTTCTGAGGGTTTCCAATCGTTGGAGCGGAAGCTTGCCATCGTTGATCCTGTCTAGCAGAGGTAGATCCCTTGCAATCGAATGTATGAAGTTAGTCCCGGTTTCTCGTTGAAGACCAAAACGATGATCACGCTGGCCATTACGATTGAAAATACGAATGTGTCAACGGAAATCCGAGTTTCACACAAAGACCAAAGAACAGGATAAAAACATTCTTTCATGGTGAAAGTGCGTTCCGTAAGTGAGCCATGGCAACTGCCACGCTCTTTCCAAACCCTCGTCCAGCGCTCTTTAATTACAACCTAAACGTACTCTGCATGCTTGAGGTTGGCACCTAAATTACTTACATTAACAAACAAGAGACTTGACCGTTCGATAAATATGCTCTGCTCTGCTCGTAAAGTTGGACCAGCAACGACATGATTTGGGATCCCTTTCTGCTGGGCATCAGATAGGGTTGTCAGGGGCAGCTGGCGGGCGCCGAATGACTTGCTTAGCAGGTTATCATAGTCTCCCAAACCTTGAAACCTGTAATCCGATGAGGTGAATAAGAATCAATAACACTCGTCTTTACACATGTACGCCTAGGCATTCGAGGCAATATTTCGACAACGTCAGTTTCTGCCTGTTTCCATGGAAGAATTGAGGGAAGAGCAGGATGTGAACACAGGGCGATGTGTAGCAACCCCATGGTGGTAGTCTTGTAAGCTTCTAACATACCTCGTCTCTTCCCACGGCGGTCTAACAGAAAGCTATCAATGAAGATCTATCTCTATCTTAGATACAATAATCAAAACTCGAACATCAAGATCTCGACTTTTGGTGTTTGTCCTTTATGTGGACGTCGAGAGATCGAACGGTCGAAAGTCGAAATTTGAAGATTGCTTCCTTTCTTGTTGGCTTTAGACATTTGCAAGAAGTAATCAGTGACCAATATCCCAGCTTCTGATATCAGATACTTACGGAACTCCACTATTGCGACACTGTACTTCCTATGAAATCTGGTTTCGCGGTTTTAAAATCCTCGATTCTCGATGTTCGACTCTCGAAGTTCCGTTTTGCTAATGGGTCCCTAATAGACCGCCATGTCCTCAACTATATGCGATTCCACAGTCTCAAGAATCCATCAACACGTTTCGTCAGTATGTGATCGATCGCACAAAGGTGGAGTCAGAACTTGAAGGTGGTGCCGTTTAGCTTTTGCTCAAATAAATAGAAGGTGGACATCTGTCGAAGGGATTTGATGTAATGACTGAAAGGAGAGAACAATTATTCGATGTCGCAGATAGTATCAAAAGCAACAGTAATGCTTCCAATTTGGATTTTCATACCAACTAACAGCGACAACATGAACGAATATGGAGCGGCAAGTCCCTTACTTATCACCTTTCCTTTCCAGCCTTTTATTTTATGGTGCCATCAAAAATAAAGTAGGCGGCATGGCGGGTAGGTGATCTACACCTAAGCTGGTCAGGAGCCTATCCAATCCTTGAGAAGAGAGTCTCAGGGAAGATCCTTTCAACTCAACTGATTTCCATGTATGTGTTCATGTGGCAACCGACCTGCTGTACCGATTGACAGAAACGCAGCCGTGTGAGCGATTGAAAGCGCTTCCACTTGTCTGCGAAGACGTACAGGCTAGAACACCTGAGGCTGCCGTAGAGTCCCGCTACTTCTTGTTATTAGCCATGTGGTCATCGGCTTCGTGCACCTGTACCTATGAATGCTGTTTCACATTTGAAGCCGCAGTGGACAGCTTGAAGTTTGGCTTACGAGACCGTGTGTGCCTGGATGATCAAAGCACATCAATTCAAGTTGTGTAGGACAAGCATATGGCTTACCCACGCCCTACTACTTGGTAACTCCTCCCCCCAGAGACGAGCTCAGATCTTCTCAATCATGTTGCCATGTCAATATGAAATATGCGAGTCTTTGAACCGAGATGGCAAGGATGCTATCCAGTAGACCCATGGTTCTCAAATTTGCTCAATCCGGTGTTTCCCCAACAACAGCTTGTAGGCATTAAAACCCAGCGCCCCATCGAAACTGTTTTCTTCTCCGTCCGTGCCATAGTCGTATCGCTGAGCGTATACCTTTGACCCCTTGTTCAAGCTATTAAGCCGGTTAGTCTACTAAGCCTTCTTAATCATTAATTCACCAACTTGTCGAATAGAAGTAGAAAAGAGTCATCATCGTAATCGGCTTTGAGTCAAACGAGCTTGTCTTTGAGCAAGAAAAAGGTAGTCCTCAGCCTGAATGTTTGAATGGGTCGTATTCCTGGGTTCGAACGCTGACTAACATGAGCTGAAATAGGATATAATCGTAGGAATGGAGAACCTTGGACAATCCCGCACGAGATCATACTCGACGATGCCTACGGATCCTCTCATCCCAAAGCGTGCTACAACACCATTACACGAACTGAACGCCAGTACACTTCAAGAGGGCTTGAAGTTTGTACAGCGCTGCCAGAGGCGTACGCCCTCGAAACGATTCATGGCGTTCCTTCAGGACCTGGAACATAGCTACCGTCAATGTTTGTTGTACGAGGAAGTGGTTGAGAATTCTGGACCAGGAGAATGTCTTCTAGAAAAGTCGCAAGATAATGAGGCGAGAAAGAGAAAGATTCAAGCCGCAGAATTTATGTTGGAATCGCGAGCCGATTCTCTGAACAGGTTAAGTCGACGTCTCATTGATGTATTGAGGGATCTGTTTGAGCTAGAGTTATTAACAAAGTACGGCGACTATTTTGGAGCTCTCTGGAATGATATGAAGGTGCGACAAAGAGTAATTGGGTATGAATTCCTACACCACAAGTTTGTCACGGACGTCGTTGCGACATTGGATAAAGAGACCAAGGAACTGCAGCAGTGGAGCAAGGATCCGTCAAGTCCATACCCCGATCAAGATTATACGTCGCAAATTAAGACTTTAGCGTACGAGATGGGCATTGAAAAGGCAGAGCTCGTGTTTCGATTGCGGGTATATGCAAGTAGGAACACTCTAGCCCATAGTGGAGATCTCAACATGAGAATCGAAAAATGCCATTTCGCAGCAGTTGCAACAATCCTCGCCGGTGATTATAATCGTCTCGAAGAAGTCCTTCTGAAGGCAGATCGTGTGAATGAACGAGAGCACTGGGAGAATGCGTTGAAGAAGTTTGCAAGTCTTTACTTTATAGATTTCGACTTCAGTGACTCCGAAAACTTCTTTTTGACGCAGTCTGCACGTGACAGATCGTTTCGTCTAATTCAGGAAGCGAAGAATGCCAAATTAAATGCTCAAGCCAAGGCCGTCGAGGAAGCGGGCTTGCTTCAGAAGCAAAAGCAAGGAACGAAGAAGGAAAGACAACAGAAAACAAGAGAGTCCAGCGCCGAGTATCAGGTCGATGCTGCCAACCACATGGACAAGTTTTTCCAGACCAATCCGAACCATGAGCTTTGGGACGTGTATCAGAAGCAAAAGCGACATTACGCTCGATTGGAAAGTGAGGAAGCTGGCAAGGAATTGTGGAAAGGCCGAGCGGAAGCCGCGCTGGGTCTGCTTGAGCATCTCCAGAAGTCTAGACTGGATTGGGACGACGTGATGGGGAAGTGGAAAAAGGTCGAGGAAGACGAAGAAAGCATACCAGCAGATTTCGAAGCCATGAGGCTTTAGTGTGGGGTGTAGCGAAGCTGTAATTGTTATTGCTCCGCATGAATATGGTTTCCACTAGTACTGACGATGTTTGTTATCAGATCATCTGCCCAGAGTCTCCGACAGTACATGTCTCAAACGACTTCAATGGTGTATCAGACCCGACATCAACACTCTACATTTCGGAAGCTTCCTTACTCTTTCAACATCGCTCAACTCCGGTAACGAAACAGTAGTCCTTGCTTACGCTTGACTTTCATCCTGAACTACTACAAACTCCTAGTGCTTCTTGTTGTTGACAATGTGACCATCAGCTCTGTAGACCTTTAATACCCATGTGTTTGAAGTTGCAACGGGCGACTTAGAGTGGTTTTTAGATATAGAGTGGCTTAGAAACCTTCCTTCTGCGCTACTCCCGTCAAGCCGGCGTGAACGGATGGTGAAGGCACATCAGTTCAAGTTGGTGGAGAAAAAGCAGCTGTGGCTGCCATAGTATTCCAAATTGCTCGTCGTCCACCAGAGGCCATACCCTAGGCCAGAGATTCATCATCATTGTCGGTAATCGATCACGCTCTTTTTCATTCAAATCAACAAGTTGAAGAGTTTGATCAAGTACATAAGGAGTGGAACAAAGCCGACGATCCAGACAGTGCCACCCTTCATCTGCTTCTGGGTTTACAACCCTAAGATCCATCTCTTTAATAGCTCGGTTGATTCGCAGCGTCTTTTCTGTTGAAAGCGTCACGTATTCAGGGCCCACGACCGAGAAAAGGAACGAAACGACTCCACCGTTGTACTGGCGCCATTAGGAATCGTCGAACCTACTATGAATCAAGTACTCCCTGTCAGACCGCAGACCCATGCCGAAAGTCAGGTAGCCACTCGGTGTAGCTCGTGGTGCTTCTTGATAGTCCGTGGCTGTTGTTTCTTCCAATCCGACGATTCTGGTCTTGCATACTGTTTGCACGATAATAGGTATTAATTGTACTGAACGGGAAGAAGCCACCATGTAATGGATAGATAGACCCGTACCAGTAAACCTCCTCGCTCATATGCGGGTCCAAGACTGGGCGCAATGCATGCCTGTAGTCTCTTTGTACCCCAGGGAGAAGTCATGTTGGATATTGTCCATTGAGTGTATAGAGTAAGTATTCTCTACGCGTGGAGGAACTCTCCAACACCCGGACACAATAACCGGGTCTCGCTGTGTCTAGCTGTGTCAGGTCACAGCTGTCATTGATATTGCATATACTGTATCCAAGCGGCGAAAGTGGGGGGCACGGATAGGGCACGAACATGTATAATACATGTTTACTGACTAACCAAAAATGAAGTTAGTCAAAACATGTATTATACATGTTTATTGAAGCATGTATTATACACAGGGGTAATAGCAGGGGGGGTATATATTTATAGTATCAACTAAATTGGCTGTTCCATGAGCATGTGACCATCGACGAAGCTATTCAGAAAGTGCTTCAGCACCTGCCAGTGCACTTATTCAAATGAGCCTGCTGACGAGTAGCTTTCATTGCCAGTACGTATTGACAGTAACGGCATCGAACTGTAGTAAGAGCTCTTCCAGGTACGATTATCTGCTGAAAGGCTTCAGCAACGACCTGGTTTCGGGGCTTACCACCGCGTTGCTGAGGCATGGCTGGTGGTAGGAAGATAGATCGGATGAAGGTCTATCTATTGACAATTAGCTGGCGACAGCTAGGTCAAACCTCCTGAGCTAGACCAGGTGGGTTAGCTTGCTTATATAATATAAAACGAATAAACATACATGAATAAACCGCTAAGAGGTATTATACACGTTTATTGTAGAATAAACGGTTTTTTTCTAGCCCTAGGCACGGATAGGCCTAATAGTACGGAGTACTGACTATCCGTACCCCGCACTAAGCTCATTCTTTACATCCGCAGCCGATAGCGTGACGTGGGGATCACGTGACCCATGATTTCCAATCATTCGCCTTTTGCTTACCGAATCTCGGATCGATCGGCGCCCGGAAAGGGCCCTAACCCTAGCCCGGGCGGCTCTTTCCTTCCCTTGAATCCCCGTAATCTGAATCTGGGAGTTGTGAAGCAATAGATCAGCCATGCATGCACCATCTAAGGTACCTTACTCATGTCTCAATAAATACCTCCGCCCCCGCCTTCCACTCCACCGCCCCCTCCATCTCCCTTCTACTCTGCAGCCGCGACAACGATTGAAACCTATCAGTTCACCCAAATCTCAACCCAACACACATCACCCACCATGAGCAAACCTATCATTCTCTATGGCCATGCTCAGGTGAGCTCGTTGTTCGTAGGACCCCCCGTTTCATTTATTGACAGTTTACCCCAGGGCCCCAACCCGTGGAAGGTCGCCATTATCCTCGAAGAACTCGGTCTGAAGTACGAGCACAAAATGTTGGATTTCCCAGACATGAAGAAAGAACCCTATGAGTCTATCAACCCCAATGGTCGAGTGCCATCTATCGAAGACCCTAACACAGGACTTGCCATTTTCGAGGTGAGCCCCTAGTCCTATGCCTTTCTTACACTTCTTCTACGACTACCTCTCCCTCCCTCCTCCTCTTGTGTCATCTCTTACACTTCGGAACCCTCCCCCCCAATTAACTTCCCCCAACCAGTCTGGCGCCATCATCGAATACCTCGTCGATACCTACGACAAATCCAACTCCTTGCACTACGACACCCCCAAGGAGAAATACGCCACCCTCAGCTGGCTTTACTTCCAAGTCTCAGGTCAAGGCCCCTACTTTGGCCAAAAGGTCTGGTTCACCTTCTACCACCCCGAAAAGGGCATCACCTCCGCCATCGACCGCTACAGCAACGAAATCAAGCGCGTACTCAGCGTTATCGACCGCCACTTGAAGAAGCACAACACAACATACCTGGTTGGCGAGAAGTGCACCTTTGCCGACTTGGCGTTTGTGCCGTGGGATATGAACATGCCGGACATGTTGAGGGATTCGGAGGGCAACGCGCCGGATCTAGCAAAGGAGTACCCGCATTTCCATGCATGGAACGAAAAGCTTATGAACCGCCCAGCGGTCAAGAAGTGTGCCGAGGACAAGAAGAAGGCTACAGCTGCTGCATCTGGCCATTAGGGTTTCAGCGACGAGGCACGTTTGTCCGCTGGGCCACGAATTCTGTTCCAAGACTTACGCGAAGTTAGTAGCAGTGATAGCACTCGCTTTGAAAAGCGTTTCAGAGCAAATTAATTGCTTCGCCTGCACTCCACTTTCCCCTTCTCTTCGAGACTATATTCGATAACAGAGGCTCGCTCAGTTACCACCCATTACCTCATCTTCTTCCGCCGTGTGATCCGTTCGCCCTTTCTTTCACCTATCTATTATGACGTTATTATAACTTCTTACTCGCATCACGATTTCCCCCCACCTCCCACTTCCACCCCCCTTTTACCCAATCCCCCCTCTTACCCCGAGCATTGCCCGAGCGGTAAGGGTTTCTTTATGGGAATATAACTCAGCGCACTTATGCAAGTTGGACCGGAAGAAGAGCGCTTCTTGTAGACGAGGCGATGAGACAATTGTGGTGCGGAACAACTGACAGACACGCTGGGTATGGACCAGTAGGTCATACATCGGAAGCTGAAAGAGAATGTGTTCGAGGAGCCCGGGGATGGAGAAGATATTGGGGAGTGGGTTTACCATCGTACTGGGGGAATGCGTGTGGTATGGAGAGGCCTAGCGCTCTTGTGACTACGCTATTGGCGAGCAGGCACCTTGACGTATCACTAGTAGTGAGGCTTCAACCGGCCTGTCGCCGAACGAAAGAAAGTAAGCTGTGGTGCTGGACTTGAGACGTGCTTAGTCACGAGTCCTTATTAGGAATGGGAGGCTTTGGGTTGAAGGTGTATGGCTTCTGTTTTCGCCAAGTAAACCGTACATCGTCCATCTGAGGCCCCAACATCTGATATCTAGCAGAGGCAACAGCCGGATTGATTTCCATTTTTCAATATTGTTGGATAAGAAACGCCACTATACAACATGTCCGTCTCTCTTCGTAAAGACAGTACTAACATTTTATACAGAGTCATAAAGTGTAACAACCTAATGGGATAAGAAGACGTACAGTCCTGCGCCTTAGTCGCCGCGTTCAAGAGCCCTTACCAGGCAAATTTCGGGAAATCTCGTCCACAAGCGCCGATACTCCTCGATTCCCTGAAACGCATATATCAAAAATAGTAACTGATAGCATTGGAATTACTCAATGCGTCAATGACGACGTGGACATGAGTCGATCAGGGTTTTTGAAAAGATCTAGGATGGGTAGATCATGTGTCTTCAGGACTGTCGCTCTAGCATATAGTCAGTATCGACTCCTAACAATATGGTGAACTTCCAACTTACGTTTCGACGCCATGACTTGCTTTAGTAACTCCTCCATCTCTTCCATGCTCATGTCCTCATCGTCTGACAAGTCCTTCTCGACAGCAATTACCGTGATTCCGGCATCCTTCTTCTCGTTCATGACAAAGGACGGAGGAGCTACAGTCTCGGTAGGCAGATTTTGTGCAGATGCCATCTTCCTTAGTTGCTTCAAGGCCTTCTTCTCCTTACTATGTTCGTGTCGTCTCTCCATTCCTTGCTCAGCCACAAATCCAACGCCATCAAAGACTCCATGTGCTACGGCTTCCACAGTGTGTGGGTTCATGGCTATTGCGGCAATCGCATGTTCGGCCCCCAGTGTACCTACAGCCTCGGCTCCTGGTGGAGCAAGTCCCAGAGTGAGACCACCGATAGTGCCACTCAACGCCATGGAGCCCACCACGTCCCGTTTCCTGGTGTCATGGGTGGTACCTTTGGCTTGGAGGTGCGCCTCGATGATAGCACGCTTTTTCCGAGCATTGTGGATCCGAGGGGCAGCAAGTCCAAGGCCTAGCAGGGAGGCCCCTAGGGTGAAGGGTGCGAAGCCAACGGACACGGCAGTAGATGTTGCGCCTCCGGATATGTGACGCGTGTAGATGTTCCATTCGTTGTTCAGTTGCTCGACGGTCATGCCGTCGCACTTGGCGGAAAACTCCTTGTAGTTGAAAGGCATGATGTAGACTGTAAGAGAATGGAACGGAGTAGTATCGCAAGATGAAGGAATATATAGAATCAAGCAATGATAGATGAAAGCGAAAGAAAGAGTATGGAACAACTTTGATAACCGAGATTTAGGCTTAGAAATAAGGATACCTTGGTGATTCTATATACATGTGGACGAAGTGCGGCTGTGTCAAGCCCATTTGTGAATCTCATGCGACTCTACAGAAGCAGAGGTATCGGAATTCGGATCCAGCAAAGGTGTGGGTGAACCCAGGGCGTTCGTAGAGAGAGATTGGTCCAAAATTCGCTTTGCGCTGTGCCATGGCCCATGGGGCGCAATACTCGCCTGTTTGCTCTGGCCCGACATTCATGCAAGCCCACTCCAGTAATATCTACTTGTGCTGTTTCCAGCAGACAACGTCAACGCAAGAGGTTAACCGCCATATTCTACGGGGGGTCCAAGTCTGTTTCAGCCTTTGGTGTGATGGGGGAATTCGAACGCACGAGTGCGACAAGGCTCAAACGCCCGATGTTGCCAATTGTCGCAGCGTCCTGCAGATATCTCATGCGGCATAGCATGAGCACATGGTGGAGCTGCGTTAGCTCGTCGTGAAGAGCTGCGTTCGAGGCCCTATCTATTTGGAGAGAAGTCATCTCTGGCGAACATTGGTAATTGCCATAAGCAGTCACTGATAGATAGCATGAGCTGATGAGAGCGCTAGAACTATAACATTTTTGAGGTACCTTGTTTACACAATGACCACTTCTCGTAGTAAT